>ENA-OROD01000886-OROD01000886.1-human-gut-metagenome-genome-assembly--contig:-NODE-886-length-26580-cov-11.470500_pt1 | contig 26580 bp, 27 predicted proteins | sample MGYA00242123_ERZ509038 | MGnify/ENA primary metagenome ERZ509038 (study PRJEB26280, sample SAMEA2338719) | human gut metagenome | biome: human gut; feature: human-associated habitat; material: faeces... | reverse complement strand
GGCTGCCCGTTTCCTGTAATAAAGCGCGTTTGGGGGAGGATGGAAGGCCCGGGGGAAGGCCTCCCTTTGGGCGCTAGCTAAAGGGGGTCCCTTCCCCCCGGACAAACGCCCCGCTCTCCTGCTCTCCGGCATCCGTCACATCAGGCAGGCTGTTCTTTTCCAGCTGCCAGCGGCTCAGGCCGTTGAGGATGCAGCGGCGGGAATCCTTGGCCACGCCGTACAGGGCCTTGAGGGTCTCGCCCATGTCGCTGCGGGCGGTGTTGCCGGCCGAAGGGCAGGCATTGGCCCACAGGGGCAGCTCCCACTGCTTGGCGGCCTTGATGATGTACTTTTTCTCCACCAGCAGCAGCGGCCGGATCAGATGCAGCTTGCCGCCGAAGAAGGGCTCGTTCATGCTCATGCCGTCCACGCGGCCGTTGCGGCACAGGTTCATGAAAAAGGTGGAGACCAGATCTTCGGCATTGTGCCCCAGGGCCAGATGGGTGAGCTTGTACTGCGAACAGAGCTCGAACAGGCGTTTGCGGCGCAGCCAGGCGCAGCGGAAACAGGGGGAACGGCGCTGGTTCTCGGCCGAATGGGCGTGCGGGCCGAAGTCCGTCACCTCCAGATGCGAGGGGATGCCGTGCTGCGAGAGCCAGGCGGCCAGCGGCATATGGCTTTGCGGATCGAAGCCGGGATTGAGATGGATGGCCATGATCTCGAAACGGAAGGGCACGATGCCCTGCCGGATATGCAGGGTCTTGAGCAGCACGAAGCTGTCCACCCCGCCGGAAACGGCCACGCCGATGCGGCAGCCGGGCCAGATCATGCCGGTCTGCTGCATGGCCTTGCCGGCGCTCTTGACGCAGACCTCCTGCGCATAGGAGCGTTTTTCGCGCATATGTCCTCCTGCCCCGCAGGGCATGTGTTGCGTTGATCAGAGGCGGCAGACAGGGCAGGGACGATTTTCCGCGCCTCTGGCCTTGACAGCCGCACAAAAGACCAATAGCATAACTCGCTTGGGCAGGCAAAGAGTTCTGCCCCTATTGCGCCGCGCCCGCTGCTGTCGGGTACGGCGGCATTCATTTTTACACTCCGCCCGCTGTCTCGCGGGCAAGCCGGAGGAACTATGGCCCGCATTACCGTGGAAGATTGCCAGGAACGCGTGAACAACCGCTTTTTGCTGGTCCAGATGGCCATCAAGCGTGTGCGCCAGTACCGTGAAGGCTATGAGCCCCTCATCGAAAGCCGCAACAAGGAAGCCGTGACCGCTCTGCGCGAGATCGCCGCGGGCAAGGTGCTGCCTGACGACATGAGCCTGTACAATCCCCTGCCCGAAGGTCAGGAGTCCGCCAAGAACGAAGGCTAAAGGCCATGGCACAGCGAGACTATTACGAAGTTCTGGGGGTGGACCGCAGCGCCGGCGAGGACGAGATCAAAAAAGCCTATCGCAAGCTGGCCATGCGCTACCATCCCGACCACAACCCCGGTGACGCCGAAGCCGAACAAAAGTTCAAGGAAGCTGCCGAGGCCTATGACGTCCTGCGCGACGCCGAAAAGCGCGCCCGCTATGACCGCTTCGGTCATGCCGGTGTGCAGGGCGGCATGGGCGGTGGGGGCTTCACCAGCAACGAAGACATCTTCGCCCATTTCAGCGATATCTTCGGCGACCTTTTCGGCTTTGCTTCCGCCGGTGGCGCACGTGGTCCCCGCCCCATGCAGGGAGCCGACCTGCGCTACAACCTGAAAGTCACCTTTGAGCAGGCCGCCACGGGCGACGAGATCCCCCTGACCCTGCCCAAGCATGTGACCTGCCCCGACTGCTCCGGCAGCGGTGCCGCTCCGGGCAGCCAGCCCGAGACCTGCCCCCAGTGCCACGGCACCGGTCAGGTGCGTTCCGTGCAGAACTTCATGGGCATGCAGATGCAGTCCACCACCGCCTGCCCCACCTGCGGCGGCCGGGGCAAGGTCATCAAGAATCCCTGCACCACCTGCCGGGGCAAGGGCAAGGTGCGCAAGACCAACCGGGTCAAGGTGAAGATCCCTGCAGGCGTGGATGCCGGACAGAGCGTCCGTGTCCGGGGCGAAGGCTGCGTGGGCGTGGGCGGCGGCCCGAACGGCGACCTGCTGGTGGAAATTTCCATCCGGCGGCACCCGATCTTTACCCGGAACGGGACGGACGTGTTGTGCGAAGTCCCCATCACCTTTACGCAGGCGGCGCTGGGCGCGACCATTCAGGTGCCCACGCTGGACGGCAAGGTGGATTATGAGATTCCCGAAGGCACCCAGACCGGTCGGGAATTCATCCTGCGGGAGAAGGGCATTCCCGAGGTGGGCAACACCCGCCGCCGGGGCAACGAGCGCTTCACGGTGGTGGTAGAGACCCCCACCAGACTGACGAAGGAGCAGAAGGACCTCCTGCGCCAGTTGGACGGAAGCGTGGATCAGTCCCCCAAAAGGAAGAAATTTCTCAACAATCTGAAAGACTTCTTTGGATAAGCCTAAAAAAGGCAGGACAGCCACTTGCGGCTGTCCTGCCTTTTGTGTATAATGGGAGAAAGATTTTCCAAAAAGGAGGCTTCCGCCATGAAACGTGAGGACTACATCAGCTGGGACGAATATTTTATGGGCATCGCCATGCTTGCGGCGAAGCGCAGCAAGGACCCCAACACCCAGGTCGGCGCCTGCATCGTCTCCCAGGACAACATCATCATCTCCACCGGCTATAACGGTATGCCCAAGGGCTGTTCCGACGACGAGTACCCATGGGAGCGGGACGGCGACCAGACCAAGTACCCCTACGTCGTCCACGCGGAGCTGAACGCCGTGCTCAACGCCAACGGCCGGGACTTGCGGGGCAGCAAGCTGTATGTGGCGCTGTTTCCCTGCAACGAGTGCGCCAAGGCCATCATCCAGAGCGGCGTAAAGGAGGTCTACTACCTCTCGGACAAATACGCGGACACTCTGGCGACCATGGCGTCCAAGCGGATGATGGATTCCGCCGGTGTCCGGTATATCCAGATGCGCACCGAGATCAAGTCCATCACGCTGGACTTTACCCCGGAGGAAGAGATGCTGTAGGGGGAGAACGGGATGCTGCGACACATTTTGTTTGCGATCAATCTGCTCCGGGCGATGCCCGCGTACTGCGCCGTGTGCCTTTCCGGGGCGAAGAAGCTGATCTGCGCGGAAACGGAAGGCTATATGTGGTTTCTGGAAACCTATGACGGCGACCGTTTTTTCCTGCGCTTTGCATGGCTCATGTGGCGCTATGACTGTTATCGGAGCCATGTGGTTTTCCGGTGCAGTCAGGCTTCCGCCATGTGCAGCTATCTTATCAGACTGCTCTACCCGCCAAAGAAGGACATGGAGGTGCTGGGGGAGATTGGCGAGGGACTGGTGATCTACCACGGCCACGGAACGGTGATCGCGCCTTACAGCATTGGAAAGAACTTCTCCGTCTATCAGGGTGTCACCATCGGACGAAACGCGAAACCGGGGCGGGAGATCAACAATCCCATCATTGGTGACAACGTGACGGTCTTCACCAACGCGGTGGTCGCCGGGGGCATTACCATCGGGGACAACGTGACCATCGGCGCGGGTGCCGTGGTGATGAAGGACGTTCCCGCCAACAGCATCGTCATGGGAAATCCCTGCGTCATCCGGGAAAAGCAGCCCTCCGGTGTTTGAGAATACAGATACATACGAAACATCCGGTTGTCACACGACAGCCGGATGTCTACGTGTCAAAAACCTCGCAGAGGAAAGCAGCCCGCAGGCGGCCAGGGCGTGCGCGCAGCAGACTGTCGGACCCTTTATTTCAAAAGGCCTTTGGTCTTCTGAAATAAGCGAAAAAGCACGCCGAAGCGTGCTTTTTCTGGTGACCCGCCGGGGATTCGAACCCCGGACCCACTGCTTAAAAGGCAGTTGCTCTGCCAACTGAGCTAGCGGATCAGATTTGGCTGGGATGGCCGGATTTGAACCGACGAATGCCAGAGTCAAAGTCTGGTGCCTTACCGCTTGGCGACATCCCAATGTTGGCGCGGCGCCCTTCGGCCGGACACACAAAGCATTATAACATGCTTTGCATCGTTTGGCAATCCTTTTTTTGCGAATTTTGCGGTTTCAGACCTTCTTTCTTCCCCGATGGCCGCCCCGGAAGATTGGGACTTGAAACCTTCGCCGTTTTGCGCCATAATAACAGCAAATCCCGAATCTGGAGGAACCTTCATGAACATTCAAGATTGGACACTGTACTATGACAACTTCGGGCCTTTGTCCTGTCAGGCACCCTGCACCATGTACAGCGTGCTCTATGACCACGGGAAAATCCCCGACCCCTTCTATGGCACAAACGAGCGGGAGCTGCAATATCTGGCCGAAAAGGACTGCGTCTTTGAATCCGTCTTTTCCGCCCCGCCCGCTCTGTTCACGCGGGAACATATCGAGCTGGTATTTCATGGGCTTGACACCATCTGCCATATTTACCTGAACGGCACCCTGCTGGGCAAGGTCAAAAATATGCACCGGGAGTACGTCTACGAGGTCAAGCCTCTGCTGACAGCCGGGGAAAACACCCTCCGGCTGGAATTCAAGTCCCCCCGGCGCTACTTCGCCCAACAGCAGCACAAGCACTACCTGTACATGAACGACGGCGACACCCTCCCCGGTGCCGCCCATCTGCGCAAGGCCATGTACCAGTCCGGCTGGGACTGGGGCCCCACATTGCCGGACATGGGCATTTTCCGGGGTGTGGAGCTGAAGGGCTGGAACGTGGACCGTTTCGACGGCGTGGCCGTCCGCCAGCACCACGAAAACGGCAGCGTCTCGGTGGAGCTGGACGTGACCACCAAATGTCACGCCGGGTGCGAGATCTACGCAGACTTCGACGGCAAGCGCGTTCTCCTGAAAAACGGCCACGGCATTATCCAAGTGGATAACCCGAAGCTGTGGTGGGCAAGGGGCTACGGCGACCAGCCTCTTTATGATCTGGATGTGGAGCTGGTTTGCGGCGGCGAGGTCATCGACCGCTGCCACAAGCAGCTCGGCCTGCGCACCCTCACCGTCAGCACGGAGCCGGACGCGGACGGCAAGGGCAGCGAATTCTGCTTTGTGCTGAACGGCGTGAAAATTTTCTCCATGGGCGCGAATCTGGTTCCCATGGACAATTTGCTCAGCCGCATCACCGACCAGCGGTGGGAAACCATCGTCCGTCAGGCTGTGGACGCCAACTTCAACACCCTGCGGGTCTGGGGCGGCGGGTACTACCCCGACAGCCGCTTCTACGAGCTGTGCGATCAATACGGCCTGCTGGTGTGGCAGGACTTCATGGTCGCCTGCGCCAACATCTATCTGACGTCGGAGATGGCCGAGGAGTTCACCCAGGAAGCCACCTGCAACCTGAAGCGGCTGCACCATCACGCCTCCCTCGCCCTGCTGTGCGGCAACAACGAGATGGAAAGCGGTGTCATCAACTGGGGTTCCCGGGACAACCAGCTGGTGCGGGACGATTACACCCGCCTGTACGGCCATCTGCTGCCGGAGCTGTGCGAGACTTATGCGCCGGACACCTACTACTGGCCGTCCAGTCCCTCCTCCGGCGGCGGTTTTGACGACCCGGACAACCCCGCCAAGGGCGACACCCACTACTGGGAGGTCTGGCACGGCGGCGTCCCCTTCACCACCTACCGTCAGAAACGCTTCCGCTTCTGCTCCGAGTATGGCTTCGAGAGCTTCCCCTCCATGAAGACCATCCGCACCTTTGCCCGGGAGGAAGACCTGAACTGCTTCTCCCGTGTCATGGAGAACCATCAGAAGTGCCGGGGCGGCAACGGGAAGATCCTGCGGTACCTGGCGGACAATTACCTGTATCCTGCCACCTTTGAGAATCTGGTGTATGCGTCCCAGCTGCTGCAGGCGGACGCCATCAAATACGGCGTGGAGCACTTCCGCCGTCAGCGGGGGTACTGCATGGGCTCTACCTACTGGCAGTTCAACGACTGCTGGCCGGTGGCCTCCTGGTCCAGCGTGGACTGTTTCGGGCGCTACAAAGCACTGCACTACGCCGCCCGGAAGTTCTACGCCCCCGTGGCCATGGGCCTGTTTCTGGAAAACGGGGCGCTCACCGTCAACATTGCCAACGAGACCCGTGCCGGTTTCCGCGGCCACATTCATCTGGCCATGTGCCGGGGGGATCTGACCGTGCTGGACGGGCTTCGCCGGGATGTGGAGGTGGAAGCACTGTCCTCCCGAGATGTGCTGACCTACCGCGTGGACAGCCGCGACCCCTACGACACCTTCCTGTATGCCGACCTGTACGATGAGCAGGGCCGCTTCCTTATGCGTCAGGTGGAACTGCTGGTGCCTGCCAAGCATTTCCGGTGGCGCAAGCCGGCGTTTGACGTCCGGATCGCCCCCGTCCCCGGTGGGGCGGAAATTTCCGTTCAGGCCGATGTATTTGCCAAGGGCGTTTTTCTGGACTTCCGGGACTTTGACTGCGTCCTGTCCGACAACTTCTTCGCTCTCACCGCCCCCGCGCCCTACCGCGTGACGGTGCAGACCTCCCGCAGCGTGGAGGAGCTGGAACAGAATCTGACCATCAAGTCCGTGTATGACATCCGCTGACCGGTAAGGTCTGCGGATATCCCGGTAAAAACCGGGCGGGGCATATCGCCGCATTGCTGCGCGATATGCCCCGCTCTATTTTCTTGCAATCTGTCGAAATTTGTGCTACGCTATCGGTGGTGCTACCAGTACCCCGGTAGGCGGTTCCCCTTGATTTTTTCGGGGGTGATGCTTCTTTGCCCCCAATCGTAAACGAGAGGGGGTGACAGGTATGGATGTTACATGGGAAGGAATTTTCCAATTCTGCATGCTCATTGCTGCTGTCATTGCCCTGGTTCTCCAGGCAAATAACAAGAAGAGATAACCGCTGCCCTCCAAAGTAACGATTATCTCTTCGTAACGCATGGGGGAGCCGTCCTACTGGTAGCACCCCTGTATCCATACTATATCCCAAATCTTTCATTTTGTCAACCGCCCTGCCTTCCGGCAGGGCTTTTTTATTGCGCAGGGAAACCCCCGCCGCGCGGTCACGCCGCACGGCGGGGGTCAAATTTCATTTTCCGGGCTGTTTATTTCTCCGCCGCGGCGATGTAGTCGTTCCCATAGCAGAAGATATGTCCGCCGATCTGTCCCCAGATGTTGCTGTTGGTGGGCTTCGTGGCGAAATACACCACTTCCTTCGGCAAGATATAGGGGCCGTAGATCGCTCTTTCAATGGCCTCGTACTGCGCCTGGAAGGGTTCCGCCTTGTCCAGACGGGGCACGGAACGGAACTGTCCCTGCCCGTAGATCACGTCATGGAGGTTATCAGGGAAGCTGTCGGAGGCGATCCGGTTCAGCGCCACCTCCGCGACGGCCTGCTGACCCTCAGCGCACTCGCCCTGGGCTTCCACCCAGACGACCTTCGCCAGGAGCTTGATGTCATCCTGACTCAGCTCAATATCCGCGTACCGGGGTTCGCCCCGTTCGGGTTCCTCCTCGTAGTAAATGAAGGGTTCCTCCGGCATGGCGCTCTTGTCGTAGATCCACGCGCCGTCGTAGCCCAGCAGAATGTCTTCCGGGTTAAAGCCTTCCTCGAAGCCTTTTTTCAGCTGCCAGAAGTCGTAATTATCCCGGTTGGAGTCATTGACGATGATCTTCCCGTTTTCATTGATGCCGGCGAGAACGATGAAGTGCTGGGAATTGGTGAAGATGGAGTTGTGGTTCATCAGCACGATGGCGACCTGCCCCTCCTGCAGCGCCTTGTAGACAACGTGCCAGTTCGCTGCCTTCTTACAGGCAAGCTGAAGCGTCTTGTTGCCGTATTCCAGCCGGGCAATGTTGTTGATCGCCCGTCCGCCGAAATAGTGCGCCAGCTCGTCGGGGGTGTATTCATGGTCGGTCAGGTAGCTTGCCACCATGGCCAGAGAAACGATGCTGCATCCGCTGGTCGCAATGGTGCCGCTGCCGTACATGGTGTAGGGGTAGTCGTTCTGGAAATACTGCGGAATGGTGGAAATGACCGTCTTTTCTTCGCTCTGGGTCTCCGCCGGGACTTCCTCTCCGGTGGTCTCCGAAGCTGCTTCCTCGGTAACTGCGGGAGCCGTCTCCTCGACGGCCGCCGTCGGTTCCGCAGGGGCCTTCACCTCCGCGGGGATGTACAGGTATTGCAGCACGAGTCTGCAATCCTCGTCCTGCGCCACGTCGGCATAAATCTCACAGAGCCAGTTTTCAAGCCCGCTGTCGGCAATGGCGAAGCTTCCTTCCTCTCCTGTTACGTACCAGCCGTAAAAAACAAATCCGTCAGGGGTCTTCTGTGCGGCATCCTCCCGCAGACCCGCCATCTGCGCCTCATTCGGCACGGCGTAGGTCGTGATCCGGATATCGCCGGGAACCGCGTTTTCCGGAATGCCCGCACGTACCACTTCGCCAACAGACGCGGCGGTGGCAGGGAGGGCGGCGATGCCGCAAAGAAGCGTCAGCGAAAGCAGAACCGCAGTCAGCCGCCGGCAATTTCCATGTACGCGCATTCCTTCGCCCCCCGTCTGTAAAAAGCGTTCCGCGCCCCCGCGCGGCGGGGTACGGATGCATATATAAATACGGATACAGTATAAAGCATTTTTTGTCAAAAGTCAAGACATGTCGAAGGAGGGAAACCGTTCTCCCCGAACGGATCTTCCAAGAAGCACGGTCTGTCTATTTCCTTTTCCAACTGTGGGATATCCACCGGGCCGAGCAGCCCAGCAGCGCTCCCAGCGTGTTCATGATGACGTCGTCCACCTCGCATCTTCCCAGACTGTAACGGTACTGCGAATATTCAATTCCCGCCGAAGAAAGGCACGCCAGCACGACCGTGACGGGGACGGACAGCTTCCATTTCCCCAGCACGAATGGCAGGGACAGCCCGATGGGGAAAAACAGCAGAACATTCATCAGCATCGACCGGTACAGTTCCGGCTGCTCTCTGGCCTCCCGGAAGTTCTGAAATGGAACAAGCACAGCTTCCGCCGTTTCTTCCCCTCTTGCGCAGACCGTCATATAGAAGATCACCGCCGCGATCCCGGCAAAAACGGCCGTGTTGAGTATCCGCCACCGCCTGCTGCCCTGTTCCCTGCTCCCCAGATATCCCCACAGCACCGCCGCCAGGATCATGAAGATCACAATCCTGTGCAGCGGCTGTATATAAATCAGCCAAAAAAGTTTATTCATGCTTTTTTCCGTTTCCCAATACGGTTTGCCGCGCTTTCCAGCAGCCCGCGGAGGTACTGGAATTCGCTCGTCTTAAAATAAACCAACAGCAGCAGACCGTTGGATAGCGCCAGAGCGAGCAGCGCCTTCACACCAAAGCTCAGCAGCACATTTTCCAGCGACACCAGTGAAACCGCATACCACGTTCCAGCGGCAACCAGAACGGAAACCACAATCTCCCGCCCCTCCCGGACAGCGTATCTGGCAAAGGAGACCTCGAATACGTCCCGGCAGACAAAATAGGGCTTTGCCCAGAAGGACAGGGCAAGGAAACTGACCAGTGTGCCAAACAGAACACCGGCAATGCCGTACCGCTTTGCCAGAACGATAGAGATCACCATGTTTGCAATGGCTTCCGCCATCGGGATAAACCGGTCCGGGTAATACAGCCCGGCCGCGTTTTTGGCAATGTCGATCCCGGAGTTGATCCCCTTGAAATAGTATATCGCAACAGCCAGAATCAAAATGGCCTTTGTCAGCACAAAGTCCTGCCCCAGCCAGATCGCGACGAACGGCTCTACCAGACACAGCAGGCAGGTCGCCGTGAACGTATACAGCCAGTAGTTGATAAAATCTACCCGCTTGTACACTTCGTATGCCCGCTCCTTCGTTTCGCTTGCGATCAGGTTGCCCATGCTGGCTGTAACACCGCTGGAGAAGGTGGTCACAAACCCGGAAACAGAAGTGATCAGGGTCGTGTAATTGCTGTACATACCCACGGCGGTCACGCTGACCAGCGAGGAAATAACCAGATTGTCGGAACACTGGGAAATGATATGGCCCACCTTCCCCAGAAAAAGCGCCTTGATGTTTGTAAACAGGCTCTTGCGGACTTCGGGGTCAAGCTTCCGGACGTTCTTGTCCTTCAGATATGGATACCGCCTGTCAACAATGCGGCAGAAAATCAGGTTCTTGACAATGGTCGTGCCGATGTCAACAGCAAGGTACAGAATATAATTCTGCGCAAAATACAGTATCAGCACCTTCAGCACCAGCACCACGATCTGCGCAATGGTGCTTGCGATGGTATAAAGATACTTATTCTGGTCCGAGGTGTTCAGCGTCGTTTTATAGACCCACAAATAGGAGGACACCGAACCAAGCAGGAACAGCCAATACACGAGATTGGCATCCGGCGCGGTATTGTCTTTCAGGAAGAATGGAAGCAGCGGGTAAAATGCTATCCCGATCGCAGCCGTTCCTATCGCCAGAGCGCGGTAAGTATACTTGAAAAACCGCATCAGCGATTTGACCTGTTCAATATCGTTTTCCGCCAGAGGTTTATACAGCGCATAACCGATCGCCAGTCCTATACCGGACTCCGCCAGCGAGAAAATGGTCAGGATGTTGCTCATCAGGCCGTTGATGCCCAGATATTCCACGCCCACACTGTAGATCAGGACCCGCCGGGACAGGAACCCCAGCAGAATCACGATCAGCTGCGAGGCAAACGATACCACTGTATTTGTGACAGATTTCTGCGTTCTGGACCCTTTCACTTTTTGATCTCCTTAGCTTAGACATTGGGAAAGCGCCGTCTGACGGCACAGTCATGTTCGTATGCTTCACCGCGAATGGTTCCGCAGGGGTCGCTCTTCCGCCTTCCTTTTCATTCTTCCAGAATCCGGAAAACCCGCTGAATTTCTCCCTCGTTTCCCTTTCCCTCGGACTGCTGGTACTGGCGGATATGGGCATACAAAGCAGGGTCGCGCATCAGACGCAGAATTCCCTCCGCTACGGCCTCCGGGGTCATTTCCACCACAAGGCCGTTTTCACCCTGTACCATCTGGTCATATACGACGTCAAAATTGGTTGCCACGCAGGGGCGGTTCAGAATTCTGGCCTCGGTCAGCGTCAGGCAGTAGCCCTCAAAGCGGGAAGTCTGCACGTAAATGTCTCCCGCTTTCATATAGGGGTAGGGGTTTGCCTGTACTCCCAACAGAATGAAATCCTTCTGCAAACCATATTGGCCGATCTTTTCTTCCAGCATTTTTCGCTCCGGGCCTTCACCGCAGACCATCCAGGTAAAGTCTGCGCCGCGTTCCTTCAGAATATGGGCGGCTTCGATCGCAATGTCATACCCCTTCTGCGTCACCAATCGTCCCACGGTCGTTATCACCGATCCGTGAAGGGACGGCAAATCGGCCGGTTCCTCCGCCATGCTTCTTATGAGCTTTTCGCTGTTGATGTCGTAAACCGTTACCACTTTTTCGGCGTATTCGGGAAAGACCTCTCTGAATTTTTCCGACAGCTGCTCCGAAACGCAGGAAATATAATCATATCTCCCATAAATTTCCCGGTCAAAGCCTCTGTCAAATCCAACGCCCTCGTAGTCGGCATTGACCCATGCGATTTTCTTCGCAGCGTTAACTTTCTCCGCAACAAAATGCGTGGGCGTCCCCTGACCCCATGCAATGGCCACGTCGTACACCCCGGGAAGCGGGTCAAACGCATTGCGCGCGCCATTCCAAAGCACCTGCGTGGCATGGAGGGGTTTACCGGCGCGGTCGTTCTTTCTCAGCTGTTCGCTGACGGCCAGACGCGCCTTTAAGAAGCGGATGTTCCCGGCTGTCAGCTGCTTTACAAGGGGCAGACCGCAGAACTGAAAATAGGGTATCGACGGCAGAATCTTCACCTGCGGCGGCAGCAGCTTTTCAAACGTGCCGCCCCGGTTTATCATCTGCAGATACACGTCATACCGCTGGTAGTCAAACAGGTTCAGCAGGGAGGACAGGCTCTTTTCCGCGCCGCCCACGCACATGGAATTGATCATGAACAGGATCTTCTTCATCGTTTCCCCTCTGACAAAACGTTTTCAATGTACGCTTTGGACACGCTTACTTTCTCGTCCAATCTTTCCAAAATCTGTGGATAGTCGATCCGCGGGCAGTCCCTGCCGGCGCTGTCCATCAGGCAGTCCCGCAGGCCAAGGCCGTAAAGAAGGTCCCGCATTCTTGTATTGATATGCTCCTGCCGGTTGAATACCACGAACTGCTTCCGGAAAATCAGCGAAAACGCGGTGGCGTGGAAGGAGTTGGATACCACAAACTGCGCATGGTGTACCAGATTCAGGAACGTCAGCGGCCCATCCTGCTCGAAGCATCTGTCGCATTCCCCGCAGGAAAGCACCGAGTACAGCTTCCATCCGTTTTCCTCCGCCATTCTCCGCGCGAAGCGAACCATCTCCGGATTGCGGTCAAAATCGTACAGCAGGACATACGGCTCCGTATTGGGAACGGGCTTCTCAATGGAAGCCCATGCTTCGCTGTCCAGCAGGAACACCGGGTCCATCACCTGCACGGCCCCCGGAATGCCCAGCCGCTCCACGATTGCCGCCCCGGAGCTTTCCCGAACCGAAATATGATCCAGCCCGGACAGCCGCCGCTTCACGTCCGGCTTCCATTCCTCCGGAATGTCGTCCATGGCAAAGCTGGCCGCGTAGGACGCTCTGACGCTGCCCGCAGGCGCAAAGTCCAGATAGAACGCCGGGTCTTTTCCGTTGGGGAAAAAGCAGTTCCATATCTGGTCGCTTCCCGCAAAGTAGACGTCCGCTTCCGGCGGGTTTTGCTTCAAGTCGTCATTGGACGTGTAGCGGCGCGGGGTCAGCGGCAGGAACTCCGCGGTAAACCGGTCGTATTCCGCTTTCCGCTTCCCGTTTCTGGCCTTAAGCCGCCCCGGCAGTTTCGCAAGGTTATACAGCTCCCGAATGACCGGCTTATCATATGCGGGGTTCCCCAGCCCCCAAAGCGGATAATGATTGCTCAGATAGTCCGGCTTATAGTCAATGATCTGGGCGTCATGCCCCAGCTTGCGCAGGTAGGTCACCAGCGCGTAGGCCTGCAAGCTCGCGCCCACATTGTACACGTCATGGCAGGTAATTGTTTTGATCTTCATACGTTTTCCAGCAGCCTGTAGATCTTCTCGATCTCCCCGGCGTTTGTATAGTCTCTTATTTTCGTGTTTTCGGTCAGTTTTTGCCGCAGCGCCTCATCCCGAAGCACTGCCGCGATCCCCGCCGCACAGCCTTCGTTGTCCATGGGGACGATCACGCCGTCCACGCCGTCCTCCAGCTGGCTGGCGGAGGTGGCGTAACCGGTGATCACCACGGGCTTGTTCAGGATCTGGGCTTCCCGAACGGTCACCGATTTTCCCTCATACCGGCTGGGCTGAACGTACAGATCGCAGGCTTTGATGTAGGGGTACGGGTTTTCCTTTTTCCCCAGAATGATGACCCGTTCCTCCATCCCGGCGTCCTGTATCCGCTGCCGGATCAGCGCTTCATCCCCGCCGTAGCCGATGAGATACCACTTTACATTGCAGCCCGAAGCCAATATCCGGCGGCAGATATCCGGCACATTGTCAAAATTCTTGGCAGCGCAGAACCGGCCAATCGACAGCAGGCGAATGCTGCCGTCTGACGGCATCTCCCGCTCGGCGGAAAATGCCGCGCTTCTGCTTTGCACAAGGTTCTTTGACAGCATATTTTCCACAACAATGGACTTGTTCGTCAGATAGCCGTGCTTCGCGTCAAACGCCTGCTTGCACGCATCCGACACGTTCACCACGTAGTCGGACATCCCCCACATTTCCTTCTCGATGGCGTCGCAGAAGACCATCTGAGAAGCATCGGTGTGGAACCATGACATCCTGACCTTCGCGGAGACCTTTTTCCCGACGATGTAATGCGGGTCATTGAAGCTGATCGCAAGGTCGTAGTCTCCCGGAATATCCGGAAGATAGGGGATGCACAGCTTGTGGAAATACTGCTTGTAGTTATGTCCGCTCTGCATCGGGCCTCTGGAAAGGCTGGATCTGATCTTCGCCGCGGCCCTCGCCATCCCAATCGGGATGCAGCCCTGCGCAAAATTCTGTTTCATGGATTCCGTCAGCGCCCGGTACGCCTTCATCTCGGGAAGCAGACGGACATTGGGGTTGAGCATCGACATCAGTTCGCCCTCATGGGCATACAGGAACAAGTCAACGTCATAACGGTCATAATCGATGGTATCCAGCAGTCCCAGCAGACTGCTCTCCGCCCCGCCAAGCTCCATATTAAAATGCAGTATGATGATTTTCCGTTTCATGCTCTGTTCCAATCACTTTTTTCGTAAGCCCCGAAGCACATAATAGTAGTGCTCCCCTAAAAACCGGAGCTTTTCCTTAAGCGGCAGTTCTCCCTTTATCACAGCTTTCCTTGCTCTGGCGATGATTGGGCGAAGCTCCTGCTGTACATCGTCCATGTGGTGCTTTTTCGCCTGACGCAGCCTGAAGTCCGCCAGCTGCAGCAGATTCGCGTAGGCGCAGTCGCGGTAAAGCAGTTTCTCCCCGGAGCGCTCCAGAATATCGATATCCTCAAGCGTATCGTATACCTGCCCGACCCTCTGCCGCTGGCCTGCCGAATTGGAGATAGAATTCCCGTTCCGATAGTAGTAGTACAGGGTTTCGGAAATGGAAACCACCTTCTTACTGTTCAGGACAAATCGAATCGCAAAGTTTCTGTCTTCGATGTAGTGCAGGCTCGGGTTGAATCGAATGTTCCCCATCGTTTCCCGGCGAAACAGCTTGTTCCATGCCACGCTGTATTTGTACTGCGCCCGAAGGTATGTTTTCCGGAAGTAATCGTCCCTTGTCAGTTCCTCCGCCGCGTTGCAGCACTCTGCCGGGTGGTTTGCCTCCGTAAAGTCGAAATGTTCTTCCGTCCCCTGCGCAAAATCGCACAGCACCAGATCTGCACCGTGTGTCTGCGCCGCTTCCGCCAGCCGTTCATACATCAAGGGGCTGATGTAGTCGTCGGCGTCAACGAAAGCGATCCAGTCCCCCGACGCATGGTCAATGCCGATATTCCGCGCGTTGGACAGCCCGCGTATCTCCGTGGAGATCGGTTTTATCCGGCTATCTCCGGCCGCCAGCGCTTCCAGTACCTCCCATGTATTGTCCGTCGATCCGTTTTCGACGGCAATGATCTCAATATCCCGGAACGTGCTCCCGGTAATGGAGTTGATGCACCGCTCGATGTACGCCGAACCATTGTACACCGGCACAATAACGCTTATCATTCCGTGCCCCCCTGTCAGAACGGGAGATTCCGATATCTCCAGTTCATCAGTTTTACATACCACTTATCCTTCGATTTTTCCGGCGCGGCTCCCCTCCACGGGGTCTGCGCCAGATTTTCCCAGTACAGCGCCTTGAGCGGGTGCCTGCAATCCCTGCACCACGGTCTGCTGGTGAAGCTGGGGGTGTAATGCAGGATCACCGGTGCCTTTTTCGCGGCCTCTATTTCCTCCTGAGGGTAAAAGCCTGCTTCCTCGTGAAAATAGTTCAGCAGCTTTTCCCGGCTGAGCATGTAATGGATGGTCATGAGATTGTCTTTTATGGGTAAGTTTACATAATCTCCCATCAGCACGCCGTTGAGGACGCCCTGATCGTGGTGGACGACATTGCCCCCGTGTCCTTCAATAAAGGACATGCACCTTTCCCCCATTTTCCGGGCGCGCCATTCCGCCAGATCAATCAGAAGCAGTCCCGCGTTGAAATAGCGCATTCCGGCCTGCAATCCAACGGCCGCCTTAGTGTCCGCGCTGATGCCGTCCTGCACCGCCGCCAACACCTTGCCGTCCAATGGCGTGTTCCAAAGCTCGCGGAGCGGTTCGCAGACGATCATGTCGCAATCTGCATACAGCACTCTGTCAACGGTTTCGGGCAGCATCTCCCCCATAAACAGTCTGGCATAGGAGCTGATGGAAATGTCCCAGCTCATGTTCAGCCGGAGCTTTTCCTTCCACTCAAGGAAAGGAAGAAACATAATTTCAGCATTGGAAAACCGGCTCACCATTTCCCGAAGTTTATCTCTGTTCTCAGGCGAGATATCATTGTCGATCACGTACAGCCGGATATTTTCAAACTCGGCGTTGTGCCTGAGCAGGGAGTAGATCGACACGCCCATATGTTGGGCATAGTTATCGTCGCTGGAATACAGGACATTCATCCGCTTTGTATCATCTGCCACGTCCTTTTGCCCTCCCCAGGATAAAATGCACCGGTTTGCTGATCGCCGACCGCAGCCGCTTATGCCATGGCATCCAGCTTGCCGAATACCAGTGGATCGAATGGGTATTCTCCGTTTTCCGCAATTCGCCGGTGACGCTGCTTCTTGGGTTGAAATAATCCTCCGGGAATACCACGGCGCCGCTCAGCTTCTGCTTTTCGCCGTTCAGCTCCAGCCCGAGCTTCAGCAGCGCATCCGTATTGAGCCGGGGACAGCCGATCGTCCCATGCTGCCCGTCCAGCAGCGGGTCGTATTCTGCCAGCATCTGCCGCACCGCCGGGTTATGGGGTTCTGCGCCGAAGCCCTCGCCGGTGTTGACGAACCGGTCATTCTCAAAGCCGAAAAAAGCCGGATTGTCCAGCAGCTCATCAAAGGAACGCACCGCCTCCACGTCCGTGTCAAAATAAATGCCGCCGTGCTCCTCCACGATCAGAAGCCGCAGATAGTCCGTCAGGAACGCATACTTTTTCTCCTTATAGCACATCTGCGTGTAGGCATTGCGGTTCACGTCGAAGTTATCTTCGTTCCACTCGATGATTTCATAATCCGGGCAGTATTTTTTCCAGCTGGCAATACATTTCTGTGCCAATTTGGTTTTTTCCCCCTGCCGAACCAGCAGTAGTGAATTTTTCTGGGTATCATATACGCTCCTGTTCGTTTACAGCGAATACAGAATCTGCCTGAGCAGCCGCTTGGGCGCTTCCTTTTTCAGCTTCTGCATCACCATTTCCGCGATCTTGCCATACTCCCCATGCTCCAGATATCCTGAAATCCGGTGCTTTTTATTTCTATCCTGCAACACTCTCAAAGCATCCTGCACTTCCGGCAGGGCGGCCACACGCCCGATTTCCTTTATCAGTTCCATCTCAGTGTGCTTTCCCTGCCGTTTGTACATCTCAAACCAAGTCATCAGAACGTTCAGCAGTTCAACTGCCATGAAATACTCCGCATCCTGGGGCATGGGATGTTTTTGCCGCATTTCCGTTTTGAAACGGTAAAGGCGCAGGAAATCATCCAGCATATAGGGCATATACCGGGACGTGTTTCCGCCGATGCGGTAATTGTAGACTGCCTCCGGCAAAATGCCAAGCCGCCGCGTTTCAGGCATCAGACGAAGTGTTATGCTCAAATCGTCTCCCATAAACCATACGACAGGGGGATAACCCATTACCCGTGTGATCAGCTCCGTGCGATAGAGCTTCGCACACAGTGACACGGGATAATTGCTGATACCAAAGCAGCTGATATATAAATCGTTGATAATATCCTCTCCGGAATATACTTTGGGCTGCTCAAAGCAGGGGGCGTGAAACCTGCTGCGGAATCTGACGCCCTTCCACATTTTCACTGTGGCAGCACACACGCAGTCCAGATCATTTTTCCCGGCTTCCTCATAGAGGACACGAAGCGCGTCTGGTTCCAGCATATCGTCCGCATCACACAGGCAGATATACTTTGCCGTCTGGGCATATTCCGAAAGTACGCCCGCAGCCCGTGCCAGCACCGCGCCCTGATTGGGCTGGTGTATCACGCAAACGCGCGAGTCCTTCGCCGCGTATGTATCGCAGATTTTCCCGCTTCCGTCACTGGAACCGTCGTCCACCAGAACCAGACAGAAGTCCTGAAAGGTCTGGTTCAGGACGCTTTGGATACACTGCCGCAGATGTCGCTTCGCGTTATAGACCGGGATCACAACACCGATTTTCTTTTCTGCCGCCATTTTCTTTACCCTTCCGTTCGTGCTTTCTGATATACGCCGTCAGCAGCCGTCCCGCCGGGATGCACAGCGCTGTCAGAAACGGTCTGGGGGATTCCCGGACATAGTGGGGATTCCCGCTGATCTGGCTGCTGGAACAGTAGTGGATCACGTCGGTCACATTCCGCTTCCAGTCCTTGATGTACTTCAGATTCTCTTTGCGAATGAACGCAAAGCCCTGGGGATTGCGCAGGTACTGCCGCAGCATGTTTCTGGAGGAGCCGTCCGGCTGGTATTCTACATTGCACAGCACCGTATTGGTGGTCACCAGCTTGTACTTCTGGTCGCAGAGCTGGTATTTCCATCCCAGAGAAACATATTTTTCTCCCTCAAAAACCGGATACGGCGGCAATTCTTTCATGATGTCGGTGCGATACACCAGCTTCTTGTCGCCGCTTCCGCCCGCGTCGTAAAATCCGGCCAGAGTGGTCTCCTTCATATCTTCGGGAAAGCCCGTCCCGATCACCTTTCCGGTGTTCATATCGGCGTCCAGTCCGATGATACCGGCGTATTTCCGGCGGTCGGTCTTATCCCACAGGTCCACAATACAGCGGACAGCGCCGTCTGCCAGCGCGTCGTCTGAATCGATGCAGACATTCAGCTCCGTGTCAATGTTCGCGTAGGCCGCGTTGTGGGCGGTGTGCATTCCGCCGTTTTCCTTGTAGAGATAGCGTATCTCAAATTCCGTCTCCTCTGCCTGCCAGACTTTGACAAGCTCCGCCGTGTTGTCGGTGGAACCGTCGTCCACCACAAGCCATATGAAGTCCTTGCAGTCCTGCCGCCGGAGAGAAGCATATGTACGGGGAAGGGTGTGTCCCCGGTTGTAGGCGGGCGTAAAGATGGTCAGTATCGGCATAGCTCCCTCCTATCTCTGCGCCGCCTGCAGATAAAACGCCTGCAGCCACTTGGCGTTCTCCACAACGTCAAAGCCTGCGTCCCTGATTTCCTCATAAGTATTGCGGCGTGGGATTTTGGCAAGCTCCAGAACGTTGTCTGCCCATTCTTCCGGCGGCGCGCTCAAGGGCAGGACATGAACCAGATCCGTTTTCCTGCACTCGATCGGGACGCTGTCGGAGATCAACACCGGCAATCCGGCGGCCTGCGCCTCGATGCTGGCGACGGAAAGCCCCTCGAACAGCGACGGAAACAGAAACACATCCATCGCCTGAAGCAGCTCCGCCACGTCGCCGCGGGTTCCCAGAAATTTCACCCACGGGGTCAGCCCCAGCTGCTCTGCCTTCTGGTGAATTTCCTTTCCGCCTTCCCCGGTGTCATTTCCCACCAGCAGCAGAACCGCCTCGGGATTTTTCGCCCGGACAGCCTGAAAAATATCAATGATAAACTTATGGTTCTTCTGCGGATAAAAGCGCCCCACGTGGCCGATGACCAGCTGATCCTCCCCGATGCCCAGCGACTGCCGCATTTTCTGCCGGATTTCCGGGCAGTAGGCATACTGACGGGCGTCGATGGCGTTGTTCAGCTGGATGAAGCGGGCTTCGTTCTTCCTGCCGAACAGCCAGTCCCCGGATTCCTTGCCGCATATGAACAGATCCGTAATATGCGGCCGCATCATGGTCTTGTAATACCAGCGGACGGGAGATTTGAGGTCGATTCCGTATGGACGGTTATGGGCATGGCAGATGCGCACCGGGACACCGGCCTTTTCCGCTTCCCGGAAATCGTAATAGCCAAGCTCGGACATGTGGGAATGGATCACCCGGTACTCGGGATGCTCTGCGTAAAACGCCCGCACCGTCTTCCGGTACTCCCCGGCAGTCCAGGGGCGAATCGGCGGCATCCGGTAGATCCTGCCGCCAAGCGCCTCGATCTCATCGTCATAGGCGCCGCGCTCCTGACGGTGCACCATGAAATCGTACTGCACCTTGCTTCGGTCGATGTTCCGATAATAGTTCATCACCATGGTCTCCGCGCCGCCGCGGTTCATGATGGTAAACAGGTTCAAAACCCTGACTGGCTCTGCCGTCATGCATTACCTCTCCTCTCAGGAGAATACTCCCAGAATGTCGCTGTTGTACCCCCACGAACCCTGATGGGACATCTGATAGCAGTAGAAAATAAAATACAGAATGTAAAATCCCACTTTCAGGGCGCTCCTGTTTCGACTGCTGACCGTCACATTCAGAAGGTAGGGATAGAGGATCAGACTGTAGCCGGCGGTATACGTTGCCAGACGGATCACGTACAGTCCGCATGTAAACGTCGCAAGAAGATTCAGCAGAAAGTTTATCAGCGACATATTGATGCAGATGTGTATCATTTTATTGCCTGCATCAATCCGGTCACGGTGGATATACGCAATCACCACCGGCACCGCCGCGATAACAGGGCGGATGATGGAAGAACCGGAATCGCTGTTCATGGCCGCCACCGCATAGTCATAGGTCGAATTAGCCAGAGAGCTTTCCACGGCATCCAGAATCGGCCTCAGGAAAAGCAGGCCGACCACAGCCGCAATAATAATCAGGTTCTGCTTGGGGCTCCACGCCCTGCCTGTTACCATGAAATAGACCGGGATGAACAGATACGCACTGTTGTGGAACTGCGCCGCAAAGAGACACAAAAGGATATAGGGGATCGTTTTTCCCTCTTTGATGAATATTGCGCCGCCGAACAGAAGCACCACGGCAAACCACTGCCGCATCATGGAAAAGTAATTATAATACAGTGCGGTAGCGAACAGCACAAAGCAGCTGTCCAGAAAGCTGACGGACTCCCTGCGCAGCACATGAATGAAAATGCAGGACTCAACCGCCGCAAACAGGCCAAACCACCCGTGGTAATCGTCGCTCACGTACATCTTGAAGATGTTGGCGGTTATGTCAAACGCTTTGTCTTTGCCGTCCCCGTCAAGGATTCTGGAAACGTCGTCCCATGTGCCGGGGATATGCTCAAACGACTGAATATAGCCGGAGGTATCGTTCATTCCGGAGCGCATGGCGGCCAGATAGGCGATGTAGCCGAACACGATCAGCCAGGGCATCAGCGGCGACTTGTAATCGTAGCGTTCGCCGTAATATATGGAATTCAGCTTGTGATACCGGATTGGCCGCTCCCAGATCAGGGCGCAGACCAGAATCACGGCCAAAACCGAAAAATGAATTATCATTTTCTTGTTCCTTTACCTTGAAATAATCCTCTGGATCACGGTGAGCAGCATGTACACACCAAAGGCAAATCCATGTCTGGCGCAGCCGTAAAACAGTTTCCAGTGGATTGGGAAATAATTTAAGGGCAGGTTTTTGTACGCCTTCCGATACCTTTCCTGACGGATGATCCTGTGGATATCCTTCACTTTTTTCCCCATCGACTGAGTGGAAACCGTAATGTTCAGCCCAAGCCCCAGAATGCCCAGCGCGATCCTGTTATTCAGCGCGGCTTCATACTCGCCGCCCAGCTGGTTTGACCGGATGATGGCTTCCATCCGGTCGTAGAGCGTCTGCCACTGGTCATACAGCCTTGGGTTGTATCCGGACGTGACCGAGGAAGACCCGTCCCTGCGGTAATGATACAGGTATGCTGCCAGATACACCACCCTGTCGGCCTTTCCAAAAACCTCCAGATTGAAAAAGCCGTCCTCGTAGCTTCCGATCTCCGCCAGATCGACAAATCTGGCGCCGCTTTTCTGAATCAGGGAACGCCTGTACAGCTTTCCCCAGACCGGGCAGAGGGAATCCACCAGCTCCGGGTGGGAAAGCTCCTCTCCCATTGCCCCGACAAATCTTCGGTGCAGCTTTGCCCGGACTTCTTCCTTTTCAAAAACCGTCGTTTCCGGGAAGATGACTTTCCGGGAGGAACGGTTCTCCGTTTCGCTCACATACGACCACATCACGATATCCGCGTCATATTCGCGCATTGCGTTCACCGCGTTTTCGCAGGCGTCCGGCTCGACCCAGTCGTCCGAGTCCACGAACATGATGTATTCCCCGCGGGCGCAGTCCAGCGCGTCGTTCCGCGCCCGGGATACGCCGCCGTTCGCCTTATCGATGACCTGTATCCGCGCATCCTCATCCGCGTACCGCCGCAGGATATCCGGACTGCCGTCACGGGAGCCGTCGTTGACGCAGATAATTTCCAGATTTTGGTAAGTCTGATGGCTGACACTGTCAAGGCACTGTGCCAGATACCGCTCCACGTTGTAAACGGGAATGATAACGCTGACCAGCGGCTGTTCATTCATCTTCCGGCACCTCCTGTCATGCGCAGATTATAGTCGTTTGATCGTTTCTTCGACGACCCTTTTCTTGTCAAACACGGCTTCCATGCGTTTCCTGCCCGCTAAGCCCATGGCTCTTCTCTCCTCCATGGACAGGGCGCAGAACCGCTTCATTGCCGCGTAAAGGCTGCCTGAGTCCTTTCTTTCGCACAGGAAGCCCGTCACGCCGTCCTCCACCGCTTCCATGCAGCCGTGAATGCGGCTGGTGATCACCGGACGGCCGGAAGCAGCGCATTCCAAGTTGGTGTTTGCCATTCCCTCATGCCACGAGGGCAGAACAAAGCAGTGGGACGCGGCGATGAACGGGCGGACATCCTCCTGATAATCCCAGTATGTTAACCACCCTTCGGATTCGGCTTCTTCCACCACCGCGCCGTAATCTTCCTCGTATCCGCCCACCATGTCCAGCGTGCAGGGGACGCCCTCGCCGGTGAGCCGTCTCATGGCCGAAAGCAGCTCGTCAACGCCCTTTTCCCGCATGATCCTGCCGATGAACAGGAATTTTACAACGTCCCCCGCCGGGTAGTCCGCCACGGCGTAGCGCTCCAGATTGACCCCTGCCCCGCTTAAGAGGCAGGTCTGGCGCTCTTTCACGATTTTCGCGTCAAGAAAAATCTGCCGGTTTTCTGCATTCTCAAAAAATACCGTCTTCGCCTTTTTGCAGCTGAGCCGGTACATCGCCGTGACCATTTTTTTCAGCAATCCGCCGCTTTCAAAGGCTGTCCCCAGTCCGGTGATGTTGACGGCGTAGGGTATCCCCGCCAGCCGCGCGGCAAAGCCGCCGTAGAGGTTCGGCTTGATGGTGTAGCAGATCACTTTTTCCGGCTTTACCTCCCGGAATATGCGCCGGTAGGCGGCAAACAGCTTTGCGTCCCTGACCGGGTTCATGCCCCGCCGTTCCATGGGCGTGTCGAAAAAAAAGCACCCCATCTCCACCAGCGGCGCCACCAGTTCCCCGTAGGGGAGGGATATATATACCTCGTTCTTCGTCAGAAGCTCCTGTATCAGCTCCCTTCGGAACTGGTACAGGCCGACGTCGAAATTCGTCAGGATCAGAATTCTCATTTGATTTTCTCCGCGGGAACGCCTACGTATGTCCCGCTTTCCGTGATGCTTTTGATAACCACCGCGCCCGCGCCGATCATACAGCCGCCGCAGATCTGAAGATTGTTGCTCACCGTCGCGCCCGCGCCGATCCATGTTCCCGCGCCGATGCTTACTGTCCCCGCCACATGGGCGCCCACGGCTATATGCACAAAGTCTTCCAGAACGCAGTCGTGGTCAACGGACGCGCAGGTGTTGATGATGCACCCATCGCCGATGACCGCGCCGGGGTTGATGACCGCCCCCGCCGCAACCAATGTGCCGGTGCCGAGGGTCACGTCCTCCCCGATGACCGCGGAGGGGTGGATCAGCGTCGTGACCTGTTTCCCGGCGGTGAGCAGCATCTCCTGCATCCGCCTGCGAGCCTGCGGATTGCCGATGGCTACGAAGAAATCGCAGTCATATTCCGAAAACCGGGCGCTTTCCCCCATCACGGGATAGCGTCCGCACGTTTTTTTCGTGTCGTCCAGAAACGCAATGCTGTCGTAGCCGTTTTTTCCGGCGATATCCGCGGCGACTCTGCCGTGCCCGCTGGCGCCGAGGATTACAAGCCGCTTCACTTTGCCACCATCCCGTTTCCCATGAATTCCTCCATCGTGACAGACATCTCCGAGGATATGCCGTCACGCCTTACAAATGCCGCCATCACGCTGTCCCAGATGATCTTCAGGTCTCCGAGGAAGGTAATGTGGTCTACGTACTTTACGTCCATTTCAAATTTGTCCTGCCAGCTGACCGTGTTTCTGCCGTGAACCTGCGCGTAGCCGGACAGCCCCGGGCGGACTTCGTGCCGCCGGTGCTGACGCTCGCTGTACCGGGGCAGGTACTTGACCAGCAGCGGCCGGGGCCGATGACCGACATGTCCCCCTTCAGAATATTGAACGCTTCGGGAAGCTCGTCCAGACTGGTCGCGCGAAGGACTTTTCCGAATTTCGTGAGCCGCTGTTCGTCCGGCAGAAGCTCGCCGTTTTCGTCCCGCTCGTCGGTCATGGAGCGGAATTTATAGAGGTCGAAAATCTTCTCGTCCCTGCCGGGGCGGGGCTGTTTGAAAATGACCGGGCTGCCCAGCTTGATGCGCACCAGAACCGCCACCAGTATGTACAGCCAGCCGAACACGATCAGCGCGGCCAGTGCGCAGAGGATATCCAGCGGCCGCTTGAAATACGTTTCGTAGGGGCCGTAAGGTTTATGCTCCATCGTTACTTCTCCGTTCCTGTTGGATACACCGTCACAGTGGTCTGCCGCTTCTGCACGATCACGCTGCCCGCCGGATATGCACCCTTCAGCACGCTTCCCGCGCCGACGATGCAGTTTTTGCCGATGCTCGTTCCCCGGAGGATGACCACATTGCAGCCGATCCAGCTGTTGTCGCCGATCGTCACCGGCGCGGTGACGAATTTTCCCGCCCCGATGCCGCCGGGGACGCGGTAATCATGGTCGTGGTCGTAAATTTTCGTATCCGGGCCGATCTGCACGCCCTCGCCGATCACGACGCTTTCCATGCAGTTGACGCTGACGCCGTTTCCCAGCGCCGTATTGCTGCCGATCTCCAGCGTACCGCCGTCCATGGCCAGCAGCTTCGATCTTCTGTGGGCACGGACGTGCCTGCCCAGACGGATGGTGCCGCCCTCCGCGATGACGACCTCCGTGTTAGGAGAAAACCGTTGAATGCTGGAATAGAAAAAATGATGGAAATGAAACAGCTTCATGATCCCGAATTTCACCGCGCTGAACAGCACGCTGACCAGATTAAAGATGAATCTCCGCAATGAAACGCCGCCTTTCCAAACTATTCAAAGCACCGCCGGATGACCTTGATGATCTGCTCCTGCTGCTCCTTCGTCATCTTGTTGTCGCTGGGCAGGCACAGACCCCGTTCAAAAATGTCCGCACCCACGTCCTCCACGCCGCCGGCAATGTGGGCGTTGGCCTTTGCCCTGCCCTCGCCGGAGGCGGTGATGAAGCCGTTCATCCGGTACATGGGCTGCATGTGCATGGGCTTCCAGATGGGGCGGCCTTCCGCGTTGATTCCCGCAATGGCTTCCAGGATTTCCGTAGGGCAGCTCTTTCCCTGCTCCGGGAGATACAGCGCGTCGTTGTCGCTGCGCACCTGACGGCACATGGCGCTCCTGTCAATTACCAGCGCAGACAGCCAGTAGTTGGGGCAGGACGTTTCCGGGTCGAAGGGGTTCATCTCAACAGGGAGACCCCGCAGACAGTCCCGGTAGCGCTCCCAGATGGCTTTCTTCTGGGCGATGTGTTCTTCCAGATACGGATACTGACCCCGGACGACGCCCGCGATCACGTTGCTCATGCGGTAGTTGTAGCCGACTTCCTCGTGCTGATACCATGGCGTGTTTTCCCGCGCCTGTTTTGACCACTTCCGCGCCTTGTTCGCCACTTCCAAGTCATTGGTCAGCAGGCAGCCGCCGCTGGAGCCGGTGATGATTTTGTTGCCGTTGTAGGAAATCGCCGCGTAGTCGCCGAAGCTGCCCGTCTGCCTTCCTTTATATGTAGCGCCCATGGACTCGGCGGCGTCCTCGATGAGCAGCGCGCCGTGGGCGTCGCACACAGCGCGGATCTCGTCCGCCTTACCGGGAAACCCGTACAGGTGCGCCGCTACCACCAGCTGCACCTCGGGGTAAATCTCAAAGGCTCTTTCCAAAGCCCGGGGGTTCATGTTCCATGTGTCCCGCTCGGTGTCGATGAACACGGGGATGCCGCCCTCATAGACCACCGGGTTCAGCGTGGCGGCGAAGGTCATGTCAGAGCAGAACACTCGCCTGCCCTCCACTGCGCCGTGGCCGATGGCAGGTCTTCCGTAGAGCCGTTCCCCCGCGGCCCTGACGCACAGGTGCAGCGCCGCCGTGCAGGAGGACAGCGCCACCGCGTACTTCATTTCCGCCTTCTGCGCCGCGATATGCTCCACCTCGTTGATGTTCGCGCCCACCGTAGACATCCAGTTGGAATCATAGGCTTCCGTGATATATTTCAGCTCGTCACCATGCATCGTCGGCGAAGCAAGCCATACCTTCTTATCAAAGGGCTTTATGTCTTTTCTCCTGACATACATATCTCTATTCCTCTTTTCTGTGCCTTTGACAGACGTGTCATACTGAACTCCAATTAGGGCCTATCTGAAAACCGTCAACATGCCCAAACAGC
>ENA-OROD01000882-OROD01000882.1-human-gut-metagenome-genome-assembly--contig:-NODE-882-length-26717-cov-11.740492_pt1 | contig 26717 bp, 24 predicted proteins | sample MGYA00242123_ERZ509038 | MGnify/ENA primary metagenome ERZ509038 (study PRJEB26280, sample SAMEA2338719) | human gut metagenome | biome: human gut; feature: human-associated habitat; material: faeces... | reverse complement strand
GCATTTCCGCGCCGCAGCAGGAGACCCCGGCGCAGGAGAAGAGCGCCGAGGAAGCGAACGGCATTTCCGCGCCGCAGCAGGAGACCCCAGCGCAGGAGAAGAGCGCCGAGGAAGCGAACGGCATTTCCGCGCCGCAGCAGGAGACCCCGGCACGGGAAAAGAGCGCCGAGGAAGCGAACGGCATTTCCGGCAGCGACAGCGGGATCTCCGGCGGTGAGGAACAGCATATGGGGATGTCGGAATAAGGAGGGAGCATATGAAAAAAATAGAGGTGTTTGACGGCTGCGAGCTGCACACGTCCCCTGTCAGCTATCCTGTCGGCGAGACCAAGTGCAGGCTGCTGGGCAGCGGCGCAAGCGCGGGCAAAAGCGTAGAGCTTGACGAGAACCTGCTCAGCCGCCATATCATGCTGCTGGGCGGCATCGGCACCGGAAAGACCAATGCGATCAATATGGTTCTCAATCAGCTGATGAAGAACCTGACGGGCAACGATGTTGTGATTATTTTCGACTCCAAGGGCGAGTTCTACCGGGACTTTTACCGCCCCGGCGATGTGGTCATCAGCAACGATGCCCACGCTACAGGCCCCGAGGGCGAGGATTACTGGAACATTTACAACGAGATCGAGCGCGACGGGCATATGGAGGAGAATATCAACGAGATCGCCACTGCCATCTTCCGCAGCAAGATCGAGCATTCCAACCAGCCGTTTTTCCCCAATGCCGGGCGGGACATTTTCTTTGCCGTGCTGAATCATTTCATCCAGAACGGAGATCCGGCGCTGTGCAGCAACGAGCATCTGCGCGCGTTTCTGGACAGCGCGCCTACCGCAACGATCCGCAAGCTGCTGAATATGCGGCCGGAGACGCGCTCGATGGTGAGCTACATTTACGACGACAGCTCCGGCCAGACGCAGGGCGTTATTTCGGAAATGCAGCAGGCGATCCGGGAGATATTCGTCGGTAATTTCCGCAAAAAGGGAACGCTTTCGCTGCGCCAGCTGGTGCGGGCCAAGGGCGGGCGGCGCATCTTCATCGAATACGACCTTGGCATCGGCTCCACGCTTGCGCCGATCTACAGCCTGATGTTCGACCTTGCCATTAAGGAGGCCCTCTGCCGCAGCAAGAGCGAGGGCAGCGTCTATTTCATCACCGATGAGTTCAGCCTGCTGCCGAATCTCAAGCATATCGATGATGCGGTGAACTTCGGACGCAGCCTTGGCATCAAATTCCTCATCGGCTTCCAGAATATCGAGCAGATCGTGGATCTCTACGGCGAGTCCCGCGCGAATAGCCTGCTTTCCGGCTTCCTGACGCAGATCTTTTTCCGCTGCAGCGATCCCGCCTCCCGCAAGTACATTCAGGATACCTTCGGCGTCAACCGCAAAAAGGAGATCTATATGGCGTCGGTGCAGGGACGCGGCATTGTCGAGCAGATCCGCGATGCGCACGTTGTGGAAGACTGGGACATTTCCCATCTCGGCCTTGGCGAGGCGATCATCGGACTGCCCGGCGCAGAGCCGTTCCGTTTCCAGTTTGCCCGCGCCTGAACGCTTGCCAAGCGCTTGAATCTGTGATATACTCTTTGTCCATAAAAACAAAGAGGAAGGTGTTTTTATGAAGGTCGGACCACAGCCGAGCGGGCTGCTGACGCGCCGCAAAATACTCAGCGCATCGGCAAAGGCGTTTTTGCAGCACGGCTACGCCGGAACATCCAGCAAAATGGTCGCACAGCTTGCCGGTGTGACAAACGGCTCGCCGTTCTACCTGTACGGCAACAAGGAGGGTGTGCTGCTGGAGCTGGTCAAGCAGGTGTTTAGCTACCAGTTTGAAGCGGTGGAGCAGGCGCTTGGCGCAAACCCGGATCCGGTGCTTCTCTGCGCAGCGGAAACGGCGCTGCAGCTGCATATTGCGGAAATCTCCGAGCCGCTGCGCGAGCTGTACATTACGGCGTATACGCTGCCCAGCACGGCGCATTATATCAACGAGCGTATGGCGAAAAAGGTGCAGGATCTGCTGAGCGCCTATTTGATGGAGTGTACAGCGGACGATATCTACGAGAGCGAGCTTGCCTGCTTCGGCGTGATGCGCAGCTTTATGGCGGCGCCCTGCACGGCCGCGTTCCCGATGGAGCGCAAGGTGCGCCGTTTTCTGAGCTGCTGCTTCCGGATACATGGCATTCCGGAGGAGGTATACGCGCCGGTGATCGAGCAGGTCATTGCGCGCGATCTGATGCCCCTTGCCCGTATGATCGTTGAAAAGACGGTGCTGCAGACGGAGGAAGACTATGAGACCGCGATGGCGGACACCGTTCATGCAAAAAAGGAACGCGGGGCGAATCGGTGAGGACATACAGCACGAACGAGATCTGTAAGCTTTGCGATGTGAGCCGCAAGCAGCTGCGCTATTATGAAGAGCGCGGCCTCCTCAGCAGCGTTCCGCGCGACGAGGGGAACAATTACCGCTACTACACCTCCGAACACATTTACGAGATCGTGGCGGCGAAGGCGCTGCGGCGCATCGATATGCCCTTGAGCGAAATGAAGGACCTTATTTACGGCAACAACGTTGGGCATATTCAGCTTTCGCTCCAGCGGCAGATCGATTCCGCACGGGACAACCTGGAAAACAGCCTGCGCCAGTATGAGCAGAGCGTGCGGGTCTATACGCGCCTGGTCGAGGCGCTCTCGCTTCTCCGGCTGCACAGCGGCGGCGGCGGGGAGCTGCCCATCGAAATGGTGGACTGCGCGCGGCGCGACATCGTTTCCCTGTCCTACAGTACCACGTTCGAGGATGAGTTTTACGATGATGTGGATTACATCCCGCGCATCCAGAGCATCGCGCAGAGCGTTAATGCGGTCTCGGTCGATTCGCTGGTCTACATGACCTATGACCATTTCGACAGCGACACCCATGTGTTTGACGGGGGCGTACACGGCTTTAAGATCGGCATTCCCGTGGCGGACCGGAAGCGCCCTTGCGCAAACTACGATTTTATCCCCGCGTTCCGCGGGGTCTCAACGTTCCATATCGGTTCGCCGAAGGGCAAACGCCTGCACGACTCCTATATCCGGCTGTTCCGCTGGGCGGAGCAGCGCGGCTGCCAGCTGGAAAGCTGGTCGGTGGAGGACTGGCTCATCAGTCCCATGATCACCAACAACAAGGAGCTGTGGGTCATTCAGATCATTGTCCCGATCAGAGAATAGACTGCATAAAAAACACTCTCTGCAGCGCAGAGGGTGTTTTTTATTTCACATATGCGGCCCCAAGGGACAGGTTTTCGGGGAACACTTTCCTGCGCTATCCATAGAAAGTGCCGGAAGGAAAGGGAAAATGGCGGAAAGGGCTGGGAATTTTTTGTACATTCTGTCAGGTTGACCTGTCCGCGATGGACAGGCGTAAGCTGTATACAGGTCGAAAGACCAGCCCTGTGCGGCAAAAATGCAGAAGCGGCTGGCGGGGGAGCGGCGCTTTGCCCGAAGACCATACACACAAAAAGGGGAGGACATCTATGAAATTCTACAAAGACGCAGCGCGCAAAACCTATGAGCGCGACCAGAAGACGAGCGACCTTGTCCGCGAGATCCTGGAAAACGTGCAGCGCAACGGCGATGCAGAGCTGCTTGCGCTGACAAAAAAATTTGATGGGATCGATATGGACTCGGTAAAGGTAAGCCGCGAACAGATCGCAAACGCTTATACGCAGGTTTCCGCAGAGACGGTTGCCGCGATCAAGGCGGCGGCTGCGCAGATCCGCTACTTTGCGGAAAAGCAGCTTGAGACCATTCGCCCCCTGACCACGGCGACGCCTGTTGCGGGCGTGACGCTGGGCCACCGCCTGATCCCCGTGCAGAACGTCGGCATTTATGTTCCCGCCGGACGCTACCCGCTGCCCAGCACGGCGCTGATGCTCACCATTCCGGCAAAGGTCGCCGGCGTGGAGAAGGTCGTAGCCTGCAGCCCGGCGTTCAAGGGCTTCGGCACGGTGCATCCGGCTGTCCTTGTTGCAATGGACATCGCCGGCGTGGACGAGATCTACTGCACGGGCGGCGCGCAGGCGATCGCCGCCATGGCGTTTGGCACCGAGACTGTGAAGAAGGTCGATCTGATTGCTGGCCCAGGCAACCGCTTTGTCGCTGAGGCGAAGCGCCAGGTCCTCGGCTCCGTCGGCATCGACAGCATTGCCGGCCCCAGCGAGGTGCTTGTCATTGCCGACGAGATGGCGAATCCCAAGTATACCGCCATCGATCTGCTGGCGCAAAGCGAGCATGATCCCAACGCCCGCGCAACGCTCATCACCACCTCGGAAAAGCTGGCGGCCGATGTGCTCGCGTGGATCAAGACCTATGCCGGCGAGCTTTCCACCGGCGAGACCGCGCTCAAGTCGTGGGAGGACAACGGCACCATTATTCTGGTGGATTCCATCGACGAGGCGATCGCCGTTTCCGATGATATTGCCCCCGAGCATCTTGAGGTCCACACGCACAACAGCGACGCCGTGGCCGCGCGCCTGCGCAACTTCGGCTCCCTGTTCGTCGGCGAATATACTCCCGTTGCTTTCGGCGACTACTGCTCCGGCACAAATCACACGCTGCCCACCATGGGTACGGCAAAGTATTCCAACGGTGCGTGGGTCGGCACCTTCCTAAAAACCTCCTTCACCCAGCACATCTCGCAGGAGGGCTGCGGCAACCTTGCAAAGACCTGTGTGCAGCTTGCCGGCGAGGAAGGCCTGTTTGCGCATCAGAAGTCTGTTCTCGTCCGTCTGGAGAAGGAATAAGGCCTCCGCGTGCCTCTGCACCGCCCCCTTGATGCTCAAAAAGAAAAGGAGAGTTTTCCATGCAAGAGAAAAGCGTGAATACCAGGCTTGCGCTCGGCTACGGCGTTGGCGTTGTCGGCGAGGGCATCGGCTATAATATTTTCTACAGCTTCTTTGTTTACTTTCTGGTCAATATCGCAGGGATCGATTCCGTCATCGCCGGTACGATCTCGCTGCTGGCCGTCATCTGGGACGGCATCACCGACCCGATGATCGGCTACTTTTCCGACCATACCCGCAATCCCAAGGGACGCCGCCGTCCGCTGCTGTTCAAGGGCGCGTTCATCTGGTGCCTTGCCATCATCCTCATGTTCCGCGATGTTCCGCTGGAGGGAACCGCCAAGGTTGTGTACTTTGTTTTCCTGAACGTTATTTTCTGGTTCAGCGGCACGATGTGCGTCATTCCGCATTCCTCCCTCGGCGCCGATCTGACCGATGATTACAACGGGCGCAACAAGCTGCGTACCTTTGCTGCGTTCGGCCTGAACATCGGTATGCTTATCGCCACGGGCGTTACGCTCATGGTGGTCAGCTTCTTCCAGAACCTGACGGACGGTACGGAGAAGAGCGGCTGGGCCTATACCGCGCTCGTATACGGCCTGATTGTGCTGGCGGCCTATATGATCACCTACTTCTCCACCAAGGGCAAGGAGAAGGCGAATCCCAATATCGGCAAGCCGTCCGATGGCAAGTTCTCGCTCGGCAAGGTGCTGAAGGAGTATTTTGAATCCTTCCGCAATTCGCCGTTCCGCAAGCTGCTCATTGCCACCGTGATCGTCAACTTCGTGGTGGGCGTGGCATCCTCGCTGAATGTTTATATGTACACGGAGGCCTACGGCTTTTCCGATGCGACCTCCTCGCTCATGTATACTATCAACGGTTTCTCCCTGCTGGGCTTTACGGTCGTCACCGGCCTGATCGTCAATAAGCTGGGCAAGAAGGCGACCATGGCAATGGGCCTTGTGATCTATGGCGTCGCCTACCTCATCGTGCAGTTCCTGCCGCTCACCTATACCACCGCCGTCCTCAACGCCGTTCTTGTCGGCTGGGGCAGCGCGACCTATTGGACGCTGCTCTACTCCATGTGCTATGACTGCGGCATTGTCTCCATGCTCAAAAGCGGCGAAAGCAAGGATGGCCTCTACACCTCTGCAATCGGCTTCTTCATGAAGTTCGGCACGGCTATCGGTATGTGGATCGTCGGCTTCGGACTCGACTTTATCCACTACGATCCCGCGCTGGCTGCGCAGACGGCGGAAACGCTCAGCGGCCTGCGCCTGCTGTTCACGCTGCCCAACGGCATTATCCTTCTCATCGGCGCCGCCGTCATGCTGCGCTACGGCATGGATAAGAAGGCGTATACCACGCTGGAAGCCGCCTATGAAAAGAAGCAGAAGGGCGAAGCCTACGACCTTGGCGAGTATGCCGGCATGATCCGCTGAGACGGCTCGGGCAGAACGCTTTTTCATACCTCTCTCGTTCATACACGTCAAAAGCTCCTGAGACAGCTGCCTCAGGAGCTTTTGACATATGCACGGGACGCCCCGGAGCAGCAGCCTTCCCGGCAGGACGGCGGTTGCGACACGCTCCTCTGCCGGAAATGTTCGAAGAAAGTTAAGAATTTTCACAGCAGAAATGTAAGGAAGCGGCGGTAAGCTTGATTTGTTCCCAAAAGAGTAAGAGAAGAAGACGGCCGTCCGGCCGCAGGGAGAGAGGAACCATGCGTACTGTTGAAACCATCAACGCCGTTATCATGGCGCTGTTTTTTATCTGCTATTCCTATCAGTTTTTCTATGTTGCCGTTTCGCTGCTGCACCGGCGCAGAGAACCCGGCGCGCCGCAGTACCATCGCCTTGCAGTTCTTATCGCGGCGCGCAACGAAAGCGCGGTCATCGGCGCGCTGCTTGAGAGCATCCGCGCGCAGAACTATCCGGCCGGGCTTGTGGATATCTATGTTGGCGCGGACAACTGCACCGACGACACCGCAGCCGTGGCCCGCGCGCACGGCGCGTCTGTTTTTGAGCGCACGGATGCCGTACATATCGGCAAGGGGTATGTTCTCAACTACCTGCTGCACTGCATCGCCGCTGCGGGCAAACGATACGATGCGTATGTCGTGCTGGACGCAGACAATGTTCTCGACCCTGATTTCCTGCGCGAGATCGACCGCGTTTACTCTGACGGATACGAAGTTGTCACCTGCTACCGGAACTCCAAAAATTACGGGGATAACTGGATCTCGGCGGGCTATGCGCTCTGGTTTCTGCGCGAAGCGCGCTATCTCAACGGCGCGCGCATGGCGCTTGGCAGCAGCTGCGCCGTTTCCGGAACGGGATTCCTCTTCTCCGATGCGGTCCTGCGCGAATGCGGCGGCTGGAATTTCTTCCTGCTCACGGAGGATATCGAGTTTACCATCCATAACGCCGCGCACGGCGTAAAGATCGGATACGCCGCCAATGCGGTGCTTTACGATGAGCAGCCCACCGGCTTCTGCCAGTCGTGGCGGCAGCGCCTGCGCTGGTCAAAGGGCTACCTTCAAGTGTTCCGCCGGTACGGCGGCGCGCTGTTCGCCGGGATCTTCCGCGGCAGCTTTTCCTGCTATGATATGGCGATGAACATTATGCCTGCCGCCGTGCTGACCGGCACGAGCGTGGTTGTGAACGTTGGCGCGGCGGTGTCGCGCTTTGTCTCGGGCGGCTCGATGGCGGCGCTGGGGATCTCCGTGCTGCAAACGCTTCTGAGCCTTTATCTCACGCTTTTCATCCTCGGCGCTATCACCACGGCTACAGAATGGAAGAGCATCCACTGCACGGAGCGAAAAAAGCTCCTGTATGCGTTTACCTTTCCGCTCTTCATGCTGACCTATCTGCCCATCTGCATCGCATCGCTGTTTATGCGCGTGGAGTGGAAGCCCATCCGCCACGAGCGTGCAATGACGCTGGATCAGATCAAGAGTACGGCGCTGCGCACCCCGCAGTAAAAGGGAAGAGGGAGGACGGCGAGCTGCCGTCCTCCCTCTCTTTGCGTTCTTTTTGCGCGGAAGCACTTGCCAAAAGCTGCCGGGATATGATATCCTGTTTTCAGCGCGGGGGTATGAGCAGCCCTCGCGCAGCTTAAATGATGAAAAAAGGATGTGTTATTTTGTTGCTCTCAGGGAAAAGTCTGAAACATGACTTTGTCCGTTTTGCTTCCGCAACGATGGTGTCGCAGCTGGTGTTTTCGCTCTATTCGATGGTGGACGGCCTGATGGTCTCCATCGGCGTGAACGAGTATGCCATGAGCGCGGTCAACCTGGCCATTCCGTTTACCAACGCGCTTTTTTCTGTTGCGGTCCTTTTCGCTGTCGGCTCGTCCACGCTCATTGCCATTTACCTTGCCCAGCAGAAGCGGCAGGAGGCGGATACGCTGTTTTCGCAGAATTTCGTTACGCTGCTTGTCATCGGCGCGCTTGCAACGGCGCTGGTGCTGCTGTTCCTTGAGCCGTTTGCGCGGCTTTTGGGTGCGGACGAGGTCACGCTGGACTATGTGAAGCAGTATCTGCTCGGCATTGCGCCGTTCAGCGTCTGCTATCTTGTGTCTTATAATCTCGAGGTCCTTGTCAAGACCGACGGATACCCGCGCTATGCGCTTTTTACCGTGATAGCAGGCTGCCTGACGAACTGCGTGCTGGATTACGTTGCGATCTTTCTGCTGGATATGGGCGTGTTCGGCGCGGCGGTCGCCACGGGCATTTCCCAGCTCGTCACCTGTCTTTCCTACTTTGCCCATTTTTTCAGCCGGAAGTGCACCTTCCGCCTGCGGAGGTTCCGCCTGGATCCGCGCCTGTATGCGCGCGTGATCCCCGTCGGTCTTGCCGACGGCGTGACGGAGCTATGCACGGGGCTGATGATCTTCCTCTTCAACCGCACGGCCCTTCGCTGCATCGGCACAGACGGCGTTGTCACCTACACGGTCATCGCCTACGTCACCACCATCATCATCAATCTCATGGTCGGCGTGTCGCAGGGCGCGCAGCCGCTCGTCAGCTATCATTACGGCAAGGGGGAGCATCGCGCCTGCGAAACGCTGCTGCGCTATGCGCTGACCACCGTGTGCATCCTTGCGCCGGTGCTGTTCGCAGGATTGTTCCTTTTTGCGCCGCAGCTTGTGCGCGCGTACCTCTCCCATGCCGGCGATGCGCTTGTGGAATATTCCGTTGGGGCGTTCCGGCGGTACAGCGTTTCCTACCTGATCCTCGGCTTCAACGTTGTTGCCGGCGGCTATCTGACCGCGGTTGAGCGGCCTGTCCCCGCGCTGTGCATATCCGTTGGGCGCGGGCTTGCGCTGCAAAGCGCCGTGCTGCTGGCGCTTGCCGCGCTCTTCGGCGGCGACGCGCTGTGGAATACGCCCATTATTTCTGAAGCGCTGTGCCTTGCGCTGTCTCTTCTGTTCCTGCGCCGCTGCCGCCGCGCCGCTTTGCCGGAAGCGCGGGAGGGACGCCGCGCGGAAGATTGACGCAGGATGGGAAGTTTTGAAAAAACAGGAGAGCTGCCCGAAGGCGGCTCTCCTGTTTTTTGCCGGTGATTAAAGATTGGTAGTTTCCTGCGCGGGTGCAGCCTCTGCCGGTGTTCCGCAGTAGGGGCAGAACTTTGAGCCGGGCTGCAGCTCTTTTCCGCAGCCGCTGCACTTGGGAGTGGTCGGCAGCTTCGCGCCGCAGGAGGGGCAGAAGGCTGCGTTGCGGTCGCTGCACACCGTGCCGCAGGACGGGCAGGTGCGCTGCACGGCGGCGCTCCTGCTGCGCAGGGCGTCGGCGGCGTTGGTCACGGATGCGCCAACGTTCTGCACGCTCCGATCCAGCGAAGCAAACGCCGCGTCGGGAACCTTCTTGCAGACGATGATGCCCGCAACGCTCAGAATGAGGATGAGGACAGGCGCGGCCTGAAGCTTGAGCAGATCTGTGACCCAGCCATCCGTCTTCGCGTTGACGACGGCGTTGGCGATGGCAACGAACAGGACGACCAGCAGAGCGAGCGCACCGGCCGCAATGAAGCCGAGCGTGTTGATCTTGGAAGCGCCCTTGTAGGAGGCGAAGATGCTGCGGCCGGTAACAAAAAGCCCGTAGAAGGAGAACGCCAGCAGCGCATAGATCAGAACCGGAATAAAGCGCAGCAGGAACACGCCGAAGCCGGACAGATCGAACTCATAGGCAAGATCGGCAAGATTGCCCGACAGGCGACCAATCTGCCACAGGCTTGCACTGTCTGCATAGTAGAAGTTAAGGCCGATCCATGCGGGGAACAGCAGACAGATCGCAATGATCAGCACAAAAAGTGCGGAGATTGCAGTTTTCGCGGTCAGCTTATTGTTCTGGTTCATCAATAGTCCCTCCCTGCGAGGAAAAGTGCGGTGATTGGTTTCATAAGCGATTTCCTCCATCCCAAAATAGTGGTTTCCAATGCAAAAAACAAAATGCTGCGTTTAAAACGCACGCGCCGCAGGAACACGCCGCCTTCAGGGCGTATCGGCAGACATTGCAGCGTTGTAAAGCACAGCATCCTGTCCTTCTGGGATCAGTATAACAATATTAAGAGATAATATCAAGTCCTTTTACCGAAATGCGCTGAAATGTCTCCGCCGCAGAGCTGCGGAAGACCGATCGTCCGCTCCAGCGCCTTGATGGCGGCCTGGTGGCTTGCCGCGCCCCCGTTGGAGGCGCAGTATCCCGTCAGAACAATGGGGCGGATGTTCAGCTCGAAAAGATCATACGGGCGGCTGATTCTGCACCGCATCCACAAACAGAAGCGTCAGTCCGATGTAGACAGCGCAGGCCAGCGCGGCCAGTGAAAGCAGCACGACGCAGGCTGTGCGCAGCGCCCTTCTCTGCCGCAGGCCGCGCGCGGAAAGGACGATCCCTGCCACAGCCAGCACCAGCAGCACGATTGCAACCCAAAGCCTCATGCGTTCGTCTCCTTCTTGTAAAGCGAGCTTTCCAGGCGCAGCGCGTCGATGATATCCGTGAACCAGTGCAGCTCGCCGAGAAACTTCTGCCGCAGGCGTTCCACGTTCGCCTCGCTCCTGCCGAACTCGAAAAAGTCGCGGTCGGTCTTGACGGCAATGTGCAGTCTGCCGCCGCGCAGGAACGCCATGTAGACCTCGCCGCCGGCCTTGCCCGCCGCGCTGAGGATGTACTCCATCATGTGCGGGGTGAGAAGGTAGTACGCCTCCTGCGCATCCTGTGCGGTGACGAGGAAGCGGTCGTTGAAGGCCGTGTTCTCCATCTCCACGCTGTCGTTCTTACGCTGTCTGCGCAGCGCCTTTGCGTTTGCGGACAGATGCACCTCGCCGGAGAGCTGCTTGCCGAAGTCGCATATGAGCCACTGTCCCATAAAGACCTTCTGCTCATCGTCCTTCCACTGCTGCATCTCCTCATCGTAATGCGACACCACATGGTAAAGCTCCACGTCGCTCAGCTCCACGTTCAGGCCCTTATAGACGCCCTTGATATAGTCGCTGCCGCGGACGCTGTCATACTCGAAGGGGAATACCATGCCCGCATCCTTCACCTGCGCGCTGGGGATGCGCCCGAAGGCGTTGTACTCCACATTCTCAAACACCTCGTTCAGCACGCCGCTGACGATGTTTTCGCTCAGCAGCTTCTTGACCGTCTGGGTGCGCTTGCTCATCTGGTAGCCGAATACAAACGTAAGCACCAGCACGGGAATGGCGAGCGGAATAAGGCCAAAGGCAAAGAGCGCCATTGCCGCTACGGCGAAGCCGTAGGTCAGGATCTTAAAGAGTGTGATCGAACTGCGCTGGCTGATCAGCGCAGCCTCCAGCTGTTCATTGCTCATATTCTGCTTTTCCTCCATAATAGTCCCTCTCTTTCTCAGAACGTCATTTTCACATCTTCGCGCTTATGCTCCTCTGCGGCAAAGAATCCCTTCGGCTGCCGCCCACCGGCCAGCAGCCTTGCCGGGAACATGGCGATCGCCGTGTTATAGGCGGTCACGCTGGTGTTATACAGCCGCCGCGCCGCCTGTAGATGCTCCTCGGCGTCACGGATGCCGCGCTGGAGCTCAACGAACACCTCGCTCGAGCGAAGCTCGGGATAACCCTCCGCCACGGCGAAGAGCCTGCCGCTCAGGGCGTCCATCTGCTGCTGGGCGTCGTTCAGCTCCGCAACGCTCATGCCGCGGCGCAGCGCGATGACCTTTTCAAAAAGTCCGGTCTCATGCGCCATGTAGCCCTTGGCGGTGTCGAGCATTTTGGTGAGCATATCGTAGCGCTTGCTCAGCGCCACCTCCACGCCGGAGAGCCCCTCCTGCACGCGGATCTCCTTTTTCTTGAAGCCGTTGGTGGTGCTGATGCACCAAAAGGCGATCAGCACAAGAACGATCAGAATGATGATCATAATAGTTTTCCTTCCTTTCTCAGTCCCGCGCCGGTCAGAGCGGGGCTTTCCGTTATCAGATCCAGCAGATTGCCCATACCGGTCAGCGAGGCGGTGAACCACTTGCGGATGCCGTCGATGTCCCGCAGATCCAGCCACTCCGGAATGCCCGCGAACACATACTGGGTGTTCAGCGCCAGCGCCAGATCGCAGATGTCCTTGCACCGGACCACGATGCCGCGGAACAGCGTCTCGGTCCGGGTCATCCAGTTGTCGTTGTCGGGGCCGGGCTTTGCCACCAGCAGGAACAGCGCCACACCGGGGAACGCCAACGCGCAGACCAGAAGGGGGTCACGCCGTATAAACATTGTGATACACGCGGCGATCACCAGAATAACGCCCAGCGATATGCTGATGTCCTCCGTTCTCTGGTAGCTTCCCAGCTTCTTTGATAGCTCCGCGTCCGTCATCCGCTCAACGCCCACCGCGTCAAAGTCATTGCGCTTCTTTCGCATAGCCGTCCCTCCTTAGTAGCAAAGGCTGAAGTAGAGGCTGCTGTACGGATCCAGCGTGTCGATATTCAGAACGTCCGCCTCGGGCGCGATGCTGCTGAGCTGCATACGCTTGGCGCTGTCCTTATAATTATCCGGCTGCGCCTCGGCGGCAAAGATCAGGCCGTCGTAATCCTCCGGGAGATAGACGACATAGCTCTTGGTCAGCACCTGCGCCCAGTCGCCCACGTTGTACTGCCAGTCGGTCGAGTAGGCAAATTCAATGAGGTAGCTGTTCCCCTGCCAGCTGACGGTGTGGAGATAGTAGTTGTCGCCGCGCTGGCTGTTGCCGTAGGCCGTTGCCGAGGTGAGCCACATACCGGTGTAGAAATCATAGAGTTCGCTGTCGGTGACGGTCATGTACTGCTGGTCAAAGTAGGGAATGGAGCTGTCGGGAATATAGCAGATGGCGTCGAAGTGCAGCTCGCGGATGCCGTCGTGGGTGTAGTCGCCGTTCTTCGTGATCTCCCAATAGCAGTCACCGGTGTTGTAGCCGTCGCCAAAGCCGGAGTAGCTGCAAACGCCGTCTTCGAGCAGGAAGGTCCCCAGCTCCGCGGCGGCGTTGATCTCCAGACCGTTTCGTGTGAAGTAGGGTTCGCTGGACTGAAAGCCCTCCGCCGGGAAAAAGGAGCCGCCGCTGACCGTGACGGTGGAGAGATCCTCCCGGAACACATAGCGCTCCACGGGATCCCAGATCCAGATCAGCTCCGTCGCGTCACCGTTTTCGTGGATGAAGCTCACCAGCACGTCGCTCTCGCCGTCGCCATCGATATCGTTGAAGGAAATGGCGTTGAACGCCTGCTCCGCATCGGGAATGTTCATGGGAAACAGCACGCTGTCAAACAGTACCTGCTCGGGAAGATCCCGGTAGAACGCGGCGCTGCTCTCGCTCACCGTGACCAGCACATCCACGCTCTCGCCGTCATGGGTGATGACACCGCTGCCTGCGACCACGCCGCTTACGCGCCAGTCGTCCCCGGCCACATCGCCGGAGCCGCCGCAGGCGGCAAGGCTCAGGCAGAGCGCGAGCGCCAGCAGCATCGCAAAGAATCTCTGGGTGGTATTCATAGCGCTTCCCCTTTCAGACGCTTATTCCATGCGCTCGTAATAGTCGTCCTCGCCGCCCCACATCATCACATCGGTCTCAAAGACGTACATGCGGTAGGAAACATCGCTGTAAAGCGAGGATTCGGCGTAGAACGTGTTTGCCTCGTCCGCCGTCTCGATCCAGCCGGAATCGACCTCGGCATTCTCCGCGCCGGACGCGCGCTGGTAGAGCGACCAGCCGCCGTTGTCATCGATGACGATAAAGCTGTCGGAGGCGAGGTCGCCGTCGTAGTACCAGATGCCTGCAAGCGAGGAGACGTCATAGCTGCCGTAATTGCCGTCATCGCCGTTCGCGTCATCCTCGGTATAGCCGCCCGCACTGCCGCTGCCGTCTTCATCGAACCAGAGGGATTCCATGCCGTCTGCAAAATTGAAGTAGCCGTAGGTGGAGATGTAGAGCCGGCCGCCGTCCTCCAGCGCAAAGCGGCCGCCGGAGCCGTCCTGGTTATTGTAGGCGTAGATGCTCTCCCACTCCGGCTCGTATTGCAGATAGCCATCGGCAACCACGTCGTTGCCGATGCAGAGCGACCAGCTGCCGTCTGCCGCGATCTCAAGGTAGTCGTATTCGTTGTTTACCTCAGCCAGCCAGATGCCCTCGTATACGCTGAAGTCGCCGTCCGCCGCGTCCTCGCTGATCGGCTCGCCGCCGCCCAGCCCGTCGTCCGGGTCGTCCGGCGCTGCTTCCTCACCGCCGCAGGCCGTGCAGAAAAGGCACAGCGCCAGCACGGTCAAAAGATATGCGATCCTTCTTTTCATGTCGATCTCTCCTCCTGATTTCTCATTCCTCGCCGCCCTGGGCGGAAAGCCCTTTCGCCGCCGTTTTTTTCTTGCGGCGGTCATGCCATTTTCTGGTAGAATTCAAACTCTCCGCCCCAGCGCAGCGTATCGTGGTCGAGCGGGGTGAATTCGTAGGCCACATCGTCATACAGCTCGGAGACTGCAAGATACATCTCCTCGGCGTCATCGCCTGCAAGCTCGATGCTGCCGCAGTCCACCATAGTGGGATCGCCATCGCCGTCAGGGCGCTCCATCAGCTCCCAGCTGCCGGTTTCATCGATCACAATGATGCTGTGCGCGTCAGCCTCGGCGTCCAGATACCAGGTACCCGCCAGCGTCTCAAAGCCAGTGTCGCCGATGTTTTCGCCCGGCGCGTCGCCGGTCACCTGCGTAAAGGCGCCGAGCGAGGCGATATGCAGCGCGCCGCTCTCGTCAAACCAGCTGCGGTACGCCACGCCGTCGTGCTCGTTGTAGAAATAGTTATAGTCATACTCCGGCACGTACTGAATGAACCCGCTGGCGGTCACCTCATCGCCGCTGTCGTACAGTGCGAAGCGGACCTCGTCGCCGGCGTCGCTGCTGGCAACGGCCAGCGTACCGCCGTCCTCTCCGATCCACGCGCCGCCGTAGACGTAGAGTTCCGCCATCTGCTCGCTGTCCTTGACCAGCCCCTCGAAGGAGTCCGGAACGTCGTACAGCTCGTAATCGCTGCCGTCGTCGCCGTAATCCTCGTTGCTGCCGCCGCAGGCGGCAAGGCTCAGACACAGCGCCGCCGCCAATGCAAGAGACAAATATTTCTTTAAGCTTTTCATCGTTTTCTTCTCTTTTTCCAGATAAGCTGCGTCAATGCTCCTGCTCCGCCATGGACAGGATCTCGTCGTGGCTCATTTCCACATTGCCGAAACGGACAAAGATGCCGTTGGTCACGGCGCTGTTCCACACCTGCGGGTCGGAAAGAGACCGGAAGCGGAACTTGTCCAGATACGGCCGCATATCCAGAAGCAGACGGCTGCCGGAGATGAAATCCACCTGCAAAACGTGGCTGGCCAGCGGCTTGACGGATTCAATATATTTCCGGTCCAAATGCGCACCCCCTTTCCAGAGCATATAAAAAATCCACGGTACTCCTATGGTACAGTGGATATGAGCGGATAACCATTAACAAGTTGTTAGGTTTCCGCCGCCGACGGAGCAGGAGATACGGCAAAGCCAGGCGGAGCGGACTTTTCCAGGCTGGAGCGGGCGGAAAAATGCCGAAAATAAGATTTACACCCCGTGAAAAATCCGGTATACTGAAAAAAACGGCGGAAACAGACAGGAGAAACACTATGCCAAAGCCGAAATGGAACCTGAATGCGATCTACATATCCGAGCGGCTGCAGGAGAGCCTGCGGCCCATCTCCCGCTGCGCCCTGACCACGGTGGTGGCCCCCATGGGATACGGAAAGACCACAGCGGTGGAGTGGTATCTTGCGGAACGGGTCAGAACGGAGGCGGTGCGCGTCATCCGCGTCAGCGTGTACTCCGGCAATCTGGCTATTTTCTGGAGGAACGCGCAGGACGCCTTTGCACGGGCCGGCTTCGGCTTTCTGCGGGAGTGCGCCTGCCCTACGGATGAAGCCGGCGGCGGCCTGCTGGTCGAGGAGCTTTGCCACGCGCTGGCGGGAGAACGCCCCTGCTATCTTTTCCTCGATGATTTTCACCTGCTGACGGACAGGCGCGTCCCCGGCTTTCTCTGTATGCTGGCGGGGCGGCTGCCTTCCAACGTTCACCTGATCGTCGCCAGCAGGGATTTTTTCCTGCCGGCCGCCGGGCTGATGCGGCTGGGCGGAAAGCTTTATCAGATCGGCGCGGAGCAGCTCCGGCTGAACCACACGGAGCTGGCCGTCTACACGAGCCGGTGCGGCGCGGGACTTTCCGACGAGCAGATCGAAACGCTGCTCTATTACAGCGAGGGATGGTTCTCCGCCGTCTACCTGAACCTGCGGATGCTTTTCGAGCAGGGTACGCTGCCCAACCGCGGCTCTGATATTTCCGCCATTTTTACCGCCGCCATGATCGAACCGCTTCCGGAAAGGCAGCGGGAGTTTCTGGCCGTTATGGGACTTGCCGATGAGTTTACTGTGGAAATGGCGCGGTTCGTTACGGAGGATGCGGATGCAGCGGAGCTTCTGGCTGCGCTGACAGGGCAGAACGCATTTGTCAAGTGCCTGCCGGACGGCGTGACCTACCGCTTTCACCACATGATGAAGGAGTGCGCGCTGCGCTCGTTTCTCCGGCTGCCGCCGGAGCGTCAGGCCGCTTACCGGGAGCGCTTCGGCGCGTGGTACGAGGGGCATGGGCAGTATCTTCACGCCATGGCCGCCTACCGGCAGAGCGGCGATTACGACGCTTTGCTGCGCACGGTACAGGAGGATGCGGGCATCCTCCTGTCCGCTCTGGACCCGGCGGAGGTGCTGGCTGCGCTGAACGAATGCCCCGTTTCCATTCTGAAGAAGCACCCGCCGGCGCTTCTTGTGCTGATGCGCAGTATGTTCAACTGGCGGAACATTCCCAAAATGCTGGAGCTCAAGGCGCTGCTGCTGACCGCCATCAGCGAGCATCCGGAGCTTTCCGCCGGGGAGCGGGGCAACCTGCTGGGGGAATGTGACCTGATCATGAGCTTCCTCTGCTACAACGATATCAGCGCCATGAGCCGCCTGCACCGCAGCGCCAGCGCACAGATGTCCCGCCCCGCTGTCAGCATCCAGTCCGGCGGCGGCTGGACCTTCGGTTCGCCCTCCGTTCTGATGATGTTCTACCGGGGAGCGGGGGAGCTGGAAAGCGAGCTTGCCGAAATGGACGAGTGTATGCCCCACTACTATAAGATCACGGGGAACCATGGGCAGGGTGCGGAAACCATCATGCGGGCGGAGGCGGCCTTTGTGCAGGGGCGCTTTACCGACGCCTATATTGCGCTGGAGCAGGCCTACGCCCAGATCCAGAACAATGGGCAGGAAAATATGGCGCTGTGCTGCGACTTTCTGGCGTGGCGGCTCTCCTGCTTTCAGGACATCAGGCAGCGCTGCACGCTGAACGAGCGCCGCAGCGAGCTGCTGCGGCACCATAACGCGGCGTGGCTGAACATCTGGAATGCGGCCTCTGCCTATTATTATGCCGTGCGCGGCGAACCGGACAGAATCCCGGCGATCTTCGCGCAGCACCGCCTCTCTGCGGTCAATACGCTCGCGCCGGGCAAGCCCATGATCGAGATGATCGAAAATCAGGTCAGCCTTGCCCAGGGCGACTATGCCAGGGTCATCGGCCGCAGCGAGGGACTGCTGGTGCTGTGCGAGGGGATGCACTATGCGCTGGTGGCGATGCACATCCGCATCCAGACGGCGGCTGCCTATGAGATGCTGGGGAAGCATCCGGAGGCGCGGGCCATGCTGGAGCAGGCGCTGGCAGACGCCGGGCCGGACGGGATCGCGCTCCCCTTTGCGGAAAATTATCCATATTTAAGGCATCTGCTGGCGGAGCGGCTGCAAACCGGGCTGACCGCGCAGATCATCGAGTTCGGCGAGATGGCCGAGCGGCGCAGGGCCGGGGAGACCTGTCCGGCGGCGCTGGCCGCGCTGACGGAGCGGGAATACGAGATCGTAAAGCTGATCGCCCGGCGTATGAGCAACCGCGAGATTGCGGAGAAGCTCTACCTCTCCGAGGGCAGCGTCCGGCAGTATATCAATCAGATCTACGGCAAGCTTCAGCTCGAAGGAGAGCCGAGGACAAAAAGGAAACGGCTACTGGCCCTGCTGCCCGGCGCGCACTGACGGGCGGCGCTTTCGCCGCTTTCCATGCTGCCTTTGCTGAGCCGGAAAAAGAAAAGCGCTGCAATTCCTCGGAATTGCAGCGCTTTTGGCACGCCTGAGCGGATTCGAACCGCTGGCCTTCCGCTTAGGAGGCGGACGCTCTATCCAGCTGAGCTACAGGCGCGTGTTATGCAGTTGAGTAAAAGCAACGGCGGCGGATGCCCTTGGTCAGCTGAGCTGAAAGGATGCTTCTGCGCTATTTTACCCTTTTACCCTGCCGTTTGTCAATGCCTGATTTGCACTGCGCGATATGCCGCCGGAGACGGCAAAAGATGCTTGTATTCAGCGCGCCGCTCCGCTATAATGATAGCTGGATACAGCCGCCCGCGCTGCGCGGGCGGATTACGAAAACAATAAAAAGGACGGTAAACATATGGACGGTAAGACGATTCTGAACCGCAGCGAGGTGCCTGAGGAGTTCACCTGGGATCTGAGCGATGTATTTGCCAGCGACGAGGCGTGGAGCGAAGAGCTGGAGGCGCTCAAGGCCTGCCCCGAGCGCCTGGCAGCTTACGCGGGAACGCTTGGCAAAAGCGCGGAAACGCTGCTGGAGTGGTTCCGGCTGAACGATGAACTGAACGTGAGGGTCTCCAAGCTTGTGCAGTACGCCAGCTGCCGCGGCGATCAGGACGTGGGCAACTCCTTCTACCAGGGAATGCGCAGCAAAGCGTTTTCCATGGCGGTCGCGCTTGGCAGCGCCGGCGCATTTGAAGCCAGCGAGATCATGGCCATCCCGGACGAAACGCTCGCGCGTTTCTATGCCGAGGAGCCGAAGCTCGAGACCTATCGCCGCAACATCGACAAGCTGCGCCGCCGCAAGGCGCACATCCTCTCGCCTGAGTGCGAGAAGCTGCTTGCCGCCGCAGGCGAGATCAGCGAAAGCCCCTCCAACACGTTCAGTATGTTCCACAACGCCGATATGCGCTACCCGGATGCGACGGACGCCGGGGGCGAGGCGCACACGCTGACGGACGGCACCTTTGTCCCCCTGCTGATGAGCGCCGACCGCACGCTGCGTGAAAACGCCTTCAAGGCTTATTACAAGCGCGCGGGCGAGTTCCGCAATACCTACGCCTCCACCCTGGACGCGCAGTTCAAGCAGCTCAAATTCTTTGCCGATGCGCGCCATTACGACACGACCCTTGCCGCGTCCCTCGACGTGACTGAGGTGCCGACTGAGGTCTACACGAATCTCATCGACGCGGTGCACGGCAACCTTGACAAAATGTACCGCTACGTCGCCCTGCGCAAGAAGATCTTGGGCGTGGACGAGCTGCACATGTACGACGTCTATACGCCGATCGTTGCGGATGCCGATGCGGAGATATCCTATGAGGAAGCGAAGCAGACCGTGCTGGAAGCGCTTGCCGTTCTTGGCAGCGACTATACCGATGTGCTGAAGGAGGGCTTTGACCACCGCTGGATCGACGTGTATGAAAACACCGGCAAGCGCGGCGGCGCTTACTGCACCGGCAGCGGCTGGCCGCACCCCTATGTTCTGCTGAACCACAAGGACAACCTTGACAGTATGTTCACCCTTGCCCACGAGATGGGCCACGCCATGCACACCTGGCACTCCTGCAAGTACCAGCCGGTGAACACGGCGGAGTATGTCATCTTCGTCGCTGAGGTTGCCTCCACCTGCAACGAGATTCTCCTGATGCGCCATCTTCTCGGCAAGACCGGCGACCGCAGGCAGCGCGCGTATCTTATCAACCACTTCCTCGACCAGTTCAAGGGGACCGTCTACCGCCAGACGATGTTCGCCGAGTTCGAACTCGCCATGGGCAGAATGATCGAGAGCGGCGAGGCGCTCACTGCCGACGCGCTGAGCGCGAAGTACCACGAGCTGAACAAGCTCTACTTCGGCCCGGATATGGTCTCCGATGATGAGATCGCGCTGGAGTGGACGCGCATCCCGCACTTCTACTACAATTACTACGTTTTCCAGTATGCGACCAGCTTCTCCGCTGCGGTGGCCATCGCCAACCGCATCCTGCGCGAGGGGGAGAGCGCCGTGAAGGACTACAAAAAGTTCCTCTCCGGCGGCTGCTCCAAGGAGCCTGTCGAGCTGCTGCGCGATATGGGCGTTGATATGCGCACCGCAGCGCCGATCAACGACGCGCTGGCGCTCTTCGGCGAGCTGATCGACGAGCTGAGCGGGCTGCTTGACTAAAATGGCATAAGACCGGCTGCCGCCTGCCCAAAAGGGCAGGCGGCCTCTTTTTCTGATTTTTTCTGCAAAAGAGACAAAAAATCTTGCCAAAAACCTTGCAAACGGCGCTTCGGCAGAATATACTATTACAGTTCAAAATTTACGCCTGAAACGACGAGATCCCTGCCAGCGGCAGGAAGGAGAGATAACCTATGCAGAACAACAAGCTTCGCAACGTTGCCATCATCGCCCACGTTGACCACGGCAAGACCACCCTCGTGGACGAGATGCTCAAGCAGGGCGGCGTTTACCGCGAAAACCAGGAGGTCGTGGACCGTGTGATGGACTCCAACGATCTCGAGCGCGAGCGCGGCATCACCATCCTTGCCAAGAATACCGCCATCCGTTACGGCGACACCAAGATTAACATCGTTGACACCCCGGGCCATGCCGACTTTGGCGGCGAGGTCGAGCGCATCCTCAAAATGGTCAACGGCGTTATCCTCCTTGTCGATGCCGCCGAGGGTCCCATGCCGCAGACCCGCTTCGTTCTTTCCCGCGCGCTGGAGCTGGGACACCGCGTGATCGTCGTCGTCAACAAGATCGACCGCCCCGATCAGCGCATCCACGAGGTCGTGGACGAGGTGCTGGAGCTGCTGATGGATCTTGACGCCACGCCCGAGCAGCTCGACTCCCCGATGCTGTTCTGCTCCGGCCGCAACGGCACGGCCTCTTACTCGCCCGATGTGCCGGGGACGGATCTCAAGCCCCTGTTCGATACCATTCTCGAATATATCCCCGCGCCGGAGGCCGATGTGGACGCGCCGTTCCAGATGCTCGTTTCCGCTATCGACTATAACGAATATGTCGGCCGTATGGCCATTGGCCGCATCGAGCGCGGCACGCTCCGGCAGAACCAGGAGATCGCCGTGTGCAACTATCATGCGCCCGACGCCGCTCCCAAAAAGGCCAAGGCCGTCTCCATGTACGAGTTTGAAGGGCTTGCCAAGAATCCTGTTACCGAGTCTACCGCGGGCAATATCATCTGCCTCTCCGGTATCGGCGACATCACCATCGGAGATACCATCTGCGCGCCGGACTGCGTGGAGCCGCTGCCCTTTGTCAAGATCTCCGCGCCCACGATGGAGATGACGTTTTCCATCAACGATTCGCCCTACGCCGGGCGCGAGGGCAAGTTCGTCACCTCCCGCCAGCTGCGCGACCGCCTTTTCCGCGAAACGCTCAAGGATGTGTCCCTGCGCGTTACGGAGCTGGAGGGTTCCACGGATGCGTTCAACGTCGCCGGCCGCGGCGAAATGTCGCTGTCCATCCTCATCGAGACGATGCGCCGCGAAGGGTATGAGTTCCAGGTCTCGCCCCCGCGCGTGCTGTACCAGACGATCGACGGCAAAAAGTGCGAGCCGATCGAGCGCCTTGTGTGCGATGTGCCGCAGGAATATGTCGGCGCGGTCATCGAAAAGCTCGGCGCCCGCAAGGGCGACCTTGCCGAAATGACGCCCATCGGCAGCCGCATGAAGCTCGAATTCCTCATCCCCGCGCGCGGCCTGTTCGGCTACCGCAATGAGTTTCTCACCGATACCAAGGGCGAGGGCATCATGGCGAGTGTGTTTGATTCCTACGCGCCCTACAAGGGTGAGCTTGCCCGCCGTAACACCGGCTCGCTCGTTGCGTCCGAAACCGGCACCTCCATCACCTATGGCCTCTTCAACGCGCAGGAGCGCGGCGTGCTGTTCATCGGCGCGGGCGTCGATGTGTACGAGGGCATGGTTGTCGGCCAGTCTCCCAAGCAGGAGGACATCACCGTTAACGTCTGCAAGAAGAAGCAGCTGACGAATATGCGCGCCTCTGGCTCGGACGATGCGCTGCGCCTCGTCCCGCCCAAGCAGATGAGCCTGGAGCAGTGCCTTGAGTTCCTCGCCGACGACGAGCTGCTCGAGGTCACGCCGAAGAACCTCCGCATCCGCAAGACGATCCTCAACAAGGAGCTGCGCATGAAGGCGACCCACGGCAATAAGAAGGTTTTGCAGTAACGCAAATAGAGAAGCGACGGCTGAAAAAGCCGTCGCTTTTTGATTTTCTGCACGAAAGTGCAGGGGGAGAGCGGCGCCGGTGGCGCTGCACGGAGCGAGGGGGGAGGTTCTCTTTCAAAAGAACCATCCTTTTTACGCGCCCCTGCGCGGCGCAGGACCCCCGCCGCTCAATGAGCGGCATTACTCTTTATTTGGTTCAGGATCGCCCGCCAGCGAATCCAAATATAGATACAGCGGCATCAGCGTGCGGAAGCCCTCCGATACCTCGTCCTTCAGCGCCGGCGTGAACAGCACGCCTTCGGGGTTGTCATCAAAGCCCACGGCAATATTTTTGGCATTGTACCATGGGTTCAGCAGCTTGCCCATATCGCCCTTCGGGCGCTTGAACTGCTCGCCGGAAAGCGTGAAGCGGGACTTGTTCAGCCTGCGCACGATCTTCTCCAGCGCCTGCGGGTCGGTTTCCATGCGCCGCCGCAGCCGCGCCATCGTGGCGGGCGCGGCGTCCCAATAGCCGCAGCCGTAGCTGAAATAATTCGGCGCCAACTCAAAATACAGCGCAGGGACGCTTTCAAAGCGCTCGTGCGGCCGCTCAATCGTGAACCACAGATGATCCTTATACGGCCCCCTGCCAAACAGCCGCCGCGCATCGCGGTAGATCCGGCAGACGTGCAGCCGCAGCGAAAGCTGCGGATATGCGGCGCTCAGCGCGTCAAACACCTCGCTGCCAAGCTGCCGCATCGGCCGGTCTATCAGCTGCGCGAACTGCTCCTTACGGGGAAGGAACCATTCGCGGCTGTTATTGAACCGGATCCCCCAGAGGAACTCGACCGCTTCCGGCGTAAAACCTTCAAACATAGCTCACCTCGAAAGAGTACCGCCAGCCGTGCGGCCGGACGGATGTTGGCTTCAGTATACCACGTCTTTTCAAAAAATAACAAGAGGGACCCTTTGCAGGATCCCTCCCGTTCAAGAGGAACACCGTCCCCGCTTGCCCAACGGGGACTAAGAGAAAAGCAGAATTATTTGGCGGCGTGATCGACGGAGTACATATGCTCGATCAGATCCAGCACCTTGTTGGAGTAGCCGATCTCGTTGTCATACCAGCTTACGACCTTTACAAACGTGTCGGTCAGGGCGATGCCGGCCTTGGCGTCGAAGATGGACGTGCGCGCATCGCCGAGGAAATCGGAGGAAACGACCGCTTCATCGGTGTAGCCGAGGATGCCCTTCAGCTCGCCCTCGCTCGCCTTCTTCATGGCGCCGCAGATCTCGCCATAGGTGGCGGGCTTCTCCAGGTTGACCGTCAGATCGACCACGGAAACATCCAGCGTGGGAACACGCATGGACATACCGGTCAGCTTGCCGTTCAGCGCGGGGATGACCTTGCCTACGGCCTTGGCAGCGCCGGTGGAGGAGGGGATGATGTTGCCGGTGGCGGCGCGGCCGCCGCGCCAATCCTTCAGCGAGGGGCCGTCCACGGTCTTCTGCGTGGCGGTCACGGAGTGAACGGTGGTCATCAGGCCGTCCTTGATGCCGAAGCTGTCGTTCAGCACCTTGGCAATGGGGGCGAGGCAGTTCGTGGTGCAGGAAGCGTTGGAAACGAACGTCATGTCGCTCCGGTAGCTGTCGAGATTCACGCCGCAGACGAACATCGGCGTGTCGTCCTTGGACGGCGCGGACATAACGACCTTCTTCGCGCCGGCGTCGATGTGCGCCTGAGCCTTTTCCTTTGTCAGGAACAGGCCCGTGGACTCCACGATGTATTCCGCACCGATCTTGCCCCAGGGCAGGTCGGCGGGGTTGCGCTCAGCAAACACGGGGATCTCGCGGCCGTTGACGATGATAGCATGATCGTTGCTCTTCACCTCGGCGGCGAATTTGCCGTGCATGGTGTCGTATTTCAGCATATAGGCAAGGTAATCAGCGGGGCAGAGGTCGTTGATGCCAACGATCTCGATCTCGGGGTGGTTGAGGCTTGCGCGGAAGACCATACGGCCAATGCGGCCGAAGCCGTTGATACCTACTTTAATGCTCATAAAACTTACTTCCTTTCAGTTTTCAGAATATATCAAATGTTTGGTACGTTTCATATTATACAGCAGCTTTTACGAAATGCAAGCACTTTTTTCAAGAAATTATAATTTTTCATAAACTTCTTGCTTTTTCACCAAAGTTCTGGTACGCTTTGTTCGCCGTTAGAACATCGGTCAACAAAAGAAGCGCGCTTTTCAGCGCTTTGACCGGCGCGGGCCGCGCCGCTGCTTCCAGCGGGGAGTTGGTCCGCCGCTATTTTTTACTTTGGCTGCGCCGGCGGCCGCTTCTCTCTAGCGGAGCGTTCCGGCGCGATGAAATAACATACATTACTTTCCGCGTAAAATTTGCCCGCGGTGGCGAATGCTATGCCAGAGGACCGTTTGTTTTTTAAGGAGACGCCATGCGGGATTATACAGAAGAAGAACAGAAGATGCTTGCCGGTATGCTGCCGAATATCGCTTTGCAGCTGCGCAGCGTTATGTCGAACCTTTATATGGCGATGGACAGCCTTGTTCCGCCGGAAAAGCGCGAGCAGGATCCTGCGGTCGATCGCCGCGCCGCCGTGTTCTGCCAGAGCTATTATCAGCTTTACCGTGTTGTGAATAACCTGACCGAGGCGGGGCGCCTTTTTGAACACGACCGCTTCACGCTGTATGACGGCGACATCGTAGGACTTTGCCGCAGTGTCTGCCGCGAGGTGGAATTCCTTTTTGAGCTGCGCGGTGTTGCGCTGGAATTCAGCGCCGACCGCGAGAGCCGGATCATTGGCATGGATGGCGATGCGCTGCGCAAGCTGATGATGAACCTTCTGTCCAATGCGCTCAAATTCACGCCTGCGGGCGGGCGCGTGCGCGTCCGCGTAAAGGCGGACGGCGCCTCTGTCAAGATCATCGTTTCCGATACCGGCAGAGGCATGAGCGCCGACCGGCTTGACCGCCTGTTTGACCGCTTTTTGCAGACGGATCGCTACGATCCCGTCCCGCACGGGCTTGGGCTTGGGCTTGCCATCTGCCGGCGCGTTGCGCAGGGCCACGGCGGAACGATCATCGCGCAGTCGGAAGAGGGGAAGGGATCGATCTTTACGGTTTCGCTTCCCGCCATCCGCGCGGGGCGCGTGTGCCTGCACGACAGCGGGAGCGATTATACCGGCGGCTTCAACCGGACGCTCGTTGAGCTTGCGGACGCGCTGGGGCCGGATGCTTTTTCCCATAAATACCTTGACTGATAAAGCAGGATGCCGGAATGAAGAAAAAAGTTCTGATCGCCATGAGCGGCGGCGTGGATTCCTCTGCCGCCGCGCTTTTGCTGCGCCGGCAGGGGTACGACTGCGCCGGTGCGACGCTTTCTCTCTGCGGCAACGATACGGACGGCGCGCGCGCTGTCTGTGAGGGGCTGGGGATGCCGTTTTATGTGTTTGATGAGCGTGCGCGCTTCGCGCGCGAGGTCATGGACCGCTTCGTCAGCGAATACTGCGCCGGACGCACGCCGAATCCCTGCATCGACTGCAACCGCTGCCTCAAGTTCGGCGCCTTTCTCGACCGCGCGCTGGACATGGGCTTTGACTACATCGCTACCGGACACTATGCCCGCGTTGAGCATGATGCGGCGCGCGGGAGCTGCCGCCTGCTGCGCGGACGGAGCCTGGCCAAGGATCAGAGCTATGTCCTGTATCAGCTCACGCAGTTTCAGCTTTCGCATCTGCTGCTGCCGGTCGGCGGGTTTGAAAAGCCCGATATCCGTGCGCAGGCCGAGCAGGCGGGGCTTGCAAACGCACGGCAGGCCGATTCGCAGGATATCTGCTTTATTCCGGATGGAGACTACGTCCGCTTTCTGCAGGATTACGGCGGCGCGGCGCTGCAGCCCGGCAATTTTGTGGATCGCACGGGGCGCGTCCTCGGCCGGCACCGCGGCCTTGCGTGCTACACGGCGGGGCAGCGCAAAGGACTTGGTGTCAGCGCGGACCGCCCGCTCTATGTGATATCCAAAAATGCGGAGGATCATACCATC
>ENA-OROD01000881-OROD01000881.1-human-gut-metagenome-genome-assembly--contig:-NODE-881-length-26747-cov-8.938483_pt1 | contig 26747 bp, 30 predicted proteins | sample MGYA00242123_ERZ509038 | MGnify/ENA primary metagenome ERZ509038 (study PRJEB26280, sample SAMEA2338719) | human gut metagenome | biome: human gut; feature: human-associated habitat; material: faeces... | reverse complement strand
TCGGGAAATGAGGGCGCAAAAAAAGAACGTCCCTATGCAAAGGAACGTTCTTTTTCTTCACAGTTTGACGATGCGCTTCGCCTCTTCGGCGTTATGCGCGATCATGTCGTGCAGCTCCTGCGTGGAGGAAAAGCGGCGCTCGGGGCGAAGATAGTCGCAGAAGTCGAGCCGCAGCACCTTTCCGTAAAGGTCGCCCTCGTAATCCACAAGATAGGTCTCGACCGTCACGCTGTTCTTCTCGCTCACCGTCGGCCGCACGCCGACATTCGTCACGCCCACGCGCGTTTCGCCGCCGGGAAGGTGGGCGCGCGTCGCGTACACGCCGCGCTTCGGCACGAGCAGGTGCTCCTCGGGGATGAGGTTCGCCGTCGGGAACAGACGCTTTTTGCCGATGCCGTCGCCATGGCGCACCGTTCCCTCCATCGAGAAGGGGTGGCCGAGGAATTCCGCCGCACGCGCGGCGTCGCCTTCTTCAAGAAGCGCGCGGATATGGCTCGAGGAAACGGTCACGCCGTCTAATTCCACGCGCGGGATCACGTCGCAGCCGAGGCCGTGGGCGGCGCAGTAGGCCTTGAGCTTTTCTACGTTCCCCTCGTTTTTGTGGCCGAAGCGGTAGTCATGCCCCGCCACAAGATGCACCGCGTGATATTTTCCCACAAGCAGCTCTGAGAGGAAATTCTCCCACGGCATGGTCATCATGTTTCTGTCAAACGGCTCGACAAAGACATCCTGCACGCCGTACTGCCCGCGGATGATCTCCGCGCGCTGCCCGCTCGTCGTCAGAAGCGGCACGCTCCGCCCCGTGACAAATTCGCGCGGCGAGCGGTCAAAGGTGAAGGCCGCCGAGCGGCAGTTTTTCTCCTGCGCGCGGCGCACCGCCATTTTGAGCAGTTCACCGTGGCCGATATGCACCCCGTCAAAAAAGCCGAGGGCGATCACTGTGGATTCATTCATGGTTTTGCTTTCCTTTTGTGTCAGCGTCACACGCTGAAAAAATTTCGTTTCGAGGTGAGAAGCCCGTCTCTCGCCTCCGAAAGGGCGAGGAAATCCCCCTTCTGCCCGTAGACGCGGTAGATCCCGTCCGCAAGGCGCACGCGCAGGGGATTGCCGCAAAGGCATTTTTTCTCCAGCGCGGCGTTTGGAATGGTGAAGGCGGGATAGGCGCGAAACTGGCTGTCGAGCGGGCGGAGCAGCGCTTCTCCCTCGCGCGCCGCGTCCTCGATCGTCACCGCCTCGTCGATGCGAAAGCCCGAGGCCTCCGTGCGCCGCAGCGCCGCCATGCAGCCGCCGCAGCCGAGCGCCTCGCCCAGATCGTGGCAGAGCGTGCGGATATAAGTTCCCTTCGAGCATACCGCGCGCAGCGCATAGCGCCCGCCGCCAAGCTCCTGCGTGACTGAAAGCGCATGGATGGTGACCGCGCGCGGCCTGCGCGCGACCTCTTTGCCCCTGCGGGCAAGGTCGCAGAGCTTCTGTCCGTTGATCTTGATCGCCGAATACATCGGCGGGATCTGCTCGATCCGGCCGGTAAAGCGCGGCAGCACCGCGCGCACATCGTCCGCCGTAACGGTCACGGCGCGCTTTTCAAGGATCGTTCCGGTCGTGTCCTGCGTGTCGGTCACGATCCCCAGCTGCAATATGGCCTCGTATTCCTTTGTGCCGCCCTCGGCAAAGGGGACCGCCTTGGTCGCCTGCCCGATGAACACGGGCAGCACGCCCGTTGCCATAGGGTCGAGCGTGCCGGCGTGGCCCACGCGCTTTTCATGCAGAATGCCGCGCAGCCGGGCACACACGTCCATGCTCGTCCAGTCTGCGGGTTTATCGATGATCACAATGCCGCTCGGCATAGGTCCCTCCTTCAGGCGCGCTCACGCTTTTTCCTGTTCTTTGGCAGCGGCCTCCGCAATGGCGTTGAGGATCATCGCGCGCGCCGCTTCGTAGCTTTCGTGTTCGATCAGGCAGCCGGAGGCCGCGCGGTGTCCGCCGCCGCCGAGCTTGGAGCAGGCGAGCGTTGCGTTCACGCGCGCGCCCGTGCGCAGGCTGACCTTCCACGCGCCGTCCTTCGTCTCCTTCATCGTCACGGCGCAGTCCGTTCCCTCGACCAGTCCGCCGAGGGACGCAAGGTCCTCCATGTCCGCCTCGGACAGCTCCATCCGCTGCTGGAGCGACTGCGGCACGGCGACGATGACGATGCGGTCCTCATCGTAGAACTCCATCGTGCGCAGCAGCTCGCCCTCGAGCGCGAGGCGCTTTTTGCTCTTTGTGCGGAAATGCAGCTTGTTGGCGGCGCGGTAGTCGATGCCGGTATCCATCAGCGCTGCGGCCACGCGGTGCGTATCCGCCGTGACGTTGGAGTAGACGAAGCAGCCCGTATCGGTCGATACGGCGACATAGAGCGGCAGCGCGACCTCGGGCGTGAGCTGGCCCAGCTCCTGCGCAAGCTCGCACAGAATTTCGCCGCAGGCGGCGCACTTGGGCTTCACGCAGCTCTGCGCGGCAAAGCCCTCGTAGCTCGGGTGATGGTCGATGGCAAGATCCACGCGCGCTTTGAACAGCTCGGCATTGTCGGGAAACAGGCTCAGCGCGGCGAGGTCAACGGAGACGACCGTCTCATAGTCGAAATCGTCCGCGACCCAGTATTTCTCGACGTATTGCTCAAAATGCTCCGTCGTTTCGCGGTTATAGAGGACGCCTGCGCTTTTGCCCATCCGGCGCAGCATGGCGCACAGCGCCGCCGCGCAGCCGATGGTATCGCCGTCCGGCCGGCGGTGGGTGAGGATGAGATACTTGTCGTGCGCGCGGAGGTATGCTGCGGCTTCGGAAACGGTCATTTCTCTTCCTCCGTCCCCAGATGCTCGTTGGCGGGGTTGGCGGGCTTGACCACGTTCGGGTCGCGCAGCATCTCGAGAATGTGCGCGCCGTATTCGATGGAATCGTCCGCGATGAACTGCAGCTCCGGCGTATAGCGCAGCGACATACGCGCGCCCAGCTCGCGGCGAAGATACCCCGCCGCGCTCTTAAGGCCGCGCAGCGCGTCCTTTTCCTGCGCTTTGTCGAGCGCGCTGACGAAAATGCGCGAATAGCGCAGGTCGCTCGTGGTGTCCACATGGGTAATGGTCATCATCGCGCCGCTCACGCGCGGATCCTTGAGCGTGCGCAGCAGCGCGCTCAGCTCGCGCTGGATCTCTTCGTTGATGCGTCCGATACGATTGCTTGCCATTTTCAATCCTCCTTTGGAAAAAGCAGGAGCGGGCGAACGCCCGCCCCTGCCGAAAGGCTCATTTTTGAATTACTGCTCGATCTGCTCCATGACATACGCTTCCACGATGTCGCCGACCTTGATATCGTTGTACTTTTCAAAGCTCAGGCCGCACTCGTAGCCCTGCGCGACCTCCTTGACGGAATCCTTGAAGCGCTGGAGCGAGGCAAGGTGACCCTCGTGGACGACGATACCGTCGCGCACGATGCGCACGTCGCATGCGCGCTGGATCTTGCCGTCCTGCACATAGCAGCCCGCGACGGTGCCGACGGACGAGACCTTGTAGGTCTGGCGGATCTCGGCGTGGCCGATGACAGCCTCGCGGAACTTCGGCGCGAGCATACCCTTCATGGCCGCCTCGATCTCGTCGATGGCGTCGTAAATGACGCGGTACATCCGCATATCGACGTGGTTGCGCGCCGCGCTGTCGCGCGCTGCCGCGTCCGGGCGGACGTTGAAGCCGACGATGATGGCGTTCGAGGTGGCGGCGAGCATGACGTCGCTCTCGTTGATCGCGCCGACCGCGCCGTGGATGACGCGCACGCGGACCTCGTCGTTGGAGATCTTCTCAAGCGACGCCTTGACAGCTTCGACAGAACCCATCACGTCCGCCTTGACGATGATGTTGAGGTTCTTCATCTCGCCCGCCTGGATCTGGCTGAAGAGGTCTTCGAGCGAGACCTTGGTGATGGGCGCGTTGGCCTTGCGCTTTTCCTCTTCCTTGCGCTGCTCCACCAGCTCGCGGGCAAGGCGCTCGTCGGCCACGGCGTTGAAGTGTGCGCCAGCCTCCGGCACTTCGCCAAGGCCGGTGATCTCGACCGGCACGCTGGGTCCTGCGGTGGTGAGCTTCTGGCCCTTGTCGCTCATCATTGCGCGCACGCGGCCAACGGCCGTACCGGCGATGATGATATCGCCCTGATGGAGCGTGCCGTTCTGCACCAGCAGCGTGGCGATGGGGCCGCGGCCCTTGTCAAGCCGTGCCTCGACCACAGCGCCGGAGGCGGCGCGGTTGGGGTTCGCCTTCAGCTCGGCGACCTCGGCCGTCAGCGCGACCATCTCGAGCAGATTGTCGATGCCCATGCCGGTTTTGGCGGAGATGGGGCAGATGATCGTGTCGCCGCCCCAGTCCTCGGCCACAAGGCCGTACTCGGTGAGCTGCTGCTTGATGCGCTCGGGGTTGGCATCGGGCTTATCCATCTTGTTGATGGCCACGATGATGGGGATCTCGGCGGCCTTGGCGTGGTTGATGGACTCAACGGTCTGCGGCTTGATGCCGTCCTCCGCCGCAACGACGAGGATGGCGATATCCGTGATCATCGCGCCGCGGGCGCGCATGGAGGTGAACGCCTCGTGGCCCGGCGTATCGAGGAAGGTGATGGGCTTGCCCTTGATCTGCACCTGATAGGCGCCGATGTGCTGCGTGATGCCGCCAGCCTCGCCGGAGGCAACGTGGGCGTTGCGGATATAGTCGAGCAGGCTCGTCTTGCCGTGGTCAACGTGACCCATGACGACGACGACCGGTGCTCTGGGCAGCAGGTCTTCCGGCTTATCCTCATGATCGTCGATCAGGCGCTCCTCGACGGTGACGATGACTTCCTTCTCGACCTTGCAGCCGAGCTCCATGGCGACGAGCGCCGCGGTGTCATAGTCGATAACATCGGAAACGGAGGCGAACACGCCGAGCTTGAAGAGCTGCTTTATGACCTCGGACGCAGTCTTCTTCATACGGGAGGCCAGTTCGCCGACGGAAATTTCGTCGGGTATCTCGACCTTGAGCTGCTGCTTCTTCGCTATCTCGAGCTGAAGCTTCTGCATACGGTTGCGCTCTTCCTGACGGCGCTTGGACGAGGCGGACTGCTGGTTCTGGCGCTGCTTGGACTTGCTGACAATCTTTTCCTTGGTGCCAAGGCGCATATTGCCGGAACCGGTCTTGCTGCCGGCCATATCCTCAAACTTCTCGTTATATTTCTCAATATTCACAGCCGCGCTGCCGCGGGTGTCGATAACGCGCTTCTCCGCGACCTGACGCGGAGTGTGCGGCTTATTGGGCTTCTCGGCCTTTTTGGGCTGCTGCGGAGCCGGCTGCTGCGGCTGCGCGGGCGCCGTGCTCTGCTGAGCGGGCTTTTTCTCGGGTGCGGCCGCGGTCTTTTCGGGCGCGGCCTCCTTCTTCGCAGCAGCAGCGGGCTTCTCCGGCACCTTGAAGATATCCTCAAGGGACGCGGCCTGGTTATGCTGGGTCATATACTCGAAGATAACGTCAAGCTCATGATTCTCCAACACCTGCATATGGTTCTTCGGCGGCGCAATATAATCAGTCAGGATCTGGCTGATCACCTTGGACGTCACATTAAAATCCTTTGCAACTTCATGCACTCTATACTTAATCATGCTCATACGTTATTCCTCCTCTTTCCGATCCTCTTGTTCTTCTCATGCGCCGCGGCCTCTTTCTTGCGCCGGTCGACTCTCTCAAATCGCCGCTGAATCTCAGCCGTGCTCTCGTCATAGCCGTCCGGTACAGCCGCCGCAAGAGATTTCATAAAGGCGTTTGCAAACCCGATATCCGTTATCGCCGCCATTGCGCAACTGGACACGCCGACATGCGCGGCGATCTCATCCTTGGTAAACGGCAGCGTTACCGTGACAACGTCGCGCCCGTGCGTAAAGCCCCTTGCACGGCTTCGGGCATTGTCAGACGCGTCCGCCGCGAGAAGCAGCAGCTTTGCCTTGCCTGCTCTCACCGCGCCGCCGGTATTCGTCTCGCCCACGGCGATTGCGTTCGCCTTTCGCATGAGGCCTAGAAGATTGAGCGTTTTTTCTCTCATTTTTCGGCCTCCATCTCTTCATTCAGTTTTTCGTACACCGCTTCGGGTATCTGCGTTGAAAACGCGCGCTCAAGCGCCTTGGCCTTTATCGCCTGCTTCAGGCAAGCCGGAGCCGGGCAGATATACGCCCCGCGTCCCGGAGCCTTGCCCTTGAAGTCCAGCGATATCTCGCCTTCCGGCGAGCGGACAACGCGGATAAGCTCCCGCTTCGGTTTCATCTCGCGGCAGCCAAGACACTGCCGCATTGGTATTTTCTTCTGCATCCTGACGCCGCCTTTCTTTTAAGATTAAGCCTCGGATTCGGGCTTGATGTCTATCTTGTAGCCGGTGAGCTTTGCGGCGAGACGGGCATTCTGGCCTTCCTTGCCGATGGCGAGGGAAAGCTGATTGTCCGGCACGATGACGCGGCAGCTCTTGCCGTCGTCAAGCATGGTGACGCTGATGACCTCGGACGGGGACAGCGCCGCGGCGATGTACTCCTCCGGATCCTCGCTGTACTTGACTATGTCTATCTTCTCACCGCCAAGCTCGTTGACGATGCTGGCAACACGACCGCCCTTCGGGCCGACGCAGGAGCCGATGGGATCGACGTTCGGGTCTGCAGACCAGACGGCCATCTTGGTGCGGCTGCCGGCTTCGCGGGCGATGGACTTTATCTCGACGGTGCCGTCGTAGATTTCAGGCACCTCAAGCTCGAAAAGGCGCTTGACAAGGCCGGGGTGGGTGCGACTGATGAGCACCTGCGGGCCTCTGGTGGAATTTCTTACCTCAACGACGTAGACCTTGATGCGGTCACCCTCTTTGAGCTCTTCGGTCTTGATGCGCTCATTCGCGGCAAGCATGGCTTCCGTAAATTCGCTGTTGGAGGCGATGCGGATGGAGACGCTTCCGTTGCGCGGCTCGATATGGGAGACGACGCCGGTCAGGATCTCATGTTCCTTGGAGGTGAACTCCTCAAAGACGAGGCCGCGCTCGGCTTCGCGTATGCCCTGGATGATGACCTGCTTTGCAGCCTGAGCCGCGATGCGGCCGAACTTCTTGGTCTCCACCGGCACACCGACGACATCGCCGATCTTTGCACGCTTGCTGATCTTCTTTGCCGCCTCAAGATTTATCTCAAGATTGGCATCCTCAACTTCCTCAACGACAGTCTTTTTCACGACCATGTCTATGCGCTTCTTGTCCTCGTCAAGAATGACTTCAACATTGTCCGCGCAGTCAGGATTGTCACGGCGGAAGGCCGCGAGCATTGCCTGATTAATTTTGTCGTACATGTAGCTTCTGGGAATGCCCTTTTCCTTCTCGATATCTTCTATGGCTTCAAAAAATTCTGCGTTCATTTCTATAACCCCTTTTATATCGTTGCGTGCAGTCTTACCTGCGCCACCTGTGATTTGTCAAATTCAAGAGTTTCCTTGCCTGATGTGATCGTCACTCTGCCGTTATCGTAGGCCGCAAGCACGCCGACAAAAGCCTTGCGCCCGTCTTTCGGCTGATACAGCTTTACCTCGACCTGGCTTCCCATGAACTGTTCAAAGTCGGACGGCCTTTTCAGCTCCCGCTCCGCTCCCGCAGAACCTACCTCGAAAACATAGCTGTCGGGTATTGGATCAGCCTCGTCCAGCAGCGGGTCAAGCGCGCGGCTTATGCGCTCACAGTCGTCTATCGACACTCCGCCCTCTTTATCAATGTACACTCTGAGATACCAGCTCCCCGCCTCGCGGACATATTCAACGTCCCACAGCGAACAGCCCTCGTTTTCCACAACCGGTTTTGCAAGGGCAAAAACCCTGTCAGTGATTTTGCTCATACGTCACTCACTTCCACATTTTAGTATGGCCATGCCGTTCGTAAAAAAGAGTGAGCCGAAGCTCACTCTGACATTACCATAATCCTTACTATGTAATAATACCACTGTATCTTGTATATTGCAAGAACTTTTTTCCCGCCGTGCAATATATTTCGCGCGCTGACTCTTACAGCGTGTAATTCGGATTATAATGGGCGTAGAATTCCTCAAAGCAGATGCCGTTTTCCATGATGAACTGAGCCGCTTCCTTCCCGACGTAGCGGTAATGCCAAGGCTCGTCCCATCCGGTGAGCAGCACCTTGCGCGTCGGGTAGCGCTTTATAAAGCCGTACTCCGCGCAGTGCTCGTCAAGCCAATCATAGAAATCGTGGTTCATGTTTTCATAGACAAGCTTCTGATAGTGCCGGTCATAGATATCGACCGCGAGGCCGAGCTGATGCTCGCTGCTGCCGGGGAACATGGTGATCTTCTTCGCTTCCTCGACAGCGAGCTGATACTCCGGCTTGTTATAGTCCGTGGAGATGCCCATTTCCATCGCTATCTGCGTGGTTTTGCCGTTGAATAGCTGGTTCTGATAGGTGTACGTTCTGTACGCCGCGCCGATAACGACGTTGAAGCCCGCGTCCTTGAGCGCCTGGATCATGTCGTTCAGGTCGCCGACAGCGCGCGCGTCAAAGCTCATGCGGTAGCCGTCTATCTCCGTCAACTCCTCAGGTTCGAAGGCCGAGGACAGGAGGTTGTCGCTGTTGACGAGCTTATAGCGCCAGTCGTCGAGAAACTCGTCCTGATCTATCTGCGGCCAGATATCCGCCGTAGGCTCAGGGGTATTGACCGAGGCGGGGTCAAGAAACGAGACGCTGTCGCTCTTTATGTATGCGCCGTCAACGCCGCCGAATATGACATCCGTCATATTCTCGGTGCGGGAATCTATAATGGTGTAAAGCACAAGGCACAGTATTGCCATGGTTATGAGCCATAAAACTTTCTTTCCTTTCACTGCCCTGCACCTGCCTTTCACAAATAAAATATAAGTTATTATATCACCATTTCCGCATCAATTCAAGTCCCGCGGCCGCACTCCTCCCCCACCGCGGATTTTACGGGCATCCGGCGGCGCGGCGGGCGGTAATAGTGCGGCGATATCCTGAATATATATTTCTGTGCTGAAAGGAATATGGAGGTGGAATTATGGCGAAAACACCGCTTTTTCGGGGTTCCTGCACCGCGATAATCACGCCGTTTACGAAAACCGGCGTCGATTATGAGCAGCTTGAGCGGAACATAGAGGTTCAATATGAAAACGGCACCGCCGCGGTTGTTGCCTGCGGCACGACCGGCGAAAACGCGACGCTCACCGGCGGTGAGCACAGTGAGGTCATCCGTCGGGTGATACACACGGCCAAGGGGCGCATGAAGGTCATCGCCGGTGTCGGCGGGAACAACACGGAGCGCGTTCTGAGGCGAGCCGAGGACGCGAAGTTCATGGGGGCAGACGGCATACTTATGATCTGCCCATATTACAACAAGACGACGCAGAAAGGGCTTATCGAGCACTTCACATACGTCGCCGACCGCGTCGACCTGCCGATGATATTGTATAACGTCCCCAGCCGTACCGGCATGAGCATTGCTCCAGAGACGTACAAAGCCCTGTCGGAACACCCGAACATAAACGGCGTGAAGGAGGCGTCCGGCGATATCGCGCTTGTCGGCACGATACGTAGCCTGTGCGGCGACGCGCTGAATATCTGGAGCGGTAACGACAGCGACACCGTGCCGATGATGGCGCTCGGTGCGCACGGTGTCATATCCGTTGCAAGCAATATCGTCCCCGCCGCCGTCACGAAGCTGTGCGCCCTGTGCCTTGACGGAAACTATCCTGAGGCGACGGCGCTGTACGCAAAGTACGCGGCCTTCTTCTCCGCACTGTTCATCGAGACGAACCCCATCCCTGTCAAGACCGCAATGCGGCTTGCGGGCATGGACAGCGGGATAATGCGTCTGCCGCTGACGGAGATGTACGAAAGCAATCTCGAAAAGCTGAAAGCCGCGATGCACGGCATCGGCATTGAGACATGATCTGACAGACTATGTGAAACGGCCCTGGAGCGCTCCCTCAATGGATGCGCCCCAAGGCCGTTATTCTTTCTCTGCGGTTGATCATATTCTTGCTTCAGGAATGGAGTTCAGTTCAGCACGATGTCTTTTTTCTTTCCGTTTTTCTTTCTCGGGTACTGACGAATACGGGTGACGAAATCCAGATTGATGATCTCAAGCTCACCGGAATTCTTCTCGATGACCATGCCGCCGTCATCGATTTCCTTTATCACGCCCTGCACACTGCCGTCGTTTGATGTGATCGTATAAATGATGCACTCTTCTCCAATAAACCGTTTTGCCAGTTCTTTCATAATGCGGTTCACCCTGTTACAATATATTTGCCTCGGAAGAGTGGCAGGCAGCTACGAGCCGAGGCAAATATATTGTAACAGGGAGAGGTCTTATCTGCAAAGCCTCTCCCCGTGTGTTTAAGTCGTTATAGAATTTTTATCTCAAGCTCCGCGCTCGGCTCATCCGGTATATACACCGAGCAGAAATATCCGCCATGCTCCGCTGTGCGCATGGTTCCGGCCAATCCGCCGATCGTGCAGAATGAATTGAGCGGTATCCCCGTGCCGTGGGCTTTCACATAGCTCTCCTTCATAGTCCAGACGCGCGTAAATGCCGCTCCCCTGTCCGCAGAGTTCAGCACAAACTCCCGCTCGCACGGCGTAAACCTCCGCTCAAGGATACGCACATCCGCCGCGGCGCGCTTCTGGATATCAACGCCTATCGCCCGATCAAACACCGCGCAGGCGCAGCGATCCCCAGAGTGCGACAGGCTGAAGTGCAGCGGCACATCCGCAAGCTCCGGCTTGCCGGATTTGTCGGTTACTATCTCCACCGGAAATTCTATCTCCGGCATGGTATCGCGCAGGGCATATATCAGCAGCCGCTCCGCGCATATCCCCTCGGCGCGCCGCGCAGCGCTCTTCGCCGCGCGCAGCTTATCGAGCCGGTACCGCGAAAAGATCGCCTCGTCCGCCGTTGCCGTTGCGTCTATCTCGGATATATACAGCCGCGGCGTCATGCGCGCATAGCGTCGATGGTTTTGCCGATAAGCTCCGACAGCTCCATGTCAAGCATCTCCGCGCCGCGGCGTATCACGTCGCGCGAGCATCCGGCGGCAAACTTCTTGTCCTTGAATTTCTTCATCACGGACTTGACCTCCATGCCCTCAAGTCCGGTCGGGCGCATGAGCGCAACCGCGCCGATCAGTCCGGTCAGCTCGTCAGTCGCAAACAGCACCTTCTCCATGTACTTAACCGGCTCGACATCTATGCAGATGCCGTAGCCATGGCTGATAACAGCATGGATGACGTCCTCGTCTATATCGTTCTCGTGCAGCAGCTCTATCGCCTTGACGCAGTGCTGCTCCGGATACAGCTCAAAATCGATGTCATGCAGCATTCCGACGGTGCGCCAGAAATCGACGTTCTCCGGATCGTATTCTTTTGCAAATTCGCCCATGACCTTTGAGACCGTCTCGCCGTGCTGAATGTGAAACGGCTCCTTATTATATTTCTTCAGCAGTTCTTCCGCTTGTTCAGGTGTAGGTATGTAGCTCATTTTATCTGTCTCCCGTGTATAAAAATTGCCCGACGCCGGTGGAATATCCGCCTGACGTCGGGTACATGATAACGCTGTTTTCTCCGGAAATCAAGAAAAAATCACGGATTCGCGCTGACGGACGGGGTCGCGCCGACATTCGCCGTGCCGCCGCCCATATTTGCCGTGGAGTTCGGCTCGTCAGCGTTGCCGATGATGCCGTCGGTATCGTTTACCATGCCGTCGCTGACATCGGGTGATACAATGGGGCTCATGCTCGGACTCGCGGTCGGCTCGGTCATGGAGCCGTTGGTTTTATTATCGCCGCAGGCCGTGAGAGACAGCAGCATCACAACGGCAAGCAGCAGAAATATAAATCTTTTCATGCTTTTCCTCCTGTTATAATTTCAAAGCTATTATCTGACTCTGCGCCGCATTTATTCAAAAAATTTAATGCCGCGATTGCTATATGGTGAAAAACATGATAATATGAAAATATGGAAAGTTTAAAGAAAAATCAGATATACCGCGTCAATATCGACGCTTATTCATCGGACGGCGGCGGAGTCTGCCGTGTCGGCGGCAGAGCCGTGTTCGTCCCCTGCGCGATACCCGGCGAGGAGTGGGAAATAAAGCTCGTCAAGGTCACGGCGACAGCCGTATACGCGCGCGGTGAGCGGCTCATCGCCCCATCGGCGCAGCGCATTGAGCCTGACTGCCCGTACTATTCCCGCTGCGGCGGCTGTGACTGCCGTCATATAAATTACGAAGAGGAGCTGCGCTTCAAGCTCGGCCGCGTCAACGGCGCGCTGCACCATATCGGCAAGCAGCAGCTTGAATGCACCGAAATTCTCGGCAGCGCCGCGAGAGATAATTACCGCAACAAGGGCATTTTCGCTGTTGCCGACTGTGACGGGGCGGCGCGCTTCGGCTTCTATCAGCCGCGCAGTCACCGGCTCGTTGCCATCGACGGCTGCCGCGCCCAGAATGAGCTGAGCAACCGCGCGGCAAAATCGGTTGTCGATTTCATAAACGAGCGCGGCATACCGGCCTACGACGAGGAGACCGGACGCGGCGCGGTGCGCCATGTGTTCTGCCGCCGCGCGGTGAACGGCTCGGACGCTGTGGTCTGCATAGTCTCGGCCAAGGGTTTCGGTGCGGACACTCAGGCGCTTGTGGACAGGCTCCGCCGCGACTGCCCAGAGCTGACGGGGATCGTGCTGAATATCAATAAGACTCGCGGAAACACCGTGCTGTCCGGTGATTTTTACACGTTGTACGGCAGAGCCGATATGCGCGATACGCTGTGCGGCCGCGGCTTCGACATCGCACCGCAGGCGTTTTTCCAGATCAATCCCCCGCAGGCCGAGCGGCTCTATCAGCGCGCCTGCGAATACTGCTTCGAGCAGCCCGCGAAGCTGGTGTTCGACCTCTACTGCGGCGCGGGTACGATAAGCCTGTGTCTTGCCCGGCAGGCGGAACGGGTGATCGGAGCGGAGATTGTACCGGAGGCAATAGAAAACGCGCGGCACAACGCGGAAATGAACGGAGTCAGGAACGCCGAGTTCATCTGCGGCGACGCGGGCGATGCGGCGGCGGAGCTTGCCGCGCGAGGCCTGCGGCCAGACGCCGTTGTGGTCGACCCTCCGCGCAAGGGCATGAGCGCGGAGGCCGTCGCGGCTGTCGCGTCGATGCATCCTGAGTGCGTGGTCTACGTCTCCTGCGACCCCGCCACACTCGCGCGCGATATCCTGCGCTTCACCGAGTATGGCTACGAGCTGAAGAAGATCACGGCAGGGGACATGTTCCCGAGAACATGCCATGTTGAGACGGTCGCCCTCTTGTCACGGGAAACAAATCCACTGACGGTTGAGGTCAGAATGGAAGTGGAAACCGGCGAGGTCAAGGAGCATCCGACCTATAAGCGTATTCAGGAGTATGTGCAGGAGAAGTACGGCTTCAAAGTCCATACGGCATATATTGCAGAGGTCAAGCGTATGGTCGGGCTGGATATGCACAAAGCACCGAATGCTGTTGAACAGAGAAAACATGAGTATCATCCCTGCCCGCCCGAAAAGGTCGAGGCAATCAAGGATGCGCTGCGGCATTTTGGCTTAATTTCAGAGTGAGTTTACGGATAAAAACCCAGCATCACGCCAATGTCGTGGTGCTGGGCTTCTTTTTTGTCATGCTTCGGGGCTTTTTTGAGGATAAAACCGCCTGTGTGCCGTTTGCTTTTCTTTGCCATATTGACACGCTGCCCTCGGTTCGTCGTGGCGACTGTGCGTTTTCGGGATAGAAAATGGACACTTTTCTTCGTATAGGGAGAAAGCCAGAGAGCGAATTGTCAAACTAAGTGCAACAGTAAGAGAGTTCAAAGACCCACAAATTCTGAGCAGAACGGAAATTAAGAACCTTACGAGGCCTGGCGTTAATAAGCGCCAGGTTTCGTTTTAGCATGGCCGGAGCAACACGGGAGAGGTTTCTGCCCTTCGGGTAAAACTCTCGAAGCAACCCGTTTGAGTTTTCATTCGTGCCATTCTGCCACGCGCAGTACGGATCTGTAAAGTACACTTCGCAGCCCAGCCGTTTCTCAATATTTCGCCAATTTACGATTATTACAGCAAGGATCTCTCCAAGAAGGTCAAGTCCGCAATGGGATTGAAACAGAAAAAGGCCAAGTATGTAAACACTGTTCCCTACGGGTATGCAGAAGTGTTAGATGAACGCTGCAACCAACCATAGAATCCTGGAAGCAGTGTTCTGTCTGGCGCTTATGTCATGGGGATGACCTCGAATTCCTGATTCAGTAAGTCAAAAAAATACAGTGTTCCGGTTCTGACGGGGCGGTCGGTGAGAAACTTTACGCACAGGGAAACCTGCATAGAGGCGCACAGGGCGGGAGTGAAGCTCAGAACGCTCTTATTTTTGAGTGCAGCCCCGTCGGGGTACAGTAAGTCTATCAAATGATCGCCGGGGCAGGAGATTGCGGCCTGGGCGACCCAGCCGTTGACGGCACCGTAGATCAGGGGAATTCCAGCACGTTCACAGGCATTCGCGAGGATTTGCCGTGACTGGATATTGTCCAGACCGTCCAGAACCGCATCACAGTCTGTAAGAAGGGAGGCTGCGTTTTCTTCCGTTAGAAATTCCCCCACGGCATGAACCGCAACATCGGGATTCACACGCCGGACTCTTTCCGCGGCGGTCAGTGCTTTCCCAACGCCCAGCAAGGAAACTTCGGACAACAGCTGACGGTTCAGATTGGAGGGCTCAAATGCATCACCGTCCACCACCCGCAGAGAGCCTATGCCAATGCGGGCAAGCATATCGATGAGATGCCCGCCCAGACCGCCGCAGCCAACCACCAGAACACGTTTGCGCCGAAGCAGCTCGCATTCCGCTTCGCTCAGGGCGGGGACATTGCGCGCATATCTGGGATCCATCGTTCAGCCGCCTCCCACCGGGGGAAACAGAGCCACGATGTCCCCGTCCTTCACTTCCGATTCCGGCTTGTGATGAAAACCGTTGATGAGCAGAATAGACACTTCTTCTTGGGGAATGTTCATCCGGTCAAGGATATCCCCAGCACAGGCGATACCCTCCGGCGATAGCAGCGTGACTTTATCCCTGCCTTGGCGCAAGGTTGCAAAAACGCGAACTTCAATCATGAAAATTCTCCTTTGCAAAAGAAATCGGGGAGGGGCTTGCCCCCTCCCCATTAATTATATTGTATCTATATTGTATCACTTGCCAACACACTCGTCCAGACCCAGTTTCTTCAGGGTTTCATCGGTGGGGAATGCGTTGACCCAGCCACGAGCTTCGTAGTATTCGGGCAGCGTCAGAGGCAGCTTGGAGGTCATACCGGTGGAGGGGCCGTTTACAATGGGCTCTTCCAGCAGCCGCTTGGGCAGACGATCGTCCTCAGGCTTCATACCGGCAGCCTTGTTGAACATTCTCTCGATGTTATAGATACGGTCGCCAATCTCCAGAACCTGTTCGATGGTCCAGTTGGTGCCGGTGGCGGCGTTCAGCAGGTCGGTGTACTCCTTGGCGCCCATGGCGAAGGAGGTAAACAGACAGTGACCCATGGAATCGATGACAGCTGTCAGGTCCTGGAAGGTCTTGGCCCAAGCTGCCTTTTCGTTGGTAACGGTACGATCCAGCTGCTGGGGCAGACCCAGAACCTCGGGGCTGATCATATAGCCGCGGACATGAGCCGCGCCGCAGTTAGCGGTGGCATAGGTGATGCCGATACCCTGAATGGCGCGGGCGTCGTAGGCGGGGATCTCCTGTTTTTTGACGCTCATGGAATACTCGGGATGGCCGTATGCCTCGCACAGGCGGGCGGAGCCGGAGCTCATCAGCCAGTCAAGCTCGGTTTCAGGATTGCCCATACGCTTGGTCCACTCCACCAATGCCCTGGTGGAACCCCATTCCAGAGGTACACCGGCGCACTCTTCCTCCTTGATGTAGCCTCTCTGGTACAGCTCCATGGCAGCGGCGATGGTGCAGGGGACGGAAATAGCATCCAGACCATACTCGTTGCAGAGCATATTGCACTCATCGATGACGTTCAGATCATTGTTGCCGCAGTTGCCGCCATAGGCCCACAGGGGCTCGTATTCAGGACCGCCGACGACCTTGCCATTGACATTGATCACGCGGCCACAGGCGATGGGGCAGAGATGGCAGGCACCGGGCTTGACCAGGTATTTCTCAGCCAGAGTTTCGCCGGAGATATCGTCAGCCTTGTCGTAATAGCTTCTCTGCCAGTTATTGGTGGGGAAAGCACCGATGTTGTTGACAATGTTCACGAGAACAGCGGTACCCAGTTGCCGCAGGCCGGAACCGGTAACGGGGTTGGCCTTCAGAACATTCATAGCGTTTTTGGTTGCCACCCTCAGGGCATCAAGGTCTGCAATGTTGTCCAGTTTTTTGCGGGTTGCCTTGACCACGATGGCTTTCAGCTTCTTGCTGCCCATGACAGCACCGACACCGGAACGACCGGCGGCACGGTCCTTATCGTTCATAATGGCGGCAAGCAGCACCTTCTTCTCACCGGCGGGGCCGATGTTCAGAACGGAAACGTCAGCACCGTGCTTTGCCTTGAGCTGCTCGTCAATGGCTTCGCTCATGACACCTACATATTCCCGGGCATCCAGCAGCTCAATCTTATCGTCGTCAATGTTGATGTAGGTCCAGTCGGGAGCTTCACCTTCCACAATGATGGCATCCCAACCGGCGTACTTCAGCTTGGCACCCCAGATACCGCCGGAGTTGGAGCAGGCAATCATGCCGGTAAGGGGGGACTTTGTGCAGACCATGTAGCGGCCTGTGGAAGGGGCGGCAGCGCCGGTCATAGGACCGGTTATGTAGATCAGCTTGTTTTCCGGGGACAGGGGATCGACGGTGGCAATGCCCTCGTCATAGAGCATCTTGGTGCCAAGACCACGGCCGCCAATGAACTTGTGGGCAAGTTCCAGATCCAGAGGTTCCACTTTGATCTCGCCGGTGGTCAGATTGATGCGGGCAATTTTTTCGTAGTATGCGCCAGCCATATGCAATACCTCCATAAAAATTTGAAATTGGGCTTACAATTTGTATATGTTTTGTATATGTTTATTATAGTAGAAATAACAGGGGTATCAAGAGCGGATGTGCATTTTTGTGTGAAACCGCATGAAACTGTATCATTTTATGCGAAGAGATTTTAGTACTTCGACGAGATGACGCACAAAATGGCGTGAAATCGCATAAAATACTTGAAATATTGCACCAAGCACTTGTACAATTTGGAAAGGTGAAGTATAATCAATAGAAAACGATTGCAAGGAGGCGGCAGTATGGCGCAGAATCAGTCCCTGTCTACTCAGGAGGTTGCAGACATTCTCCATGTCAGCAAGTCCACCATTTACGACCTGATTCGCAAGGGAGAAATCTATTCCTATAAAATCGGGCGAAAGGTTCGTTTTACGCAGGAGGATGTGGATGCCTATATTGCCCGCTCCCGGCACGAGCATTCCACTGCCCCGGTGCAGCGCATCGATACCCACTCCACGTTGCTGACACCTGCTGAGGAAAAGGCGCCGGAGATGATCATCTCCGGGCAGGATGTTATGCTGGACATTTTGGCAAATTATCTTCATCAGGAGAATATCAACGCCGGTCGTACATATCTGTCTAGCTTTGAAGGTCTGCTGGCACTGTATCAGGGAAAGGTGGACGCTGCGGCCTGCCATCTGTATGATGGAAAAGAGTGCAATGCCTCCTTTGTGCGAAGCCTGATGCCCGGGGTGTCCGCAGTGCTGGTGAACCTGTCCTACCGCACCCAGGGCTTTTATGTTCTCAAAAGCAATCCCAAGCACATAACTGGGTGGGAGGATCTGCGCCGGGCTGACATCTCCATCCTCAACCGCCGGGTTGGTTCCTCATCCAGGATCCTGCTGGATACCCAGCTAAAAAAACTGGAAATCCCCTCCGGACAGCTAAAGGGCTACGACAAGATTATGAGTTCTCACCTTACGATGGCATCTGCCATTGCCGCAGGGGATGCGGATCTTGCCATTGGCACGGAGCGGATAACGCATCAGCTGGAGGGGCTTGACTTCATCCCACTGCTGGAGGAACGGTTCGATCTTGTTTTGCAGAAGGAATCGCTGGAAAATCCGGCTGTAGTCAAAATGCTTGCAATCCTGTCCTCACCTGTGTTCCGCAGGGAGGTGACCCACTTCTCCGGCAATGACTACCGGGACCTGGGTAAGATCATTATGGAGGTCTAGTATGCTGTATGTAAAAACGCCGGAAGAAGTTCTTGCGCTGATAGAATCGGAGTTTTCCCCGCTTGAACAGGCAGAATTTGTAGCTCTGTCTGAGGCTGTGGGCAGAGTTCTGGCGGAGGATATTGCGGCGCGGGAATATGTGCCGGATTTTGACCGCTCCACAGTGGATGGCTTTGCGGTTCGCGCCAGTGACACCTTCGGCTGCAGCGATGCCATCCCGGCGATTCTGCCCCTGCAGGCCACGGTGCTGATGGGCGAAGGTGCCGACTATCTGCTGAATGAGGGGGAATGTGTAGCCGTTCCCACCGGCGGCGCAGTGCCCAGGGGTACTGACGGTGTGGTGATGGTGGAATACACGGAGGACTACGGCGACGGCACCATCGGTGTTGCCAAACCTGCGGCGCCGGGCATGAATCTGATTTTCCGGGGGGATGATGTGTATCCCGGAAAGGTGATTCTGCACAAAGGCCGCTCCCTGTCTTCTGCCGACATTGGTGCGCTGGCTGCCATTGGCCGAGTGCAGGTGCCGGTGGTGAAAAAAGTGACCGTGGGCGTCATTTCTACCGGTGACGAGCTGGTTCCTCCGGAGGCGCAGCCCGGCTCCGGACAGGTGCGTGACGTGAACAGTCCCATGCTGGAGGCAATGCTCTCCACATTTGGGTGCCATGTTGTCAACTATGGGATTGTGGTGGATGATGAGGCACTGCTTTCTCAAAAGGTCAATCAGGCCATTGCGGAATGTGATGCCGTGCTGCTGTCCGGAGGCAGCAGTGTCGGAGTGAAGGATGCCGCCTGCCGCATCATTGAATCCGCAGGCCAGCTTCTGCTTCACGGCATTGCCATTAAGCCCGGAAAACCAACCATTCTGGGAAAAGCCGGGAAAAAGCCCATTGTGGGTCTGCCCGGGCATCCGGTGGCTGCCTACTTTATCACAAAACTTTTTGTGCAGCCCCTGCTGGGACGGCTGATGGATCGGGACATGACTGCCTATACCGTTACTGCCAGGGTTACAGAGAGCATCAGTGCCAACCATGGCAGAGCCCAGTATCACTGCTGCCGGCTGACAGGAACAGGCGGCGAGCTTTATGCCCAACCCATTCGGGGAAAATCCGGCCTTATCACCACTCTGGCAGGGACCGACGGCTATTTCTGCATCAGTCGGGATTGTGAAGGCTTACCCCAGGGAGCGGAAATTCAGGTAACGATTACTTCAGGAGTGTAATTTTATGGGATTTGAATATTTGACCAATGTGCCGCTTGCGCAGGCACGGAAGGAATATCTGGAGCGGCTGGTAAGCGGCGGTTTTGGGTCAAAGACAGAAACCATTCCTGTCTTTGAAAGCTGCGGTAGGGTGACGGCAAAGGCAGTCTATGCCCACATCTGCGCCCCGCACTATGCCGCCAGTGCCATGGATGGTGTGGCGGTTTCCGCAAAAGAAACCTTCGGCGCGACGGAAACGACCCCTGTTACTCTAAAGCCGGATCAGTTTCTTGTGCTGGACACCGGCGACCCGATTCCGGAGGACAAAGATGCAGTCATCATGGTGGAGGACATTGTGAAGAATGGAGATGGTTCCATCACCATTCACGCAGCCACAGCCCCGTGGCAGCATATCCGCCAGATCGGCGAGGATGTATGCGCCGGGGAAATGATTTTGCCCAGCCATATGACCGTTTCCCCGGCTGCCATTGGTGCGATGATTGCCGGCGGTGTGCTGGAAATTGAAGTGATTCGCAAACCTGTGGTGGGCATCATCCCCACAGGGGACGAGATTATCCCGCCCTGTACAGACCCGAAGCCTGGGGATATTCTGGAATTCAATGGCTCCATTTTTTCCGCAATGGTGCGTTCCTGGGGTGCAGAGGCGGTGGTCTATCCCATTGTTCCGGATAAATTTGACCAGATCAAAGAAATGGTTGCCAAAGCGGCAGACGAGTGCGATATGGTAATTCTCAATGCCGGTTCTTCTGCCGGACGGGAGGATTTCTCGGCTCGGGTCATCCGGGAACTGGGTGAGGTGCTGTACCATGGCATCGCCATCAAGCCCGGCAAGCCTGCCATTCTGGGCTGCCGGGGAGAGAAGGTCATTCTTGGAGTGCCCGGTTATCCGGTGTCCGGCATCATCGTCATTGAGCAGCTGCTGAAGCCCCTGATTGACCACTGGCTGAAAGCACCGGCAGCCACTGACACATATGTGAACGCAACCCTTACCCGGCCTGTTGTCAGCGGTCTGAAATATCAGGAGTTTGTCCGTGTTCGCATGGGCTGCGTAGGCGGCAGGCTGATGGCCAGCCCCCTGAGCCGGGGCAGCGGCGTGGTTTCTTCTTTTATGAAGGCCGATGGCATTCTGGAAGTACCCCAGGGACTGGAGGGCTACGAGGCGGGAGAGGAAGTGAGTGTCCGCCTGCTGAGCCCCTTAGAAAAGCTGCACAATACGCTGGTGGTTATCGGCAGCCATGATCCGCTGCTGGACGAGTTGGCAGATATGCTCCATTTGGAGGACTCTGCCTTGTACATCAGCTCCTCCCATGTGGGTTCCATGGGCGGTATAATGGCAATCCGCCGTGGTGAGGCGCACATGGCTGGCTGCCACCTGCTGGATACGGCTGACGGCAGCTATAACAAGGCATTTATTCGCAAGTATTTCCCCAAAGGCGGTGTGAAGCTGGTTTCCTGTGTCGGTCGTCAGCAGGGATTGATGGTTGCAAAGGGCAATCCCCTCCAGATCCGGAAATTCGCGGATATTGCAAAGGATGGCGTGCGTTATGTAAATCGCCAGAAGGGATCCGGCACCCGGATCCTTGCGGACTATTTGTGTATGCGGGAGAATGTGGATACTGCTTCTGTCTACGGCTACGATCGGGAAGAACTGACCCACACTTCTGTTGCTGCCCAGATCGCCAGCGGCAGTGCTGATGTCGGTATGGGCATCTACTCCGCGGCAAAGCTCTATGATCTGGACTTTATCCCCATCTGTATTGAGGAGTATGACCTCATTGTCCCTGACCATGCTTGGGATACCCCTATGGTTCAGGCGCTTTTGCACATCCTGAAGAGCGATGCGTTCCGGGAAAAAATTCTGTCCCTCGGCGGCTATACCGTGGATAACCCCGGACAGATTATCCCCCTATGAAAAGCGTAGATGTTGCGGTTATTGGGGGAGGGATTCTGGGCTGCTTTGCGGCCCGGAATCTGATGCGCTGGAATTTGTCTGTCGTGCTGATTGAAAAGGAATTGGATATCTGTACAGGCATTACCCGGGCAAACTCTGCCATCGTCTATGCGGGATATGACAACAAAACCGGTTCCCTGAAGGCGGAATTGACGGTTCGTGGAAATGCCTCTTTTGATGATTTGTGCCGTGAACTGGAAGTTCCCTTTTCCCGCTGCGGCTCCTTGCTGGTGACCTATGACAAGGAGAGCCTGGCCCAGCTCCGGAGAAAAAGGGAGCAGGGTATCCGCAATGGCGTGCCGGGTCTGGAGCTTCTGACCGGGGGGAAGGCAGAGGCAATGGAGCCTATGCTGGCACCGGGTGTGGCAGGCGCGCTCTATGCCCCGACCACCGGAACGGTGAACCCTTGGCAATTGGGCATTGCCGCCTTTGAAAACGCTGCTGCCAATGGGATGGAACCCATGCTGGGAACCACTGTGGTGGGAATCCGGAAAACCAAGTTTGGCTATCTGGTGGAAACAGATCGCAGCGAACTGCGCTGCAGGGCTGTCATCAACTGTGCAGGACTTTCCGCGGATCGGATACAGGAGCTGTGCTTTCCCTCCGACACGCATCTTCTGATAGATGGAGCAGAATACCTGGTCTTGGACAAACAGGCGCGGAAGCCGAAGCGGGTCATCTTTCAGCAGGCACAGTCCTGCGGAAAAGGCATCACCGCTATCCCGTGTGTGGAAGGGAATCTGCTGCTCAGCGGGGTACGCAAGCCCGTTGGAGAACCCTTTGCCACAACAAAAGAGGGAATATCGGAGTTGAAGACAAGTGCGGTATCGCTGTTTCCGAATCTGAATATGCAGCAGGTAATCCGCTCATTCGCCGCCGCACGGCCAAATCCTCAGCGGGATGACGGCGAGAGCATTCACGATTTCTCCATTGCGTACCCGGCTCCTGGATTTTTCAGTCTGATCGGAATCAAAACCCCGGGGCTGACCTGTGCCAACGAACTGGGCAGGTACCTTGCGGAGAAAGCGGCGGCGTTTCTGGATGCACACCCGAATCCACGCTTCACGCCCCACAGGCAGGCCATTGCCAAAACAAATGACCCCGAAATCATTTGCCTGTGCGAAGGCATCAGCCGCGGAGAGATTCTGGAAGCAATCCGAAGGGGAGCTTCCACGGTGGATGGGGTCAAGCGGAGAGTGGGAAGCGGTATGGGTGTCTGCCAGGGCAGCCGATGCAGCTTTGCCATCGAGCAGATACTCCGTGAGGTCAGGCATGGGGCACTTTGATATCCTGATTATCGGCGGTGGTGCAGCGGGAATTACTGCAGCCAGAGCCGCAGCGGATGCCGGATGCAAAAGCATTGCGCTGGTGGAGAGAAAACAAAAGCTGGGCGGCATTCTCCTGCAATGCAGCCATCCCGGTTTTGGCGCCGGACTTACCGGAGGGGAATACGCCGCTGCGCTTGTGCAGGATTTCCCGGAAACGGTTACTCTGTTTTTTGGGACAACGGTGCTTTCGGTAGAACCCAATAAAACGGCGCATCTGTCCGGTGACCGGCAGATCTCGTTTTCTCAGCTGATTCTGGCAACGGGCAGCCGGGAGATTCCACTGGGGGCGCTGCCGATTGCGGGAACCCGTCCAAAGGGTGTATATACAGCCGGTCAGATGCAGGAGATGATGAACCTCCATGGCTTTGTTCCCCAAGGTCCGGTGGTCATTTTGGGCAGTGGTGACATTGGCCTTATCATGGCATCCCAGATTGCGGCAATGGGGATTTCTGTTACTCTGGTGGAGCAGAAGGAAAACTGCGGCGGCTTGGCGAGAAACCGGCGCTGCCTGAAAGATAATTCCATCCGCCTTATTTGCAGCCAGACCATTGACGCCGTTGAGGGCTCTCCCGCACTCACAGGCTGCTGCCTGTCCGGCGGAGAGAAGATAGCCTGCAGAACGCTTCTGATTGCCGCGGGACTTGTCCCGGAGCGTGGGCTGCTGGCGGAATTGGGAATGCCGTCCTGGCTTCAGATGTGCGGCAACTGCAACACGGTGTACCCCATGGCAGAGGGCGTGACAGCCGACGGAAGAAAAGCGGGCATTGCCGCATTTCAAAAGATACGAGGTAAACTATGATTGATACATTTGGACGCAGCATCACCTATTTGCGCGTTTCTGTGACTGAATTGTGCAATCTTCGCTGCCGGTACTGTATGCCGGAGGATGGTGTCTGCAAGAAAGAGCATGCCGACATGCTCACGGAAGATGAGCTTATTCAGGCCGTGGAAGCAGCCGCGGCTCTGGGCATTACCAAGTTGCGCATTACAGGTGGAGAACCACTTGTTAAAAAGAATATCGTGTCTATCTGCCGCAGAGCATCCAGAGTTCCTGGAATTCGGGAGGTCTGCCTGACGACAAATGGCATCCTGCTTCCGGAGTTGGCAAGGCCCCTCAAGGAGGCGGGGGTCAGCCGGTTAAACCTGAGTCTGGATACCCTGGATTCTCAGAAGTATGCCCACATTACCCGCAACGGCAGTCTGGATGACTTCTGGAAGGGTTTTCATGCGGCCTTGGATGCTGACTTTCAGAAGATCAAACTCAATGCCGTGCTCATTGGCGGATTTAACGATGATGAGATCCTTCCGCTGGCGGGGCTTACCCGGAAGTATCCTGTGGATATGCGTTTTATTGAAATGATGCCCATGTGCGACAGCTCCGGCTTTGGCCCGGAAGCGTATATTCCATTTACAAGGGTTTTGGAGGCTCTGCCGGAAGCGGTACCGGCTGCCAAAGATGGCGGTGTTGCCAAACTCTTCCACCTGCCTGGCGCACTGGGCAATATTGGCCTTATCAGCCCGGTGAGCGCCCATTTTTGCGGGGAGTGCAACCGCATCCGACTGACTGCAGACGGAAAAGTGAAGCCCTGTCTGCATTCCAATGCGGAGTATCCCCTGAAAGGGCTGGATTTCGATGGCATGAAAGCACAGCTGGAAGCAGCGATTTTGGGAAAACCCCAATGGCATGGGGATCTGGATGCTGCGCACAAATCGGGCGCCGGTCGGAATATGAATCAAATCGGAGGTTGAGTATGGCAGACTTTACCCATTTTAATGACCAGGGACGGGCCAAAATGGTAGATGTGGGGGAAAAGCCTATTTCTCCGCGCGTGGCCGTTGCGGCAGGCCGGGTGTTGGTGAATGAACACACATTCGCGCTCATTCAAAGCGGCGGCATGAAAAAAGGAGATGTGCTGACCGTTGCCCAGATTGCGGGGGTCATGGGTGCCAAGCGCACACCGGATATCATTCCCATGTGTCACCCCATTTTGATGGATGGCATAAACCTGGAGCTTTCTCTGGATGAGCACAGATCCAGCGTAGAAATCAAGGCCACCGTTTCCTGTGACGGAAGAACCGGCGTGGAAATGGAGGCACTTACCGCTGTCAGCACCGCCGCTCTGACAGTGTACGATATGTGCAAAGCGGTGCAAAAGGATATGACGATCACGGACATCCGCCTGCTTTCCAAAACCGGCGGAATCCACGGCGATTACAAACGGGAGGACGAATCATGGCGTATACAGCAGCAGTGATTACCATCAGCGATAAGGGATATCGGGGCGAGCGGGAGGACACCAGCGGCCCCAACCTGGTGAAGATTCTGACGGAGAAGGGATTCGACGTGACCTATACCTCCATCGTTCCCGATGAGGCGGAGATGATTCAATCGGAGCTTTTGAAGTGTGCAGATGAAAAGAAGATTGCCCTGGTGCTCACCACCGGCGGCACCGGCTTCTCACCCCGGGATATTACCCCGGAAGCCGCTATGGAGGTAATCCAGCGTCCGACTCCCGGTATCCCGGAGGCTATGCGGGCAGAATCCATGAAGATCACACCCAAAGGCTGCCTGAGCCGCAGTGTTGCGGGCATTCGGGCACGCACCCTGATCATTACCCTGCCAGGCAGCCAAAAGGCATCGGCAGAGAATATTCTGGCGGTCATCGACCCGGTGGCCCATGGCCTGGATATGCTCTACAGCGAGGGCAGTGCGGACTGTGCAAAATAAAAGGAAATCCCATTTCCGAACAGGAAATGGGATTTCCTTTATACATCGAAACGGTTACATGAAATTTCGCACATTTTTCCGGATTTCTCGTATCAGTAAAGCTCTATTTCCGTGACACACTCGTTTTTGATGCGACCCACCAGATATTGCAGAGCATCCACCACATGGGGGCGGATATCTCCGCCGATGAGCACATACATGATGTCGTCACCAACGCTCAGTTCCCCTTCGTTCAGCCAGACCTTGATGTAGAAAATACCGTCCAACTTATAGGTTTCTGCGATGATGGCATCCACAGCTTCCTGATTGTAGGAAAACTGCATCCCCACAACGGGCCTGGTATCGGCGGCACCCTGGCGTACTTTTGCCTTGGCACTTTCCCGGACAATGCCGTTATGGGTCAGATACATGCCAATCTTAGGGGCGCTTTCGTGGGCCTTGGCCTCTTTCAGCCAGGAATCCATGGAAGGACTTGTTTTCTTGCTCATATTATAAACCTCCAATTCTTATCCGCCTGCGGATAGAAATCGTAATTGAAACTGCCTGTAAATCAGAAGCGCGGAATCATCTGAACCTTCAAAGATGACTCTGGTCTGAGGCAGTGCCAAACCGGCGATCCTGCGGGGTGGGAGGACGGTCACGGTAATCTGGCAATCACGGAACCGGTAACCATCCGCAGTGGCATGAACCTCCCTATGATGAAGGAAAAAGGTTTCTATACGCTCTGGTTCCAAAGCCCACACTTCTTCTTTGAACATGCGACCCCCTCCTGTTTCATCTTATCATACTATGGAGAATAGTGAAAGAGCTGCTTTGAATCATTTCATATAATTTCGTATCATTTCGCACGGTATCTGAAAAGGGCGGCTTGTATTATTTGTTCAAATGTGATATAGTATCAGAAATTGATTGGTCGGTTTTCGTGAAATTGACCGATTTCCAAAGTTTGCAAAGCGGTGGACGAGCCTCTTTCCAGACGCCATGATCGGGCGCAGCTTTCGGCTGTGCTTTTGGTGTTGCGGAAACTGGCTGGTCTTCTTTATATTTATATTTAGGAGGTAAGACAATGAAAAAGATTCTGTCCATGCTGCTGGTTTTTGCCATGATGTTTGGTCTTATTGCCTGCGGCGCAAGCAAGCCTGCTGAGACGCAGGCTCCCACTGAGGCTCCCGCTCCCGCCACAACGGCTGCCCC
>ENA-OROD01000877-OROD01000877.1-human-gut-metagenome-genome-assembly--contig:-NODE-877-length-26839-cov-13.476478_pt1 | contig 26839 bp, 23 predicted proteins | sample MGYA00242123_ERZ509038 | MGnify/ENA primary metagenome ERZ509038 (study PRJEB26280, sample SAMEA2338719) | human gut metagenome | biome: human gut; feature: human-associated habitat; material: faeces... | reverse complement strand
ACGAAGCTGCAGCACAGATTGCAGAATATTTAAAAAACAAAGAATAAATCGGAAGGACGCCTTTGAAGAAAGGGCTTTGAAAATATGATTAGAGACATTACGCTGGGTCAATACTACCCGGGAGAATCTTGGGTGCACAAACTTGACCCGAGAGTAAAAATAATAGCAACGTTGCTGTTCATAATTGAGCTTTTTATCGTAAATGATTTTATCGGCTTCGCAATTTCTGCGGTTGTACTTGCAGTGCTTATTGCGGTGTCCGGGGTACCGCTGAGCTTTATCCTCAGAGGTCTCAAGCCGATACTGATTATTTTGCTTTTTACCTTTGCGCTTAATATCTTCATGATAAGCGGCGAGGTCATTTGGAGCTGGTGGATTCTCAAAATTACCAAAGAAGGCATCCGGACAGCTGTCTTTATGGCGATCCGGCTGATTTTACTGATCATCGGCTCGTCGCTTGCCGAGCTTATCAGAGGCTCGGAGAATGTGGTGATAGTCGGCCACTCCTACACCGATTTCGACGCCTTGGGCGCAGCCGTCGGGCTTGCCTACGCCGCACGCAGCATGGATGTGCCTGCCTATGTGGCGACGGATACAAAAAAGACCCTTGCGGAGCCGCTCATTGAGAAGCTCGGCAGCGGGGGATTCTCGGATCTCTTCATCGGCGGCGACAGGGCTGCGGAGCTGCTCGGCAAAAAGAGCCTGCTCATCGTCGTTGATACCCATATACGCAGCTTTATCGAATTCCCGGAGCTGTATAATCAGGCAAAGCGGCGGGTCATTATCGACCACCACCGCCTGACCGAGCCGGATGACGGCAGCGCCGAGATATTCCACCATGACCCCGGCGCGTCCTCGACGAGCGAAATGGTAGCCGATATGCTCGAGTATATCGTGCCCGATATCAATATCCCGAGGCCGGTGGCGGAGGCTCTGTTGGCTGGCATAATGCTCGACACCAAGTGCTTCGTTATCCGTGCGGGCGTGCGTACCTTTGAGGCCGCCGCTTATCTCAAGGGCAAGGGCGCGGATCTCGTCAGCGTCAAGCGCCTTTTCTCAAATTCAATGGATGTCAGTAGGCTTCGCAACAGAGCCGTTTCATCGGCGGAGAGCTTCGACGGCTGCGCCATATCGGCGATAGACTTCGACTCCCCCGACGTGAGGGTGATAGCGGCACAGGCGGCGGATGAGCTGCTGAATGTCAGCGGGGTCAAGGCCTCGTTTGTTATGTTCAAGAGCGACGGTGCGGTCAATATCTCCGCCCGCAGCTTCGGCGATATCAACGTCCAGCTTATCATGGAGGCTCTCGGCGGCGGCGGTCATCAGACGATGGCGGCCTGCCGGCTCAAGGACTTCGAGATGCAGGACGCAAGGTCGGCGCTCAGAGCGGCGATCGAGGATTACAAGGCAAAAAACTCAAAGTAAGGAGAATGATAATATGAAGGTCGTGCTTTTACAGGATGTTAAAGGCTTAGGCAAGAAGGGCGAGCTGGTCAATACTTCTGACGGCTACGCAAGGAATTTCCTCTTCCCGAGGAAGCTCGCAATGGAGGCAAATTCACAGGCTATGAGCGAGCTTAAAAACAGAGAGGCCGCCGAGAAGCACCGTATTGATATGGAGATAGCGGCTGCCAAGGCCTCCGCCGAGAAGCTCGAGGGCAAGACCGTCAGGCTCACCGCCAAGGCGGGCGCAAACGGCAAGCTCTTCGGCTCGGTAACTCCCAAGGATGTTGCGGCTGCGATAGCGCAGCAGTTCTCGATAGAGCTTGACAAGCGCAAGGTCGTTGTTGAGGATATCAAGGCCTTCGGCACCTACCCCGTAGAGGTCAAACTCTATAACGGCATATCGGCGGCGATGTTCGTCATGGTAGGGGAATAATTCAGACGGAGAAACCAAATGGAAGATAACAGCTTGCTTTCGCTTGAAAACATAACGATGCCTTTCAGCCTTGAGGCTGAGCAGGCGGTGCTCGGCAGCGTGCTCGTTGACCCGTCCTGCCTGTCGCAGGCGGCTGTCTACATAAGCCCAGAGTCGTTCTATCTGCCGCAGCATAACGCTATTTTTGCCGCAATGCTCATGCTCGACGGCATGGGCACCAAGATCGACCCGCTCGTCGTGCTCGATCAGCTCGTGCAGCAGGGGATATACGACAGCGCCGCGGGCAAGAATTATCTCTTTGAGCTGGCTCAGATGGTGCCCTCCACGGCGAATGTCGAGATGTACGCCAAGATAGTCCGTGAGAAGTTCTATATCAGGACTCTTATCAAGATATCGAGCGAGACTATCGAGAGCGCCGTGGCTCAGGAGGAGACGGCGGACGCCCTGCTCGACAATGCGGAGCAGAAAATATACAATATCCGCCAGGGCAAGACCACAAACGCCCCCTCAAAGCTCAAGGATATTATAGTAAATAATGTATACGATACGCTCAAGAAGATAACCGGCGAGGATAAGGAGCTTTACAAGGGCTACACCACCGGCTTCAGCGATCTCGATAAGGTGCTCACCGGTCTCAACCGCTCCGACCTGATAATCATCGGCGCAAGACCGGCAATGGGCAAGACCTCCTTTGCGCTGAACCTCGCAAGGAATGTCGCCGCTATAGGCAAGCGCAAGGTGCTCTTCTTCTCGCTCGAGATGACCAAGGAGCAGCTTGCGATGAGAGTGCTCGGCACCGAAGCGAGGGTCTCCAGCATGAAGATGAGGAACGGCAATATCTCCAAGGACGAGTGGATAAGGCTCGGCACGGCGACCTGCGCGCTCAATGACTGCGAGCTTTATTTTGACGACACCTCGAGCATCACCGTGCCCGAGATGAAGGCTAAGATAAGGCGGCTCGGCGGAGTTGAATGCGTTATAATCGACTACCTCGGTCTTATCAAAGGCAGCACGAGGGCGGAGAACAGGGTCAATGAGGTCAGCGAGATAACCCGTAACCTCAAGATGATGGCAAAGGATCTGAGCATCCCCGTTGTCTGCTGCGCCCAGCTCTCGAGAGGCACCGAGGCCAGGGGCAAGTCCCATAAGCCTCAGCTTGCCGACCTGCGCGAATCAGGCTCTATCGAGCAGGACGCTGACATCGTTATGATGCTCTACCGCCCCGATTATTATAAGGGTGAGAATGACGAGCCTGCCGACATCCCCGAGGATCAGGATGGCGTGAATAAGGTGCAGGTGCTCGTGGTCAAAAACCGACACGGCGAAACAGGCACAGTCGAATTCGCATGGGACGGTGAGCATACGCTGTTCCTGCCTCTGGAGAAGAATTACGATGATAGATAAGGTTATCCGTACCGTTGAGAAATATCAAATGCTTCCCGAGGGCGGGAGGGTTATTGCGGCCCTCTCCGGCGGCAGCGATTCAATGGCTATGCTTACTGCGCTGCTGATGCTCAGGGAGCGTTATTCTTTCACTCTCGAGGCGGCTCACGTCAATCATTGCCTGCGCGGCGAGCAGGCGGATAGCGACGAGCGGTTCGTGCGTGATTTCTGCGAGAAGCAGGGGATAAAGCTCCATGTGCTGCGAGCCGACGTCGCCGCCGAGGCTAAGAAAAACGGCGAGGGGCTTGAGGAAGCGGGTAGACGGGTAAGATACGCCTTTTTTGACTCGCTCGGCGAGGACGCCGTCATCGCCACGGCGCATAACCTGAGCGATAAGGTCGAGACCTTCCTCTTTAATTTCGCAAGGGGCAGCGCCCTCAGAGGGCTTTGCTCCATTCCCGCGGTAAGAGGCAGGATAATCAGACCGATAATCGACTGCACCAAGGATGAGATTCTGCGGTTTTGCAAAGAGAATTCAATTGAATTTGTGACCGACGCTACGAATTCGGATATAAAATACTCACGCAACAGGATAAGGCATACGGTCATCCCGCAGCTAAAATCCGTGAATCCTGCGTTTGAGCGCTCGGCGGGCGGCTGTATGGAGCTGCTTGCCCAGGATGAAGAGCTGCTCACTCAAACGGCTCGTTCGCTGCTCGAATCCGCTCGGCGTGACGGCGGCTGCTCGGCTCAAGTGCTTGCCGAGGCTCATCCGTCGCTTGCCCGCAGGGCGCTTGCGATGACCCTCGAGGAGAATACGGGCGTCACTCCGGAGCGTGAGGCGGTCGAGAGGCTGCTCTCGCTGCTCAAAACGGGCGGCAGCGCTCAGATAAACGGCGGCGTTACCGTGCGTGTGAGGCACGGGCTGATAGAATTCCCCGCCGAGGAGCTGCCGGAGCTGCCGGAGCTTGAGCTTGCCGAGGGCGAATTTGCCTTTGGCGGCGCTCGGGTCACGGCGCGCATAATTCACAGGCGTGAAACAAATAATTTACAAAACCTTTCCAAACAGGTCTTGGAATATCGGCTCGATTATGATAAAATACAAGGAAAGCCGATTTTAAGAGGCAGGCGTGCGGGCGACAGGCTGAGCCTCAAGGCTCGGGGCTGCACCAAATCGCTCAAAAAGCTCTTCAACGAGCTTGCGATACCGCCCGAGGAGAGAAACGGCAGGATCGTGCTTGCCGACGGCGGCGGAGTCCTTTTTGCGGAGGGCATAGGCTGCGATTCAAGAGTTTGCGTTACAGACGGGACGGAGAATATCCTGCTCGTTACGATAAAAAGATGAATATGGGGTCAAATGAAAGGAAGGAACGGCAACCATGAATATTATCAACGATATCGAGAAGGTCTATTACAGCGAAGAGGAGCTTCACGCCATAGTCGAGCGCCTCGGCAAACAGATAAGCGAGGATTACAAGGATAAAAATCTGCTTATGGTCAGCATTCTTAAAGGCTCTGTTATCTTTATGGCGGATCTGATGAGGAGCATCACCGTGCCCTGTAAGATAGACTTCATGTGCACCTCCGCTTACGGCGCAAAGACTTCAAACACCGGCGCCGTCAAGATAGTCAAGGATCTTGACATCAATCTTGAGGGCTACGATGTGCTTATCGTCGAGGATATCCTTGACTCGGGCAAGACTCTCAGCTATGTCAAAGGTCTGCTTGAGGGCAGAAATCCCAGGAGCATTAAGATCTGCACCCTGCTCGACAAACCCGAGCGCAGAGTAGTCGATCTGATGGCGGATTACTCAGGCACTGAGGTGCCCGATGAATTCGTGGTCGGTTACGGCCTCGATTATGATGAAAAATACAGAAATCTTCCTTATATCGGCGTCCTCAAGGAGGAGATCTATAATAATTGACCCACGGAGTGGAAAGCTACTTAAAGGAGTGATAATTCCAATTGGCTAATAATAAGAACAATAAGAATGCAAAGCGCAGGCTGCTCGTGCTGCTGCCGTATCTGCTGATACCGGCTATGCTCCTTGCGGGGCTCTCCTACTATATCAGCGCCCAGTCGAGGGATAAGCTCGAGTATTATCAGCTTGTCGCGCTCTTTGACGAGGGCAAGGTCACGGAGTATAAGCTCAACCTGAGCAGCGGCGCACTGGTCTATAAGACCGTCGGCGACGATACCGAGAAGACCTTCACCGTGCCGAGCGTCAACCTCTTTGTGGAGGATATCCACGAGGGCGTTATCAAGTATAACCGTGAGCACCCCGATTCAATGATAAAGGCGGGCTATATCACAGGCTCTACGGGGCAGTGGATATATAATATCGTGCCGACGTTGCTGTTGCTTGCGGCGATGGGCGGGCTGACCTTCTTCATGTTCCGCCGAATGAATCAGACCATGACCAACGAGACCAACCGAACCATGAGCTTCGGTAAGGCGAGAGTCAAGCAGGTCAAGGATGAGAAGCGCAAGACCACCTTTGACGATGTGGCGGGCGCAGATGAGGAGAAGGAGGAGCTGGCGGAGATAGTCGAGTTCCTCAAGAATCCCGCACGCTTTGACGCACTCGGCGCAAGGATACCCAAGGGCGTGCTGCTCGTAGGCCCTCCGGGTACGGGTAAAACTCTGCTTGCAAGAGCCGTCGCGGGCGAGGCAAACGTGCCGTTCTTCTCGATCTCAGGCTCCGACTTCGTTGAGATGTATGTCGGCGTCGGCGCATCGAGAGTGCGCGACCTTTTTGACCAGGCAAAGAAGAATTCCCCCTCGATAATATTCATTGATGAAATAGACGCCGTCGGCCGTCACAGAGGCGCAGGCATGGGCGGCGGTCACGATGAGCGCGAGCAAACGCTCAACCAGCTGCTCGTTGAGATGGACGGCTTCGGCGCGAATGAGGGCGTTATAGTCATCGCCGCCACCAACCGCCCCGACATCCTTGACCCGGCGCTGCTAAGACCCGGCCGTTTCGACCGTCAGGTCACGGTTAATTATCCCGACACCAAGGGCAGGGTTGCTATCCTCAAGGTTCACGCCAAGGGTAAGCCCATCGCCCCGGACGTTGACTTCGAGAGCATCGCCCACGCCACCGTAGGCTTCACGGGCGCCGATCTTGAGAATCTGCTCAACGAAGCCGCCCTCCTCGCGGCCCGCACGGGCAAGAAGGCCATAACCATGGCTGAGATAGATGAGGCGGCGCTGAAAGTCGAGGTCGGCTCAGAGAAGAAGTCGCATAAGATGAACGAGAAGGCGAAGCGCCTGACCGCTTATCACGAGGCGGGTCACGCCGTGTCGAACTTCTACCTCGATCACGTCGATCCCGTGCATCAGATATCCATCATTCCAAGGGGTATGGCGGGCGGCTACACGCTCCACAGACCCACCGAGGATAAGAACTATACCTCAAAGAATGAGATGCTTGACAGCCTTGTAAGCTTGCTCGGCGGCAGAGTTGCCGAGGCGCTCGTTATCGGCGACGTCTCCACAGGCGCGTCAAACGATATCGAGAGAGCGACCGAGATAGCCCGCAGCATGGTCACGAAATACGGTATGAGCGACAAGCTCGGCCCCATCGCTTTCGGCGATCAGAGCAACGAGGTCTTCCTCGGCAAGGACTTCAACCACGTCAGGAATTATTCCGAGAGCGTCGCTTCTCAGATTGACGAGGAGATCGAGCGCATAGTTAAGGACGCTTATTCCAGGACTAAGGAAATACTCAGCGAGCATATCGACAAGCTCCACGCAGTCGCGCAAGTTCTTCTTAAAGAGGAGAAGATCGACGGCAAGGAGTTCGAGGCTATTATGAAAGGCGAGCAGCAGCCCGCCGAGGCTGAGCCTCATCCCGAGACCGCGCCCGAAGCCGCAGAATAAGCTGTATAATCAATAAGGGAGCTGCAAGCCCGCAACGGCCGCAGCTCCCCTGTTTTTGATTTTTAACGGAAATATATATGCTTATTTGCATATAATAATATCGACGAAGAAATTCGCTCATTTGAGCTGCGACCCCTTGACAAAGGCGGAATCCTTCTGCTATGATATAAACGCAGATAGGAAACTATCTCAAATGTTTGCTGCAACTCGATATGCAACTGAAATAAGATCGAGTTCAAATGTTTGAGGCTCCATTCCGTAAAGAGTTTTGGCTCTGCAGCGAAAAGGAATTAACCTTATTTTCCCGGATGTGTTAAAAATCGAGAAAGAATTACTTGCTGACGGCTAAAACACTTTACAAAACTGAGGTATACATAATGAGTTCGTTGGAAACAATGTCAGATTTCTTTACGGCTCGGGTAAGCGGCTATGATGAGCATATGCTTACCGATGTTGAGGGCTGTAAAGAGGGATATATTAAAATGGCGAGTCTTGTGCCGAAGTCAACTGAGAAGCTGCTTGATTTGGGCAGCGGAACGGGGCTGGAGCTTGACAGGATCTTTGAAATACTGCCCGATATAGAGGTTACGGCGATCGACCTGACTCAGGCTATGCTTGATGAGCTTGCCAAAAAGCATCCGAGTAAAAGAATGAATTTGATTTGCGGTGATTATTTTACCGTGGACTTCGGTTTGAATTGCTATGACTGCGCCGTTTCTTTTCAAACTATGCACCATTTTTCGCATGAGCAAAAGAGCGGGTTATATAGGAAAGTATTCGATTCGCTGAAACACGGCGGCGTCTATATCGAGTGCGATTACATGGTGGAAAAGCAGGAAGAGGAGGACTTCTGGTTCTCCGAAAGTGCCCGTTTAAGGGCGGAGCAGGGAGTCCCTGACGGTGTATTTTGCCACTATGACACGCCTTGCACCATGGCAAATCAAATAAAGATGATGCAATCCGCAGGCTTTGAAAATGTTGAAAAAGTATTCAGAATTGAGAATACAACCATGCTGATTGCCAGAAAGCTGTAAAAAAAACTCGTTCGGTCACTGCGACTGAACGAGTTTTGTTTTTAGGGTATAAAAAATGAACAATGAACAATACTTTGAACACAGATACCGCAATTGTCGTCTCTTGCAAATTCGATAAAGAGTATCTATATCCATTATACCGTTCATTATTCATTAATTAATGCCCTTGATCGCGCAAGCAAAGGCATTCTGGTGCCGGTGACCGGACTTGAACCGGTACGGTGTTGCCACCGAGGGATTTTAAGTCCCTTGCGTCTGCCGATTTCGCCACACCGGCATTAACGGCGGATGCGGCGGGGCATAGTTGCCCCGCTGAACCTACCGGCGACATAATTATAAGGGATTCAGAGGATTTTGTCAACACATATTAAGATAAATTAATATATTTAATGAGCAAAAAATGTCTGAAAATCACGAGTAGTGGTGAGCCTGCTCGAGCATCATGTCCTTGACTTTCATAAGTCTGGTCGTGGTGCTTCTTTCATTTTCGTCGAGCTTCATCGAGATATATTTGATGGTCTCCTCGTATTGCGGGATCATCACATGCTCAAGGGCGTTGACCCTGCGGCGGGTCTTCTCGATCTCGTCCGCCATCAGGCGGCAGGATTTCTCGATCTCGGCGAGGCGTATCATCTTCGGCATTATATCCGACAGCGCCTTTACCGCCGTGTCGAGGTCGCCCGAGGTCTCGGCAAAGCCGTAGGAATAGATGTCATTTTCGTCCGCAGTCTTGAAACGCACGTCAAAGACGGGGATCATAACGCTCATCACGTTTTTCTCGCCCACCTCAAGGCTCATCTCCTGAGTGGGCAGCATGAGCGCCACGTCGAGCGCCTTGTCGCTCATCACGCAGCGGGCGACCGACATTGCGGCGTTCGCCTGCTTTATGCCCTCCTCCACCTCGATACGGAGCTTTTTATTCTCACGAACAAGATCGAGGAAGCGGCGCATCAGCTCATCCCGCTTATCCTTGAGCAGCTTGTGGCCTCGGCGGGCGGTGACGAGCTTGCGCTTGAGGTTTGTCAGCTCCATTCTCGTGGGGTTGACGTTAAGAATTGCCAAGTGCTGTCACTCCTTTCACAAAACCGCGGCGGCTCATACCTTGCCGTAGTATTTGTCGAGCAGCTCGTCGCTGATACGCTTGAGTTCGCTCCTGGGCAGGATGGAGAGCAGCTTCCAGCCGATGTCGAGGGTCTCTTCAATGCTCCTGTTGGTGTCGAAGCCCTGGGAGACATAGACCTTCTCGAATTCGTCGGCGAATTTTGCATAGAGCTTGTCGATATCCGTCAGAGCTGCCTCGCCGAGGATGACCATCAGCTCCTTGGCGTCCTTGCCTCTGGCGTAGGCGGAGAAGAGCTGGTTCATCGTGTTGGAGTGGTCGGCTCTGGTCTTGCCCTCGCCGATGCCCTTGTCCTTGAGTCGGGAGAGGGAGGGGAGCACGTCGATGGGCGGGTTGATGCCCTTGCGGAAAAGCTCACGGCTGAGGATTATCTGACCCTCGGTGATGTAGCCCGTAAGGTCGGGGATGGGGTGGGTCTTGTCGTCCTCGGGCATGGTGAGTATGGGTATCATCGTTATGCTGCCCTGCTTGCCTCTCTGCCTGCCCGCTCTCTCATAGATAGAGGCGAGGTCGGTATACATATAGCCGGGGTAGCCGCGCCTGCCGGGCACTTCTTTCCTTGCGGCGGAGACTTCACGCAGGGCGTCTGCGTAGTTGGTGATATCGGTCAGGATGACGAGCACGTGCATACCCTTGTCAAAGGCAAGGTACTCTGCGGCGGTGAGCGCCATCTTGGGGGTAGCTATTCTCTCGATCGCGGGGTCGTTTGCGAGGTTTGAGAACATGACCGTCCTGTCGAGAGCGCCCGTGCTGCGGAAGCTCTGGACGAAGTAGTCGGATTCCTCGAAGGTGATGCCCATTGCGGCAAAGACAACGGCGAATTGCTCGTCGGTGCCCCTGACCTTTGCCTGCCTTGCTATCTGAGCGGCAAGGTTGGCGTGGGGCAGACCGGACATTGAGAATATCGGCAGCTTCTGACCTCTGACGAGGGTGTTAAGGCCGTCGATAGCGGACACGCCGGTCTGGATGAATTCCTGCGGATAGCTTCTTGCGGCGGGGTTCATCGGCACGCCGTTGACATCCGCGCGTTTCTCGGGGATTATCTCGGGGCCGCCGTCAATTGGTCTGCCGAGACCGTCGAAAACTCTGCCGAGCATGTCGAGCGAAAGCCCCAGCTCCATCTGCCTGCCGAGGAAGCGCACCTTGCTCTCGGCGAGGTTGATGCCGGTCGAGCTCTCAAAGAGCTGCACAAGGGCATTCGTGCCGTCGACTTCAAGGACTCTGCAACGCCTTTTTTCGCCGTTTGCAAGCTCTATCTCGCCGAGCTCGTTATATGCGACGCCCTCGACCTCACGCACGAGCATAAGGGGGCCTGCGACCTCTTGTATCGTTCTGTATTCCTTGGGCATCAGAAATCCTCCTTGCTGTCCACAGCGTTCTTGAGCTGCTTTTTAAGGGCGGCCGATACGGCTGCGTATTCGTCGTCGATATTATCCTCATGGATATACTTGAATCTGCCTATCGACTCTCTGACAGGCAGCTTGACGATATCCTCGATATCTGCGCCCTTGCCGAGTGCGTCGAGCGATTCGTCATAGAATTCGGTGACGAGCTTCATCATATAATATTGCTTTTTGAGCGATGAATAGGTGTCCACCTCGTGGAACGCGAGCTGATGCAGGAAGTCCTCTCTGATTGAGCGGGCAGCCTCCATCTTGAGCCTGTCGGGTGCCGAGAGCGCGTCCATACCGACGAGCTTGACTATCTCGTCAAGGGCGGCTTCGTCCGAAAGGAGGCTCATAAGTCTGCCTCTGAGGGTCATCCATTCGTCGCTGACGTTTGCGTTGAACCATTTGCCGAGCGAATCGGCGTAGAGCGAGTAGCTGGTGAGCCAGTTGATGGCGGGGAAGTGACGCTTGTAGGCGAGAGCCGAGTCAAGACCCCAGAAGACCTTGACAATACGCAGAGTCGCCTGCGAAACGGGCTCCGAGATGTCGCCGCCGGGGGGTGAGACCGCGCCGATAACGGAGAGGGCGCCCTCTCTGCCGCTTGTGCCGAGCGAAACAACTCGACCGGCTCTCTCGTAGAACTGTGCAAGGCGGCTGCCGAGGTAAGCGGGGTAGCCCTCCTCGCCGGGCATCTCTTCAAGCCTGCCGGACATTTCGCGCAGAGCCTCCGCCCAACGCGAGGTGGAGTCCGCCATAAGAGCGACGGAGTAGCCCATGTCGCGGAAGTATTCGGCTATCGTGATGCCGGTGTATATCGAAGCCTCACGGGCTGCAACGGGCATATCTGAGGTGTTGGCTATCAGCACCGTGCGCTCCATGAGCGATTTGCCTGTGTGCGGGTCGATAAGCTCGGGAAATTCGTTAAGAACGTCGGTCATCTCGTTGCCGCGTTCGCCGCAGCCGATGTAGACGACGATATCCGCCTCAGCCCATTTCGCAAGCTGATGCTGGGTGACGGTCTTGCCGCTGCCGAACGGGCCGGGAATCGCCGCAACGCCGCCCTTGGCTATCGGGAAGAGTGCGTCGATAACTCTCTGACCCGTTACAAGGGGCACGTCGGGCGAGAGCTTCTTTGCATAGGGTCTGCCCTTTCTGACAGGCCACTTCTGCATGAGGGTGAATGTGTAATCTTCACCGTTATCCCTGGTGATAACGCCTACGGGGTCGGTGACGGTGAAATCCCCCTCGCTTATGCTCTTGACCGTGCCGGAGACGGCAGGGGGAACCATTATTTTGTGGTTGACTATATCGGTCTCCTTGACCGTGCCGAGCACGTCGCCGCCCTTGACCCTGTCGCCCGCCTTGACGGTGGGAACAAAGTGCCAGCGGGCGTCTCTGCTCAGGGCGGGAACCTCTATACCCCTCGTCAGGCTGTTGCCCACGAGGTCGCGTATGACGTTCAGCGGGCGCTGGATACCGTCGAATATGCCCTTGATGAGGCCGGGGCCGAGCTCAACGCTCAGCGGCTCGTTAGTGGATTCGACGGGCTCGCCCGTGCCTATGCCCGAGGTCTCTTCATAGACCTGGATCGAGGCTCGGTCGCCGTGCATTTCTATTATTTCACCGATCAGACGGCTGTCGCTGACACGCACGACGTCAAACATATTGGCGTCTCTCATGCCGGAGGCAACGACGAGCGGACCGGAGATCTTAGTTATAACACCTTTACTCATATTTCTTGTGTGCCACGCCTTTCATTAGTTTATGACAGTATATCGGAGCCGACGGCCTTCTCGACGAATTTGCTGACGCTGTCAAGCCCGAGCCCCGTATTGCCCCTGACATCGGGCACGGGAACTATGGCGGGCAGCGGCCTTGAGGCGTAACGCTCGATCTCCTCGAGCATCCCCTCGGCGAGCTGCTCCGTTATATATATTACCCCGTAGCCGTTGTCGGCGAGCTTCCTCAGAGTGTGAGCGCCCTCGGCGGGGTCGGTGACGGGGAATATACTGATGCCGAGCGAGGCGAAGCCGTAGATGCTGTCTTTATCGCCCATGGCGGCTATCTTATACATATATCTCCCTCACTCTCTCTGAAATTATCTCTGCGGGGACTCCGCTTGCCTTGGCGGAGAGGATTATTCTGACGTTTTTTGCCTCCGCCTGCTTTGCGTAGTAATAAGCTATCAGCGGGTCGGGGCCGAAGGTCGCGTATTTAGCGTTCTCAAGCCTTGAGACTATCTCGTTGTCGCACTGCTTCTCAAACGCCGTGAAGCTCTCGCCGAGGCTCTCGGCAAGGAAGCCGTAATCCGTCGCCGCGATATATTCGGCGGCTTTCTCGGGTGTTGAGCAGTGGCTCAGCAGCTCCTCGAAGTCGAGGCTGCTCTCGCAGGCGGCGTCAAGGGCGAAGTCCGCGCTCTTGTTCATCTTGGCGCAGCGCAGGGCGAGCTTGATGTTTGCGGCGACCGCAAGCAGGTCGGCTATGCCCTCAAGCAGGGGGCTGCCCGCCTTTGCGGCGAAACTGCGGCGAGCCTCAAGCGAGGCTTTGTCTATCGCAGTTTCCGCAAGCTGACCGCTCGAGAGCTTGGATACCGCCGTCATAGCCTTCTCGGCGCACGGGCGCAGATATTCGGGCAGCAGCTCAAGGTCGTTGTTCTTGATAGCTTCGGTTATAACGGCCGTGTCGGTAACGCAGGGATAAATGTAGTATGCGGCGGGGTCAAGGTCGGAGAAAACGCATTTCACCGCTGCCTTGAGATTGGTGAAGTCGTTTGCAATGACGAGCGCCTCAAGCAGCTCGGCGTCGGGGGCGCATTCTTCGATCAGCTCCCATGCGCCGCTCAGATCCTTCTCCGCAATGTCGAAGCTCTCGCCTTTTTCGGGGACGGCAAAGCCCTTGTCGGCAAGCAGTCTGACTGCCGCCTCATAGCTCTCCGCCTCAATGAGCTGATCAATATCGGCTCGTGTGAGCAGCTTCGTTTCGTTGGCTCTTATCCTCGCCACGGCGTAGGCGTATTCGGTTTCGTGCATATTTTTCACCGCCTAAAATATCATTTCGCCGATCTGAGCCTTCAGCTCCTCGGCGCTTGACTCGATAACGGCCTCAAAGGTGCAGTTGACCTCGATATCGCCATAGACGAGCATGATGCCGCTCTCAATGCGGGCCGCTTCCTTTGAAAGGGTGCAGGTCGAGCCTTTTGCGCTCAGAGCGGAGCAAAGACGCACCTCAAAATCGGCGGGCAGCCTTGCGAGATCCGCCGAGCCGAGGTATGCGGTGCATTCGCCCTTCATGGCGCTCTCGGAGGCGAGCTTGATGACCGAGGCAAAGTATTGATCCTCGGGCAGAGCTTTAACGGCCGCGAGCAGCTTATTGAGAGTCTCGTTGACCGCCTCGACCTTTGCGGCGAGCAGCGTCTGCCTCTCCTGCTGAGTGATGCCGGATTTCGCAACGGCGATTATCTGCTCGCTCTCCTTTTCGGCGGCGGCGATAATTGCGTCGGCATTCTTTTGGCCGTCCTCACGGGCAGCGGCGATTATCTTATCGCACTCGGCTGCCGCTGCGGCCTCGGCGGAATCGCATCTTGCTTTCCCGTCGGAGTTTATTTTTGAAATAATTTTTTCTAAACCTGTCATCGGGAGTTCATCCTCTCGCTTAATCAAACATCAAGGCCGGAAACGCTTATGATTGAAAGCAGGGAAACAAGCAGGGCAAGCACGGCGTAGGTCTCGACCATGACGGCGAGAGTGATCGCCTTACCGCTCTGGTCGGGCTTCTTGGCAACGATGCTGACGCCCGCCGCTGCGGCTTTGCCCTGAGCTATTGCCGAGAAGTAGCCGACAATGGCGATGGGCAGGCAGGCTGCGAAATAGAGCAGGCCTCTTGCAAGCGAGATAGGCTCATAGGAGCCGCCGATGATGCCGACCTGGAGAAGAACAAGGATGGCTGCAAGGAAGCCGTAAAGGCCCTGGGTGCCGGGGAGTATCTGGAGAATAAGGACTTTACCGAATTTTGAGGGATCCTCGGTGATGACGCCTGCGCCTGCCTGACCGACGAGGCCGACGCCCTTAGCCGAACCCATGCCTGCGAAAATGGCTGCGAAAGCAGCGCCTACGAGTGCAAAAACTATACCGAGATTATTCATTGACTTTTTCCTCCTTGAGAGAAATATATTTTGTATTTGTGCCGAACGGGGCGAAGGCTCTGCCGCCGCCCTCATAGAATTTTGAATACAGCTCAACGTATTGGAGCCTGTTGGTGTGGACATAGGTGCCTATCATGTTGATAGCAATATTCACCGTGTGGCCGAAGATAAAGACAAAGAAGAGCAGAATGCCCTTTGCAACGGGATTCGACGGGATAGTGCCGAGCATATTGACGACCTGGGCGATAACGCCGGTGCAAAGGCTCAGGGCGAGCAGCCTTGAGTATGAAAGCACGTCGCCGAGGTAGCCCGAGCCGACATTATAAAGACCGTAAAGGCCGCCGCCGAGCTTGCCGAGCAGCTTCTTTGACGAGCGCCCGGAGGTCAGCACTACAAGCGCTGCGCCCGCAATGGCAAGGTATTTGCCGACTGTGAGCACCGTCTGCGGGAAGCCGCCGGCCACCATGTTGGCGCATATCGGGGCTATGCCCGTTACGAGCAGATAGATGGGCACGGTGTCGCAAAGCGCGTCGAGCTTCTTGCCCTCTTTCCAAAGCATTACCAGCCTGACGGTGAGGCCGAGGAAGAGGTGGCATATGCCGAAGAGGAATGAGAACAGCAGCAGCGTCATGGGATTGTTGCCCGAGAGGGGATCCATCCATATGGCGATGTCTGCGGTAGTCAGGCTTTTGCCGAAGAAGTTGTTGGCGATAACGGGGATTATATCGCCGAACCAGCCGCCGAACATTGCGCCCCAAAATACGGTCGAGATGCCGCAGTAAAAATACAGATCCATCGTCTTACGCATTTTGTCGCTGAGCTTGAATTTTTTCTTGGCTATCGTTGTGAAAATGACCATCAGCAGGCCGTAGCCGGCGTCCGAGAGCATTAATCCGAAGAAGAAATAATAGAAAAATGCCATTATCGGGCTGGGGTCCGGGTCGTCCTTGGACGGGAGCGCGTACATTTCGGTTATCGCTTCCATCGGGGCGTTGAATCTGTTGTTTTCAAGCAAGACCGGGATATCCGCATCCTCCGGCGGCTCCGTGACGGAGACCGCAACGGTGAATTTCTTCTCGAGCTTTGCAACGAGCTTGTCCACGTTCTTCTCTGCGACGTAGCCGTCGATGACGATAACGCTTTCGCTCGCGCTGAGGTTGCCCAGAGCCTCGTATTTGTCGGCTCTTATAGAGAAGTAATCCCTGACGAATTCGATATCGCTGCGCCTGTCGCCGAGTGAGGCGATATATTCGCCGCTTTGCTTTATCTGCTCACGGAGCTTTTCGATCTCCGCGGCATAGCGTTCGTAACGAACCCTCGGCGGGTGCTTGGTCGGGTCGGTCGGGTAAGCGAAGCCAAGACCTCGCAGCGCGTTGAACACTTCCTCGGAGCTGCTCTTATTGCAGAGAGCAAATATGCAGCTTCTGTCCTTTGAATGCGATATCACCTCGCACTCAAAGCCGCATTCGGGGTCGAGGACTTCGGCGAGGGCGATATCAAGGCTCTGAGCCGTGTAGTCCTCGGGCAGGGTGCCTATAAACGCCGCCGTGGTCTGAGTGCCGCTGAATTTCATCGGCACGTCGAGGCCGAGCCAAGGCTCAAGACCCTCGCGCAGAGCGCCGTAACGGGCGATAGCCGCTTTTGCCTCCGCAATGCCCTTCTCGCAGTCGCATATCTTGTAGCAGAGGGAGAGCAGCTCATCAGCCTGATCGGATTTGCCGAGATACTCGGATACGGTCATCTCGCGAAGCTCGGGGATAAACGACTCGACCAGCCCCTTCTTTGCGGGGGCGTAGCGGTTGAGGATGTCGAGGGCGGTCTGGGCGCAGTCACGGAATTTGTTGAGCTGAGCCGCAGTCCTGCCGGATTCGAGCGAGGTCAGCCCCTCCTGCTCCTCATGCGAGTGAAGCTCGATGACCGAGCGGAGCTGGAGCATATCGACTATCTCCTTGCTTTGCTCGAGCGGTGCAACGATTTCGAGATACTTCATTTTGAGTTTTGCCAAGAAAACACCTCCTATCGTTAAAGATTAATTGATTATTGCCTGAGTCAGATGAAACGGGATAAAAGAGTTTTGACCGCGCCGTCGCTCTTGCCGAGAGCGTCGGCCTTGAGACGGGCTGCCTCGGCTGCTGCATTTTTTGAGGCTTCCTCCTGCAATTTTGCGGCTTCGGCTTCGGCACGGGCTTTGATCTCTTTTGCCTTTGCGAGAGCTTCATCCTTCATTTCTTTTTGGATGGATCTTGCCTTTTCGTGGGCTTCGGCTTTGAGCAAGTCGCATTTTTGGGCGGACTCCGCATAGGAATCGGCTGCGGCTTTTTCCGCGCTGAGCACTGCGTTTATAACCTCGGAGGCCATGTTTCTTTCACCTTCTTTATATTTTTAATTAGATTAAATTATAGAGTATTTTTTTGAGAATTTCAATAGACTTTTTGATAAAAAAGACTGTTTTTAAAATTTTAGTTGCGGCAGTATTGCCAATTCGTTTTTAAAAGAGTACAATATCATTTGTAAATGCTCAAAATTACGCAAAGTGGATTTTGAGCCGTGAGTGAAAGGAGATAAATATGAAAGTCGGAGATATAGAACTTGCAGAATCAAACATTTTCCCTGAGTGGGATGATGTGGTGAAATTTGTCGTTTCAAAGGCTCCGCTGCTGCTCGGCGCGGTCATAATAGTGGTCGTCGGCTTCGTGCTGTCAAACCTCGTGGGCAAGCTGGTGGTCAAGGGCATGAGAGCGAGGGGGATAGACCCGTCGATACACACTTTTATCAAGACCATCGTCGTGCTGCTGCTTAAATTTGCGGTCATTTTGTCGGCACTTTCGACGATGAATGTGGACGTCAATTCGTTCATAGCCGCCATAGGCGCCGCCGGCATCACCGCCGGCCTCGGCTTGCAGGCGAGCGTCAGCCAATTCGCCAGCGGTATTCAGATACTCATCAACCACCCGTTCAAGAGCGGTGATTATATCGACCTCGGCACGGTCAGCGGCAAGGTGCACGAGATTAAAATGATGTATACCGAGCTTATAACCGTTGATAACAAACGAGTTATAGTGCCGAATTCACATATAACCGGCAGCAACATAATCAACTATAATTCCGAGAGCAAGCGCAGGATAGACCTTGTTTTCGGCATATCCTACGACGCCGATATCGCCAAGGCAAAGAAAGTTATAGCCCAAACGGTGCGTAAAAACGAGCTTATCCTGACCGAACCCGAGCCGATAATCGCTGTGAGCGCTCAGGCGGCAAGCTCGGTGAATATTTCCTGCCTCGTCTGGTGTCATACCGACGATTATTGGAACGTATTTTATTATATGCAGGAAGCGGTCAAGCTCGCATTCGACGAGAATAAAATCGCAATTCCCTATGACCAGCTCGACGTACACATTTCAAAAGATTTGACCGAGGAGTGATCCCGTGACAAGGCTGCTTATCAAACTTTTTATCAGGGACAGTGAAAATACCGGCAGCGAAGCCGTCAGAATGCGTTACGGAGTGCTCAGCGGGGCGGTCGGCATAGCGCTGAACGCTTTGCTGTCTCTCTTCAAGCTGATATTCGGCTCCGCGGCGCACAGTATAGCTGTGGTCGCCGACGGCGTCAACAATCTCTTTGACGCGGTTTCGTCCATCATCAGCCTTATCGGCTTCAAGATATCGGGCAAGCCCGCCGACAAGGAGCATCCCTTCGGCCACGGCCGTGTGGAATATGTCTCGGCGCTGACACTAGCTTTCTTTATCCTGATAACCGGCGTTGAGCTTATCAAAGGCTCCGTTGACAAATTCACAAATCCCGAGCCGACCGTGTTCAGCGTGCCCGCGGCGGTCACCCTTGCGGTATCCATCGCCGCGAAGCTTTGGCTTGCGCTCTTTAACCGCTCGATAGGCAGGCGGATAGATTCCGTCGCTGTCAACGCCGTATTCGCAGACAGCATAGGTGATATCGCCGCCACCTCGTGCTCGCTCATCGCCCTTATCGCCTCGGGCTTCACATCGCTGCCCGTTGACGCGGTTATGGGTATCATCGTCGCCTGCTTCGTTATTTTCACGGGCATCGGCATAATCCGTGACACGATGGGGCCGCTGCTCGGCGAGCCCCCTGGCAAAGAGACCGTCGACAAGCTGCAAAAGCTCGTGCTCTCACACGACGGGATAATCGGCATTCACGATATTGTGCTCAACAGCTACGGCCATTCAAGGGTGATCGGTTCGCTTCACGCCGAGGTGCCCGCCGACGCAGACCTGCTGACCGCTCACGATATGATAGACCTTATCGAGCGCGAGGTGCGGGAGAAGCTCGGCATCGAGCTTTCCATTCACATGGATCCTATCATGGTCGATGATGAGGAGACCGACAGATTCAGGGCGCTCGTGACCGAGACGGTTAAAGAGATAGAATCGGACGCGACTATCCACGACTTCAGAGTGGTGGACGGTCCGACCCACACCAATCTTATATTTGACGTCGTTTTGCCCTATAAATCAAAGCTCAGCGAGGAGCAGTTCAGGGCGGAGGTCGAGAAACGTGTCAGGCAGAGGAACGGCAAATGCTTCTGCGTTATCAATATCGACCGCAGCTATGTGCTGTAACGGTTACATCAATCTCGGCAAAATAACCAAAATATAATGTTTTATTTTATACAAATTTTCACCGCCTTTTTTCGATATTCCCTTTTCAAATTCTCCAAAATATTGTAGAATAGTTTTATAATAAGATTTGGAGGGAACCGCAATGGCTGAATACGAAGATTTTAAATCCATTCCCGTCGGCAAGCTCGGCATAATTCCTCTGCCCGGCTGCGAGATGCTTGCAAGCAAGATAGACTACTATCTTGTCAAGTGGAGAAGAGAATGGAAAAACGAGCATAAGGAGTCTATCCAGTTTGACGGATATCAGAGAGATTCCTACATCATCAACGCCTCCTTCCCGAGATTCGGTACGGGCGAGGGTAAATGCGTTATCAAGGAGACTGTAAGAGGCTTTGACCTCTTCATCCTCTGTGATCCGTTCAATTACGGTGTCGTGTATAAGATGTACGGCGAGGATCACGCGATGAGCCCCGACGACCACTACGCCAACCTCAAGAGGGCTATCAGCGCTGTGGCGGGCAAGGCAAGGAAGATAACCGTCATCATGCCCATGCTCTATGAGGGCAGGCAGCACAGACGCCTGAGCAGAGAATCCCTCGACTGCGCCGATATGCTCCGTGAGCTTTGCCTCAATTACGGTGCGGATAATTTCATCACCTTTGACGCGCACGATCCCAGAGTCCAGAATGCGGTTCCTCAGAGCGGCTTTGAGAATGTGCAGCCCGTTTATCAGATGATAAAGGCGATGTGCAAAAATATCACCGACCTCAACATTGACCGTGACCACATGATGGTCATTTCACCCGATGAGGGCGGCATGGGCAGATGTATTTACTTCTCCTCCGTGCTCGGCGTTGACCTCGGTATGTTCTATAAGCGCCGCGACTACTCCACCATCATCGACGGCAGGAATCCTATAGTGGCGCATGAATTCCTCGGCGACAATGTCGAGGGCAAGGATGTTATCATCATCGACGATATGATATCCTCGGGCGACTCCATGATAGAGGTCGCCACAAGGCTCAAGGAGCTCAAGGCAAACAGGATCTTCATCTGCGCCTCCTTCGGCCTATTCTGCAACGGTCTCAAGACCTTTGACAAGGCTTATGCCGACGGTCTCATCAGCAAGGTTTTCACCACAAATCTTATTTATTCTACCCCCGAGCTGCTGGCGAGAGAGTGGTATGTGAGCGTTGATATGTCCAAGTATTGCGCTTATATAATCGACACGCTCAACCACGACGAATCGGTCAGCAAGCTGCTCGATCCCAAGGACAGGATCAATAACATACTTATCAAATACGGCTTTAAAAAGGCCGAGGAATAATTGCATTCAAGGCTGCATCATTGTCTCCGACGGAGTGTTGATGCAGCCTTTCGGAGATTTAATATGCCTAATATGTCGGGATTCATATGCCCCGTGTGCGGCGGCAGGCTTGCGGACTGCGGCACGCTCCTGCGCTGCGAGGGCAACCACTGCTTCGACAAGTCAAAATTCGGCTACGTCAATCTGCTGCTCTCACAAAGCTCGGGTGCTAAACGCCACGGCGACGACCGCGTAATGGTCAGGTCGAGGCGTGACTTCCTCAATGCGGGGTATTATTCCTTCCTGCGTGACGAGGTCTGCGCCGTATGCAGGGAATTGCTGCCGCCCGACGCCGTTATCCTTGACGCGGGCTGCGGCGAGGGCTATTACACGGCGGGCGTCAAAGCGGCGCTGCCGTCGGCTCAGGTGCTCGGGGTCGATATCTCAAAGGACGCCCTCGAGTATTTCTCAAAGCGCAAATGCGGCGCGGAGACCGCCGTTGCGGGTGTGTTTTCGCTGCCTGTTGCGAGCGGCGAATGCGACAGCGTGCTCAATATTTTTTCACCCGAGGCGGATGATGAATTCCGCAGGGTTCTGAAAGACGGCGGAGTGCTGATCAGAGTTATCCCCGCCGAGGATCACCTTTTTTCGCTAAAGCAGCTTGTCTATGACAAGCCCTACAGGAACGAAATGCCGGAGCCGCAGCTTGACGGCTTTGAGCTTGTCGATGAGCGCAGGATATCCGCCGAATTGGAGCTTGCCGATAATGCCGCCGTGCTTGCGCTGTTTAAAATGACCCCGTATTATTACAAAACCGGCAGAGCCGATCAGCAGAAGCTCGACGGGGTCGACCACCTTGTGACGCAGGCGGAGTTTTGCGTCAGAGTTTACCGAAAGGAAGAACGCCATGCATAAGAAACTTGCCCCGACCCCGCCCATGGGGTGGAACAGTTGGGATTGCTACGGAGCTTCGGTCAATGAGGAGCAGCTGCTCGGCAACGCCGAATACATGGCAAAATATCTTAAAGAATACGGTTGGGAATACGTCGTCTGCGATATCCAGTGGTCGGAGCCGACGGCTGACGGCTTCGATTATCACAATTTTGCGCCGCTGTGCATGGATGAATATTCCCGCCTGATACCCTCGGTCGAGCGCTTCCCGTCCTCGGCGGGCGACAAGGGCTTCAAACCGATAGCCGATAAAATTCACGCCCTCGGGCTGAAATTCGGCATTCATATAATGCGTGGCATCCCGAGGCAGGCCGTCCATGCGGGCACGGCGATAAAATGCGAGGGGCTGACCGCAAGGGATATAGCGCAGCAGTTCTCCGTCTGCCCGTGGAACACCGATATGTACGGCGTTGACCCGCACAAGAGGGGAGCGCAGGAGTATTACGATTCGCTCTTAGAGCTTTATGCCTCGTGGGGCGTCGATTTCATCAAGTGCGACGATATCGCCAACACCGAATTTAAGCCCAATGACCCGTATTCCGCGCGGGGCGAGATAGAGATGCTCCGCAAGGCCATCGACCGCTGCGGCAGGGATATGGTGCTGAGCCTTTCGCCGGGACCCGCCCCCGTCAGCGAGCATGAGCACCTTGCCGCGAACGCCAATATGTGGCGCATGACGGGCGATTTCTGGGATAATTGGGACAGGCTTCACGATATGTTTGACCGCTGCCTTGCGTGGCAGGACTATGTGCAGACAGGCGCATACCCCGACTGCGATATGCTGCCCATCGGCAGGCTCGCCGTGGCGGGCGGCAGAGGCAACACCGAGCGATACACAAGATTCACTCACGACGAGCAGATAACGATGATGACCCTTTGGAGCATCTTCCGCTCGCCGCTTATGATAGGCGCAGAGATGCGCCGAAATGACGAATTCACCCTCTCGCTGCTGACGAATTCGGAGCTTATAGATATGCTCAAAAATTCGCATTCCGCGCGGCAGCTCCGCCGTGACGAGACGCAGGGCAGAGGAGAGATTATTTGGGCCGCAAAGGGCGAAGAATGCAAATACATAGCCCTTTTCAATACTGACGAAGCCGAGCGGGAGATATCGTTTGATATCACCGATATCGCCGTCGGCGGCAGAGAATACAAGGCTCGCGACCTTTGGGTGCACGAAGAGTATCCGCTTGACGGCGGCGAATTAAAGGCAAAAGTTAACGCCCACGGCGCGAGATTATTTAAGATAATGTGAGGTAAAATATATGGAAAGACAGCCGAATTACAGACTTGCCACAAAGAAGCCCGACCATATCATGGTCAGCATCTCGGGCGACGCCAAGACCTCGATGACGATCACATGGCGTGCGAGCGCCAAGGTGACCGAGGGCTATGTCGAGTTCAGCGAAAAAGGCGGAGAAAAAAAGAGAGTTCAGGCGATAACAAATGAATTCAAGAGCGACGTCAGCGTCAGCAGACTTTTTTGGGCGAAGCTCGAGGGTCTGAAGCCCGGCACCCGTTATTATTACACCTGCGGCAGCGCCGAGGAGCGCAGCGAGGAGTATTATTTCGACACCGAGGAGGAGAATTTGACCAAGTTCAAATTCATCGCCATCTCGGATCATCAGAAGGATAACGACCATTATAACCCCGATTATTCCGCCTTCAATAAATTCCTCAAGAACGTGCTCAAGAAGCACCCCGACGTTAAATTCATCCTCACCGCGGGCGATAACACCAACTGCGGCCAGCATGAGATACAGTGGAACGCCATGTACGAAGGCATGGAGGGCGTTATGGAGCACCTGCCCTATATGATGTGCTGCGGCAACCACGATAACAGGGGCTTCAAGCAGTATTTCCCCACCGAGCAGGGCAGATACTATGCCGAGCCTGCGGAATTCTTCAACGCCGAGCTTGCCTATTCCTATCCGCTCAACGGCCCCGAGGGCTGGCGCCCCGAGAACTATTCCTTTGACTACGGCAACGTCCATTTTGCGATCATGGGCGTCAACGAGCCCGAACTTGTCAACGATTGGCTGATAAAGGATCTCGACGCCTCCGATAAGACATGGAAATTCGGAGCATACCATTTCCCGATATATTACAGCGGCTCAAATCTTGCGAATGACGACGCTTACCCGATGATGCGCGAGGGCATGGAGAAGCTCGATGTGCTTTTCTCGGGTCACGAGCATAATTTCTCAAGAAGCTATCCGATACGCAATGAGGAGCTTTTTGACCGCCCGTCACAGGGCACTGTCCATTATGAGCTGGGCAACGGTCACATGAATCCTCCCGGCACCAAGACCTGCGATAAGATATGGCATTGCTCATATTATCCGCAGGAGGAATTCAACTGCATGTATGCCCTTATCGAGATCGACGGCGATAAAGCCACGTTTATCTCCGAGCTTGACGACGGCAGGGTGGTCGACGAATGCTGCATTGATAAGTCCAAGGACGAGATAAGACCCTACAGGGTCGCTCCCGTATTCGGCCCCGGCAGGACGAGGACCATGTTCAAGGGCGTTGACCTCGGACTCTGCGCCGCTTCGCTCCCGCCCGTGTGCATCGACGGCGTGTGGTATGCCGCCTTTGCTACCCTCATCGGCTTCATCGGCGGCGAGGTCGCAAGGAAGCCCGGCAGAGTGGAGCTTTCGGTCTACGGCAGGAGCGCCGCCTTTAACGAGGGCAGCAGCAAAGCCGAAACGCCGAACGGCGAGGTCGAGATGGGCAATAAAGTATTTCGAGGCAACGAGGGTCAGCTCTATGTGCCCCTTGACGCTGCTTGCAAGATATTCGGTATGAAGTGGGCTTACGCGGCAAGGAATAATTTCATCACCATTGAGCATGTGAGCGAGGCTCACCCCGTGCCCGTCCAGCCGTAAAATATCAAAGAACCGAAAGAGGTCATGATATGTTTGATTATTTCAGAGTAGCCTGCGCCGTCCCCGACGTTGAGGTGGCGGATGTGGAGCTGAATACGCAGCGCACCGTTGATTATATCCGCAGCGCCGCCGATAAAAAGGTCAATCTGCTTGTTTTCCCCGAGCTGGGGCTGACCGGCTACACCTGCGCCGATCTATTCGCTCAGCGCACCCTCGGTGACGGGGTCAAGTCGGCGCTTGACACGCTTGCCGCGGAGAGCGCCAAATGCGGCGTTGCCTTCGCGGTCGGCGCCCCCGTCGTGATGAGCGGCTCGCTTTATAACTGCGCCGTCGTTTTCTTCGGCGGCAGGGTCGTGGGCGTTGTGCCCAAGACCTTTATCCCGAATTACGGCGAATTCTATGAGAAGAGATGGTTTGACTCTGCGGACGGCGCTCCCGAGTCGATAACTTCGGCCGAGCTCGGCATAGGCGGCGAGAGCTACACCGTACCGGTCGGCAGCTCCGTGTTTGACCTCGGCGGCGTTAAGGTTGGCTTCGAGATCTGCGAGGATCTCTGGGCGCCCCTGCCCCCGAGCACTCTGCTCTGCCTTGCGGGTGCGGAGGTCATAGCCAATCTCTCCGCCAGCAACGAGGTCATTGCCAAGCGTGAATACCGCCGTCAGATAGTTACTCAGCAGTCGGCGGGCAGCATCTGCGCCTATGCATATTGCTCGGCGGGCAGCCTTGAATCGACCACAGACCTTGTTTTCTCGGGTCATTCGCTTATCGCCGAGAACGGCAAGCTCCTTTGCGAGCAGGAGAAGCCCTTGACGAGCGATTATATATTGATAACCGATGTCGACATTGAGCGCATCCGCAGCGACAGAGCCAAAAAGAGCAGCTTCACCGATTGCAGGAAGCGCTACGGCGACCACGCTATACAGACCGTTAGAGTCCCCAAGGCGGAGTCCGCTTCTGACGGCTCATACTATAAGATAGGCAAGCTGCCCTTTGTGCCCGACACCGAGAAGCACCGCACCGAGAGATGCCTTGCCATATTTGAAATGCAGGTCGCAGGTCTCAAAAAACGCCTTATCAAGACGAATTGCCGCCCCGTTATCGGTATTTCGGGCGGGCTTGACTCGACCCTTGCGCTGCTCGTGAGCGTGCAGGCGGTCAAGGAGCTGGGCAGACCCGCTTCCGACGTGGTAGGCGTCACTATGCCCTGCTTCGGCACGACGGACAGAACCTATAACAACGCCCTTTCGCTTATGGAATCTCTCGGCGTCACCGTTGAGGAGATAAATATAAAAGCTGCCTGTATGCAGCATTTCGCCGATATAGGCCACGACCCCGAGCAGTTTGACCTGACCTATGAGAATTCTCAGGCTCGTGAGCGCACGCAGGTGCTCATGGATCTTGCGGGCAAGGTCGGCGGCATAGTCATCGGCACGGGCGACCTGAGCGAATCCGCCCTCGGCTGGTGCACCTACAACGGCGACCACATGAGCATGTACGGCGTGAACGCCACTATCCCCAAGACGCTGATACGCTGGATGATAGAGAGCCTTATCAAGGGCGGCACCTTTGAGGGCAGCTCCGATGCGCTCAGGGATATCGCCGACACCCCGATAAGCCCCGAGCTGCTGCCGCCCGACGCGAGCGGCAGGATAGCGCAGCAGACCGAGAGCATAGTCGGCCCCTATGCGCTGCATGACTTTTTCCTTTATTATATGCTCCGCTACGGCTTCTCGCCAGCCAAGATATATTTCCTCGCCTGCAAGGCGTTTAAGGACGATTTCGACGGCGAAACGATCAAGAAATGGCTCGTCACATTCTGCCGCCGCTTCTTCAGCCAGCAGTTCAAGCGTAACTGCGTGCCCGACGGAGTCAAGGTCGGCAGTATCGCCCTTTCGCCCCGCGGCGACTGGCGTATGCCCGGCGACGCCTCCGCAGCCGCATGGCTCGCCGAAGCGGAAAGGCTGTGATCGACGAATTTCAAAAGCTCCTTGGTGTATATGCAGCTGTCGCTTTAGTGCTTTGCGGGAAACAAAGCAGAGTTCCCTTATCTGCGAGCCGGAAGTCACGCACTTTAAAGGCTCCCTTGTGTAAAGGGAGCTGTCAGCCGCAAGGCTGACTGAGGGATTGGCTCAGCAAACTGTTGCTTTTTTCCTATTCTTTTTGGGAATCGGCTGATCAAACTTCATCCGCTTTTATTGATTCTCTTTTGCAATCCCTCCGTCGCAACTTCGTTGCGCCACCTCCCTTTACACAAGGGAGGCGAG
>ENA-OROD01000872-OROD01000872.1-human-gut-metagenome-genome-assembly--contig:-NODE-872-length-26955-cov-3.821301_pt1 | contig 26955 bp, 21 predicted proteins | sample MGYA00242123_ERZ509038 | MGnify/ENA primary metagenome ERZ509038 (study PRJEB26280, sample SAMEA2338719) | human gut metagenome | biome: human gut; feature: human-associated habitat; material: faeces... | reverse complement strand
CCTCGGCGTCGGTCACATCTTTGACATATTTTGCCGCAGCCGGGCTTGCTTTAAAGATTTCGCTGTCAGCGGCATCGACAGCCGGAAGCGGCGAATCGACAAGCTTCTGGTACGGCACGCTGTTGAACAGCGCCTGCAACGTCTCATGGGACGCCGTATTGATATTCACTTTTCCATACTGTTTCATGACATCATTACCGCGCAGTTTCAACTGATCCAGAATATTGGCGTCTCCCTCCTTATAGGATGCGCCGCCTGCTTTTTTCAACTCCGTATCCCGTTTGATGTATCTGGCTTTTTTCAGGTTCAGTGTCTGGAATGGGGATGCACGATGAATCAACCCTAATTCCGCAAGAGACCGCATCTTGCCGTGCCGGATCATCGCGGATGACAATCTGCCGGTGGCAGTTCCGGTGCAGGCAATCTCCGTGACAGTTTCCTTGTCATAATCCGTTCCATTGAATTTGCCGGTGTAAGCGTCAAGAGGTTTGTTTTTTGTGCCGATGGTGACTTCTGTAAAATCGCCGGTCAATGCAGGCGCCTCTCCATACGCCGCGGTGGTATTGTATTTCTCCCCCTTTTTCCAATCGGTTGGATAATGATTCAGACGCGGATCCACCGTCTGGTATGATTTCACATAATGATTGGGGCTACCTGTCAGCACAACCATTTCACCGACCGACGTTTCTCCGGTGGAAGCCGCTTCCGGCATCGCATAATCGCGAATCAGCGTGGAGTCGGCAACAAGCACGACTTTTGTGATCTGCAGATTCATCCCGGTAATAACCAGGTATTTGCTCTGATAATCAGTCGTATCCGTCCCTGCAGGTATCGTCAGTGTTCCAGTTAAATCGGGACTTTCCAGTTTTGTCTTAACTCCATCGGACAATATGGAATCGGTATAGTCGAACGTCATCTGCGTATATCCGTTACTGAACGCTCCCGGGGAAACAGAGCCAAGTAAAACGGAAGAATTTGAATCACTGCTTTCACCCGTGGACCAGGTAATGAGATCGGTTCCCCCTGGTGTTTTCCTGCAGGTAAAAGAAAATCTGCCGTAGAAATACAATTTGTATCTGCTTAACTGTTCGGTAGTGTAATCGGCAGTGTACATATTGATCAATTCGGCGCTGAAACTCAAATACGGTCTCAATTTATAAGCCAGGGTCTTGTCTTCGTCCTCGGCTCCGGTAAGGCTGCCTTCGCCCGCAACGTATGCTTCCACACCGATCTCGTTGATATACGGATGGCGCCCGATTCCCAAATATTCCAATTCAGGTCCTTTCACGTCCGTATCGGAAAAAGCATTGGTAGCTACATTGGAAACACTGGGCTTGTCGGCACCTAAATTATACTGAATCAGATTCGCCGCAATCTGTTTTTTCTGCAAATCCGCAGTCCAATTGGCACTTTCCAGATCACTGCTTTCCGGTCCCTGCCAGGCGGCAAGCCATGGAAGCGGGGAAACACCCGGAGCCGTCGAAGAATATTGGAGAGAAGTAATATTGTCGGCGTTTGTCAATGAATCAATTTTCGATGCGTAATTGCCATCGGAAACTCCTTCCCAATCTGTCACCAATGCATCAAGCGACAGACGATGGAGATAATGATCGGAAGCACGCTTCTGATCGCTGCCGGTCTTGTCACAATCAATCCAGTATGCCTCCGGATATGCGTAGGGATTGATGGCAAAGATATTTTTCAGATAATAAAAAAGTTTCATACGTTTCAGCATATTTTCGAATCCGGTGGCTTCCCCCCAGCTTTTGTCATACAGAATACGCTTCACATAATCACTTAAATCATAAAAACGCTTCCCGTAAACATCGTCAAGAGACGTCTTGATCGCACCATCCGTTTTCTCAAGAGAAGTAATCCCGAAAGTATCTTTCAAACCTTTGGAAATACCTTTGTCCATATCAATATTATAGACAGTAAAGAGTTTGTTGTCAGGATTGGCAGTAGAATCGGTGAAGCTTTGCCCGTAATTCACGGATGGGTCAAGGGCGCCGTAGTAAGGAACAACCACATAGGCATAACGTCCGATCAGCGTATTATTTGTCGTATCAGACGGGTCCGTGACATACTGCCATGTAACCCCTGACTTATTGTCATAATCCACCGGCAGTTCATATAAAGGAATGTCATTGATCTTTGTGGTCAGTTTCCAGATGAAATCGCAGGTATTTTGGTTTCCCGTTTTACCGCTCCCATACTCCCGGGAAAAAATATCGCTGAATCCGACAGCGTTGTTCGCCGCATCGGCAGTATAAAGGGCAACCGCAGTCAAAGCTCTCTGAACACCAACCTGCGCCAGCATTCTGGCGGATGACGCACCGGCTGAATTGGAGGCTATCTTCTGGTTCAGCATCGCAGTGGAGGCAAATCCCAAAGCCATCACGGTCAGCAATCCGAGAATTCCAAGTGTAAAAATCAAGGCAACGCCGCGCTGATTGCGGATTTTACCTTTTTTCATACGGAAAATGTTCTGTATCTTTCTCATAAAACACCTCAATCAGCATTGATTACTCTAAATTCACTGTCACTTGAAAAGTCTGGATTGATCCGGCAATCAGCCCCGCCGCAACGGTATCATTTCCGGCGCTGTATTCGGAATAAGCATCCGCAAGACTTTTCCCCATCGCTTTCAAACGGGTGACGGTATCCGCATCAACAACGGAAAAAGCCACTGTCAAAACTCCAGACTGATCCACTGTGGGACTTGAAGGGGCGGAACCATTGAAATAAATGGTCACATTGCAGATGTTATCCAGAATAACAGTCGCAGTCAAATCGTCCGGCAATTTTTCAGGCTCCTTCAAAAGCTCTGTAATCCAATCTGAACTTCTGGCAGTTTTAGAACTATCCTCTTTCCGATCACTGGCAACAGCATATTTCAGCTTTATTCTGTCATCTTCTTTTACAAAGTGGAAATATTTGATCCGATACGGCGAATAGGGATCATTTTCAGAAATCACCCCTTTGCTGTCAGTATCCAGCGTCAGAACCGCAAAGGCATGTTCTCCAGAAGATTCAAGATATTTCCAAAAAATCGGGTCCGTCCCGGTTTTTGCATTCATATCATCCGCATTGTAATATCGGGAGGTAAATGCCTGGGAGAAAAAATTCATCGCGATTCTGGCATCGGAAAAAATATCCGATTTGGAATTGGAACGGCTCCAGATCCCCTGTGCGGAAGTGAAAAACTGCATCAGCGCAAGCATCAGAATCGCAAAGACTCCCATGGAAACGAGGAGCTCCAGCAGAGTAAAACGGCAAATTCTTCTCGGTCTGCTCATCTTGTCACCTCTCCGGAGTAATTGCATCTTGCATGGAAAGTTCAGTCACATACAGACGCTTTTCACGCTGCGCATACGGCACAATAAGCGGCCACGAAACTTCGATATAATAGCGTCGGTGATTTGATTTCATTGTGGAAGCATTGGGGGCATTGTCATACAAATCCTTTACATCATCCGTGTACCACATCAGAATATGTCCGGTGAAATCAGCTCCGTCTCTGCCGATTTTAACCCCCATTATTTTGCTGTCTGCTTTTGTCTTGTAAAGATTATAACGATCTGTAACATCAGTGATATTCTCTAATGTTGCATACTCCGCAGTATTCAACTTGTTCAATGTGGTTGCGTTCGGTTTTCCACTCTGAATCTGCTCTGCACCAGGATTCATCTTGACAAACGTCATCAAAGTGTCGGCGATATCAGGCAGGTAATTATCCGCTACGGAAGCTTTCGAGGCATTCATGGCGGGGATGAAAAGCGCCATGACGCTGGCTATGCCGATACCGACGACGGCGATCGCCAGTGTGAGCTCTATCAGGTTGAATGCGGATCGTTTCGTCTTCATCGTTCTCAAGACTCCAAAATCTATAGTTTTACGCCTGTTTTCTGTTCTTTCTTTTTTATACCACGTTTTCCATGATATCGCAAGTCATAATCTCATTTTTTTTCGCTTTTTTCGGCTTTTTTCAGACCTTCCCTTGTGTTTGGACACATAAAACGGTCAAATGTTCGTATTTTCCGCAATATGGCAGCGCCCGGAACTCTCGCGCTATGCACGACCAGCGGTTCGCCGCCGGACCACGACAAGAACAGAGCCCTTGACTCAAGAAGAATGCCGGCGCATCCTCCGTCTCAAAGCCGACTCACAGATCAGGATGTTGACACCAAAAAAGAATAAAAAATCCGGAACCGGAACAGAGAAAAATTGAATTCAGAACCCACTGTTCCTTCCAGCCTTCTTTCACTTTCCCGCTGTCAGGAATCCCACAACGGTGCCGCACGGTGTATTTTTCCGTAAAAATCACGGAGTCAACATAAATCCCGCTTGATTGTAGCGGGAAATTGTGGTAGATTACCAAGATCAACAAATTAAAGAGGAGAAATTTGTTACTATGGCAGTGGAACTTTCATTCGTTCTGATCACCCCTTACTCGCTCATGAAATCCAGAACGGGCGGCATCATCGCACGACTGCTTTCACGGACGGACCTTGATCTCGTCGGAGCTCAAATGCTCACTCCGTCCAAGGAATTCGCAGAGACTTACGCCGCATCCATGAGAAAACATGTCGGAAAACGCGACGAATTCGCCGCAAAACTTTTCAGCGATTACATGCTTGACAATCTTTCACCGCTTCCCGACGGCTCACGCGAACGCGTCCTTATGCTCCTCTTCAAGGGCGAAGATGCCTGTGCCAAACTTTCCGCCGTCGTCGGGCAGCTCCCGAACGCCAAGAACCGCAAAACCAATATCATCGGCGAAACCATCCGCGACACTTATGCAGACCTCGTTTTCAACCGTGACGGTTCGCTCAACTACTTCGAGCCCGCCGTTTTCACGCCGCCGCTGTATGACGCCTGTCAGGAGCGTCTCGGAATGCTTGCAGATTTTGCGGAAGCAAGCGAAAACATCGTGACGAATACGACTCATCAGGAACCGAACAGCGAACGCACCCTGGTCATCATCAAGCCCGACAACTGGCGATGCCCGAGCGTCAAACCCGGCAACATCATCGATATGCTGAGCCGCACCGGGCTGCGCATCGTCGGATGCAAAATTTACCAGATGTCCGTTGCGGAAGCGTTGGAATTTTACGGTCCGGTTCAGAATGCCCTGCGCAAGAAACTGGCTCCCGTCATCGGCAAAAAGGCCTATGACAAACTCTCCGAGGAATTCGGGCTCAAATTCCATCCGGCTTCCGAACAGATGCTTACAGAATCCATCGGCAGGGATTACGCGGACGACCAGTTCAACAAGATCGTCGAGTTCATGTCCGGGCGCCGTCCCGACGAGTGCCCGACGGAAGAACTGAACCGTCCGGGCAAGGTCAAATGCATGATCCTGATCTATGAAGGCCCCGATGCGGTCAGGAAGATCCGCGACGTGCTCGGTCCGACGGACCCGACCAAGGCGCCCGGCGGCACGATCCGCCGTGAATTCGGTCATGACGTCATGGTCAATACGGCTCATGCGTCCGACTCAAAAGAAAGTTTTGAACGCGAAACCAAGATCATCAAGATTCAAAATAATCCGATGGCCGCGATCATCCGCGCTCATCTCGCATCAATGAAACAATAGTAAAGGAACACGCCTAAATGAATGATCTGAAGGCAACCAAGGGAACGATGGCGTTCCTGTCCCCGTCCGAAACTCTTGCAATTGCAGCAAAGGCAAAGGCCCTGAAAGCGGCAGGTGAAAATGTGTGTGCTATGGGAGCCGGTGAACCCGACTTCGATACGCCCGCACATATCAAACAGGCGGCAGTCGATGCACTCATGAAAGGCGAGACGAAATATACACCGGCCTCCGGCATCCCCGCACTCAAAAAGGCGATTGCGGAAAAATTCCTGAACGACAACGGGATCAAGGTCGAACCCAGTCAGGTCATTGTCTCCCCCGGCGCAAAATTCAGCGGATTTGCAGCAATCTGCACTCTGTGCGGCCCCGGCGATGAGGTCATCGTCCCCGCTCCCTACTGGGTCAGCTATACGGAAATGATCAAGGCCGCAGGCGCAACCGCGGTCATCGTCAAATGCAGGGCGGAAAACAATTACGAGCTTGAGCCGGAACAGCTTCAGGCGGCGATCACCCCCCGCACGAAACTGCTGATCCTCAACTCGCCGTCGAACCCGACCGGTGCTGTCTACCGTGTTTCCACGATTGAAAAAATCGCGGAAATCGCGCTGAAAAACAACATCATGGTCATGTCCGACGAAATTTATGAAAAACTGGTTTACGATCCGGAGTTCCGGCATAAGAGCATCGCCTCGGTTTCTCCTGAGATGAATGAACTCACGATCACGATCAACGGGTTCAGCAAGGCATATTCCATGCCGGGCTGGAGGCTGGGCTATCTCGCCGCCCCGAAATGGCTGGCGGACCGCATCATTGCGTTCCAGAGCCATACGACCTCCAATCCGACGAGTTTTGCGCAGTATGGCGCGCTCGCCGCGCTGACCGGAACACAGGAGCCCGTGGAACAGATGCGGCAGGCGTTTGCAAAGCGCCGCGACCTGATCTACTCGCTGATTTCCGCAATTCCCGGAATCAAAACGATCCGTCCGTCCGGCGCGTTCTACCTGTTCTTCGACGTTTCCAGCTTCGGCTTGAACTCGACGGATTTCGTCAACCGTCTGCTGGAGGAAGAAAAGGTCGCGGGAGTTCCGGGCAAGGCATTCGGCGACGATCACAGTCTCCGTGTCTCCTATGCCTGTTCCGAGGAGACCATCAGGGAAGCCGCCGCGCGAATCGCAAGATTCTGCGAAAAGCTTTCCAGATAATCTTCAGGATTACCTCCCGTCCGGAGGAGACCATTCTCCGGACGGGATTCGATAGAAATACAACCGCGGGGGCAACCCCGGAAGCCGGAGGAGTCCATCATGGATATGATATGGGTCTTAGTTCGATTCCTGATTCTGCTTGCCGTAATGATTGCGGCACTGAAAACATCCATGTTTCTTGCAAACGTCCGAGTAAGATCCACATTGTCCGTGTCGATCGCGGTCGGACTGTTCTGCACACTGCTCCTGATGATTCCGTGGATCGGCTGGCTCATTGCCGGATTTTTCGCTTTCCGCTGTCTTGCGAAATTAACAAACTCTCCTCTGCTGCCGGACTCTCTCGTCATGGCGGCGGGGACAATTCTTGTGGCGCAGCTCTGCAAGTTCCTGCTGTTCTGACGCCTGTTGCCAATCGGGAAACATTATGCCGGATCAATTGAAGACGGAAATCGCAGTTCTGCAGGAAATCAGTTCCGCTGTCGTCCATGAACGCAATGTCGGCGCTCTGCTGGGAAAAGTGCTTGATATCCTGAACAGGAAAATGGGAATGGTGCGCGGCACTTTCACCCTGCGCCAGGGAGATATCTTCATCATAGAAGCTTCGCAGGGGCTTGATGAAAACGAAAAGAAACGCGGCAGATACAAACTCGGGGAAGGCATCACGGGGCATGTTGCCGCAACGGGAATTCCCTGCCTGGTGCCGGACATCTCCAGAGACAAACGCTTCCTAAGCCGAACCGGACGCCATCAGCTCGACAGCAATCCGGTTGCGTTCCTGTGCGTTCCGGTCATTCAGGACGAAAAAGTGATCGCGACGCTTGGAATCGACCGCAAGGTTGTACCGGGAGTTCAACTGGACGAGGATCTGAAACTGCTGGAAATCGTAGGCAACCTGATGGCGGACGCGGTTGCGGTCTACCATCAGGAATGGGAGGAGCGCGAAAGCCTTCTTGCGGAGAACAAACGTCTGCGCGAGGCATTGACCGAGGGCGGCAATCCCGGCGAACTGATCGGGAACTGCCGCGCAATGCAGAACATCTATGCGCTGATCCGGCAAGTCGCTCCCAGCAATGCGACGGTACTGATCCGCGGCAGTTCAGGAACCGGCAAGGAACTGGTTGCAAAGGCAATCCGCCAGCTCAGCCCGCGCGCGGACAAACCGTTCGTCACTCTGAACTGCGCAGCCCTCCCGGAAAATCTGGTCGAAAGCGAACTGTTCGGCCACGAAAAGGGTGCTTTCACAGGGGCAGTCAGCCGCAGGATCGGGCGCGCGGAGGCGGCGGATGGAGGCACTCTGTTTCTGGACGAAATCGGAGATCTCAGCCTGCCGGTGCAGGTCAAGCTTCTGCGATTCATTCAGGAACGCACGTTTTCACGAATCGGAAGCAATGAAGAAATCAAAGCCGATGTGCGTCTCCTTGCCGCGACCAGCCGGAACCTTGAACAACTGATGGCGGAGGGAAAATTCCGCGAGGACCTTTATTATCGTCTGAACATTTTCCCGATTCTTCTGCCGGACCTTTCCAAACGCAGAAGCGACATCGTTCTGCTGGCGGAGCACTTCATCAGCAAACACAATCTCCGCTATGGGAAAAATGTCAAACGGCTTTCCACTCCCGCAGTCAACATGCTGATGGCATACCACTGGCCGGGAAACGTCCGCGAACTGGAGAACTGCATAGAACGCGCCGTCCTGACTTCCGCCGACGACTGCATTCACAGCTACAATCTGCCGCCATCGCTTCAGACCGGTAAAGATGCGGGTTATGAAATACTGCCGGAAGGAAAAGCGTCGTTCAACACAATGGTGGAATCATTCGAGCGGGAGCTGATTGTAGAGGCGTTGAAAAAGAATAACGGCAACATGTCCGCCGCCGCCCGTGATCTGGATCTTTCTCCGCGCGTCATTCATTACAAGATCAACAGTTACGGCATTACGCCCGAATGGTATCGAAGGAAAGCCGAGGAATAAACTCCCCCGCCGCCGGCAGCGGGAAGCCATGGCAGCAACGGCAAAGCCCTTGATTCAAGAGCACTCTTTCGTCTCAAAGGCATCCCTCCTCGAAGCAAGTATCAGACAGGCACAGACCGCAAAGCCACATGCCGGACATCTGAGATGCAAGAAAAAAGCCTTCCGGAATTTTCTTCCCGGAAGGCTTTGAGTTTCAAACAGAAAAACAATTATTGCTGTTGCGGCTCGTTGGAAAGGTAACTTTCCGTATTGGCGCGCACCCAGTCAAGAAATGCGGTCTCCGCCAACGCTCTCTTTTCAGCCTGAAATTCAGAAGTGAGAGTATCCTTGAGAGCCTGCTTTTCCGCCGCAGTCGGCGGGGTCCGTTTTTCAATCAGAATCATCATCATTCCATCCGCCATCGGCACGACGGGCGTAATGTTGTCCGTTGCCATCAAAGCATAGCGGGCTTCATAATCGGCAGGGTTGACAGTCTGGCGGGAAAATTCCTTGATCGGCTTGATCTGAATTCCCGGATTCTTTGCTGCCGCGGCAAGTTCCGCCTGCGGATTCTTGCTTGCGGCAAGCTTTGCGGCAAAGTTGGAAGCCGCCTCTTTTGCCGCAGCTCTTGCTCTCTGAAGGGCAAGCATCTCCTCGACTTTCGCCTTTACCTCGGCAAACGGAGCCGGAACGGAAGGCTGTCTCTTTACGGCAACCGCAACATAGGCGGCACGTTTCCCGGCAACACTCTTCGTAATCGGATAACGTTCCGTTGTATGGAACAGCGCGGCAACAAGAGCAGGTTCTCTGCCGATCTTGTCGATCAGTTCCGAAGACGCAGTCAACCAGGACACCGGTTTGACCAGCTGGAAACCATGTTTTCCGGCAATCGTATTGAAGACTTCAATCTGCCCGGCGCCGGTGGAAACTTCGGACGCGGCATTATAAAGCTCATTGCGAAATTCGCGGGCGGCATCCATCGCCTTGCTCTTCGCCTCCTCCAGTTTGAGTTCGCCGACGATCTGCGCCTTGACAGCCGCCAGCGGCTGCACTTTGCCGTCTTTCTTGAATTTGTCTTCGGACGCTTTGTAATAATCCTCAACCTGCTTGTCCGTGACCTTTACATCTTTCATGTAATTCTTGTAGTCGAATCTCACGACTTCCGTCATCAACTGAGGCGCAGTCATGAACAACTGAGTATTCTTCTTGTAAAAATCCTCCAGCTCCTGTTCCAATATCTTGCCGGGCTTGTAGGACGCAAACGGGAAACGGATCGCGGAAGCCTTGATCTTTTCCAGACGATGATTCATGAACTGATCCAGCTCATCGGGAACCACGATGACATTGAGAGATGCGCCCTGAAGCAGTTTTCTGGTCGCGATGAACTTGCGGATGGATTCTTCAAAATCAGCCGTGGTCAACCCGGACGGCTCGACGTAGCTCTTGATGAAAGCTTCATAACGCTCGTGATCGAAACCTTTTTCGGAGTTGAACACGGGAATCCGCTTGATTTCGGCAATCACGTCCTCATCGGGAACCGTGATTCCGGCATTTTCAGCCGCCGCCTCAAGAGCGATATCGGTGAAGATATTGGCGATCACGTAATCTCTGAGCTCAGCGGGAGCGGCGGGATTGTAAAGGGAAAGCAGGAGGCTCTTGTTGTCCACAGCTTTCTGATAGTCTTTCAGCTTCACCTTTTTGCCGAAGACTTTTCCGACTACCGAATTCGGAGACATCCTGTTTCCGAAAAGCAGCGAACCGTCAATGCCGGGAGTGAAAAACCAGACGAAAGAGATAATGATAATGATGGAAAATGCACCAAAGAGAATCTTGTTGTGCTTCACCAGCACCGTATTCATTTTTCTTATAACCATGACCAACCCTTATTTTTTATTGTCAAACTACCACAAAACCTTATAATGTATATCGCATGGCGCATTATTCAACCTGCGATAAACATCCATGGTAGAAAATATTGCACTATTTTTTACCCGGCGCCTCCCGTCAAGCCTTTTTGACTTTCATTCCCTGCGGCGTATCGATGATGACCCACCCCTGCGCTTTCAGGGAATCGCGAATCTCATCAGCCGTCTTGAAATCCTTTGCCTTTCTCGCTTCGATCCGCTTCTGCGCAAGAGCCATGATCCCGGCAGGGACATCTTCCGCTTCTTCCGAGGCGGCGGCGTCCACATCGAAAACGGCAAGCACTCTGTCAAAACGGCGGAATTGTTCCAGGATCACCCCGCCGGCTTCGGACTGGAAAGAATTGGAAGCAAGTGCCGTATTCACTGCACGTTCCAGTGTAAAAACGGCGGACAGCGCTTCGGCAATGTTCAGATCGTCTCCGATCGCATCCGCAAATTTTTTGTCGGCATCGGCGGCAAGTCCGGCAGCCTCCTCTTTTCCTGCCGTTCCCTGCGGCAGTGCTTTCAGGCGGCCGAAGAAATCGGCAAATTTCTTCAAGGTCGAGCGAGCCTGATCACAGAGACCGAGATTGAAGTTCAGTTTGGAACGGTAATGGGTTCCGATAAGCGCCCAGCGGACCTCTTTTCCGGAATATCCTTTGTTCAGCAGGTCGCGCAGCGTATAGAAATTGCCGAGAGATTTCGACATTTTCTTCTTATCGATCGTCAGATGTTCGCAATGAAGCCAGTAGTTCACGAATTTGCAGGAGTTTGCGGCTTCGCTCTGCGCAATCTCATCTTCATGGTGCGGGAACATGTTGTCGATGCCCCCCGTATGAATGTCGAATGTCCTGCCGAGATATTTCATGCTCATGGCGCTGCATTCAAGGTGCCAGCCGGGACGCCCCGGTCCCCACGGACTGTCCCACTTGACATCGCCGTCGCTCTCGCTCCATGCCTTCCAGAGCGCGAAATCGGCAACGGAATCCTTGTCATACTCGTCATTGTTGATGCGGACGCCGGAACGCTGCTGCTCCATATCGATTTTCGCCAGTTTTCCGTAATCTTTGAATTTGGCGATGGAAAAATAGACGGAACCGTCCTCGGACTTGTAGGCAAATCCTTTCTCAAAGAGAATCCGGATCATTTCAATCATTTCAGGAATATGCGTCGTCGCCTCGGGATAATGCTCGGCAGGCTCGATGCGGAGCGTCCTAAGGTCTTCAAAAAACGCATCTTTATACTTGCGGGTAAAATCCTGAAGCTTCAATCCGGCAGCCCGGGAATCGCGGATCGTCTTGTCGTCAACATCCGTCAGGTTCATGACCTGCGTGACTTTGTATCCATGATACTCCAGAGAACGGCGGAGCAGATCCTCGAACAGATAAGCGCGGAAATTTCCGATATGAGCATAATTATAGACTGTCGGGCCGCAGGTGTACATCTTCGCGACCTTTTCTTCGATCGGCTGAAAATCCTGCATATTACGTCCCAGAGTATTATAGAAACGCATTCAAAAATCCTTTCTGTTATGTTTCATCACAGCTAATTTACATGCAGAAGTCCATTTTTTCCAATGGAAAGCCGAAAAAGTGGAAAAAGAAAGAGAAGAAAAATCCGGCAGAATGTTCCGTGCGGAACATTCTGCCGGATCTGCAACTCCGGGTAACAATGGTCAATCTTTGAACATGAACTGTTCGCCGTAACCGTAGTGCTCGACAACATAATCCACGTCTTTGTCACCGCGGCCGCTGCAGTTGACCAGAATCGCGCCGCTGTTCATTTCCCGTGCGCGCTTCATCGCATATGCAATCGCATGGGAACTTTCCAGCGCGGGAATGATTCCTTCATAGCGGGACAATTTGAAGAACGCGTCAATCGCCTCCTCATCGGTCGCCGTAACATAATTGACTCTGCCGAGGTCACGCCAGAAAGCATGTTCAGGACCGACGCCGGGGTAATCCAGACCGCTGGCAATCGAATAGACCGGAGACGGCGATCCGTCCTTTTCCTGGAGCAGAATGCTGTCAAAGCCGTGGAGAACGCCGCGCTTGCCGAATGCCATGGAAGCGGCATGATCCCCTGTTTTCGGACCTCTGCCGAGCGGCTCGACACCGCAGATTTCAACGGGATCGTTGAGAAACGCGGAGAACATTCCCGCGGCATTGCTGCCGCCGCCGACACAGGCGCAGACGACATCCGGGAAGATTCCCGTCATTTCCAGGAACTGCTCGCGCGCTTCAAGCCCGACGCACATCTGGAAATCCCGCACCATCTGCGGGAACGGGTGCGGACCGAGCGCGGAGCCGATGCAGTAAATCGCCTCTTTGTATTCTTTCAGATAAGCATCGAAAGCGGCATCGACCGCCTCTTTCAGGGTCTTAAGCCCGTGAGTCACAGGGACGACATTTGCGCCGAGGATCTTCATGCGCGTCACGTTCGGCGCCTGTTTCGCGATATCGACCTCGCCCATGTAAATATCACACTTCAAGCCGAAATACGCGGCGGCCGTCGCAAGTGCCACGCCATGCTGCCCGGCACCGGTCTCGGCGATCAGTTTCTTCTTGCCCATGAATTTTGCAAGAAGTCCCTCCCCCATGCAGTGATTGAGCTTATGAGCGCCGGTATGATTCAAATCCTCGCGCTTGAGATAAATCTGGCACCCCGTCTTCAGCTTGCGTGAAAGCCGGTCGCAATGATAAACAGGAGTCGGACGCCCCTGAAATTCCTTCCGGATGCGGCGGAGTTCGTTGATGAACTGCGCGGAATGGCAGATTGCGTTATAAGCCTCCGTAATCTCTTTGAACACGGGGACGAGTTCCGGCGGAAGAATCGCTCCGCCATATTCGCCGTAGCGCCCGTTCTTGTCGGGATACTGCTTGAAATAACTTCTGTAATCCATTTTACTTTCCTCTCTGCGATTTCAAAATAAAATATGACCCGATAATTTAGCACGGGCACATCCTGTTTGCAAATCGAAAGAAAATGGAAAAAGTCATTCTTCAAAACAATCCCAGAGGCATTGGTCAAGATCCACATTCCCGTTCGGACGGAAAACGACATGTTCCCTGCGGAGCAGAATCGCCTGTTCCGCCCATCCCGGCGCACAGCGTCCTGCGGCGTTGACCACCCTGTGGCAGGGCACCTTCAAATTCCGCGGGACATCGCGCAAAGCCCTGCCGACCATCCGCGAACGTTCCGGATATCCGGCAAGAAGCGCGAGCTGTCCATACGTGGCGACACGCCCGCGGGGAATCGCCCTCACAAGAGAATAAATCAGATTTTGAAACTCCTCCGTCACCATTCCAGAACTCCCGGTTTACGAAAGTATAATACAGGAAAGAATTTTTTTCAAGACAGGGAAACAAGTTTTGCTGAATCCGGCATCTTTTCACTGCCCGCTCTCTTTCTCTCCGGTTATGTTCCGCCTGCCGCATCCGAAACGTTAAAAAACGGCAAAAAAAGCCTTCGCAAGATGGTTGCCGCGTTGAAATCGACAGGGTAAAAGGTTATATTGCCGTGATAAAATATAGAAAATATTGCCGGAAAGGATTTGCATACTATGACCAAGAGAGTTGTCGTAACGGGACGCGGACTCGTAACTCCGCTCGGTAATGGACTGGCGCAAAACGTGCAGAGTCTGATGGACGGAAAAACCGGAACCGTATTCATGCCCGAATGGCGCGAGATGGGACTGGAAAGCCAGGTTGCCGGAGTTTCCGACAACGAGGTGCAGTGTCCGATGTTCAATGTGAAAAATCTGCGTTTCATGTCTCCGAATTCCCGTATGGCGGCAGCCGCGGTCTATGAAGCGCTGGTCGAAGCCGGGTTCACTCCCGAAGACCTTCCAAACCGCAGAATCGCGCTCATCAACGGATGCGCCGGAAGTTCCTACATGACGGTCTACAAAAATATGAAGGCATTCGACACGACGCACCGTCTCCGCAGCGTCTCTCCTTTCTCGGTACCTAAAATCATGCCGTCCTCCGCAGTCGCCAATATCTCGCTCCTTTACGGAATCACAGGGGAAAGCTACAACATCAGCGCCGCCTGTACGGGAAGCGCACTGGCGATCATCGCCGGTGCGCGGCTCATCAAATCCGGCGAATATGAAATGGTGATCGTCGGCGGCTCCGAAGAACTGAGCTGGGGTCAGGCGCTCGGATTCAACACGATGCGCGCCCTCTCCCACAGTTTCAACGAAACGCCGGAAAAGGCAAGCCGTCCGTTCGATAAAACACGTGACGGTTTCGTGCTTGCCGAAGGCGCGGGGATGCTTGTTCTCGAAAGCGAGGAGCACGCGGCGAAACGCGGAGCGGCGCCGAAAGCGATCATTTCCGGTTATTACTCCAACAGCAACGCGGTGGATATGGTTGTACCGAACGCGGAATCGACGGCGGAAGTCATGTCCCGCGCGCTGGAACCCGCGGGGCTCAAAAGCACCGATGTAGCCTATGTCAATACACACGGCACTTCCACGCCGGTGGGAGACCCCATCGAGCTCGAAGGCATCAAAAAAGTTTTCGGAAACGACCACGAAGTCGCAATCAACAGCACAAAATCCATGACCGGGCACATGATCGGCGCGGCAGGTGCGGTAGAAGCGATCTTCACGACTTTGATGCTGGAACACTCTTTCATCAGCAAGTCCGCGAATCTGGACGATCCCGACGACTCTTTCGCATGGGCGGATCTTGTCCGGGAGACCAGAAGAAACGTTGAAATCAAACATGCGCTGAGCAACAGTTTCGGGTTCGGCGGTTCCAATGCAAGTCTCGTGATCTCGAAATGCTGAGTGTGAAATGAGCTCCGACAGAATCGATTTCCGCCCGAAACTGCCTCCGTGGATCCGGGTCAAGGTTCCCTGCGGCGAACAGCGCGATCATGTGGATGCGCTCCTGAAAACGAACAGCCTGAATACGGTCTGCCGCGGCGCACAGTGCCCGAACCTCTGCGAATGCTGGCATCGCGGAACCGCCGCATTCATGATTCTCGGGGAACGCTGTACGCGCAACTGTAAATTCTGTGCGGTCGGGCACGTCGAGCAGCCTCTCCCCCCGGACCCGATGGAGCCGGAGCATCTTGCCGAAGCCGCCGCAAAAATGAAGCTTGCGTTCGTCGTTGTGACCAGCGTCACGCGCGATGACCTGCCGGACGGCGGCGCCGGGCACTTTGCAAAGACGATTCAGGCGCTGAAAAACAGGATTCCGGGCGTAAAGGTTGAGGTGTTGGTTCCCGATTTCAATTTCGTGGAGAAAGACATGCGCACCGTCCTTGACGCGGGTCCCGATGTTTACAACCACAATGTGGAAACGGTGGAGCGCCTGACGCCCCTGATCCGTTCCAAAGCCCAATACCGCCGTTCTCTGGCGGTTCTGGAAAAAGCATACTCCATCACCGGCGGACGCATCCCCGTCAAATCCGGAATCATGGTCGGCATGGGGGAAACGGATGACGAGGTGCTTCAGACGATCCGCGACATCCGCGCAACAGGCGCCACGTTTCTGACGATCGGGCAGTATCTGCCGCCCTCGAAGGAACACTGGAAGCTGGAGCGTTATGTGGAACCGGCAGTCTTCGATTCATGGGGCGCCTACGCAAAAGAGATCGGTTTTGAACACGTCAATTCCGGTCCCCTTGTCCGCAGTTCCTACTATGCGGAGGAGCTCGCAAAGAGCTGAGGATACGGCAAAAAGAGCTCTCTGCCGCATTCCTCTTTTTATTCTGCCACGACCACGGCATAGCCTTTCATCGAGGGAAGCAGTATTTTGTATCCGCCGTCCACCTCCGTAAAGGAAAGTTCCGTGCAGTCGGGTGCGGTATAGACTCTGCTGACCTTTTGCCCGTTCAACCGCAGAACGATTTCAAGGCCGGAAACCTCACACCCCTCCTCGATCATGTCGATCTTTTCACCGCGGCGTTCAGGAACGAACGCCGTCAGCCAGATCATATGGCGATTGCCCTGACGGGTCACGGCAGTGCGCCCGAAAGAAGGCAGTCCCCTGACTTCGAGAAGCGGTTCCGGCAGAAAACGTTTCAGGACATTCCCGACCAGCTCCCTGACAGGCACCTGCGCGTGTTTGTAGTAACCGAATCCGACCGGATGGCTGAAGTGGGCAACCTGTCCCGCGAGGGTCAATGCGGCGCATCCATCCTTTCTATCCGGCGGCAGATAGGAATAATAGTGCTCGCCGTCAAATTGCCGATTGTAGTATGGCGCGACGATCTCCGCCAGTATTTCCGCACCCGCGGCACGCATGGAAATCCCTTTCTCATACAGCGTAACAGGCATATCGGGTATCCCTTCTGTTTTTTCCGCAAGCCGGAAATATGCCGGGTCGTGAGGGGATTCCCCCAGATATTCCGCGCCCCATTCACCAGGCAGCACGAAATGCGCTCCACTGCCATCCAGCCCGGACCAGCCGCTTGAAATGATTTTTCCGCCCTGCGCAAGATAGGACCGTATCCGCTCCTTCAGCGTCTCGTCGAAACGGACACGGTCCGCAAGGACAATGACTTTGTATTTCGTGAAATCCTGATGCGGCAGAAGTACATCAAACTGACACTTCAGCTCGCAGAGAATGCGTCCCCAGCCCTGTGCGGAATAAATGGAAGGCACCGCCTCAAGCGAGTTGTCGGGAGTGTCGGGAGGCTGGATCATGGCGACCTCAGCAACCGCCTTTGCGCCGTCCGCCCAAGGCATCAGCCTGCGAACCTCGCCATAAACATCCGCAATCAGGCCATAGACCGCATGATTGAGATCGCCGCGCGGATGGAAATGATCGCCGATATTAGGCGGCAGAGTATTCGCGAGCCCCGTAATGCAGTCATACAGCAGACTTGCACGCGTACGGATGCCGCCGAAATCACCCCAGGTTTCATGGAACCGCCCGGTCATGTTCAGCATCGGCTTGCCGAAAGTCCGCAGATGCCTCGCATTGAGCTGGAGCGACTCATATCCCCAGCCGCCTGTCGGCAGGCACTCGTATTCCAGATAGGTTGACCACTCCAACTGATCCGTCGGGCGCACACAATTGTAGTAGAGCAGTAAGTCGCGCCCGGAATCCTTGATTTTCCTGCCGATCCGGTCCACCATGCGTTTCTGCGAGAACCACGCAAATTCGGACGGATTCATCTTCCGTTCCCGCATTTCACGGATGCACTCCGCGCCGATGCAGGGATGCGGGGTCAGGCAATCGAAAAAGAAACCGTCCACCGGATATTCAAGCAGTTCATCAATCATCGCAAGCACATGGTCGCCGTAAGGGGAATTGTAACACATGGTGCGATATTCATGTACATTGCACGGCTGACGGTAAATCTCCCCCTCCGGCGAAACCGTAAGCCAGTCGCGGTGCCGCAGCCCTTCCTCCTGGCTGAGCCCGACATTCATATACGCGCTGACGGCAATTCCCCGCTTATGGCACGCTTCCAGAAAACGTCCGAACAGATCATACTTCAACGCCGGATGCCGAATGCCTGTTTTCGTATCATAATACGCCATGCCGAGGTTGCAGCGCGCGGCAAAGATGGTAAAATCGGCTCCGCAGCGTTTGAGCTGTTCCGCAGCGGCGTCGCAGTCAAACCCCGCTCCCACGTCGGGACACGCGGGCATGGTATGAAAGTCATAAAAAACAGCGAATTTCGGAATGTGCATGGGCTGTCACCTCACCAGCAGGATTCTGTCCAGCAGAACCGCATTTTCTTTTTCCGAGCCCGGCACATAAGCGGGTCCCTGCGCTTTCAGCGATACATAAATCCGGTACGTGTTATCGCCGGACGGGAGCCGGAATTCACGCAGGTTATATTGAACGCGGCTGCTCGGGTGCGCCCACACATAACAGTCTTCCGAAAGTTCGGCGGTGCCGAGGAAATACAGATGATACTTTTCATCTGCGGGAATCCGCTCTTTCGGAACGGTTCTGACATACCCCATTTTTTTATTTTTCACGTCATAGAATCCCGCCTGAAACGCATCGCCCTCTTTCGTGTCAAGCTTCATGGCAAGGCCGCCGGCGGAATCCGCATCGCGCACCAGTTTCACCTGGAACGCCGGAAGCTCTTTGAGCCGGAAACCTGTAATATCGTGCATAATTCTGTCATTTCCGAGTTCCTCCGGCAGAGGCGCCCCGGAGGGAGCCGACGCCCCCTCCTGAGAACGGATCAGCAGAATACGGTCCACCATGACCGAGTTTGCCTTTTCGGAACCGGCGACATATGCGGATCCCTCCGCTTTTATCGAAATGAACGCCTCATAATCATTGGAAATACCGTTCCACTCGTAAAACTCGTCCATGTCACGCTGGATATTCCAACTGGAATGTGCCCAGATATAACACTTCGGGGCAAGCGTGATTTTCCCGATCGGATAGAAGTGGAACTTCTCATCCTGCGGCAGACGCTCTTTCGGGATGCTGACGGTATGCACCTGCTTTTTGTTTGTGACATCGTAGAAGCCGAATTCCAGAACGCCCCTGTCTTTTTCGTCGCTGACGACAATCGCTCTGCCGCCCGCCGCATCAGGAACATCCATGACGCGGGAACGGTAATGCGGACTGAACTGCGGCCATGCAAGGTCCACAGCGATATCACAGTTCTTGAACTGCTCCGGACGCCGGATATCGGCTCTCAGCCCTGTGAAAAAGATATGGAGTTTCTTCATCTCCTCCTCCACAGCCCCGCCCCCGGAAAGATAATCCTCCGCCGCAATCCGGTGATTTTTTTCAAGACGCTTCATCACCGGGTCCAGATCGAACGGAGCAAGCTCTCCGCGGCGCTCAAGGCGAACCATATCCACAACGGCTCGCTCTTTGGCAATATGCCTGCGCTGCTCCTCCGTCACGGCAAGCTGTTCCGCCTCATCTAAAAGCCGATCCGCTTCTGCAAAAAAAGCATCGTCCATATCAGTCCGGCGGCGGAGCGTCACGTCATTCAAACGTTCCGCAATCTTCGCATTGCCTTTCTCGATCAGCTCAAGCAGAGCTCTCATTTTCGGCGCGGCGGGTCCATAGTAACAATCCATGAAAAGCCCGATCTCCTGCTCAGCATTCCGTTCCGGGTTGTTCAGGCAGCGGAACCCGAGCCAGACACGCATGGGATAAAAGATGTTTTTCAGCGGATTTTCCACCTCGACAAAGACCGATTTCACACCGATGCTCCGGTAAAATTTCAGGTTTTCCGTTATCGCTTTGAAGCAGGAGGTGACGCCATCTTTTTTATACAGAATCCAGTAATCCCAGACTGCCACGGGCGCAATCCTGCTCCATGCCTCAATCTCTTTTTTCGAGTTCCGATTGTTCGGATGGGAAAGCGCCCGCAGCGTATCGCGGCTCCCCTGGGCGAACTCGGAACCGAGCTGCGCAATGCGTACCAGCACATTCGGGCGCGCCTTGATATGTTTCGGAGGCTTCTGCGAAAACATATAGGCGAACGTCTCAACGGCAATATCGGGATACTCCTCCGCGATGCTGTCCGCAATCGCGTTTGTAAATTCAAGCACGACACCGCTGTAAGCGCCATATTTCTCCGCCGCCGCCATACAGGATGAACAGACGCATTCGGCATCGTTGTCGTTGGCGGAAATCTCATAGATCCACGGATAATTTCCACTCGGACAGTTTGCCCGGTCCGCCTTGATGAATTCCCTCAGTTTCGCGGAAAAGAGCGTCCTTGTGCGGGGATTGGTCAGACACACCTGTCCGGGCCCGGAACCATTCACGGCACGCTTGCGTTTGCCGTCCGTATCCAGAGAGAAACACTCCTCGTCTTCCGGTCCCCAGTCCTTCGTGTAATCATAAAAAGTATGGCAGGCTCTGGGCGAACCGAACGGACGGTAGACGCCCCACGGCCGGATGTATGCCACATCGCCCTCGTCATGGAACAGGTTCTGACGGTTTCGCGTCATGAAGCGGCGGCGCGCCTCATGCGGGTCCCGGAAGTAGGCGTAAAGACCGCGCACTTCAAATGCCGGTTTTCCGCGCAGGTTCAGATTCTCCCGCCACGTGATCTTATCACGTTTCGGAATCCGCGTCATGCGTTCATCCAGCCACAGGACGCCGTATTCACGCTCCAGCAGTTCCAGAACGCCATAAACGGTTCCTCTCGGTTTTCCTCCGCCGACAATCAGGTCTTTTCCACTGGAACGGATCAGCCACTCCTCTTTGCCGAAGCTGCTGAAATCAATTCCCTGTTTCCTTGCAAATGCCGTATCGCCGACATAAATCGCGGGTCCGTCGAACGGTTCTCCCTCTTTTCCGATTGCGATGGAGCCGCCTGTCATCTTTGAGAAGTGCTCCGCAAGTTCCTCCGCCGCCTTCCGTTCCGTGTTTTCGGGCGCGCCAGGCAGTAAAATCGTCTGGGCGCCGACAAACGGCATCCCCAGAAATCCGCAGAGAACCAGTAATGCTTGAAGTTTCATAATCACCTTTCCATATTACAGATTGGTTGTATAAATCGGCTGCATATAGCCCGGGTTCGTGATGTTCCAGAGATCATTGGCACAAGTCGAGAGATTCCAGTAACTCATCGTGACCTGCGCCGCATGACCGTCCAGAAACACACTGTTCATCCCCCTGCCGTGAACGGCATTCACATGGAAACTGTATTCCGGAACCATGTTCAGTGCAATCAAAGCCATTCCGTTGTTCTTGGTTGCCGCCCGTCCCCAGTTGTCGGCAAATACATGCGTTTTGTCTGGATACGGATTCTTGACGCTCAAACGATCCATAGGAGCAGCATAAATGCCCCCGTCGCCCTTTCTGGTCATGTAGCGGTTATAGCCGTAACTGATGTAAGTCTTGAAGTTCTGATAGGCATAATTCGGTTTTGAATCAGAAGGGCAGATGAAGAGTTTCCTCCCCGCTTTCGCACGCGCTTCCGGAGTGTCGCCTGCAATCCCCGGAATGCACTCATGAACCATGAACTGTTCATACCACGGAAACGCGCCGGAATATTGTCCCACAGTTGTGCCGGGATCTGTATAATAAGTAATAATGCGTTCCGAATTATCCGTGGCATAACCGCTCCATGCGATATAAAGCTGCCTCATATTGCCAAGGCACAGCGTTCCCTGCGCCTTAGATTTCGCCTTGTTCAAAGCGGGCAGAAGCATCGCCGCCAGAATAGCGATGATCACTATTAGATTGAACTCAAATTTCTGATTTTACTTGCTTATACTTTCTATTTTTGAAAAAAGCTTTCTTTATCTTTCATGAAGATAATTGAACAACATCAAAGATGCAAGTCCTACAGAATACTCAATAATATACGCCGTGTGCAAGTTTTTTAACAAAAAATCCGTTCAAATTGTAGAAGCGGATTCCCATATTTCTGATTGATACAGCAATTGATGGAATGTGCCAACAATTTCCTGCTAATCCGAACAGTCAAATGCCATAAATCTCGGGCTCTGATTTTTTCGGCATTGAAACGCTCAGTCAATTGAGCGATGACGGTTTCAATCAAACGCCTCTGATTATTCAGGGCTTTGACCTCCTCGGGGGACCTATCGTCTTTCATGTTGGAGCGCAAGGGTGTGTGCAGTAAAATTCCAAGAGCACCAAACTCAGCTTTCATTGTCTTATTGCAAATATATCCTTTATCACCAAGCACAATTGAACCAGTCTCAGAATGCATTTCCCAAAGCATCTCACGTTCATCGATATTCGCTGAAGCAACCGTGCAATCAACAATAATTCCGCTCAAATCTATCAGCAGATGCCCTTTCAAGCCGTAATAAGTCATCGCTTTTGCGGCACAATATCCATAAGTTGCCTCTCCCTTGAATAGTTTGGAAAAATGAGCTCTCCTGAAACCACAAACCGGCATCGGAAACCCATCAGCAATGCTGATTCGGCTGCCATTCGGCAAAAGACGGGTGAGCAGAATTCTCCGAATTTCCTGCTTGACTCTCCAAAGATTGGCCGCCTGTCGCAAAAAGGTGGTTCGAGTTCCAAGGTTCGGAAACAAGTGCCGCCAATGGTCTCGAAAATATCGGTGAATGGTTTTGTCGCAATCCATACCCAGCGACTCTCCCGCAATTTCCATCGTTATTACTTCCGCATCCGATAATTTCGGACCGGGACCACGCTTCCTGATATTTTTCCAACATTCTTTCATCATGTCATCTATGAAACAATACACTTCGGTGATATAGTCTTCCGTGAGCATGCTTGAATACCTTTCTAAGTTGGTTGTAGCTAACCTAAACTTAATGGATATTTCGGCTATTAATAGCCCAAGCATGCTCTCTTTCGTTTTTTACCAATAAAACTTGCACACGGCGTTAATATAGAACAATATTACAAGAAATACAAGTTAATCTCGGAACACTTCCATTTCCATTTCTACTTTCCGTGGATAGTTGAGTGATCATTTTCAGTCGGTAGATTCATAATAGATATGTTATTCACCCTCAATCGCTCTTTCAGGAAATCATTGTCAGACCATTGGGAGAGATACACGCCTTTGAGATTATCCGGTAATTCGATATAATCCGGCGGGCAGATAAAATAAAGCGGAATCCCGGAAACACTCATTGCGAGCGAACACATTTCACCAAACAAGTAGATTCGTTCTATGGCAGCTTTACCTGAATATTTTGGTGGAATGCCGCTGTTCAAGGGGAGAACCCATCCTCCTTGCAGATAAGGACGTATTTCCCGCAGATTCCATGAGGAATCATAAAGCAAAGCTGTAAAAGGAGAACCTTCCTTAATGATAAATTTTCCCTTGATTCGTGGAGTTTCCGGTGTCTGTAAGAATAGAAGCAGAAGGAGCAGAAGGCAGACTCCCCCTGTCACAGCAGCAGCTTTCTTCCTGTGAAACTTTCCTATGGAACAACAAACTAACAGCCCGATATAAAATAGAAAAAGGCTCCAGGAAAGCAGGAAGTTCAATAAAGGAAGTTCGCCATAATCTTGAAAGTCAAATAGAATTCCCCAATCAAAAATTGAGGCACTCGCTGCTGAGACGGCAAGTCCGGCCAATGCGCAGAAAGAGGCAGTTTTCCGGATTCCATGCGACAATGCGTAGAATAATGCGGCAAACCAGAAAAGACCTGCAATCATTCCATATTCGACAAGCAGAGTCAAATGACTGTTGACCAGTGTTCTGCATTGCACTCCCTCCGGCAGCAGAAATGCCGTTGCCAGTTTTCCTGAATTTCCACTGCCGACACCCAGCGGATTCACAGCAGATAATTGAAGTCCCGCCCACCAGATTTTCGGTCGGTTTAAAACTGCGCCATCCAGCCGGAAGCGCATCCAAAGGCCACTGATACACAGGAGCGTCAACATGACAATGGCAAATATGGTGATCCATTTCCAGTGAATCTTATGCTTTAACGCGGCAAAAAGAAATGCTTCCAAAATCATGATGATGATTCCCGTTCTGGAAAATGTGAAAACAAGCGCCGTCAACAGCAGCATATTCAGCAGGACTGCCGTGGTTTTCCATATTTTCCGTCTGGTTTGGAGAAACCATTCCCACAGAAATGGAAACAAGGCGCAGATCAATGCCGCAGCATGGTTCGGATTATAAAAGCCATACCCCATTCTTACCATTCCATCGCAGGTGAATTCCATCATTTGCACCAAAGCTCCTGAGATTCAACAGAATAAAGCGGATTGCGGAATTCCACTTCAATTGATTTTTCAGCAGCAGCCGGGACAACTCTGCCGGTATCATCCTCCCCGTAAGAACAAATATCTTTACTGGAAAGCAGGTTATCAAACCATGCCCGTGCCAATGCAAGCACTTCCCCGGTCAGTTCATGACCGCCGGGATAAATTTTCCAAATCAGCCTTCCTCCGTGTTCCCGATAGCGATACAGAAATATCCGGCTGATTGCCAGACGCTCCGAATCCTCCACGCCGCAAGTCAACAGGGCTGGTGCAGAGGAAACTCTGATCTCCGGCGGATAAACGCCGCAGGCATGGACTCCCCATGCGGCAACCTGTTCCGGCATCCATGCGTAAAACAGTGCGGCACATTGTCCTCCGGCGGAATAACCATAGAAATACAGCTTGTGAGGTTTCAGTTTATACTGTTTCACGAGTTCTGCGACAGCCCGTTTCAAGGTTTTGCCGGACCACTGCTCCGGGTTCCAGTAATTCCGGTCCCGGAAGGAAGGAGAAAGCAGGATCAAATTGTGTTTGCCGGCAAGTGAATCAAAATGATAAGTTTGCAAAGTTTTGTTTCCCGGCCAGTTGCGCCCTCCGAATAAAACCATAATTCGAGCAGTCCCGTTATTCACAGGGGGCGGAGTGAAATGAAAATCCACCTGATCCACCCGAAAAACAGCGGCAGAAAGCAGAAGCGGGCAAAAAAACGGAAGAAGTGGCAGAAGAATGCGGTTCATTTCGCCGGAGTTCCCCAGGCTGAAGCGATTTCCAATGCAGGGAAACAGACGCGGTCTTCGCGCAACACATTTCTGGCTTTCGGAGAATCCGCCGGATAGAATTTCCCCTCCTGATCGTCGCCGATGAAAACAATGCTCTGCGGGTTGTTCCGCAGAGACGGTCCCCCCAGATCACTCAGGTAAAGTTCGTGGTAATAGGCGAGAAACGCACGGGCGAGTTTCAGGGAATCCGGCGGCACGTCGTGCGGATGGTTCGGAAAAGACTTCCAGATGATATTGATTCCCTTTTTCCGGCAGTTCTCCACAAATGCGCGGCTGAGGATGTAACGTGTCGTATCGGCATCGCCACAGGTCACAAGCCCCGGCACATTGCGCATGCGCCCTGTCGGTTCGTGAAAGACGCCGCAGGCATGAGAAACCCATGCGCGGGCATTCTCCGGCTTCCATGCGGGGAAAAGATTCGAACATTGGGAACCTGCGGAATAACCATAGAACATCAGCTTGTCCGCACAGATATTATATTTTTTCTGAATCTGTTTCAAGGCTTTCATAAGAGCGGGACCCGACCACGCCTTTGGCTCCCAGTAGTTGTCGTCCGTGAATCCGGGAGAGACCAGGAAAACTTCGTGTTCATCCGCCCATTTCGGCCAGCCGAGCTTGCCGGAGACTTCCGCCTTACCCTTGGTGTTGCGTCCCCCGAAGAGCACCAGAACGCGGTAGGAGCGCCTGTTTTTCTCCTGATACGAGGATGGAATCCGGTACCAGAAAGTGACAACCCTGTTAGACGGCGCGCGCGTCTTCACAACAACGGATTCCACGCGGGATTGATACGCACACAATTCCACGCAGAACATCATAGACAGAAAAACAATCAGAAAACGCATGGATAGATTCCTTTCTTCAAAAATATCAACCCCTTCTTAAACTACTTTCTTTTCTTAAGTATTTTTTCAGTTGAAGAAGTTCTCCATCTGACAGCTTCAAGTCACTGGCAAACTTTCCCTGAAAACCTAAAAACTTATAAAGAGGAATATGACCTATATATGAATCTACCAGATCAATATAAAAACGTTTTTTCTTGTTTGATGAATACCGAAGAGCGATAACCATTATTATACCATTCGCATTATCGTGAAATGCGGAACTTGATTCCGGGATTGCCTGTAAAAACAAAAAAGTAACTGCTGTCGTGCCTGCACGAACAATACCATTCCGGTCATAAGTATAAATATTGCGTCCAAGACAATACGTGAATCTTTTCTTATTCGTAAAAATGGGGCTTAATTTTCTTATAAGCAAGGCGCCAAGTGGCGATAATTTGACAGAAGCATCAATGACAATACATCTCCCTCTGCTCTTATCCGATGAGACATATCCCAAAGAAGTATAAAGAGATTCGCCAAGTATTCCACCATATGGTCCAAAAAGTTCTTGTTCGTCTTTTAAAGAAAAATCTTTTTGTGCCAATATCTTATTAACAAAATTTTCTCCTAATAAAATTGCATTTCGCTCAATTACATCTCGCGGGAGAAAAGTTTCATGATTAAGATCAGAAAAAAGGTCAGAGTCAGGAGATTTTGCCAAAAGAACAATACAGCTGCAACATAATAAACCGGGTATGATTTTCCAACTATTCATCAATCACCTCTATTCAAAATGGATTTTATTCACAATCGAAATCTTCCTCAAACTTACTTTATTTTATCATCCTATAGCTTCTACCTGCAATTTCTCGGAAAAATATAATTTCAATGAAATAGACCTTATTCCAGCAATTGCTTTAATAAGTCTGTAAAATCAAAAGAATTAGATCTCATTTCCGTTGCTTGATTAGGACGCCATTCTCCATCTTCTTTGTATACTCCAGCCGCTGCCAACCCTTCTTTTGTTATTGTTAGGCAATTATGAGCCTGTGCGGAATATGGTTCATTGACAGCTGC
>ENA-OROD01000867-OROD01000867.1-human-gut-metagenome-genome-assembly--contig:-NODE-867-length-27039-cov-6.063037_pt1 | contig 27039 bp, 25 predicted proteins | sample MGYA00242123_ERZ509038 | MGnify/ENA primary metagenome ERZ509038 (study PRJEB26280, sample SAMEA2338719) | human gut metagenome | biome: human gut; feature: human-associated habitat; material: faeces... | reverse complement strand
ACTCGGTCTCGCAGTGAGTGAAGCCGTTGATACGGGAGATGATCTGTGCAGCGTCCTTGCCGAGACCGTTCAGGATAACCTGCAGGGGCTCCTTGCGGACCTTGTTTGCGGTGCGGGCTATGCCGATAGCGCCCTCAGCTGCGGCAAAGCTCTCATGGCCGGCCAGGAAGGCGAAGCACTTGGTGCCTTCGCTCAGCAGCATGGCTCCAAGATTGCCGTGGCCAATACCGACCTTGCGCTGATCTGCTACGGAACCGGGAATGCAGAAGGTCTGGAGGCCTTCGCCTATGCACTCGGAAGCTTCGGCGGCAGTCTTTACGTTTTTCTTTACAGCGATGGCTGCGCCAAGGGTGTAGGCCCATACGGCGTTCTCAAAAGCGATGGGCTGTATGCCCAGCACTATGCCGCGCACGTCTATCCCCTTGGACTTGAGCAGCTCGTCCGCCTCTTCAAGTGATTTGAGGCCATACTGCGCCAGTACGGGGTTGATCTGATCTATTCTTCTTTCGTAACCTTCAAAAGTTGCCATTATCGCGCCCTCCTTATTCCTTGCGGGGGTCGATCACCTTAGCGGCCTCAGCAAAGCGGCCGTAGGTGCCGATGTTCTTCTCGTATGCTTCCTTGGGGTCCATGCCCTTCTTGATGGCTTCCATCATCTTGCCAAGGTGTACAAACTTATAGCCGATGATCTGGTCATCCTCGTCCAGAGCTATGCCAAGTACGTAACCTTCCGCCATCTCCAGATAGCGGGGACCCTTCTTCAGGGTGCCGTACATGGTGCCTACCTGGCTGCGGAGGCCCTTGCCCAGATCCTCAAGACCGGCACCAATTGCCAGGCCGTCATCGGAGAAGGCGCTCTGACTGCGGCCATATACAATCTGAAGGAACAGTTCCCTCATAGCGGTGTTTATAGCATCACATACCAGGTCGGTGTTCAGCGCCTCCAGAATGGTCTTGCCGGGGAGTATCTCTGCTGCCATAGCGGCACTGTGGGTCATGCCGGAGCAGCCGATGGTCTCCACCAATGCTTCCTGAATGACGCCGCCCTTTATGTTGAGGGAAAGCTTGCAGGCTCCCTGCTGAGGCGCGCACCAGCCCACACCGTGGGTGAAGCCGCTTATGTCTTTAATCTCCTTAGCCTTGACCCATTTGCCCTCTTCGGGTATGGGGGCAGGATCATGCTTTGCGCCCTTTGCAACGCAATACATCTCTTCCACTTCGCGTGAATACTGCATGAAATATCCTCCTTGAATATTAGCTGCCCGATGAGTTGATACACCGGGACATTCTTTCCTGATTATGATTTTATCACGGAGCGCGATGCCATTACAACCCGAACGGCAAAAAACACCCAATAATTAATAGGCTCCACTATACTCTTCGCAATAACCTGTCTTAATATCACAGCACATAGCAGAGGGGTATAACGAGGAACATGGCAGGTACAAAGTCCATCACCTTTATCTTCGTAACGCCTATCATATTCAATCCCAGCGCGAATATCAGCATACTCCCCACGCAGGTCATCTCCGCCACCACGGCGTCTGTCAGCACGGGCGCAAGCAGCCCCGCGAGCAGCGTTATGGCTCCCTGGTATATGAGCACGCTGGCAGCCGACAGGCCGACTCCTATCCCAAGGCTTGCGGTAAGAACTATGGCGGAAATGCCGTCCAGAAGCGACTTTGTAAAGAGCATATCGTGACTGCCGGTGAGGCCGCTTTGCAGGCTGCCCACCACCGCCATCGCGCCTACGCAGTATATGAGGCTGGCGGTAACGAAGCCTGCGGAAAGGCCGCTTCCGCCCCTTGCGAGCTTTTCCTCGAGGAGCCTGCCCAAGCGCTCCATTCCGCCGTTTAGGTCAAGCGCCGTTCCTATGGCGCCGCCCGCCGCCATGGCGATTATCATGGCGATGGTCTTTTCCCCCTCCAGCGCGCCGGATATGCCTATATAAATGACGCAGAGCCCTATGCCCTTCATCACCGCGTCCGTCACCCTTTCCGGTATGCCTCGCCTGAGCAGCAGCCCCGCAGCGCAGCCCAACACTATGGCCCCGGCATTGACTATGGTTCCCAGCATATCCTTCTCCTTTATTTAAGCAAAATCACTTTTATCATACCGATTGATTATACCAATAGTCGGAACAAATTAAAATGACAAAGTTGCGGCTTTTTGCTGATATAATTACTGGTATAATTAACAAATGCCGCGATTGATATAGCGGCACCCATCATGCTATAATTTATATGTAATATGTTGTCGATTCGGGGAGCTTAAATATATATGTCAAGACGCCGTTTTAAACGAGCAAAGCGCAGAAGGCGCAGGCGCAGCCTCAGCGCCTCGGTATGGGGCCCCATACTCAAGCTTTTAGCAGTAATACTGGTCTTTTTGGCGTTGCTTTACGCTATATTTTATGTGGTCATACCCAAGGCGGCAGACTTCATGGGCTGGGATTACAGACCCCCATTTGCCCCCGAGCCTACCCCCGCCCCTACGCCAATACCCACACCTACACCCAACCCCATGAGTCTGTATGACTTTACCGGCAGCTCTCAGGAGCTGGTTTTTGACGGCTCATCGAGCTATAAGTGGTTTACCGACCCATACTTTTACAACGAAAAGATGGTAATCTCCGCGGGCAAGCTGGATTCCTCCGGCAAAAACGTGGTGTTCAGGGACATGTTCTTCTTCCACCCAAGCACCCGCATAAGCGAAAAGATAAATCTTACGCCCCAGAACGACCACTTCCTGTTCCCCAAATTTAACGATAAGTGGCTGGTATACCTGGACGGGAGTCTGTCAGGCGGCGGCGCCATAATGGCGGTCGATCTTACCGCCTCCCCTCTGAAGGCAGTAAAGGTCAAGGACATATACTCCGGCCAGCCTGAGCCCTTCCTGTCGGGCAATTATGTGGCCTTCACCGACCGCACCGGCACCAATAAGGACAAGCTGTTCGTATACGACCTGACCACCATGGAATCCACCGTAGTGGCCATGTTCTCAAGCTCGGTATACGGTCAGAGCAAGCCCTTTTTATCAAATGACACGCTGATATGGGCGGATTCCGCCACCTCCGACGGCAACTCGGACACCAGCGTGATACGCTACATAAACCTCAATGAATCCTCAATAAAGTCTATCAAGCCCGGCACCTTCGTGCATGACCCGGAATACAACGGCAGATACATTGCCTGGCTAACCGAGCTTCACGGGCGGGACACCGCCCTTTATGCGGCGGACGGCCTCTCCGGCACACCCACTGAGGTGGATCGCTGCGTGGTCGAGTTCGGGCTGGGCAGCCATTTTATAGCCTATTCCCGCACAAATGCCGATACGGATTCCAGCAGCATATTGGTATTTTCCTTTGCGGACGGCAAGATATACCGGGTAACTCAGGAGTATGAATCCGCGTTGCTGCTGGGCGTGTCCGACGACTATGTGGTCTGGATGGACGTCACCTCCCGCGAGCGTGACATAGTAAAATTCACTAAAATACCCTGATAATAAGATCCAAGGAGCATAATATGGCAAAAGCGAAGGGCAGCGTATTTTTCTGCGGGGAATGCGGCTACGAAAGCACCAAGTGGCTGGGTAAATGCCCCGCCTGCGGCAGCTGGAACACCATGCTGGAGCAAAAGAAGATATCCTCCGTTTCCTCCATAAACAACCTCACCTACGCCCACGCCATACCCTTAGCCGATGTCACCACTACCGCCTCCGGCCGCGTGTCCTCAGGCATAGGAGAACTTGACAGAGTTCTCGGCGGCGGCATAGTACCCGGCAGCGTCACCCTTTTGGGCGGCGATCCCGGCATAGGCAAGTCTACCCTCCTCATGCAGACAGCCGCAGAGCTTACGAAGCAGGGCACAGTATTATACGTCACCGGCGAGGAATCCGCTTCCCAGCTAAAGCTTCGGGCGGAGCGTCTCGGCGTAGGCGGAGACATGCTCATACTTGCCGAAAACGACCTTTCCGCCATCGAGAGCGAGGTAGACCGGGTAAAGCCCGCCTACGTAATGATAGACAGCATACAGACTATGTACTCGGCGGACTGCTCCGGTACAAACGGCAGCACCTCCCAGATACGGGAGGCCACCTCCCTTATCACCCGCATGGCAAAGCGCACCGGCGCGGCCACATTTATCGTAGGCCACGTGACTAAGGACGGCGCCATAGCAGGTCCCCGCATACTCGAGCATATGGTTGATACGGTGCTTTATTTTGAAGGCGACAGGCAGGATTCCTTCCGCCTGCTGCGCTCGGTAAAAAATCGATTTGGCAGCACTGACGAGATAGGCGTCTTTGAGATGCGCTCCACCGGCATGGCGGAGATATCCGACCCCTCCACGCTGTTCATAACCGGCACGGATCTTCCCGGCTGTGCAGTTACCTGCGCCATGGAAGGCACCCGCCCCATGATGGTTGAGGTGCAGGCGCTGCTTTCTACATCTCCCTTCTCCAACCCCCGCCGCATGGCTGCGGGTCTGGACAACAACCGCCTCGTGCTGCTGCTGGCAGTGCTGGAAAAGAAGGCTGGCCTGAGGTTCTACGACAAGGACGTTTACACTAACGTAGTAGGCGGCATACGTCTTGACGAGCGTGCCTGCGACCTTGCCGTAGCCATGTGTATAGCAGGTGCAGGCGCAGACATCGCCCTTCCGCCCCGTACCGCCATTCTTGGGGAGCTTTCGCTTACAGGCGAAGTCCGCCCCGTAAACCGGTTGGACAAGCGCATACAGGAGTGCGCCCGGCTTGGCTTCTCCCACATAGTCGTCCCCAATAGCGACACCCTTCCCAAGGTAGACAGCCTGAATTATACCCGTGTAAAGAATATACGCGAAGCGCTGTGCATATTGGGCATTTAGCTTTTGGGGTTGAATTATCCCGCCAAAAATGCTATCATAATAAGACAGGCGCCCGTAGCTCACTTGGATAGAGCGTATGCCTCCGGAGCATAAGGCAGCGCGTTCGAATCGCGCCGGGCGCGCCAGCATCGCCGCGAGTTTTACTCAGCTTGCGGCGATTTTTTTTACGAAGCTCAGCCTTTACCCGCCCTGCCGCCGCTTCCCGCCGCAGCGGTAAATATGCGCCTTCACAATAATAAGAAGCCCCCGACCATTTGGTAGGGGGCTTGAGACTGTCGAAAAACCCAGGGGTTGATAAGGGGCCGCAGCCCCTTATGGCTTTATTCGGATTTGGCGACACAAGGTGAATTGCCCCGCAGGGGCAAGAGAGGGCCCCTGAGGGGTGTGCGGCAAATCCGCAAAAGGCGCTTGCGTAGCAAGGCTTTCCCTGCATGAGGTGCTGGCCGCGCCATAGGCGCAAGCACCGAATGAGAAAACTCAAAAAAGTGGCGTTTAGCCACTTTTTTGACACTCTGAATCCCCCGACCATTTGGTAGGGGGCTTATTCATTCCGCTATTTGCTTACCTTATCCCTAAGAAGTGCAGTATGCTCTGCCATATCGTCATATCGCCGGTCTTGGGAGGCACTACGACCACCACAGGGACGGAGGGAGTGGGGTCATAATGGGTATGGCCGCCACCTCCGCCGGAAACGGTATAGGAAACCGTGGGCTTGTTGAAGGTTTCATCCGCGCCCATATCGCCGCTGCTGTTCTTGGGACTCAATACGGCGGAGTTATTGGTATACAGCCCTTCGTAATTCTTGGAGCCATCCGCATCATAAGTGCCGTATGTGCCAGGAGCGGTCTTGGGATTGGTCAGCTTGACCTTGTAGGTAAGCTGTACTGGCGCAAAATTGGAGACCGGGACGTTGATATCCCATACAAAGCACTCGTCGCTCGCACCGTCAGTTCCCTTAGCATAATAGTGGAGTACGAAAGGTGCCTCCGCCTGATTTGCCGCCACAACACCGTCCGATGTAAACAGGTAGCGCGCCGTTTCATGCTCATTAAGGCTCTCAGTCTTAGCGGATACCGCATATGCTGTTTCGTCAACCTTTAGGGAAAGATTAGCCGCGCTGTTAATAAAATCAAAATCATAATCGGCAGTTTTCCCCATCCTATCGGTTACGGTAGAACCCGGGCCCACAAGATACAGGATATTATTCCTTATTTCACTGAAATCAACCATCTTACCGCCTGCCAGATAATTCATAAAGCTGGGGCCCCAGGGATAAGTCGTGTCCGCGCCGCTGTCGGCCGTCATGGCATAACAGTTATATCCTGCTTCCTTTGCCTCCTGATATACCTCATTGGTCAAATACAGAGCCTTATCGATGGAGTTTGCGTAATTCTTGAAAGTATCATCCTGCGGAGTAGACTTTGTTGCTGTACCATTATAGGAATACTCATATTCAGTTCCCTGAGCCTTGATCTGATTGCCAACATTGATCAGCCAAGCATCCCAGTCGGTAGGAGGATTATTGTTTCCATATTTTGAATTCCAGTTATCGGGTCCGGCCCAGTTTTTCCATTCATCACCCCAAAAGCTCCATGCGGTGACAGTCGGCTCAGCATTATACATATAGGTGATGCCGTCGCTGACAAAGATCAGATATTTGCGGTTGTTTTCCACGGATTTATCATCGTCAAGCATCTTTTTGCCAGCCAGCAGACCCGCATGGGTATTTGTACCGCTCTTTACCTCCTGTTTAATAGCCGCTTCGATACCATCATACTCTGTAGCCAAGTTGAAGAATTTGCCATCATTCGCTACATTCGCTACCTTATTAAAGATTACCACGCCCACCTTCACGGTAGCACCTGTTTCTTCAACATGCACCTTTAACTTTCCGAGCATATCAAGAGCCTGTTGTTCCAATTGTGCGCTGGTTGATTTATCCAGAACAAATACTATATCGGATACAAGAGGTTCCTCTGCACTGGGTAAAGACAGTGTAACCTTAGACTCATAATTTGCATCAAGGTTTGTGGCGGTCTTTGACTTGGAAATATCCCATTTTTCCGGAGCAGCAGCCGCCATCGCCGGTACCGCCGCCAGCACCATAACAAGCGCTAAGAGAATCGCAAGTAATTTTTTCATAGTACACTCCCATCATAACGTTATTGTTAATATTGAACGTGTTTTCGTACCGTTATTTACATGCTACCACACATGCAATCTATTTGCAATTATTTTTGCAATCAAAAAATGACGAACAATGTCCTTTTATGTCGCTTCTTGCAATTAGCACACAATTTCTTTGTTTATTATTTAGACGTTACAATGCAAAATATAATTGAAAGGCAAGAGAAAGGATATTGCTATGTCATTTAAGATCAAACCCGCACCATCGAGCGATACTGTCACCAAGACCTTCCGCATGCCCGCCGACATGATGGATTATCTTGACAAGCTGGCGTGCAAGCACAATCTATCCCTCAACGCTCTGGTGATTCAGTGCCTGCAATACGCCATAGACAATCTCGACGCTGATGATGAGGGTTAAAACAAAAAAAGCACATAAAAAAGCAGCGATTTATATTCGCTGCCTTTATTTTTAGCTATCTGGGGCTTTTTGTTTACAGGCCGAGCTTATCCGCTATGGCGGTCATCTCCTCCAGCGCAACATCTATTAGGTCGTCCAGTGTAAGGCCCGTATTAACTATGGCGTTCATGTATTCCCGGTTCGCTCCCGCGGCAAAGCGCACCTCCTTGAAGCGTTTTACAACGCTCTTGTGCTTTACGCTGGCAATCTTTTTATCCGGGTATATCTGTGCCACAGACTTGCAGAAGCCGCTCATTGGGTCTGCCGCCAGCAGAGCGTATTCTATTGTGGTACCCGCCTTTTTTCCGCAAAGAGGGTTGTGAGCCATTATCGCCCCCTCAAGCACAGGGTCGTTCACGCCGTTCTCATGCAGTATATTCACGCTGGTGGGGCCGTGTACCTCCGGGTGGTTGCGCCAGTCGCACTGCTCCTCATCAAGGTCGTGCAAAAGGCCGGCGATGCCCCAATACTCTACGTCCTCAGGCGCAAGGCGCTTGGCCAAGCCCCGCATTATGGCTTCAACTGCCATGGAATGCTGAATGTAGTTCTCGCCCTTCATGTACTTGTGCAAAAGCTCGTATGCCTCTTCTCTGTTCATAGCCATTCTCCTCCTTGATATTTTTAATTTAGTATACCCTCTTGCCGTGGCTGAAGCTGTTTTTAGCCCAGTCGCTCCAGCCGCTGACCACTACCTGCCCCGCAGAGGAAGAGGCATGTATGTATTTTCCGCCTCCCAGCCATATTCCGGTATGATAAATGCGCGTTCTGCCGCTGTTCCAGAAGAACAGCAAATCGCCGGGGCGCAGGTCGCCGGTGGAATAGACGGTTTCCCAGCTGTCTATTACGGCATAGCTCTTGGCGCTCATACGGCCCACCTTTACGCCGTTGTTGACGAGGCAGTAGTATACGAGACCGCTGCAATCGAAGCTGTCCGGACCCTCGTCCGCCGTGATATAGGGTTTTCCCTGCTGAGCCATAGCCGTGGCAATAAATCCGTCCACGCTGCCTGTGGCGGCGGAAACGCTGCCGCCTCCGCCTGTCTTTGGGGTGCTTTCGGGCTGAGTGCCGGGGTCGGCCGTCTTGGTAGTACCTATGCTATCGCCCCCAACCTTGGGCGTGGCGCTGATCTTGGGCGTTTTCGCCGGCTTGGCCGTAGGAGTGGACTTGGGCTTAGGCGTAGGCGAAGGGGTTGGATCCACCTTGGGCCTTGCGTTGTTTGAGTAAAGTATATCCGCCGTGTCGGTATCCATAACGCCGGTAGCGTCAAGCTTGTTCTTTTTCTGGAAGGAGGAGAGCGCCTTTACCGTGGCCACGCCAAAGTAGCCGTTGGTCTTTTCCACCTCGTAGCCCAAATCCTGCAAGCGCTCCTGAAGGGACTCCACGTCCTCTCCCTCGTCGCCCTGTTGAAGCTTATACATGGCAGCCTTATCCGAGAAGAGCATCTCCTGGGTCAGCTCGTCCGCCTCGCCCGTCTCTTTCATGTGGTGTATGCGCTGAAAACGCTTCAGCGCCGCCTCAATAGGCTCGCCGAAGTACTCTGAAGGTTCATCGCCGTCCATATACTGCAGCTCCGCCAGCCTCTCATGTATGTCCGCCACCACAGGGTCTGTATCGCCGATCTTCAGCAGCCGGTACTTTGAGGGAGCCTCCGCTGCATCCTTAGGCGCAGCTGCCGTAATGGCAAAGTTCTCCGCCACCTCCGCCGTCGGGGTGGGGCTTGGCATATGAAGCATGGACTTGGATACTTCCACTATCTCCGGTCCTATGTCGAGGGTATCAAAGGCCATGGGTATCAGCACAAAAGCGCACAGCACAACGCCTCCCGCAGTAAGGAGCGGTATTCTGAGCCGCTTCATCATGGGGCGCCTATCCTGTCTGTTTTTCCTTTGGTTTTTCCGCAAATCATTAGTAGCTTCCATACTTGATAATTATAGCGCATACTGGCATATTTTGTCCAATGAACAATATGCTTCACTGTCCCTTTAGGCGTAAAAACCGTATGGCAATAGCAGTAATATTAGTGTAAAATATAATTTGATCCAATATTTCGGCAAAGGAACTGTATTTTACCATGGCACTATTAGCCGCAAGCGGCATAAGCAAGAGCTATTCCGCCCGTCTTCTCTTCGACGGGGTAAGCTTTGAGATAGCCCCCCGGGACAAGGTGGGCCTGGTAGGGGTAAACGGGTGCGGCAAAACTACCCTTTTTCGCATACTCACAGGCGAGGAAGCACCTGACACCGGCTCCGTGATGAAACATAAGGGCGCCCGCATGGGATTCATGCGTCAAAACGTGGAGAACACCTCGGATACACTGTACCAATCCACAGTAGCGGCATTTGACCACCTCATACGTATAGAGCAGGAGCTTGAGCGTATTTCCGAGGAAATATCCAATGGCGGCAGCGACGTATCCTCTCTTATTTCCCATCAGCAATCCCTCAACGAACGGTACGAGCGGGAGGGCGGCCTGACCTTCAGGAGCAGGGTACGCAGCACTCTCCTGGGTCTCGGCTTTACCGAAAGCGAATTCGCCAAGCCTCTCAGCGACATGAGCGGCGGCCAACGCAACAAGGCCCAGCTGGCAAAGCTGCTGCTCTCCGGCGCGGAGCTGCTGCTGCTTGACGAGCCTACCAATCACCTTGACATACAAAGCGTCACCTGGCTTGAGGATTTTCTCAAGAGCTACTCAGGGGCGTTTATAGTCATATCCCACGACAGGTACTTTCTGGATAGGGTAACCAACCGCACCCTTGAAATAAAAAACGGCAGACTCACCGCCACCAACGGCAACTATTCCCGCCACGTGGAACTGATGAGCACCCGCAACGAAATACTGCGCAGGCACTATGCCAATCAGAAGAAAGAAATACACCGCCTTGAAGGCGTTGTAGAGCAGCAGCGCCGCTGGGGCCAGGCTCACAATTTCATTACCGCCGAGGCGAAGCTCAAGCAGATAGAACGGCTGAAGGCGGAGCTGGTAGCTCCCGAAAAGGACACCTCCTCCATACATTTCAAGTTCACCGCGAAGGAAGTAGGCGGCAACGATGTGCTTATGTGCGAAGAGCTGAGCAAGTCCTATGATAAGCCGGTGTTCAAAAACGCCTCCATGCATATCCGCAAGGGGGAACGTGTATTCCTGCTGGGGCCCAACGGCTGCGGCAAGACCACCCTCATGAAGATAATAATGGGCCTTGAAAGGCAGGATTCCGGCACTGTGCGTCTGGGCGCCAAGGTGCAGCCCGGCTACTACGAGCAGACCATGACCTCCCTTGATCCCAACAGCACCGCACTTGCGGAAATACACAACGCCTACCCAAGAATGGACCTTACCCAAGTCCGTTCCGCCCTGGCGGCGTTCCTCATTCGCGGCGACGAGGTATTCAACGAGATAGGCGCCCTTTCCGGCGGCGAGAAGGCACGCATACAGCTTCTCAAGCTTATGCTTTCAGGGGCCAACCTGCTGCTGCTCGATGAGCCTACCAACCATCTTGACATATCCTCCCGGGAGGCTCTTGAGGCCGCTTTGGAGGATTACGAGGGTACCATGCTCATAATCACCCACGACAGATACCTGGTCAACCGCATGGCGGACCGCATACTCTACATGGAGGAAGACGGACTTACTGAATACATAGGCGGCTATGACGATTACCTTGAAGCAATTGCGCGAAGGCCTCAGCCCTCAGCTGAAGCTGCCTCCCCCAAGGTGGAAAAGCCCAACAGCTACAAGGCTCAAAAGGAGCGTCAGAGTATACTGAACCGGGCGGCGGGCGCTGTCCGCCGAGCAGAGGAGCGCATAGCGGCCGCTGAGCAGGAGCTTGAAGACATAAATCAAAAACTCGCTTCGCCAGTGATAGCATCGGACTACGTAAAATCCGCAGAACTTGCAAAAAAGGCAGACGACAAGCAGGCCGAGATCGATGCCCTCTATTCCCAGTGGGAGCAGGCCCAGCAGGCGCTGGATGATCTTTGCGAGGAAAACTCAAAGCAGGGCTAAGCTTAACGCGCAAGCCGCATTTATACATAAAGCAGTCCCCGCCATAAAGCGGGGACTGCCTTGCTATCGTCTGATTTTTATTTTACCTTGTTTATATCGGCTACCAGCTGAGAGAGGTCGGTATATCCCCTCGCAACGCCGTTCTCATCGGACACGGTCAGCTTATCATTTTCTACCTTTATCCATCCCTGTATGGAGTTTACCGGGAAGCAGTGATCCTGCTTGGGGTCCGGATCCTCCGCAAGGAAAAACAGGTAGGTATCGCCCTCGGAAAGCTTTACCGCTTTGTCGGCGCTCACCGGCCTGGGCTGGAGGGTATCGGCATCCGTCATGTCTTCGCTGCCCGAAGGAACATATACCAGATTTATTTCCTGACCGTAGCCTATATCGCCTTTTATGTTTCCGTATACACTGATGGTAAGATTTGCGGATAGCGCCTTCTTTTCGACTGTGCTTCCGCCGTCCTGGGTGCGGAATTTGGTGCTGCGCATATGAGACGCGCTGTTTACACGGCCTATGAATATATTCTCCGAGGCGTTTACAAGCGATCTGATATCATTGTAGTAGTAGTTCTTTGAAGGCGCAGTGATGACCCTTGAGATTGCGTCCATTTCCTTTTTGAACTCGCTGATCTTTATCCGCGAGCCGCCGTATTCCACATTTCCGTCCCGGATCACAAAGTTATCCGCGGAGGTGGAGCAATAGTCTGCCTCGTCCTCGGCATACTGCACATCGTTGCCCTCCGTAAGATAGAGCAGATACTTTTCGCCTACGGTATAGCTGCCCTTTACCAGTATTTCGGAGCCTTCCCGGGCGCTTCCGGCTATTACCTCATCTATGAGAATGCGGCTCTGGGCATTGTCGCCGGAATTTATCTTTTGTATGCATTCACCCGACACCACCAGTGAGGCGCTGCGATAGCTCTGACGCACGTCCGCCATGACGCGGTCGCTGCTCATTACGTTTGCCGAGAATGTGCGGCCTATAATAAGTGCTATCACGGCAACAGCAATGGTGGACAGTGCGGTTATGCGCTTCATCTTTACCTCTCCTTTCGGGTGATATGGGTGTTTTCTTCGCTCTATAGTATAAGACGCTTCAGGCGTCCAAAAGGTTGCAAATTTTTTAAAAAATTCTTTACATTTCCCTTCTGCCTTCCATTGCCTTCAGCAATGTCATTTCGTCCACGTATTCAAGATTTCCGCCGATGGGTATACCGTGGGCTATCCTCGTGGCTTTCACCCCACGCTGCTTGAGCAGCTTGGATATATACACCGCAGTGGCTTCCCCCTCTACGTCCGGATTGGTAGCCAGTATCACTTCGCTTACCCCGCCTTCATCTATACGCTGCAAAAGTTCCTTTATGCGTATATCGTCCGGGCCAATGCCATCCATTGGGGATATCGTCCCGCCCAGCACATGGTATGTGCCGCGGAATTCCCGCATCTTTTCCATGGCTACCACATCCCTTGCGTCCCTGACCACGCATATTACACCGGTCTTGCGGCTGGCGTCGCGGCATATGGCACAGGGATCCGTATCGGTGTAGTTGCCACAAACGGGACAGTGGTGTATCTTGTCCCTTGCGTCGTTTATGGCCTTTGCTATCTCGCGTGCTTCGCTCTCGGGCATGTCCAGTATAAAGTAGGCGAGGCGCTGTGCGCTCTTGGTACCTACGCCGGGCAATCTGCAAAGCTGGGAGACCAGATTGCTTATTGGGTCTGCCATATGTTTTTAGAAGCCCAATCCCATTCCGCCAGTAAGCTTGCTGACCTCGGAATTCGTGGCTTCCTCCGCCATGCGCATGGCCTCGTTGACGGCGGACAGTACCAGGTCCTGAAGCATCTCAACATCATCCGGATCCACGCAGGCAGGGTCTATCTCGATAGACTTTATCACCTTGCTGCCGTATGCCGTAGCCCTGACCGCGCCGCCGCCTACGGTAGCCGTAAACTCGCGGGTCTGGAGTTCCTGCTGCATGCGCTGCATATCCTGCTGCATCTTCTGCGCCTGCTTCATCAGCTGCTGCATATTCGCCCCGCCCATTCCGGGGAAACCGCCCTTTGCCATCAACATACCTCCGGGATTTTACTTGTATAACAGTATAACATAATTTGCGGCCCTGTTCAACGCAGCGCCGCATAATAGGTAATTTAAAAGCTATTTTCCACATTTGCGACACGTTTTTTTAATATTTGCACCGCAAATGGCTGATTTTTTGTTGCTTATCAGTTCTCGATCCTGAAGTTGCTGCCAAACAACGCCCTGCCGGTGCTCTCTATATCGTCCCCGCCGGAGTTGTGCGTCATACGCACCGTATACCCGGGCGCCACCTTATCTGCCGCTCCGTTGACCTTCTCCAGCGCTCCCGGCGCGCTCATCATGCGATATATTATTTCGCTCTCAAAAGCCACCTCCAGCACATTGCCGTTTATGGCGCTTCCCTTGCCGTACATTCCGGAAACCGCCATGGTGCGCTCCGTCTCTCCAAGCTTATCGAGTATAGCCTTCCAAAGCTTCTGCGGGGACATGCTGCCCGCCGTCTCTGCCGGTTTTACCGGATGTGCTGGGCTTGGCTTCTCCGGCTTTGACGCAGGCGCAGTCCTTATTGGCTCGTCAATATCAAAGGGCGGCACATCTTCGGGTTCCGGCGGCTCCTCAAAGCCGTAGTCGCAGGGATACTCATCGGCGTCAGGCTTTTCCCCGATAGGTATCGGCTCGGCAATTGCTGTGCGCCGGGGCGCCCCTTCCCGTACCTGCCGCTCGAGAACCTCGATGCGCTCCATAAGGTCGTCCATGGTGCGCTTTTCCTCGGGCCGGGATATGCGCACAAGCGTGCTTTCTATAAGCGCCCTCGGCATTGTAACTGTCCGAAGCCTGCCCTCGGCCTGCAACAGCAGCTCGCTGCATCTTAAAAGCCGCGTTTCGCCTGCTTCCTTTGCCTGCTCCTCGTACCGCTTCATAGAGTCCTCGGTGCAGTCCAGTATATCGCTGCAATGGCCGCAAAGCTTCGTCAAAAGCAGCGAACGCATGTGCTGCGTCAGGTCATGTAAAAACACCTTCAAATCACGGCCATCCCGAACTACCTGATCCAGCAGCTCCAGCGCCCTTGCAGGGTCGCTGGAAAGTACGGCCTCCGCCATGTCAAACAGAAAGCCATCCTCCATGCTGCCCAGCACGCTGTAAACGTCCTGTGTGCTTACATTGTTTCCGCAAAATGACAGGCACTGGTCCGCCAGGGAGAGGCAGTCACGCATGCCGCCCTCGGCAGCTCGTGCAATAGCCATCAATCCATCGCGCTCTATATGGGCGTTTTCGCGCTGAAGCACCTCCTCGGTGCGCTTGACCATGTCGGATACGCCGAGCCGGTGAAAATCCATTCTCTGGCAGCGGGAGATTATCGTCGCAGGTATCTTGTGGGGTTCGGTGGTGGCCAGTATGAACGTTACGTGGGGAGGCGGCTCCTCCAGCGTTTTCAGCAGGGCGTTAAAGGCGTTGGCGGAAAGCGCGTGCGCCTCGTCGATTATGTATACCTTGTGCTTCAGCTCAAGAGGCATGAACCGCGCCTTTTCGATTATGTCGCGCATATCGTCCACGCCGGTGTTGCTGGCGGCGTCCAGCTCGATTATATCCGCGCACTCCCCGGCGCTTATTTTGCAGGAACGGCAGCGGCCGCAGGGCTCGCCATCTACGGGCGCTTCGCAGTTCACCGCCCTTGCGAGTATGCGCGCGGCGCTGGTCTTGCCGGTTCCCCTGGTGCCCGCGAAAAGGTAGGCATGGGCGGTCGTGCCTGACTTCACCTGGTTTTTCAGTATTGTGGTTATATGCTCCTGCCCGATCATCTCGGAGAATGTGGCGGGCCGGTATTGCCTGTAAAGGGCGCGGTGGCTCATGCTTGCCTCCAGTTTGATTATTTGTATTTTATATTGTAGCATCGCGCAAAAGGTCAAACAAGGGAATGTTGCTATCCCGAGTCAAATAAAGTATAATATTTCAATATGAACAGGTGAAATCATGGAGGTTATATAAATAAAATGGCAGAACAGGAAAAGAAGACAGTACTTAGCGGCATACAGCCCTCTGGCTCCCCCACATTGGGCAATTATGTTGGTGCGCTCAAAAATTGGAAGCTCCTGCAGACCGATGACAGGCTCTGCTATTACTGCGTCGCCAATCTTCACGCCCTGACCGTTCGTCAGGACCCCACCGACCTTAGAAGGCGCGCCGGCGAGACTGTGGCGCTGCTGCTGGCCTGCGGCATAGATCCCGAAAGATCCGTATTGTTTGTGCAGTCCCACGTTCACGAGCACGCTGAGCTTAACTGGGTGCTGTGCTGCAACACCTATATGGGCGAGCTCTCCCGAATGACGCAGTTCAAGGATAAATCCGCAAAGCACGCGGACAATATAAACGCCGGCCTTTTCACCTACCCGGTGCTGATGGCAGGCGACATACTGCTTTATCAGAGCGACCTTGTGCCTGTCGGCGCGGATCAGAAGCAGCACATCGAGATCGCACGTGATATAGCCATACGCTTCAACAACGCCTATGGGGAGACCTTTAAGGTCCCAGAGGGCTTCATACCCAAATTCGGCGCCCGCGTTATGAGCCTTCAGGATCCTTCCATGAAGATGAGCAAGTCCGATCCTAACCCCAACGGCTTCGTGGCCATAATGGACGATCCTTCCGTCATAATGAAAAAGTTCAAGCGCGCGGTCACCGATAGCGATACCTTCATCGCGTTCGACCCCGAGAATAAGCCCGGCGTATCCAACCTCCTCTCCATATACACCTCCTTCACGGGGCTCACCATGGACGAAGCGGTGAAGCATTTCGACGGTCTCGGCTACGGCAGCCTCAAGACCGAAGTAGCCGAAGCCGTAATAGCCGGACTCGAACCCGTTCAAAACGAATATAAGAAGATACTTTCGGATAAAGCATACCTTGAGAAAATAATGGCGGATGGCGCGGAAAAGGCTTCCGCGCAGGCCCGAAAGACCCTCCGCAAGGTATACAGAAAGGTAGGGCTTGCCTGATGGATATGGATAAGCTCAAGAGCAGGCTGATGCTCAGCTATAACATTTTCAAAATAGTGCCGCTGCTGGGCATACTTATAGCGCTTTACGTCATGAACAAGAACCTTATCGCCGCATATATAATCGCAATAGTGTGCATAGTCGGCGGCTACGGTCAGGCGCTGATATTCTACCGCTGCCCCTTCTGCGGAGCGCGGCTAATGAAGGTCCGCGGAGGCGTACCACGCCATTGTCCCGAGTGTGAGCGCCAGCTTATAGTCGACGCCGAGCACCCTCTTGAGAACACCGATGCTTCAAAGGAGGAAAACAGCCGGTCTTAGCGCAAGCTTACTGTTTTTTATTGTATATTGGCTTTACCGCGTTCCTTCCATTTCCCATTATGATAACTGCCGATGCGCCGCTTATGCCCATGAACAGGCTCAGCACCCCGCGCATCGGCATTATTTCTGTGAGCATACCGGCCAATAGCTGCCCCAGCAGGGAGCCTATGGTGGTCAGCATCAGGAAGGTACCGTTGAATCTGCCCTTTCGGTTATCCGGCACATACGACTGGGTAGAGGATATGCGGATATTGTAGGAGGTCACCCCCAGCACCCCCTGCAGGAAGCAGAAGAGCCGCATTAGCGCGAGGGGCAGATAAAGATATGTTCCCTCCAAGGCCGATATGACAACGTATACGAACACCGCTATTTTGACCTTATGCTCTTCCGGCAGATGCAGCCTGTAATGCATCATTCCGCCCAGCACCCGTCCCAGCACCATAAAGCCCCATACCGACATATAGATATACTCGCCGTCAGCGTACCCCGCTTTAAAGTAAGGCAGCGTTATAACGTTAGATGCGCCCGTGGCCATAAAGCAGAATATGAAATACAGGGTTATATACAAAAGGCCCTTTTCCGTCCAGAGGTAGCGCATACCCTCCTTCATATCCTCCATATAGCCGCCGAAGGTGTACTTTGAGCCGCTCTGCCCATTCTTGCCCTCCACGTCGCTTATCTGCGTCTCGAATATGGCGGCGGTGCAGAAGCAGGCTGAATTTATCAGCATCAGCCATACCATTCCCACCGTCTTATATAAAAAGGTGGATACGGGTATCATCACCAGCACCAGCGTTTCGAGCGTGCTCAGCACCGAATAAGCCTTTATATAGTTGCCCTCGGATACCAGCATAGGGTAAAAGCTTTCGAAGGCCACGGTGTAGGCGCTGTGTATTGTTCCGATTATGAACGTTATGGATGCAAATGCCCAGAAGCTGAAAAGCCCGAAGTACATCAGCCCCGCCAGCAGGGCATATATGGCAGTTGAGGCGAAATCAAGCATATATATGGTCCTGCGCCGGGAAAACCTGTCCATCAACGGCCCGGCAAGCACCGGCGCCGCTATCTGTGGCAGCGTATACAGGAACATATATATGGCGTAATACAGCGGGGACTGGGTATAGTCCAGCACGAAAAGGCTCATGGCAAAGCCGGCCATGCTGTTGCCCAGCATGGATACGACGCTGCCTATGGTTATTATGGTGTAATCCTTCGTCCAGAGCCTGTTCATGGTACAAATGTTATTCGCCGGGATACAGCGGGTATTTATCCGTTATTTCCCTCACCTTTGCGGCGACGCGTTCCACTGCTTCCTCTCCGTTTTTTATTATGTCAGCTATCAACCTGCCCACAATGACAAAGTCGTCTTCATTAAGGCCTCTGGTGGTAGCCGCAGGTGTTCCCACCCTTATGCCGCTGGTGACAGCAGGCTTGCGTGTCTCGTTGGGTACGCTGTTCTTGTTTACGGTTATGTTAGCCCTGTCCAGAAGCTGCTCGACTTCCTTGCCCGTAAGCCCGTCCGATCCCAGATCCAGCAGAAGCAGATGGTTGTCCGTACCGCCTGATACCAGCCTTACGCCCTCCGCCTTCAGGCTTCTCTCCAGCGCCTTTGCGTTGTTTATCACCCGTTGCTGATATGCCCTGAACTCGGGCTTTTGCGCTTCCTCAAAGCATACCGCTTTCGCCGCGATAACGTGCATCAGCGGGCCGCCCTGGGTGCCGGGGAATATGGCCTTGTCTATGGCGTTGGCAAATTCTTTTTTGCACAGTATCATGCCGCCCCTTGGCCCGCGCAGCGTCTTATGGGTAGTCGTCGTCACAACGTCGGCATACGGCACGGGATTCATATGCAGTCCCGTCGCCGCAAGGCCCGCGATATGCGCCATGTCCACCATGAGGAGGGCGCCCGCCTCATCGGCTATTTCGCGGAATTTCTTATAGTCTATCTCACGCGGGTACGCCGACGCGCCCGCAATTATCAGCTTCGGCCTTATATCGAGCGCCTTTTTGCGCACCTCGTCGTAATCTATGCACTCCGTCTCGGGATCGAGGCCGTAGGAATAGAAGGTATAGTATTGACCGGACATATTGACGGGGCTTCCGTGGGTAAGATGGCCGCCGTGGGAAAGATTCATGCCCAGCACCTTATCGCCGGGCTGAAGCAGCGCGAAGTATACTGCAAAATTGGCGCTGGAGCCGCCGTTGGGCTGTACGTTGGCGTGCTCCGCGCCGAAAAGCTGGCAGGCGCGGTCCCGCGCGATATTCTCCACTACGTCCACATATTCGCAGCCGCCGTAGTAACGCTTATCTGGATACCCTTCGGCATATTTATTTGTAAGATGGCTGCCCATAGCCGCCATCACCGCAGGCGACACAAAATTTTCCGAGGCTATAAGCTCTATATTTCTCCTCTGCCGCAAAAGTTCATTCAGCATCGCTTCTGCAACGTCGGGCGCGGCCTCTCTTATAATGTCAAGCTGTATCATGGCTTCACCCCCTGAAGGTTCCAATTTGTGCATACTAATTGATTATAAATAAAGCGCGGTCATATTGCAATCACCGCGCTTTATTTAATATCGTTTTTTAAATTACTGCTGCTCGTCTTCGTGACCCACTATCTCGATCATGCGGGGTTTGAACTCGCGCATTTTGGAAAACGCGGGGTCAAGGCCCTTGAGTATAAAGTAGGTGCCGCAGCAGAGCAGTACGCCGCCGATTACCGCGAACATATTGCTTATCCTGCTGCCTATAAATACGCCCAGTATAAGCCCAATGAGCGGTATGCCGTAAGCTATGGCGCTGGCCTTGAACATGCTGCCGCTGTGCAGCTCTATTGCCACTATATCGCCCACCCCAGCGTCGCAGGAGTTGTCTATCTCTATATCCGCCTCATTTGAGCCGAAATGAAAGCAGGCGTTGCAGTGGCCGCAGGCGTCGCTGCGCTGGAAGCGTACCACAGCAAGCTTGCCCTTAAGCCCGACCACCTTGCCTGTCTGGCGAAGTTCTTCTCCCGCCATGGCTTACTCCTTATCAGCAACAGTCTCTATATGCAGCTCCTCAAGCTGTGCCTGCTCTACTACGTCGGGGCAGCCGGACATGAGGCAGGACGCGGTCTGTACCTTCGGGAAGGCTATGACGTCGCGTATGCTGGAAGCCCTGGTGATGAGCATAGCCAGCCTGTCCAGACCGTATGCAAGGCCGCCGTGAGGAGGAGTGCCGTACTTGAAGGCGCCCATCAGGAAGCCGAAGCGCTCCCAGGCCTCTTCCTTGGTAAAGCCCAGCTTCTCAAACATCTTCTCCTGTACCTCGGGGGAGTGGATACGTATAGAGCCGCCGCCAATCTCGTTGCCGTTGAGCACGATATCGTATGCTTTGGCGCGAACCTTGCCCTGATCGGTATCCAGCAGGTCCAGATCTTCATCCATAGGTGATGTGAAGGGGTGATGCATGGCGTAATACCTGCCGTCTTCCTCGCTCCATTCGAACTGGGGGAATTCTATTACCCACAGGAAGTTGAACCTGGTATCGTCCATGAGGCCTAGCCTGCGACCCAGCTCAAGGCGCAGAGCGCCCAGAGCCTGATATACTACCGTATCCTTTGCGTCGGCAACGAAGAACAGTATATCGCCGGTCTTGGCGTTAGTGCGCTCCAGTATGGCCTTTATCTGGTCCTCGGTGAGGAACTTTGCGAAGGAGCACTGAATTCCCTCGGGCTTCATACTCAGCCACGCGAGGCCCTTTGCCCGGTAGGTCTTTACCAGGTCGCCAAACGCGTCTATCTGCTTGCGGGTAAAATGCTCCACTCCGCCTTCTACGTTGATGCAGCGCACGGAGCCGCCGCCCTTGACTGCGTCCGCAAATGCGCCGAAGCCGCAGTCCTTCACTATATCGCTTACGTTTACGAATTCAAGGCCAAAACGGGTATCGGGCTTGTCCGAGCCGTAACGGTCCATGGCTTCCTGCCAGGTTATGCGAGGCAGCGGAAGCTGAATGTCTACATCCAGAGTTTCCTTCATCAGGCGCTTGATGAAGCCCTCCTGAACGTTCATTACGTCGTCCTGCTCCACGAAGGACATCTCAAGGTCGATCTGCGTGAACTCGGGCTGACGGTCTGCGCGCAGGTCCTCGTCGCGGTAGCAGCGGGCTATCTGCATATAGCGGTCAAAGCCGGAAAGCATGAGCAGCTGCTTGAATATCTGGGGGCTCTGGGGCAGAGCGTAGAACTTGCCGGGCTGAACGCGGCTGGGTACCAGATAGTCGCGGGCGCCCTCAGGGGTGCTCTTGCAGAGGGTAGGAGTCTCTATCTCTATGAAACCCTGCTCTGCGAAGTACTCGTGAGCTACCTTGGTTATCTTACTGCGCATGAGCATGTTTGCCTGCATGCAGGGGCGGCGCAGATCCAGATAGCGATACTTAAGGCGGAGCTGCTCGGCGGCATTCACGTTATCGTCGATGTAGAAGGGAGGAGTCTCGGATACGCCCAATATCTTCAACTCCTTGGCAATAAGCTCCAGCTCGCCGGTCTTCATGTTTCTGTTTACCATTTTCTCATCGCGCCTTGCCAATACGCCCTTTACGGCGATGACATACTCGCTGCGGATGGTTTCAGCCTTTTCAAACACTTCCTTAGGAAGCTCGCTCTCGTTAAAGGTCACCTGCATGGTGCCGGTGCGGTCGCGGAGGCCTATGAATATGAGGGAGCCCAGGTTCCGCCATGTTCCGGCCCAGCCCATGAGCACCATTTCCTTGCCTACCTCGTCCACAGTAGGCTCTGCGCAGTAGTGTGTGCGTTTCCAACCCTGAAGCAGTTCTGCCATTGTACTTTTCCTCTCTTATCTTAAAATTTGCTGTACTCTATTCCCAAGGGCGGCTATTGGAACATAGCCCTCGTCCCCTGTTTCCATATCCTTGAGCTTTACCTCGCCCCGTTCAAGCTCCTCGTCGCCTAAGATAGCCACGAATCTGGCGTCTATCTTGTTGGCGTACTTGAACTGTGCCTTGAAGCTCTTGCCTACATGGTCGAATTCGGTCTTTATGCCGCTGCCGCGGAGCTTTGCGGTAAGCGTGAAGCCCACCTTGCGGGCCTCCTCGCCCATCGCCGCCACATATACCTCAACGTTGCGTGGCTGTGGTATTTGCGCTCCCGAAAGCTCTGCTATGAGCAGCAGCCTTTCCATACCCATGCCGAAGCCTATGCCGGGAAGCTTAGGTCCGCCAAGCTGCTCCAGAAGCCCGTCATAGCGGCCTCCGCCGCATACCGTTCCTGAATATCCCTCACTGTTTGCGATTATCTCGAACACGGTCTTTGTATAATAGTCCAGCCCGCGCACTATGAAGGGATCCACCTTGTACTGTATGCCTACGCTGTCGAGGCAGCCCTTCAGCTCTTCAAAGTGCGCCCTGCAGTCGTCGCAGAGACAGTCCAGAATGGTAGGTGCGCCCTCGCATATCCTCTTGCACTTTTCTTCCTTGCAGTCCAATATGCGAAGAGGGTTCTTCTCGAAGCGGCTTTTGCAGGTCTCGCAGAGGCCGTCGTAATTGCTCCTCAGGTATTCCTTTAGCAGCTCGTTGTATTTTGGCCTGCAATTGGGACAACCTATGCTGTTTATGTTTACGGAAAGGCCCTTCACACCTATTTTATCGAGAACGGTCATGGCAAGCTCGATACATTCGGCATCTATGCTTGCCCTGGGCGCACCGTAGACCTCCACGCCAAACTGATGATGCTCGCGCAATCTTCCCGCCTGAGGCTTATCATAGCGAAACACAGGACAGTAGAGATAATACATCTTGGTAGGCTGGGGGTCGTTGAAGAGGTTGTTTTCTATGAACATGCGGGCCGCGCCGGCAGTACCCTCGGGCTTGAGGGTTATGGACCTGCCGCCCTTGTCATCAAAGGTGTACATTTCCTTCTGCACTATATCCGTGGTATCGCCCACTCCCCGAAGGAACAGCTCGGTATGCTCAATGACGGGGGTGCGTATCTCGCTGAACCCGAAGTTGTCGCAGGTCTCCCTTGCGATCTTCTCAATATACTGCCACTTATAGCTTTCTCTCGGCGTAACGTCCTTAGTGCCCTTCGGCGCCTGAATTGCCATGATTTCTCCTCGCATTCTATTTTAATAATAAAAAGGTCTCCCGCCCGGCAAAGGGACGGGAGACCCGCGGTACCACCCTAATTGGGCTAATAAAAGCCCCGGCTCAAGGCCATTAACGCAGGCCATACGGGCAGGCTTTTTACCCGCCGGCTCACGGGCGTCTCCGGCGATAGTCTCCGCGGGGCTTTCAGCCAGGGCCCACGCTCTCTAAAGAAGGCTTAATTTCGCCGCTCTTCCGGTCAATGCCAATATTCTTGCTAATTATATAATCGCAGGCTAAAAATGTCAAGAAAGTATGCTACTTTGAATACAACTCCCGCTTTTCAGCGGCGACTGTATGTACCTTTGCGATATAGGTGCTCACATCCTTTGGGTTGGGTATGCGCTCCACCCGGCATTTCCCATCGAATATGCGCTTGGTCATGGCCCCCGCGCCATGCGCCATTATGGAGGTCGTCTCCTCCATCATGTCGATGTTGTACATGCACACCTTATCAGGCTTTGCATAGCCCACGTTCTCCAGGTTGCCGCTCATGTACTTCTGGCGGTACATATAATATGGCGCCATGCCCATGCTCCGGGCGTATTCCATGCCAAGCTGCACCATCTTTTCGACGGTATCCCCGTCCGGCAGCTCATAGCTGCCAAGGCTCTGCTTCAATCGCGATGAACGCTTTATGGCCAGCGTATGCACAGTAAGGTTATCCGGCTCGAGCTTCCTGATCTCGGATAAAGTATGCTCCATATCAGCCATATCCTCCCCGGGCAGGCCCGCTATAACGTCCATGTTTATGCTGTTAAAGCCCACTGCGCGGGCCATATCCAAACAGTCCGCTATATTCTTTGGGGTGTGGCTCCTTCCCACCAGCTCCAGCGTCCTCTGGCACATGGTCTGTGGATTTATGGATATCCTTCCCGCTCCCATGGATTTTATTATCTCAAGCTTTTTCTTCGTTATCGTATCCGGCCTGCCCGCCTCCACGGTAAATTCCCGGCCGTAGCCGCCGTACTGCCCGAGCGCATAGCTCAGCACATCCTCAAGCTCGCTCTCTGTAAGCACCGTAGGAGTGCCGCCGCCCATATACATGCTTCTTATCTTAAATCCGCAGTCTCGGGCTATTTCCGCGCCGAGGCGTATATCCTCCTTCAGCGCGGCTATGTAGGCCGCCATGTCCGTCTTGTCGGTGCGGACGCCGGAGGCGAAGGAGCAATAAAGGCACCGCGTCCGGCAGAAGGGTATGCCTATATACACGTCCACGTCCCTGTCGGCAACGTCCATGAACGGCCGCTGTATATCCACTATCTCCTTTGCCAGGGCGAGCTTTTCCGGGGTCACGTCGAACTCCTCCGCCATAAAGCGCAGGGCCTCCTTTTCGCCTTTTTCGGCTATAAGCTCGCGGAGCAGCCGCGTGGGGCGTATTCCCGTAAGGCTGCCCCATGGGAGCCTCGCGTCCTTATATACCTTGCCCAGTGCGCGGAATACGGCTATCTTCATGCAGCGCTTGCGATAACGCTTCCTGTTCAGCTCGCCGCCGCCCACGTTCGGATGAAGATAGACGTACTCTGCCCGCGCCCCATCCATATCGGCAGTGCAGACAGCGCGCCACGTATCGCCGCTTTCCTCCATCACAGCCGAAATAAAGGGGGCAGTCTCGCCGTTCTCGGCGGGAACCACCTCCTCCATGGGCAGATAAAGCCTTATTACCTCGCCCAGATCGTTCAAAAGCTCCGGGTGGTCAGTATGTACCCTTATCATTTTCTCTCCTGATCTATCTTACATACGGGTTTGCCGCCCGCTCCTCATCCAGCGTGGTGGCGGGGCCGTGACCCGGATAGGCGATATAGTTGCCTTCCAGAGCAAAAAGCTTATTCTTTATGGAGCTTACTATATCCTCATAGCTTCCGTAGCTGAAATCCGTCCTGCCTATGCTCCGGCGGAAAAGGGTGTCCCCCACAAACACGCATTTCTTTTCCTCCAGCACATAGCTGACGCCGCCCACGGTGTGACCGGGGGTAAACAGCACATTGAACTCCAGGCCAGCTTCCCTTACCATATCGCCGTCCTTGAGCTTTACGTCGGCATAGAAGGGCTCGATCTTCCTGAAGGTGAGGTTTATGTCCTTATCCCTGAGTCCCGCTTCGTCCAGCTCGCCTATGTACACCTTCATGCCCTGCTTTTGCAGCTCCGGCACGCCCAGCATATGGTCAAAATGGCAGTGGGTGAGCAGTATGGCGTTACACCCAAGGCCGTTTTTCTCAAGGTATGTATTTACCTTTCCCGCGTCCGCCGGATCGATTATAACGCACTCGTCGCTGTTATTAAGCCGCACAAAGTAAGTGTTCACACAGTACGGGCCGGTTTCTATGCTGCTGACTGTTATATCTCTGTTCATGCTGTTTTCCTCGCTTAAAATGTCCTTCTGCTATCCAGAAGTATAGTCACCGGGCCGTCGTTTATGAGACTCACCTGCATATCTGCTCCGAACTCGCCGCACTGTACAGGCACGGTTTCCCTCAGCTTGGCTATTGCCGCCTCATACATGGGTATGGCCTTTTCCGGCCTCGCCGCCTTTATGAAGCTGGGGCGCCTGCCCTTGCGGGCATCGCCGAAAAGGGTGAACTGTGATATGAGCAGTATCTCTCCGCCTATGTCCGTTATGCTCAGGTTCATCTTGCCCTCGCTGTCCTCAAACACCCGAAGGCCGGTGAGCTTTTCGCATATGTATTCGAGATCGGCCTGCTCGTCTATGTCCTCTACCCCCAGCAGCACCATAAAGCCCCTGCCTATGCTGCCCTTAACATTCCCTTCTATGCTTACCGACGCCTCGGATACTCTCTGCACTACTGCCCGCATATGTTTTCTCCTTAAAAATATTACTGGTTTACCCGGTATACCTCCTTGACGGAGCGCACCTTACGCATACTCTTGATTATGTTGTTGAGCTGCTCCGTGCTGGATACGTCGAAGGAAAGCTGTATCTGTATTATGTTTTGGTTGGCCTTGTCAACCTTTGCGGTCATGGCGGTTATGCTTATGTTCATGCCTGCAAGGACCTGGGATACGTCCATGAGAAGGCCGGTGCGTTCATCAGCTACTACCTGTATGGTAGCGGTATAGCTGCTCTTGGCGTTGTTTGCCCATTCCGCCCTTACTACCCTTTCGGGATCCATAAGCAGATCCCCTATATTGGGGCAGTCCTTTCTGTGAATGGACACGCCCCTGCCGCGTGTGACATAGCCTATTATATCGTCTCCGGGAAGCGGCGTACAGCAGCGGGCAAAGCGCACTACCATTCCGGTGTCGCCCTCCACTATCACGCCCTTGCCGTTGCCGCGGTTCTCAGGCCTGCTCTGCTGCTCCTCCTCAAGCCGCTCCAGGCGCTCTGCGGCAGGCAGCCGCCGCCTTTGCCTCTTTTTTTGCCTGCTCAAGAAGCTTGTTTGTCACCTGTCCCGTGGTTATGCCGCCGTAGCCTATAGAGGCATATACGTCGTCCAGATCGGACATATTGAACTTTTTTAATATGTCCTCGAAGTATTCCTTCTTGCCGGTAAAGTCGCTTAGCTGCGCGCCCTGGCGCTTCAGCGCCTCGGAGAGCATATCCTTGCCCCGCTGTATGTTCTCCTCCCGGTTGGCTTTCTTAAACCACGTGCGTATTTTTGCCTTGGCCTGCTGTGTCTTGGCGATCTTCAGCCAGTCGTAGCTGGGCGCGGCGTTCGGCGAGGTTATTATCTCCACCACGTCGTTGTTTTTCAGCTTGTAGTCAAGGCGCACCAGCGCGCCGTTTACCTTCGCGTGCTGAACATGATTGCCAACGTTGGAGTGTATCCTGTATGCGAAGTCTATCGGCGTAGAGCCCGTAACGAGGTCTATTATCTTGCCCTGAGGGGTAAGCACATAGACGTAATCGCCAAAGAAATCCTTGCGTATGTTCTCTATAAATTCCCTCGTGGTGTTGGAATCCGCCTCCAAGGAAAGGGCTTCTCTCAGCCACGCAAGCTTGCTGTCCAGATCGTCAGGGTTGCTTCTGCCTTCCTTATACATCCAGTGCGCCGCTATGCCGTATTCAGCAGCCTTGTGCATTTCCGGCGTCCTTATCTGCACCTCAAATGGCATACCCATGCCGTCGTTTGAG
>ENA-OROD01000861-OROD01000861.1-human-gut-metagenome-genome-assembly--contig:-NODE-861-length-27128-cov-3.854024_pt1 | contig 27128 bp, 25 predicted proteins | sample MGYA00242123_ERZ509038 | MGnify/ENA primary metagenome ERZ509038 (study PRJEB26280, sample SAMEA2338719) | human gut metagenome | biome: human gut; feature: human-associated habitat; material: faeces... | reverse complement strand
GCAGAGGCGAAGTCTCTGCCTGTCAAGCGGCCAAGGCATTAAAAATCACCCACCGGACCTTCCTTCGGTGGGCAAGGGACAATGCGGATACATAAGTACAGTTTGTTAACCAGAGGCAAACCGTTTCCTCGGCAGCTTTGGATACACCTAAATAATAACATTTTCATATGTATTTTGCAAGACCTGATTCCACTTTAATCTCGATAAAAATGTGTACTTTTGTATCCGAAATGTTCTGGCCAGAGCTGTTCCTTCGGCATGACTTCAGAGAAAAAATCGGGAGGAAAGGAAATGAGCAAACGCATTTGTTCCATATTTCTGCTGCTGACACTGCTGCTTGCGCTGCTGCCGATAACGGAGGGAATACGTGCCTGCCGTTTAAAAAAACGGAACGGAGAAAAGTTTGCGGGCAGCTGCGCTCGCTGCGCGGCGGGAGCATTGCTTCCGGCTGCGGTCTCGGCCGGCATGATCGGCGGCTTGCTATACTGCGGTATGCTTAATGACTGCTTTTTGAAAGGTGCGATCGGACTGCGGCAGGGGTTCAGGTTTATGTTTGAATCTGCGTTCGGACTGCTAAGTCTTAATGCGCCTGAAATATGGGTGAGCGCTGTTTCCGGCATCGCACTTATTCTTCTGCTCTTTGCGGGCGGGAGAAGGATCAGATTGAGTTATTCGCTGTTTTGCTTTGCATGGATGGCAATCGCCTTGCCCAACGTTAACGCAAAATATATATTGGTTTTGACGGCGGCGTTTCCGTTTTTGCCGCTGTTTGTTTCGGCAATTGCAAAGAGCCGCGCCGTGCGGGTGATCGTCGGCGTTTTGGGGTTTGCATGTGAAATTGCATTCGCCGCATTAATGTTTATTTAAAAGCTTTGCTGTGCGTAAAAGCTTTGCTGTGCGTAAAAGCTTTGCTGTGCGGGCATTGGAGCAGGCGACCCGAGAACGGACTTCATAAAACAAAACTAAAGATAAGCTGCAAAAGCTCGCTGCCTACGGTCGCTGCGGCAGCGGGCTTTTAGGCTTTACTTTAACGGAATTAAGTATACATTTGCATGAGCCTGCTTTGGAACAAATCGGGCGGATTTATTTTTCGGCTGCACTTTCCGCTTTGTTCGCAGCGGTTTCTGTGCTTTCTGCTTTGTTCGGAAAGCGAACTTTTGCAAGCAGTGAGGTGTTTTTCATCAGCCACCAAAGTGCAATGAGCACCTGGAGAACCGCTGCAATGATATAAATGAGAGAAACGTTCGGAACGTTAAGCGAGATATCAACCGAAAGCGCAACACCCCAAACGATTCCGCAAACGGACAGATAACTGAAAATCGGCGGGTGCCAAAGCGCGGACAGCACAAGCGTCACGATGAACATCGCGGGGATTGCATAAATGAATGCAAGCCAAATTCGCGGAAGGTCGGGAAAGGCGACTTTGAATGCGAAAAAAACAACGGCCGCAACAAGCCACACCAGTCCGGCGGACATCAGCGTTATGATACTGCGCTTCAGCTTAGGTGCGGCACGGTGGCTCTTTCGATGCTTTTCGGTCAAAAGGTCGTTAACCGTTACGCCGAACAGTTCCGCAAGCATGACAAGAACAAAAATATCGGGAACACCGTCCGCTCTCTCCCATTTGGAGACGGATTTATCCGAATAGTGGATTTTTTCGGCAAGCTCCGCTTGGGTAAGGTTGCATTCACGCCGGTAGCGCACAATGTTTTCGGCAATGGTTTTTTTCACTTTTTCATCATCTCTAACTATCATGAGACTATTTTACAACAACAAGCGAAAAAAAGCAACAGAAAATCAATTATAATGCGATATATAAATTTGTTAACAAAAATAAACAAAAAAACACACTCTACTCACGGTAGAATGCGGGTTTTTGAACTCTACCGGCGGGAATCGGCAGCATAGAATTCCGTATGCGCACAATAGGGTGCATTTCGGCGGGGAATATGATACAAAATAAACCGCAAAGCAAAGCAGGGACACCTGCCTTAGGCCGACATAAACAGAGGAGGTCGGTACGGAAAAAGAAAAGCGAAAGGAATCATCAGAAACATGGAGAATCTCAGAGCGAATCATTTTGAAAGTCGGGACAGCGGACTCAATAAAAACGAATTTAACTTGTCCGCAAAATCCGGAAGGTCGGTCGGCAAGGGAAAGCTGTGCGCTGCCAAAATTATACGGGTTGTAACCGTGCCGCCGGTATTTGCGGCTCTGCTCACAACGATTCTTTATATTGCAATGGGTGACGCTGCGTTTGCAAACAGGTTTCACTATGCGGAGGCTGTTTTTTCGCTCAGCCTTCTGCCTGTTGTTCCGTATGCGCTGTGCGCGGTGATTCCCGCATTGAAAAAGCGCGGAAGGAAGTTTGAAAGGACGGTTGCGCTCATTTTCTCGGTGACGGGTTACTTTATGGGTGCGGCATTTGCTTTTTTCGGCGGAGGAGTGCAGGTTGAAAAGGTTATGTTTGCAACATATCTCTGTTCCGGGCTGCTGCTGGCGATACTTTCCTTCATATTCAAATATCGCGCAAGCGGTCATGCCTGCGGTGTTGCGGGGCCTGTCGCAATGCTGACGGCGTATCTCGGTGCTGCTTTCCTGCCTGCTGCTTTGCTTTTGGTGCCGATCGGCATATCATCGGTTCGACTCGGACGGCACACTGTGCTTCAAGTCATAATCGGTTCGGCGGTTTCGGTTGTTTCATTTTGTGCAATGTACCTGCTTGTGCCTGCGCTCGGATTATAAAAAGACTGAATGCGTTAAAAATAATAAGATAGATGAAAAAGGAAGCTCCCCGCAAGGGGGGCTTCCCCCATTTGTTATGTGCAGTTCAAAACGGCGGAGACCCGCAGAATAAGTGATTTTGGAAATGCAGAAATGATACTGCAAATGCGTTGAAGAAAGGGCTGCTGCCGCAAAAGAATAATAGCGATAACTGCATACAGCCGCAGGGGAAGCGGATGTATGAGGAGGGGCTTTTGCAGCAGCAGCTTCCCGAACGGAAGGCTCGGAGGAAGTGGTGTCCGCGCACTGCTGCTGATGCCGCATAGAGGGGAAAGAAATGAACCGTGACATGACAGCGGTGTGCGGACTGTTAGGTGCGATGTATCCGTGCCCTTTGCGATACATCGCGGGGCGAGATATCTGCGGCAATGTGTTGCCTGTGAACATATATTAACAGAATAAAATTTATTTTGCCGAATTTGCGCCCGAATTGCATTTTTTTGTCACAAAACGGACACAGGCGACACAAAGGAACATATATTAATGTTATATGTACTTTTTTATGTACAGCAGCAATAAAAAGCTGCACTTCATGCAGCATCGGAAAGCGGTGCTGCAAACAATGTTCAAAAAATTGCCTAAATTCAATTGTTGAAAAAGAAGTTCTGTTATGCTACAATGCAGACTGGACAGGAATAGAGTCGGCTTGCGCTTCAAAATGAGGAACAGCCGAACCGTGTTCCGAATGAGAACAAAAAGAAAAAGGAGTTAAACAATAACGAATGAAAAAAATTGCAACTGTCTTTACGGCAATTCTTCTTGCTGCCGCAATGCTGCTGCCGCAGGCAATGCTTGCGGATCAGGGCGCGGTGTTCACGATGAACGGCACGGACAACGTTCCTGCCGGAGGCACCTTTGATGTTACGCTGAGCGTAAGCGGAGAATATGCAATCCATGCTGCTCACCTTTCCGTTGAATATGATCCCAATTCTCTCGAACTTGTCGGGCTTGAAGAGCTGGATGTTATGAAAAGCCTTCGTTCCGGGAACAACCTTGTTATCCTTGATTACGAGACGCTTGCCTATCAGGGCAAAATCAAGCTCGGAATCGGTATGCCGACCGATGCGATGAACGCGAAAGGCGATATCTTCAAAATGACCTTTAAGGTCAAAGACGGCGTTGCGGTGAATCAGCAAATCGTTATGATCGTAAACGAATTTGTGAATGCACCCGTCGGCGGCGAATCCACTCCGCAGGCGTTCACGACCCATAACGCGATAATCACGATCAGCGGAGCGAAGGACCCCGAGGGCGGATTTAACCGCGGAGAAGAGGCTGTCGGCGACAACAAGACATCGGCTCCGAACTATCAGCCCACCGAAACAAAACAGCCCGCCGAAAGCGGTGACCCGACCGGCAGCACCACGCCCGAACCCGGTGCGGACAGCACCAAAGCTCCCGACACAAAACCCAATGACAACACTAAGACGCCTTCAAACAGCGGCGGAGAAAAAACACCCGTCAAAGTTTGGCCCTTCATTGCTGCGGGCGGCGTAGTTGTTCTCGGCGCAGCGGCAGGAGTTGCAGTCGCTCTCTCTAAAAAGAAAAAGAACAACGAAGACAACTGAACGGTTTAAGCCTTAAATCGGGCTGAATAAATGCCTTGACCCGTGTTTGTGCGGCAGCTGCCGGCAAACAGGCAGACAAAACGGGAGCGTCGGAGCAATTCCGACCTCCCAACTGATTTGCACAAGGAACATTCCCGGCGGAAATTGTTCAGCCGTTCGTACACAGTAAAAAGCAAAACGCCGAAAACGGCGGCAAAATCTAACACTTATTTTTATCACTAAATGAAGGGCAGAAGAAAGCATATGAAACGAATTCTTGCAGCCTTTACAGCTTTGCTCATTCTCTTTTCGGGATTTTATGCCAATGCAGAAAGAAACGGCAGTTCATCGTCCAAAATCGGAGAAAACATTTCGGACTTTGTTTCCGAAACGATTCACGGAGAAAACATTAACGGAGCAGTTTTTGCTCAAAAAAAGATAACGGTTCTGCACTATTTTTCAACTTGGAGTGCCGTATGCATAAACGAGATGGAATACATGCAGACGGCGGCGGACGGTTTCTCCGATGACATCGGGGTCTACGGCTTGCTTTATGAGGATGCAACAAGCACTCCGGAGGCATGCGCCGAGCTTATGGAAAGCGCGGGGTACACTTACGATTGCATTCGGCTCGATTCGGTGCTGGGTGCACTTGTTTCGGAATATAACATGATTCCGCAAACATTTATTGTAAATAATCAGGGAGTTGTTGTAGAACATTTTGTCGGCGAATTTGAAAATTACGGGCAACTTGAACAAAGAATCGAACATTGGCTCGGTTATTCCGAACAAAACTGTACCATAACGTTTATCGACGGACTGACGGACGAAATAATTTCGCAGGCAAACATTCCCGTCGGCGGTTCGGCTGTTCCCCCGATTCCGCCCGAACACGAGGGTTACGAGTTCCTGATGTGGGAAGGGATATATCAGAATGTTCAACATTCGGGGAATGTCTATGCGCGATATGAGGCAGTTGAGCCGACCACACGCCCGGGAGATGTCGATATGGACGGAATTGTTTCGATCGCCGATGCACTGGTGACGGCGCGCGTTGCGCTCGAACTTATTGAACACGACGGCGTTGCGCAGTACGGAGATATGGATAACGACGGAAGAATAACAATTGCCGACGCGCTGCTGATTGCACGAATTGCAATAGGCGTTGCGTGATAAGAGCTTACGAGCGACAGGGAGAAAACGATGTTTGTTATAGTCGGGCTGGGCAACCCGGGCAGGGAATACGCCAAAACGCGTCACAATGTCGGGTTTATGACGATCGATAAAATAGCGGAAAGGCTGAATATTTCCGTAAACAAAAAAGGGTTCCGTTCCGTGTACGGCGAGGGGCGGCTCGGCGGCACGCGCGTTGTGCTTGCAAAACCGGAAACGTTTATGAACAATTCCGGATGGGCAGTGGGCGATCTTTTGAAATGGTACAAACCGCAGCATGATGAACTTGTTGTAATATATGATGACATAGATCTGCCCTGCGGCGCGCTCAGAATCCGCACGAACGGTTCGGCGGGAACGCATAACGGAATGCGAAGCATTGAAAGCCTGATTGGGTTTGAAGACTTTCCGCGAATCAGGGTCGGAATCGGAAAGCCCGCACACGGCCTTATCGACCATGTTCTCGGTGTTCCGACCGACGAAGAAGCAAAGCTTATTGACGGTGCAATGATGCAGGCGGCGGAGGCGGCAGAGCTTATCATTGCCGGAAAGCCCGAAGAAGCGCAAACAAGATTCAACTATAAGCCGCCCAAAAAACAAAAGGCGGAACGCGGTATGCAGTCCGCAAAATTCCGTTATGTTCCGCAGAGGGAGCTTTCCGCATTTTCAAAGTGTGAGGAAGTGTTCTTTGAAAACACGGACATGGACCCGAATGCCGTTAATGCGCCGGATTATCCTTTCGGCATTGAACAGATTAAGGATGCGGAAGCGCGGCTTGTGCGTTTTGCGCCGCTTATTGAGAAAGCATTCCCCGAAACGGCGCCGCGGCACGGTATAATCGAATCCGAACTTAAAGCGGTTCCGAATTTCCAAAAGCAGCTTTTGAAGCGCGGCGGCTGTTCGGAAACCGTTCCGGCGGGCAGCCTGTTTATAAAAGCGGATTCGGAACTGCCGGTCGCGGGTTCGGTGAAAGCGCGCGGCGGTATTTACGAAGTGCTGAAGCATACCGAAAAGCTTGCGCTTGAGCACGGACTTATAACAACCGACTCTGACTATTCGACCCTGCTTGAAAAGCGTGAGTTCTTTTCGAAATACAAAATTCAGGTCGGCTCAACGGGTAACCTCGGGCTGAGCATAGGCATTGCAAGTGCTGCACTCGGTTATGATGTTACCGTTCATATGAGCGCGGATGCAAAACAGTGGAAAAAGGATCTGCTGCGCGAAAAGGGTGTTGACGTTATTGAATATCAAACGGACTATTCCGAGGCTGTGCGGCAGGGCAGGAAACTTTCCGATGCGGACCCGACGAGCTACTTTATTGATGACGAGAATTCGGTCGATCTTTTCATGGGCTATGCAGTTGCCGCATTGCGGCTGCGAACTCAGCTTTCGGCGCACGGAGTGAGCGTTGATGCCGAACACCCGCTGTTTGTGTATTTGCCCTGCGGAGTCGGCGGCGCGCCCGGCGGGATCACGTTCGGACTTAAAAAACTGTTCGGTGATGCCGTGCATTGCTTCTTTGTCGAACCCGTGAACGCACCATGCATGCTTGCGGCATTTGCAAAGGGCGAATGCGTTCCGGTTGCGGAGTTTGGGCTGAGCGGCAAAACGCAGGCGGACGGGCTTGCCGTGGGCTGCGCCTCAAAGCTTGTTTTCGAAGCGATGCGCAAAACCTTGGACGGCGAGTTCACCGTTTCGGACGGCAGACTTTTGCCGCTGCTGCGGCTGCTGAACGGTTCGGAAGGCATTTTTGTTGAACCTTCCGCTGCAATATCCGCCGCCGCATACATGGGCATGATGGGCGAAAGCTGCACGGACTACCTGAAAAAACACGGACTTGACGAAAAAATGAGCAGAGCTGCGCATATTCTTTGGGCAACGGGCGGCGGACTTGTGCCGGAGACGGAGCGAAATGAGTTGTGCGGAACCGGGGCGAAACGCTGAATGCCGGTGCCGACGCAATAACAGCCGCAGCCATTGCGGCATATATTCAAACCTTGATAAATTTTAATACAGGAAGAATTTCGCCCGATGCTTAAACGGCGTGCGGGTGAAAATCAAATTTATAAACAATTGAGGAGAGCCGGATAAAAATGACGGGTACTCACTCATTTTCTGCGGAGGGTAAAAATTATGTCAAAATATTTCGGCACGGACGGATTCAGAGGCGAAGCAAACAAAGCGCTCAATGTTGAACATGCCTACAAAATCGGTCGATTCTTGGGTGCATACTACGGACGGGAGCATAAATGTTCCGTTGTTATCGGCAAGGACACAAGGCGTTCGGGTTATATGTTCGAGTGCGCATTGACGGCGGGACTGACGGCGAGCGGCGCGGATGCGTACCTTATGCATGTTACAACAACGCCGAGCGTTTCGTACATCACGCGCACCGATGATTTTGATTGCGGCATCATGATAAGCGCAAGCCATAATCCCTATTTCGACAACGGTATTAAGCTGCTGAACGGGGACGGCGAAAAGATGGAGCAATACGTTATCGATGAAATTGAGCGTTATCTCGACGGCAAAGGTGCGGAGATTCCGTTTGCGACCGGAAGTGATATCGGAAAAGCCGTTGACTATGCGGCGGGACGCAACCGCTATATCGGTTATCTTATCAGCCTTGCAACCCACTCTTATAAGGGTATGCGCATCGGCCTTGACTGCGCAAACGGAAGCACGTGGATGATGGCAAAGAGCATTTTTGAAACTCTCGGCGCGGAAACGGTCGTTATCGGCAATCAGCCGAACGGGCTGAACATCAACAACGACTGCGGCTCGACTCATATCGAGGGGCTGCGCAGGCTTGTGATCGAAAACAAGCTCGATGTGGGCTTTGCGTTTGACGGCGATGCGGACAGGTGCATTGCGGTCGATGAAACAGGCAGAGTGATTGACGGCGATCTTATCCTTTATATTTACGGAAAGTACATGAAGGACAGAGAAAAACTTGCCAACAACACCGTTGTAACAACCGTGATGTCCAACTTCGGACTTTATCGCGCATTTGACCGTGCCGGTATCAACTACGAAAAAACGGATGTGGGCGACAAATATGTTTACGAATGCATGAGGAAAAACGGGCATTTGCTCGGCGGCGAACAATCGGGGCATATCATTTTCAGCAAATATGCCGCAACGGGTGACGGACTTTTGACGGCGATAAAGCTTATGCAGGCGATGCTTGCAAACAAACAGCCGCTTTCCGTGCTTGCTGCTCCGGTGAAGATTTATCCGCAGCTGCTTGTGAATGTGCGCGTTTCGGATAAGGAGGCGGTGCTTAACAACGATGCCGTTAAAGGCAGTGTGCGTGAAGCGGAGGCGGCTCTGGGCGACAACGGCAGGGTGCTTTTGCGCAAGAGCGGAACGGAGCCCGTTATTCGCGTCATGGCGGAGGCACAGACAACGGAAGAATGCCGCAAGGTTGTTGACGGCATAGTCGACGCAATAAAGCGTGAGGGCCTTGCACAGCAAAAATGAGCGGCCTTGCCGTTCGGCGGGGCAATGCTTTAAAACGGTTTGATACTTTGAATTTGGAAGGCAAAAAATGTATAAAACAAATGAACTTTTTGATCTGTCCAAAACTCGTGCGGCGGATCTTTTGCGCGAATGCGAATATCCGTGGCAGGCGTTGGACAAAATCGGTGAAACAATTCTCAAAATCGGTGCGGCCCTTTCGTCGGAGGAATTCTCTCACCCTAAGGACGACGTTTGGATTGCGAAGGATGCAGTCGTTTACCCCACAGCATGGATAAACGGTCCGTGCATAATTGACAGCGGTGCGGAAGTGCGGCACGGTGCTTTTATCCGCGGCAATGCGCTTGTCGGAAAAAACTGCGTTGTCGGCAATTCGGTGGAGCTGAAAAATGTTATTCTTTTCGACAATGTTCAGACTCCGCATTATAACTATGTCGGGGACTCGATTCTTGGATATAAAGCGCATATGGGCGCAGGCTCGATAACATCCAATGTCAAGAGCGACAAGACTCACGTTGTGATTAAATCCGCCGAAAAAAGCATTGAAACCGGGCGGAAAAAAGTCGGGGCAATGCTCGGAGATTTTGTTGAAGTGGGCTGCAACAGCGTGCTGAATCCGGGAACGGTCATCGGTCGGCACAGCAATGTCTACCCCGTTTCCTGCGTTCGCGGGGTTGTGCCGGAAAACTCGATTTTTAAAACCGGCGGCATTATTGTTAAAAAAAGCGGAACATTCGCTGATTGATTTGAAAGCGTCCAGAGGAGGCACGGCATGAAAAAACAGCATTTGCCGATTGAATGCGCTGAGAACGGAAGAAAAGCGGGGCGGCAGGTTTTATTAAAGCTGCTTATAATGATTGTCTGTGCCGCAGCGGTGTTCGGCTTGTTCGGCGGCTGCGGAGGGAGCGGAGAAAATAATCCCACGGACGCGCCTACCCCTGCGCAAACGATTCGGCCGACGACGGCTGCCGTGCCGACGGAAACGCCTATGCCTACGCGTGCACCGCTTGTTTACAGCCCGGATTATCATAAGACAACGCCGCTGATGACAAAACTTGTCGGCGAACAGGCGATTAAAGCCGCCCGAATGGTCATAGATGCGTTTCTGAAAGGAGAAACAAGCGTAAAATTCGGGTTCGACAGCTATGAACCAACGTTTGCAATGAATACGGTTTTTGCCGTCAACAGGATGTGCCCGCCGTTCACCGCATTTGCACTTTGCAATGATTATCGGGATTTTGATGCTTCAACGGGCGTGTTGAAATGGAAAATAATCAACGTTGAGCCAAACGAACTTGACGAAAAACTGCAAAAATTTGAAACAACCGCAATCGACTTCATGTCCGTGCTTCGCGAGGGCGATAACGAAACCGAGTGTGCGCTTTTGCTGTATTCAAGGCTGACCGCATATGCGCAATACGACTATGAAGCATATGAAAACCCGCAGAACCTTACCGAGGACGAATACATCTATCGAACGTCCGCTTATTCCGTTATGTGTGACGGAATGGGCATATGCTATTCGTTTGCGGAGGCAATGACCTTCCTTTGCGCGCAGGCGGATATTGACTGCGTTGAAGTCAACTGCATCAACGATTCCGTTGCACATCAGTGGAACTTGATAAAACTGGACGGTGAATACTATTATTGCGATGCAACTTGGGATGTGGGCGGAACTTTCAATTTCTTCGGAATGACAACCGATGAACGCGTAAAGGATTCCGGCGGGATAAAGGCAGAGGATATGCGCTCGCTGTCTGTTTCTCCCGAGGAGCTTCTCGATGGGGTTGTTCCCTTCGATACCCGTTTTGCCGTGCTGCGCGAACATGTCACTTCAATGCCCGTCACCGTTGAAATAGACAGAGTGAACGACAGGGCGGTTTTTACTGTCGGAAATGAGAACTACAGCATTTCGTGCGGAAATTAAGCCGCAATATAAGCGCTGTTGAATACGAATGTTGAATACCAACGAAGAAAAATATAAACGGCAGCGAACCGAGTCAAGGCCTTCGGCAAATGAAAGCTTTGGCTCGGTTCGCTTTTTAACCGCGCATTACCAATCACGCGGCAGTCTACCCTTCCCCCCTCGCCTGAAGGATCCTTTTTTCAAGGAAGGCGATGCAATAATACATCAAAGCGGCAAGTATGCAGAGGATCACTATTGACGTCATAACAAGATCCAATTGAAACACCTGACCGCCGTAAACGATAAGATAGCCGAGACCGGATTTGGACACGAGGTATTCGCCGACGATGACGCCGACCCAGCTCATTCCGACGCTCAGTTTCAGCGCACCGATAATTGTCGGCACGGAAGCGGGCAGAATCACTTTCAAAAAGGTCTGCATTTTGTTTGCACCGAGGGTGCGCATAAGGAGCTGTTTTTCGGCAGAAATTTCATTGAAACCTGCCAGCACCGTCATTATTGTTACGATTGTTGAAATCAGCAGTGCCATCACGATTATCGCTTCCATGCCTGCGCCGACCCAAACGATTATTATCGGACCGAGCGCAATTTTCGGCAATGCGTTCAACACCACCATATACGGGTCAAGAATGCGGGAGAGAGTTTTGCTCCACCACATCAGCACTGCAATAAGTGTTCCGACCAGTGTTCCCACAGTGAACCCGGCGATTGTTTCAAGCATTGTGACGCCGATATGAACAAACAGCTCCCCGCTTGCATTCAGGCGGGCGAGCGTTTTTAAAACACGCAGCGGTGCAGACACAATGAAAGTGTTCACGATGCCGAGATCCCCGAAAAGCTGCCAAAGCCCGATGAATGCAACTAAAATTGCCAGCTGCATTGCAATGATAAAGCGGTTGTGCCGCTTCAGCCGTCGAAGATAAGCCACATGTTCGTCGGACACTGCGGGCAGCGGCGCCGAAGGTTTTTCCGCTGCATGAGGTTTTAATTTCGAACTCTTTATATCTTTCCTCGTTCTTTTCACGGTTCAAACTCCTTTCTGCGTATTCGCATTTTCCGTCGGCATCAGCTGCTGCCGCTCTCCAGCAAGGCGGAATTCCGACCAGACAGCGTCATAGTATTCTCTGAAAAGCGGGTTTGACCGCCGTTCAAGCGGCGTGTCGCTGCCCATGTTGATTTCCACCTGTTTGCGGATTCGTGCGGGGCGTTCGCTCAGGATTATTACCCTGTCGCTCATGCAGATGGCTTCCGAAATGTCGTGAGTTACAAGCACGGCGGTGTATCCTCCGCGCTTGATAATGGAATGAACTTCATCCGCAAGCAGAAGCCTTTGCTGATAATCCAATGCGGAAAAAGGTTCGTCCAGCAGCAGCAGCTCCGGCGAAAAAGCAAGCGTGCGTATAAGTGCGGCTTTCTGCTTCATTCCTCCCGAAAGCTGACGCGGATAATAATCCTTAAACGCTCCCAATCCGTAACGGTCCAGCAGCTCCGCAGCGTATGCACGGGTTTCGGCATTCAGTCTTTTTTTGACTTCCAACCCAAGCAGGGCATTCTGTTCGATTGTGCGCCAATCAAAAAGATGATCGCGCTGAAGCATGTAGCCCGTGCTGTTTGCACGCGGATCGGGCGGTGCGCCGAGAACCTCGGCCTTGCCGGAGCTCGGCTGCAATATGCCCGCAAAAATGGACAGAAGGCTCGTTTTGCCGCAGCCGGAAGGCCCGACTATCGAAACAAACTCCCCCTTGTGAACGGATAAACTTATACCCCCCACCGCCTCGGTTTCGCCGCGCGGCTCGTGATATATTAAATGCACATCGTCAAGCTGTGCGATAATGCTGTTCATAATACCCCTCCGGAATCATTAATACAGTCAGCGGCACTCCGAACAACCCTGAATCGGAGCGGCCTTGAAATTGCGCTGAATAATTCACTTACAGCACCAGTGTATTCAAATGGGGACAAAGCTGTGACCGAAATCGGATATGTCAATGCCGGCTTGAACCGCTGCTTCGGGAAATGTGCGCAGCAAAGGCGTCGGAACGCTGCTGAGGAATGCAATTTCCGATGCGGCAAAAGCTTCCGGCGCACGAATGAGCGTTCTTGAAATACAGTCCTGCAATGAAAATGCAATTGCATTCTATCGAAAAAACGGATTCGAGATTATCGGATTCGATTTGTATTCCTGTCAGAACGCCGATCCGGAGCGGCACGAGATTCGGATTGAAATTGGAAAAATACAGAAATGATTCCGGTTGAGGTTTATGTTTGAAACAAAATGTTTGTTGACGGCTTTCGTTCGGCAGGCTGCCCGATATTTTGAGCCTGCTTTCCGCCTTGAACGCCGCTTTATAATTTGTCCGCGAAAACCTCAGCCTATTCGAATAATCTTTTCGACGGCTTCGAGCCATGTTTTTCCGTTTGAAAGGCGGACATCAAGCGAACACACTTCAACGGTATAGACATTTTGCGTTGCGGAGGACTGCACGGGGGCGAATTTGCCCGCCGCGCTCAGGCAGAGCAGGTCATTGCCGTCGGAGCCGTAATAAATCATAACATGCCCGGGAAAGAAAAGAATGACACCCGCAGGCTGACTCAGGATTGTCTCACGCTTCGCTTCCGCCGAAAGGGAAGAAACATCCGCTGCGTATTTTTCGGGAAGCTTGGCAAGGTCGGATGTGTTGCGCGGCAGCATTATGCCGAAACAGCGGTAGATTTCCATAACAAGCGCGGAACAGTCCCGTGCGTCGAGCATGCCGCCCCAACCGTAAATTTCTCCGCGCGTTTTGTCCGCAAGCCGAATCACATTGCTGTATGTAAACGGCATATATCCGATATGAACATCCCTTGAAATCGGAACAAGAGCTTCAATGAATTTCAGACTTCCGTCCGCCGCGCGGGAGGGAACGTTCACAATATAGTTATCATATGACATTCTTCCGCGAACGGATTTGACCGTTCCGGGCTTTTCCGCAAGCGAAAGCCGCATTCCCATCGTTAATTCAAGCTCCGAAACCAACGGTTCGTACGGATCGCGGCAAAGACGGAAACTGCTGCCCGTTACAACAAGAAAATCGTTTTCGGGCGCAAGCAGAGCCTGCCATTGTTTAAAGCTGCTGCACAGCGCAACGCTGTCGGAGCTTATCCAGCCGACATAAAAATATGCTGCGACAAAAAGAAATTTACCGTCGGCACTTTCATGCAGCACGGCGAGAGGCTCGTTTTGCAGAACAACGGATTCCTGAAGAGTGTCACCGAAGCGGTCGTTGGGCTTTGAAGTTATGCGCTGCGCAAACGGAACGGAGCGAAGGTCGCTGCGCTGCACACAGAAACCGAAGCGTACATTTGAATTATTCCGAACGGCATCCAATGCACGGTTGTTCAGAATTTCATTCCGCTGCTGAGCGGAAAGCGGCGTTTGCCCGACATAGCCGTTTGCGGAGGGCAGATTTCCCCGTGCGATAAGAGCCTTCAGCCGTTCGGCTGAAATTCCGTCTTTAAACGAAGCAAGGTCAAACAACCCTGCCGATTCGCCCGGGAATTGCAAAAATGCAGCGTTCATTGCGGAAATCTGTTCCGCTGTCAGAACGGTTTCACTGTCATTATCATGATTCGGCGCATCCGTAATTGCGGGAGCGGTACACGTCGGGAATTCGGAAACCGCCTCAGTCGGGACGGGTGCCGGCGTGATTTGCGGAGTATTTTTCGGCAGGGGAGTTTCCTGCGCACTGCCGCTCGTGCATCCGCAGACAAGGCTGCATACAGCAGCGATAAAAACAATGATTCTGCTGAAAAAAATATTCGTTCTGTTCATTTAATTCTCCGTTCCTGTGCAGAGTTTGCTCCGCGCGGTTATTTTTGCGTGAAGGCAGTTGTTGAAGCTTTTCAACAAAAGCCTCTGTGCAATCGTAGTTAAGAGAATAATAAATGCGTTTTCCGCTCGTGTCAAGCTTTATCATACACTCACAATCAGTACGTTATGTTATGTTATTATGATAAAACAGAGAGGCAGCAAAAAGCATGAAGAAGAGAAACCGTGTGATATGGTTATAATGCCCAAAACATTAGACGCTCATTCTCATCAACGTGATTTTGTGTGCTGAGTGTAACCAATCATTGAAGCCGGAACAGTTTTTGACTTTTTTGCGGCATAATTGCAGTTGCGGAAAAATCGTGATATAATACACGGGTTGTATTGCGAGGTAGCGGGCTTGAATTTCGTTTTTTTCGGCAAAACCGATGAGGGACGCGAACTGCGGAGGCTGTTTTTGTTCAGCTTTGCCGTGGCTTTTCTTGTCATAACCGTTTGCAGCCGCTCTTCCTTCCTCTATCCCATCAACGATTGGGTGGATTCCCAGTGCTTTTTCACGACAGGGCGCGCAATGTTCAACGGTTCGGTGCTTTATCGCGATATTTATGAGCAAAAAGGTCCGCTGCTTTATTTTGTTCACGGGCTTGCGGGGCTTGTTTCGGAAACGAATTTTATCGGTGTTTACCTGGTTGAAATAATATGTGCGGGTTTTTTCCTGTACTTTGCGGCAAGGTTCATGCGGCTTTGGGTCGGGGAAAAGCAGGTTTATTTTCTTCTTCCCGCCGCCGCTGCGCTTATTTATTCCTGCACGGCGTTCAAATACGGCGACAGTGCGGAGGCACTTTGCCTGCCGCTTTTGATGCACAGCCTTTTTCTTACCGTTCGGGCGGTCAAAGCGGATGTGCCGCTCACTGCCGCACAAAAATTTGCGCTCGGCTGTGCAGGAGGCTGCGTCCTTTGGATAAAGTTCACAATGCTCGGCTTCTATATCGGGCTTGCGCTGATGTTTTTCATAGATGCGGCACGGCGGCACAGGCTGCACGGTCACGGGATTTTGCGCGTGGCGGGAAGTTTTTTGACCGCATTTCTCGGCGTTGCCGCGGTCAGTCTGCCGGTGTTTGCGTATTTTGCGTTCAACGGTGCACTTCGGGATTGTTGGCTGGCATATTTCTACAACAACATATTTGTTTATTCAACGGAAGGTTTTTCAAAGACAGGGATTTTTAAAACTCTTTGGAAGCTGCTTTTTAACATCGGCAAAGCTTTTGTGACGAATCCGCAGGTTTTGATTTTTGCTCCGCTCGGCATGATTTGGGACAGGCGCAGCCCCGAAAACGCATATATGCTTTCCTGTTTTCTGTTCACGGCCTTTTTCGTTTATATAGGCGGGCGCGCCTATCCGTATTATGCATTTATTCTGACGGTCTTTTCAATATACGGCTTTGCGATGCTGCCCGATGTTTTGAAAAAAATGCGCAAAGTCCGCAAAAAACGCGGTTTATCCGCACAGCGTGAAAAAAAGGCGGCTCTTTCCGATTTTGCAAAAACAAAGCGGGGGTTCCGCTGCGCCGTTGGGTTCTTCCTTGTGTTCTGCACGGCTTTTGCACTGCTTGCAACTCCTAACAGATATCTGATGTCATATAAAAAAGAAGAGCTCCCGCAGTATAAATTTGCCGAAAAAATAAAGCAATCCGGGGTTGAAGATCCGACCTTGCTGAACTACGGCTTTTTGGACGGCGGTTTTTATACCGCAAGCGGAATCCTGCCGAACTGCAAATTTTTCTGCACGCTGAATATCCCGCTCACAGAGATGAACCGCGAACAGCGCGAGGCGGTGCGGATGGGCAAAGTCGATTTTGTTGTTACAAGGGATAAAACACTTTCCACATATAACTATCGGCTTATAAGCAAGGAGAAGTTCTACCTTGAAGGAAAGGTTCGGGTGTATTATCTTTACGAGCTTATTTCGCCGAACGAGCGGCACACCCCGCCGCAGCTTGCGCCCGTGCCGACATACGGAAAACCCTGAGAGAAGAACCTGATTTTATCGCTTCGGTGAATTTTCTTCGGTCAACTCGTTGACAGTCCTTTGCGGACGTGCTATAATTACAGTCAGCGACATAAAATTCGGAGGATTTGCGATATGAAGCACATCAACACCATTAAGACCCGCGATCTTTGCGAGAGTGCCAAGAACGGCGGCTGCGGCGAATGCCAGACTTCCTGTCAGTCTGCCTGCAAGACCAGCTGCGGCATTGCAAACCAGGCTTGCGAAAACAAAGACAAATAAGCTTTACGGGTTAAAAAGCGATGATGCCCGATGTATCGGGAGCGTTGCTTTGTTCAAAGTTTCTTAAACCGAGGTGCCGCCCTTTCGGGGCGGCATTTTTGACATTACAATAAGCTTGCATAAATGCAGCACTGAAGGTAAGTCTCCTATGATTCATCAATATAAACTCGGCGGTTACAACATTGTTTTGGACGTTTGCTCAGGCGCGGTCCATGTCGTTGACGATATCGCCTATGACCTTATCGCGGGATACGAATCAAAAACCCGCGGCGAACTTATTTCGGAAATTGCCGAAAAATACTGCGGCACCGAATGCGGAAGCACGGCCGATGCCGTGACGATTTCCGATATTTATGAATGCTATGACCAAATAACCGAACTTAAAAATTCGGGCAAGCTCTTCGTTGAGGATACGTTTGAACCAATGGCGGGTGCGCTGAAAGCCGCAACATCCGGCGTTGTTAAGGCTTTGTGCCTGCATATTGCGCATACCTGCAATCTCAATTGCTCCTATTGCTTTGCAAGCCAAGGGAAATACCACGGCGAACGCGCATTGATGAGCTTTGATGTCGGTAAACGCGCGCTGGATTTTTTGGTTGAAAACTCCGGTTCGCGCCGCAACCTTGAGGTTGATTTTTTCGGCGGTGAGCCGCTGATGAATTTTGATGTCGTAAAGCAGCTTGTTGAATACGCACGCAGCATTGAAAAGCAGGCGGGCAAGAACTTTCGTTTTACGCTCACGACCAACGGAATGCTTATTGACGACGATGTTATCGATTTTGCAAATCGGGAGATGAGCAACATTGTTCTGAGCCTTGACGGACGGCAGGAAGTTCACGACAGGTATCGCGTGGACTATGCGGGCAAGGGCAGCTGGGAAACCATCGTTCCGAAGTTCCAAAAGCTTGTTGAAGCGCGCAAGGGCAAGGGGTATTATATGCGCGGCACGTTTACTCACGCAAACCCCGATTTTCTGGAGGACATAAAGGTGATGCTCGATCTCGGCTTTTCCGAATTGAGCATGGAACCCGTTGTGACAAGCGCGGGCGACCCCGCCGCGCTTACGGAACAGGATAAGCCGACAGTGTTCGAACAATACGAACAACTTGCCGAACTTATGCTCAAGCGTGATGACGAGGGCAAACCGTTCACGTTCTATCACTATATGATCGACCTTGCGGGCGGCCCGTGCATATATAAGCGCATATCGGGCTGCGGTTCCGGCACGGAATACATGGCGGTCACTCCGTGGGGCGATCTGTATCCCTGTCATCAATTTGTCGGGGATGATAAATTCCTGCTCGGAAACATTTGGACGGGCGTTACAAACACCGCCGTGCGCGATGAATTCGCCGCCTGCAATGTTTATGCGCGCAAGGAGTGCCGCGACTGCTGGGCAAGGCTCTATTGCTCCGGCGGCTGTGCCGCAAATGCGTATCATTCCACGGGTTCCGTTCGCGGCATTTATGAATACGGCTGCGACCTGTTCCGCAAAAGGATGGAATGCGCGCTGATGGTTGCCGCTGCACGCGAGATTAAGGCAGCGGAATCCGATGAAGCAAATGCACCCGCGTGATTTTGTCCGCGCGATGCCTGCTTAAAACGCTTTACCAATGAAAACACCGATATGCGATTTTGTAAATAATTACGCAAAGAGCGATGCCGCACGGCTGCATATGCCCGGACATAAGGGTGTTTCTGTTCTTGGCTGCGAAAGTCTTGATATAACCGAAATTACGGGTGCGGACGAGCTTTTTGCACCTGACGGCATAATTGCGGAGAGCGAAAGAAATGCAAGCCGCCTGTTCGGAGCCGATACATTCTATTCGGCGGGCGGGTCAACGCTTTGCATACAGGTAATGCTGTATCTGCTTGCGGCCGATTTTTGCGAACGGCGGAACGGCGAAACGTGCAGGTTCGATTCACCCGATGAACAGAATGCTTCGCCGCTCATCCTTGCAGGAAGAAATGCGCACAAGGCGTTTGTGAATGCCGCTGCGCTGCTCGGCATTCAGCCCGTATGGCTCCGCCCTGCGGCCGGAGGGACATATCACAGCTGCCCCATCACTCCGCTCGATGTTCGCGCTGCGCTTGCGGCCTGCCCGCGCCGTCCTGCGGCGGTCTATGTCACAAGCCCGGATTATCTCGGAAATGTTCTTGATATTGCAGGTATTGCCCGCGAATGCCATACTGCCGGTGTTCCGCTTGCGGTGGATAATGCGCACGGCGCATACCTTCGATTTTTGCCGAAAGGCGGAGCCGAGCAGCGCGATTTTTCGGCATTTCCGCTGCATCCGACGGAAGCCGGTGCGGATATTTGCTGCGATTCGGCGCATAAAACTTTGCCCGTGCTGACGGGCGGCGCATACCTGCATATTTCCCGAAATGCGCCGAAAGGCATGACGGAAAAAGCAAAAGCGGCCTTTTCGGTGTTTGGGTCAAGCAGCCCATCATATTTGATTTTGCAGTCCCTTGATGCATTTAACGCATCGGCGGAGAAATTTTGCGCCGAGCTTGCGGGTTTTCTTCAACAGGCTGCGGAGCTTAAAGCGAAACTGACTTTACACGGTTTCAATGTGTTTGAATCCGAACCGCTGAAACTCACGCTTCGCCCGAAACCGTTTGGCTATACCGGTGCGGATTTGGCTCATATGCTGGAAAATGACGGCGTATTTTCGGAGCTTTTTGACGATGATTTTATAGTCTTTATGCTGTCGCCGCTGCTTCCCGCCGCACATTTCAAAAGGTTGAGCAACGCACTTTTGAATATTCCGAAAAAGCCGAAAATTCCGTTTCCGCCCGCCGCAGTTTCCCCGCGCGAAGCTCTGCTGAGCCCGTCCGAGCTGCTGCCTGCGGAGGATTGCCTCGGCAGAATCTGCTCAATTTCCACCGTCGGCTGCCCTCCCGCAATTCCTCCGGTCATGCCGGGCGAGGTTATAACGCGCGAGGTTTTGGAGTGCTTCAAATACTACGGCGTCGGAACATGCCGTGTCGTTAGATAAGCGTTATTTCTCGGGAAATAAATTGTTTCGGGAAAGGTTTTCGGCAAAAGGCGGCTTCTCGGCGGCATTTCCCGGGAAATATTGAAACTATTCGTGCGGTTGCATAATTAAAACTCGGCTGATATAATTAGTAACATGAACGCAACAGAACTTGTACACAGCATTATAAACGGCCGCATCGGGGCAGGCGCGTTCTGCATCGATGCAACGGCGGGCCGCGGACGTGACACGGCATATTTATGCGAACTTGTCGGTCCCTGCGGGCGCGTCATTGCTTTTGATATTCAGCAGGAAGCGGTGGACAGCACAAACGCTCTGCTTGCCGCACGCGGATTGCGGGCGGAGGTTCACCTTGATTCCCATTCGAATATGGCGAATTATGCCGAACCGGAGACGGTGGACTGCATTGTTTTCAACCTTGGCTGGCTGCCCGGGGGCGACCACAGAATTTTTACCCATGCGGACACGAGCTTTGCCGCAATTTCGGCGGGGCTTGAACTGCTGAAAAAGGGCGGATTGATGTGTGTAACCATCTACCACGGAGGGGCGACGGGATTCGAGGAACGGGACACGCTGCTTGAACTGCTTCGCGAAATCGACAGCGACAGGTTTCAGGTTATTTCAACCTTTTTTCACAATTGGAAAAAGGAACCTCCGATTCCGATTTTTATTTATAAATACACGGACAGCGAGCGGGATTGATGCAGAACGGAAGAATGCAGAACGGAAAATTTGAATTGATAACGACCTGCGGCAATGCGCGAAGGGGCAGGATGCACACGGTTCACGGCGAAATTGAAACTCCCGTTTTCATGAACGTCGGCACTGCGGCTGCAATTCGCGGCGGAGCGGGAACGGATGATCTGCGCCGAATCGGCTGTCAGGTGGAGCTTTCCAACACATATCACCTGCATATCCGTCCGGGTGATGAGCTTATACGCAAGCTCGGCGGTCTGCACAAATTCATGAATTGGGATGCACCGATTTTGACGGACAGCGGCGGTTTTCAGGTTTTTTCGCTTGCACACAGGCGAAAAATCCGTGAGGAAGGCGTGAGCTTTGTTTCATATATCGATGGGAAGAAGATTTTCATGGGTCCGGAGGAATCCATGCGTATCCAGTCCAATCTTGCGTCAACGATCGCAATGGCATTTGACGAATGCATTCAGAATCCTGCACCGCGGGGATACGTTGAAAATTCAATTGAACGCACCACGCGCTGGCTCCATCGCTGCCGTGCCGAATTGGACAGGCTCAACGCACTTGAGGACACGCTCAACCCGAATCAACTGCTGTTTGCAATCAATCAAGGCGGAACATATTCGGATCTTCGCATTCGTCACATGCGGCAGATCGCGCAGGTTCCCGCTGCGGGTTATGCGATAGGCGGACTTGCCGTCGGCGAAACTGCCGATGAAATGTACGATATAATTGAGGCAGTTGAACCCTATATGCCAAAGGACAAGCCGCGCTATTTAATGGGCGTCGGCACGCCGCTGAACATCCTTGAGGCTGTTCATCGCGGGGTGGATTTTTTTGACTGTGTGCTGCCGCTGCGCAATGCACAGCACGGAAATGTTTTCACTTGGAGCGGCAAAATGCGGCTGCTCGCCGAAAAATACAAACTTGATTCCCGGCCGATAGCGGAGAGCTGCGGTTGTCCCGCCTGCAAAAGTTACTCCCGCGCATATATACGCCACTTGCTGAAGGCTGACGAACGGCTCGGTATGCGGCTCTGCGTGCTGCACAATTTGTGGTTTTACAACGAGATGACAGCAAACATGAGGAGCAGCATCGAAAACGGTGAATTTGAGGAGTTCTATCATAAGTACCGCGGCATATTCGGACAATTTGCGGAGGATTAAACGGACCGAATAAGTGTGTATCGAACCGCTTGATGTGCGTTTGAGCGGCGGACATATGTGCTTTGCGGCTATAACCGTTTCACGGCAGCGATATCATTCCGCAAAAGCTGATATAAAAATTAAAGAAAGGAAGCTTTCGCTGCGGCGGAAGGTATGGTCATAAAAATGAAACTTGCAGAAGCATTGCAGGAAAGAGCGGATTTAAATCGCCGCATTGAACAATTGAATGCACGGCTGTACAGAAATTCAAAGGTTCAGCAGGGAAGAAACCCCGAAGAGGATCCCGCGGAGCTGATTTCGGAGCTGGACGGCTGCATTGCGCGGCTGGAGTACCTGATCGCAAAGATAAATATACGCAATTGTAACACAAAAACTCCCGACGGGAAAAGCATTACCGAGCTTATTGCAAAGCGTGATTGCCTGAAAATAAAAATCGATGCTTATCGCGATCTTGCGGGCAATGCAAGCAGCTTGTGCGACCGCGTGACCCGTTCCGAAATTGTGATTTTGAGCACCGTGGACGTTCGCGCGCTTCAAAAGCAGATCGATGCAATGTCCCGTGAGCTGCGCTGTACCGACAATATGATTCAGCAGCTTAATTGGCTTACGGAAATTGAATAAAAAATAGGTGTATGTAGCTTTCGGGGCGAATGCAAAACTCCGCAGCTGAGTTATAAGCTGCATCAAGTTGAACCGTCGGGCAGGTTTTTATTATCGTTCGGCCCCGATTGTTACGCTTGCAAAACTCATTGAGCATTTTTACCACCGTGCATTGACCGAAAGCGAGGGCGGGAACGGGGCATCAACGTATTTACTGCATTAAAAAGAAGGTGAAAAATATGACAGCAGAGCAGCTGTGGAGCAAATTTGCCGAGAAAAACGGCATCAAACATAATGAATACGAGGCGTGGCAATTCGGCGACGCACCGGACAAGCTTGCCGAACTTGTGCTGCGCGGCATAAAAACGGGCACGGCTTCCGCCGAGGAGCTTTACAAAATCGATAATGAGCCGATTCCGACGGAGGGAGAATACAGCGTCATACTGAACTCCCGAGATGAGGCGGTCTGCGTTATCAGAACAACAAAGGTCTACATTGTTCCGTTTTGTGACGTAAGTGCGCATCATGCTTTCTGCGAGGGCGAGGGCGACAGAAGCCTTGCCTACTGGCGCAAGGTTCACGAGGAGTTCTACCGGGACGAATATGCTGCCTGCGGACTTGAATTTTCTCAGGACATTCCCGTTGTTTGCGAGGAGTTTGAGCTGCTTATGAAAGCGGAGGAGTGTTGAGAGCGATACGCGCAAATCAAAACTCAAACCCCTGCGGGTCAATCGATTCGCAGGGGTTTAATGCCGAAATGTTCAGCGGCGCTTATATGCAGTCATAAGTTAATTGCGGCTGTTTTTCTTTTGTGTTGAAGGAATCAGCTGTGCGGCGACCGTGGCGGCAAACATGATTCCGCAGCCGAGAATTTCGCGCGGGGTCATACGCTGGTTGAGCAATAAAAAGCCTGCAATTACCGAGAAAACGGATTCAAGGCACATGATCATGGAAGCGATCGCGGGGTCTATGCCGCGCTGCCCGATAACTTGCAGGGTATAAGCTATTCCGCAGCTCAGAATGCCTGCATAGAGCAGCGGCCCTGCGGCATTCAGTATTGCAGCAAATGAGGGAGTTTCAAAAAACAACATACCGATACCGCTGAACACAGCCGAAACAGCAAATTGAATGCAGCTCAGAGCGATACAGTTCACCTGCGGGGAGTAAATCGAAACAAGGATTATCTGCACAGCGAAAAAAACCGCGCATCCAAGGTACGCAAGATCGGAAAACTCAATATTGAACGCTCCGCGTGCGGGGTCAACACTCAAAAAATACAATCCGACAGCTGATACGACGGTGCAGAGCCAAATGAGCGGATGTGTCTTTTTTCTGAAAAACAAACCCACAACAGGAACAAGCATTATATAAACGGAGGTTATGAATCCGGCCTTGCCGACGGAGTCGCCGTTTGTAATGCCCAATTGCTGCAAATTTGAGGCAATGCAGAGCATGATGCCCAAAAGAACGCCGCCGACAAGCAGTTTTTTTGAGCTGCTTTTTTCATGAGCTGCCGGGGCTGAATCAATCGCCGAGCTGTTCGCTGCTTTTTTTGCTTCAAATCGGCCGAATATCGGAATGAACGGCAGAAGCACCGCCGAACCGATTAAGAAGCGAACAAAATTAAAGGTGAACGGCTCAATATGCGCCGAGGCATCACTTTGCGCAACAAAAGTTATGCCCCAGATGAGAGCCGAGATAAACAAAAGTATTCCGCAAATAAGTTTTTTCATATAAGGTAAGTGTTTTGATTAATTAATCGCTTTACTGCAAAAAAAGTTTGGTTTGTTTATAAACATCGCCGCTTCCGAGCGTCAGAACGATGTCTCCGGCGGCAGCATTGTGCAGCAGGTAATCGTTAATCTGCTCAAAAGTCGGTATGTATTCGGCGTTGCTCGTTTCGGCGTTGATGCCCGCAACCATGTCGCGCGCGTGAACGGAGCCGTCGTCCTTCTCCCTGCCGGGGTAAATATCGGGCACAAGCACTTTGTCCGCGCCCCTGAAACAGTCAACGTTTTCGGTGAAGAGCGTTCTTGCGCGGGTGAAGCTGTTGCACTGGAAAACAACAAAAAGCTTTTTGTGCGGAGTGCGCAGTGCGCAGTCCATTGCGGCGCGAATTTCGGCGGGATGATGCGCATAATCATGGAAAACACGAACGCCGTTTCGTTCGCCGTAGTATTCGAAGCGGCGCTGCACCGAACGGAATCGGGCAAGTGCGGTTATGACCGTTTGAATATCCGTGCCGTGTTCAAGTGCAACGGCGGACGCTGCAATTGCATCGAGCATATTGTGCTGTCCGGGAACATGAAGCGTGACTCTTCCGAGTCTTTCCCCGCGGTGCATAAGGTCGAAGGAAGCGCAGCCGAGTCCGTCATAATGCACATCCGCAGGGTAATAATCCGGCGAATTGGTGAGGTCAAGTCCGTATGTTGTTTTTCTGCCGCCGAATTCGTCCAGCAGTTGCCGCACATGCGAATCGTCGGTGCAGCCGACAAACAAACCGTCGGCGGGCATTCTTGCAACAAATTTTCGGAATGCATTGACAATGTTATCCATTGTCTTGAAATAGTCAAGATGATCGTTGTCGATATTGTTGATAAGCACAACCGTTGGATGCAGCGTCAAAAAGCTTTCAACGTATTCACATGCTTCGGTAACAAAAAGGTCGTGGGAACCCAAGCGAATGCCGCCGTGCAGAAAATCAACCATGCCGCCGACATGAACGGTCGCATCAAGTCCGCCGTTTTCGGCAATGAGTGCAAGCATGGAGGTAATTGTTGTTTTGCCGTGGCAGCCGGCAATTCCGATGACTTCGCGATAGCTTCGGCTGATAATGCCGAGAGCAACGGAACGCTCGATTTCGGGAATGCCGAGTTCGCGTGCACGGACGCGTTCCGGGTTGTCGGGTTTTATTGCGGCTGAATATATAACAGTGCCGCAGCCTTCAACGTTTTTCGGATCATGTCCGATGAAAACGGGAATGCCGAGTTCCTCAAGCCGCTTTGTGAAGGGGGATGTTGTGCTGTCCGACCCCTGAACTTCGAATCCGCGCCCGCGCAGAATCTGTGCAAGCCCGTTCATCGAACAGCCGCCGATGCCGATGAAATGAACCTTGCCGCGAATTGCGGCGTTGCTGCCGTTATTATCCATTAAAAAATCCTTTTCAATCTGTTTAATTTTTTGCAGCTCCGAAAGCCGGATTCGGAACGCGTTCGACCTTTTTTGCGTGTTCGCATACAAGGGGCTTTGACAAAAGCGACTTGTATCCCGCAGAATTCGGCATATTCTATTATACTCTGCACGGCGGTTTTTTGCAACAGAAAACGTTCGGCGGTTTATCCGTGCAAAGTGAACCGCTCTGAACGGCAGCATCCGCGTCTTCAACCGCAATCGGTGTGAATTCGTATCCGAGCAGGTCAAGAAAACGCAGAATGTCGCTTGTTTTAACGACCAGGGACGCTGTGTTTATGTTTGGATGAATCAGTATGCGCTCCTCATTGAGCAAGTCCCTGTCGATTGCAACGCGAACGCAGTGCGTTGTGTCGTTAAGAAGTCCGGTGACCGTCACGGAACCTTGGGTGAGTCCGAGTATGTTTTCGAGCTGTTCCGCTGTTGTGAAACTCAGCCTTGCAACGCCGAGCTGTTTGCTGACCGATGCGGTTCGGAATTTTTTGCTGCTGCCGAGCATAACAAGAAAAAATGCCGTGCCCTGCCTGTTTGTGAGAAACAGATTTTTGCAGTGGCTTGCACCGGTGCCCTCGCCGATCGCGGCACATGCTTCCATGGTTGCGGCAGCGGGATGTTCAATGCGGGTATATTCAATACCCATTCTGTCCAATGCGGCGTAAACGGGCAGCTCTTTTTCGTTCATCATTTTCTGTCATTTCCTTCTTTTTGTTGTTTTGCCGCCCATGCGGGAACGGGTTGTTTTATTTATGGTACGGTTCGTTGTTCATGATTTTGAAGGCACGGTAGATTTGCTCAAGCAGCATGATCCGAAAAATCTGGTGCGAAAACGTCAGCTTTGAAAAGCTGAGCCTGAAGTCGGCACGATGCAGCACACTGTCATTCAGCCCGTTTGAGCCGCCGATTACGAAAACAAGCCGGCTTCTGCCGTTCAACATATAATAGGAAAGTTTATCCGCAAGCTCAGGTGATGAAAGCTGTTTTCCCGCAATATCAAGCGCAATAACCGTGTCATCTCGTGAGATTTTTTCAAGGATGCGGCTGCATTCCGCTGCCTTGACCTGCTCAAGTTCCGCCGGGCTTAATCCCTCCGGTGCGCGTTCGTCCGCAAGTTCGGTAATCTCAACTTCCGCAAACCTTCCGAGGCGTTTGCGAAACTCGTTCACGGCATCCGTATAAAATTTTTCTTTCAGTCTGCCAACGCAGATAATTCTGATTTTCATAATAAAACTTTTAAATTAACGCATCAGATTCGGCAGCCTCCGTTCGGCTCCGACGGTTCGGCGGCGTGTATAAATCAAACTTCAAAAACTCCGGTGACTCCGTCGCGCTTTGCAACAACAAGCTGCATATCGGATATTCCCGCCGCTTCAAGCGCTTGCGTAACGGTTGAGAAGGCCGTCTCTTCGGTGTTGTTTTCCTGACTCAAATGCCCGAGTACGGCTCGACGAACCCCGGTTGAATAC
>ENA-OROD01000857-OROD01000857.1-human-gut-metagenome-genome-assembly--contig:-NODE-857-length-27178-cov-10.332522_pt1 | contig 27178 bp, 24 predicted proteins | sample MGYA00242123_ERZ509038 | MGnify/ENA primary metagenome ERZ509038 (study PRJEB26280, sample SAMEA2338719) | human gut metagenome | biome: human gut; feature: human-associated habitat; material: faeces... | reverse complement strand
CTTCACTAACCATGACAAAATCATGATTAAGAAGTCACTTAGAGCATATATCACCCGCAGCCTGCTTGAAAATGTGATACTGCCGGACAGCGATGTGATCCGGCTGTTCCTCCTCCAGCGCCTCAAAAAGCAGATCCAGCGCCGATTGATAATCGTCGTCATCCTCTTTCGCTCCGCCGTACTCGATCATAGTGAGCATCATTTCCAAAGTCTGCTCGTAAGGCGGGGACTCATGGAGAAGATACAGCATAAGGGCAGAGCCGAGGGCAATTTCGGATTTCTCCCAAAAGGGATCGTTCTGACCGGCATTCTTCGGTGTGGTATTCTGAATAAAGTTGCTGATGAGCCGGAACACGTCGGAGTCCTTGCGGATATAGCGAAAGGGATTGTAGCTGTCGCTGTGGCTCGGCTCGATGAGGTCAAACACCTTGACAACATACCCCTGCTGTAAGAGAAACGGGGCAACCGCGCGGACGAGCTCTCCCTTGGGATCGGTGCAGATAAAGCTGGCATTTGCCAAAAGAAGATTCGGCTTTACAACAAATCTCGTCTTACCTGCGCCGCTGCCGCCCACAACGATCTGAAGGAGATTTCTCATGTGCTGTCGTCCGTTGAGGCTCATACACAGGTGCTTAGTTAGAATGACGTTTTTATCGGGGGATTTATCACTGTACTTTCTGTTCAGCTCCCGGACATTTCCCCAACGGGCGGAACCGTGTTCCTCACCTGGGCGTTTGTTCTCATTGGATGAATAATAAAGAACGATTCCACTGACATACAACAGCAGAGCAGCCAGCATGAACTTGACGGTATGCGGTGTCCAGCGCAGAGAAAAAGGGGCGTTCATCGCATCGGGAAAGACGGCAACGAACTGAAATAGATTCATCCCGTCCTCATAGACCCCTGCTGCCAGCACAGCCAGATAGAGAATGAACAGGGCGAGTGCCGCCCACATAGGGGCGGTTTCGCGGAAAGATTTACGGTTTATATAGGCAGCCCTCCTAAATCCATTTCACCATGAAACGCATTACCGAGTCCTACTCCTGTTTCGTATCGGCGGAGACTTGCTTTGCGCTTTCGCCGCCGCGTCGAGCTCACGGAGCTTTTGACGCACAGAGGGTTTTTCATCCGTCTGCGGTCTGTTCAAGCCAATCCCGCGCTCGTCGGAGGATTTCTCTTGTGGAGCGCGGGACTTCACTTTTTTTACGGCATTTTCCTCCGGCATCACTTCCGGCACGGCATAGTCCATTGCCTCCATGACGGCGTTAAGCTGTGCACTGTAATTCACATTGGAAATGATGTGCAGAACGCCGCTTTCCCTGTTCTCATGCTTTGCAGTCGCATACAGGACACCGAACTGTTTGGCGATTTTTTGAAATTTCTCATAGTCTGCGGCCTTGATCGGGATGATAACGGACTCGGAGTTGCTGTCCTTCATCAGCCGTTCAATGCCGACCTTGCCAACCACCTTATAGTTTTGCTTTACCATCGCGGCCAACAGTGCCGCCACGTTCACAAGACCTTTTGCGGAAAGCTCCGCTGCGATCTTGGCGGCTTCCAGCCCCTCCTTGATCATCAGATCGGCCACTTCGCCGCTTACTTCCATAGGTCATGCCTCCTTTGTTGAGTTTTTGTTTTCTCGCTCTTGGACTGTTCTTCAATTTGCCGTGTGAGCTGGATTTGCTCTTGAAGCTGCGGGATACGCTCCGCTATCTGTTGGGTACTTCTCAGCTCCCGGCGGATCGGACGCAGGGCAAGGGAGATTTCCTTGATCTCGGCGCTTACATCTTCGCCGCGCCGTTTGCGGCGGTACAGCTCGCGCCGGGAAACAGAAAGAGAGTCAATGTCCGCCTGCAGAGCATCCGCAAGCATGGGCAACTGACTCTCGCTGTCAATATGATATTTATGCAGCAGCGCAAACTGCCGCTTGTATTGGTCGAGCTTCTTGACCTCTGCCCGCACGGGAAACGTAAGGGATCGGCGGCGCGGTCGGGGCGGTGAAAGCAAATATAAATAATGCAGATACAGACGACGCAGACCAGACAGCTTTTTCTTTTCCCCGTATGCGGCTGATCTACGCTTGACCTTATATCGGCCTTTGGGGATATAAGGGGGCGATACCTTCTGCGGCTTTGGTGCTGTCGGCTCGGTGCGGCTTTTGTTCAGCCGCGCCCGTATGTCTGCTTCGGTGTAGCCTTCACCCAGACTGTCCAGCCGGATAAAGCGATCCGACCCGGGCGGCTTGATTGCCGTGTGCTTCACATTTGCACCGCGCTTGACCGTATAGCCGCGCCTTTGCAACGCTTCATAAAAGGATTGAAGGGTGAAGGCATCGGAAAGCGCAGCGTCTATGTCCTGACGAATCAGACTTCGCACGGTGGTCTTGCCGTTCTTTTCGGCGTTCCACTCCGCATAATGCTTTCCTGTCCCTTTCGGCTCGATAACGGAAAGATCGTTTTCCCGGCTAATCTCATTGGATATTCCGCGAATATCTCCATAGTACGCCTTGAAGTCGTCCCGGTACATCTTTCCGTCAACGCAGGAAACAGAGTTGAAAACGATATGCGCGTGGATATGGTCGTGGTCAATGTGCGTTGCGACCACTGCCTCAAAACGCCCCCGCAAAAGCCGCTCGGCAAATTCTACGCTGAGACTGTGAGCCTGCTCCGGTGTTACTTCGCCGGGAGAAAAGGAATGAATGATGTGATAACCCTGAACCGGACGGTTTTCCTTATCCCAGCGGCGTTTGGTGTCCAGCATATTCCGGCAGGCAGTGCCAAGCTGACAGTTGATGGCCGTCTGTAGGATTTGTCCGTTTTCAGCCCGTTGTGTTTTGCTTTCGTTCAGTGCATAGTTGATGCGCTTATCCAGCCGGGCATGAATAACAATGATTTTATCATAGGCCATTTTTCACAAGCTCCCATGCGCGGCGGGCAAGGGTAATAGCATCCGCGATTTCAGATTCTCGGATGCTCTTGCGTGCATTAGCCCAATATGCGATCTGATTGATATTATTTCCGATGGCTGACAGCTCCCGTAATAGTGCAGCGTACTGATCAGGCGGGCGTGGCCGGAGCTGTGCTCCGGCCACAAGAGAACGGATAAACGGATCAATTCCCATCCCGGCAAGCGCAGCCTGCTCTTTCAGGTGGCGGTATTCTGCCTCGTTCATCCACACGCTGACATGACGCGGGCGTGTTCTCATGGCATCATCCTTTCGTGATATATTGCGTTTCCCCATGAAACGCATTTCCGTGGGGTATTAGGGGTGTCCCCCTAACAAGCGGCGTTTGTGCTACCAAATGCCATACTTGCCGGGACAGCGCCGCAAAGCGGCGCATCCTGCTCATAATGTATTAGGATTCAAATAAATTATCTGGTTTCACCACAATGCGTTTCATGGTGAAACGCATTAGCTTCATCCTTTTCCTGCACTTTTATCTGTGTGCGTGCAATCGCAGGACAGGCGACTTCAAGAGCGTCGATCATCTCGGCAGCGGTTTTGCTAATACAGTCCAGCGAGGCTTTCAGCTCCGGCAGCTCTTTGCCGCGGCTCCAGCCGGTAACGTAGGCAAAGGAATAATCCGAGGTGTCGATCCCAAAGTGCTGGCAGACCACATAGGCAATGCTCTCTGCCTCGACCTCACGGGTCGGACTATCCTTCTCCGGCTTTCCCATAATGACACCGTTTTCCACAGGAAGAGCGTGGAGCTTGGCATGGGCTGTCTCATGGATCAGTGTTTTTAGGGTCTGCACCTGACTCATGCCCTCATTGACATAGATACATTGCTCCAAATGGTTGTAGCAGCCTTTGGATCGCTGCGGCTCCCGGTAATATATCGGCACGGGGCTGAGGACTTCAACAGCATGAAAGATACTGTCAAAGCCCTCCACATCGCCGGTCAACTCATTCATGCCCAGTGAAGGAAGCTCCTTTCCTTCGGTCTGGCTCAGATCGAAAACATAGGCGATCTTGAACCGTTGGCGGTTGATAACGGCACTTTCTTTCTCCGGCTGCCCATCTGGGCCGATCACGGTGTTTCCCTGCGCGTCGAGCTTGTCCTTCTCCACAAGAAGCTTTTGCGGACAGGGGGCAAGAATCTGGATGCCATTTTCTCCTTTCTTCACTGTGCGCCCCAGCTTCTTCCATGTGGTATAACCGGCCACCGCGCTTGCTTCGGGGCATTGGAAGAAAATCAAAAGACAGTTTCCAAAGCTGTAATGGTGGAACTTGGACATAGCCTCGAGATATTTCGCGTAGTCCTCGCTCTCAAACACGGCCTTAACACCGTTTTCCAGCTTTTCCGTCAGAGCCTTGATCTGCTCCTGCCGCTCTGCTAGTGCGTCAGCGTTCCGGGCCGCTGTGGTTTTTCTCATGGGGCGGAGTCTCCGTCTGCTTTCGTCGGGATGGCACCTTGAATGTAATCGGCTCGTTTCCTTTTGCTCCGATAAGAATTTCAGAGCATTCATACTCTTTTTTGAAGCGCTCCATCAAATCGGGCGGGAGAGAGCAGAAGTTCTCCTCTCCCAACCCGCAAATGAAGAATGTCCCGAACAGGCCACCATAGCCTGCCGGGACACTTCTGTTAAACGGGAGACCCATAAGCAGTGATTCTTCGTTCCCGACAAGAGCAACTCTTTCCTCATAGGGATAGATCGGCTCAATTAGTCCTCCGACGACGGCCTGCATTTCCTCAAGACCGTTGATTTCCTTCTCATAGGGCAGATAGCCCGGCTCTACGACCAGTACATTCATACGCTCACTTCACCGGGCCTTTCTTTTCCTTAGCAAAGATCTCTGCTTTCTGCTTCTGTTTTTCTAACCGTTGGCGGCGCTCTTCAAGGGCATCATATACGCTGTCCTCAATTTCGCGGGGTGTCATGGACACATCAGGGAAATACTTACGGAGTCGGTCGCCGCGCAGGATGATCTTCGTCTCATAGCTGTTTTCCCGATCCAGCGGCTCAGATGCGAGTTTGGCAGGACTGGCAGACGGAACAGCTGGGGATGCAATAGGCGTAGACGGTGACGAGGGAGCGGGAACGCCGGACGCGGCTGCCTGCGTAGGTACTGCATTGCCGGACGGAAAGGAAACCACATTGTCGGGCACTTTCGGCGGTACCGAGGCTGCGGGAGGCGCAGAAACGTCCGGGGACTTAGGTATGCCCGTAGGAGCCATTGCCGGAGTTGTCGGTGCGGGCGGCGTTACGGGCTTGGGCTTTTCCACGACCTTCGGCGGGTATCTGCCCTCCAATACATCACGGATCTTCTGCTCGGTAAGGCTTTCAGAGGCCGCGACCTTTTTCAAAAGACCGGTGTTCTCATTGTTGACCTTAACGTTGATCCCGATCAGATCCGCAACGGTGTCCTGAACCTTCGGCTGAAGGAACGCAATGTTATAAGCAATCGAAACGGCCAATGAGCCTTCATCTACTAAATCACAGATCGGCTTGGTTGCCTCGGACAGCTTCATGAGACGGTTGAGCTTCATTGTGCTCATGCCCATTTCCTTCGCAATCAGCTCATCAGTCTCCGGCCCGCCTTTTTCGCCTCGCAGCTTTCGTCCGGCCTTGCGCTTCATGCTGTCCGCTTTCATACGCAGAGCGCGGGACAGATCATAGGTAGAAATATGTTCACGGTGCAGGTTGCCGTCAGCCACAAGGATACGGGCATCGTCATCGTCAAGCTGCTGGATGATCGTGGGAACAGGATAATTCAGCTCACTTGCGATCAGATGGCGGCGCTGACCTGACAGGATTTCCAACTCGCCGTCCTTATTGAAACGGGCAAGCACCGGGTCTTTGACGCCGAAACGCTTGATGGACTGAAACAGCTCCTTGAAGTCATCGCTGTCCCGATCCACGGAGAAGGTGTTTATGTCCGCTTTTTTCAGATAGGCCGGATGCAGAATTGCGGAGAAGGCTTCGCCCTCGCCGGGGACAGGCAATGATTTCTTGTCTTTCTCGGTGGGCGGAGTCAGCTTTTCGCCGAGCAGCTTTGTAATTGCTGTTCCGGTAGGGCCGACAGCGGCAGTGCCGACAGACGCTTCTTCTTTCTCTGCTTTCTTGGCGGATTCCTTTGGAGAAACGGACTTTTTCTCTTTATCTGCAACGACAGGAGCGGCGGGCGATGTCTCGACCGCTTTTTTCTCTTTCTGATCTTCCGCTTTTGCTTCGGGAGTCTTTTCAGCGTCCTTTTTCGGAATCTCAGTGGTTTTCGTACTGGCCGGAGCCTCTTGAGGTGTCTCAGGCTTTTTTACCTCCACCTTGCTTTCGGCTTTCTTTTCCTCCGGCCTTGCCGCGGAAGTCGATGTTTCCGTTTCTTTTTTCGACGCAGCAGCTTCTTTTTTCTCCGGTGCTGCCTTCGATTTGGACGGCGTTTTCTCCGACGCCGGTGTCTTAGCTTCTTTTTCTACGAGCTTGCCGGGAATTGGCGCGTCCGGGCTTGCGTTGGCAATCTTGTGGTACTCCTGTGCCTCCTTTTCAGTCATGTCATAGACCAGTGCAGGCAGCTCCTTGAGCTTGGCAAGCTCTGCAGCCTTGCGGCGGCGGTAGCCAGTTACAAGCTGATATTCTCCGTCCTCTCGCTGACGCACAATGACCGGTTCCTTTATACCGTCCAGCAGCATTGAGGTAACAAGCCCGCCATAGGATTTATCCGCAAGTTTGACAATGGGAATATCGGGAAGATCGTGAATCTTCTCGATAGGGATTTGCTGGGGAATGGTTTTTTCGTTTGGCATTTAGTTCCTCCTTTGTGTCTTGAAATATGCAATAATCCGTTTCACGGTGAAACGCATTTATCCAAAGTCGTGCCGCACAGCGGCGGCATAATACGGACCTATTGTTATGGGCGCATTGTACAGCGCCGTCAACAGATAAGCCCGTATGTTCCAGATCTTAGTTGTCGTATCCCGAAAAGCATCCAGCACATAGGAGACATGCTCAAAGGTGAGCCGTCGGAAACGATCCTGCACCTTTGGCGTAGGAATGTTCTCACTCCCGATTCGTATGGTTGGCGCTGTGCTGCATAACACGTCACAGATCAGCTCCAACAGGCAATCCGGATCATCATAGGGATAGCTCTCTGCAAGCAAAGGGTAGTCTATTTGCTCTCGCACGCTTTCCTCAATCTCTCGTTCAGCCGGGGGATGATTAGATGGATCAGTATAGCTAAGATCAGTTTTGTTTTTATTATTATAATTTGCTTCCCCTTTCGGGAAGTCCGCACCTCCTGTTTTGGGAAGTCTTGAAGTTTCCTTTTGGGAAGTCTGGACTTCCTCTTTTGGAGCTTCTGCACTTCCCGTTTTGGGATGTCTGGGCGGTGCAGGGACACCCCTGGGTGCAGGCGGCACAGTTTCAGCGAATTGCTTGACATAGATCATGGTCGGCTTGCCTTGTCCCTGCTTTTTTCGCTCGATAAGGCCAATGCCTTTCGTGTCCAGTTCAGCCAGCAGGCGTATTGCCTTGTTGTGACCGCAGCCCAAGTCCTCCATGATCTCATCGACCGTGTAATAGATATAAACGCGGTCATAGTCGTCATACCAGCCGTTCTTTGCAGACAGCCCCATTCGGTCAAGCATCAGGCCGTAGAGGAGCTTTGCATCTGTGGAAAGGTCGCGGTATTTCTCTCCGGTAATAAGAATGCGTGGAATACGATAAAAGGAAAAGTTTTCGGACTGGCCTCCGTAGAAATATTCAAAGCTCATTTGGCGTCCGCCTCCAGCCTCTCACAAAAGACAAGATAACGGTATTTCCCACCGCTGGCATAGGGATGGCAGGTCAGAAGCGTTATCATGTCTCTGTCCTCTTGAATGAGAATTGCGTTTACATCATTCGGAGTGATGATTTTGATCTCTGCCACTTTGTAGGTCAGCGTTCCCCAGATATTCGTGACCGTGATCTCGTCACCTATCTCCAAAAGCTCTATCTCCATGAAGTAGGGATAGCCGCTGTAACCCCGGTGGCCGGCAATCACAGCGTTACTGTTGATACCGCCAATGGGGATGCTCGTCTGCGACAATACAGCCGCGCCTGCTGCCATGTTTTCCTCGCTCGCGCCGAGAAACAGGGGCATTTCCAAATCCATTTTCGGGATCGTTATTACACCGAATTTTTCATCGGGCAAACCGTAGTCGGTCAGCTTGAATTGAGACAGCTCATAGGCGCTTTTGCTGTCCAGCTTATTCTGCTTGAACAGATAGAGCTCCCGGTTGTAGGTCTGCATTGCCTCATAGAGCTCTGCGTATGGGATGACTTCCTGCTTTTCTTCGGAATCCCTGCGGATTTCCTCAACTGTTTCGTGGTATTCCTCCACGGCCTGCTTCACCTCTATGCTTTTTTCTGCACCGTCGATCAGCGGCTTTACCGCAAAGGCAGCACTGGCAAAAGCAAGGCAGCTCAACAGAATTAGCAGGATCAGCCGCAGTTTAATGTGCTTCATGTTTTCCTCTCATTCTCTCTTGCCGTAACAGGTGCAATCTACGCTTTGGCTTCCTTGACTTCCGGACAGCTTTGTAGCAGCCGAAGCCCGTCCCGATTCCGACGATAGCAAGCCCTCCGTAAGCAAGTCCGCGGAGGTATTCGTTGCCCCACGTGGATTCCTCTACGGGGGTAAATTCCGCGTCCTCGACCACGCTGATTGCTTCTTCGTACTCCGTGCGCTCTCCCCGGATGAGCAGTCTGTGACTGTTCACGCCATAGGGTGTGCAGGTAACGAGAGTGCAGAGATCGCATCCGGCTTCAACGGTCAGCTTCGAGGTGTCCTCCGGCAAAACGGTGTTGATTTCGCAAACCTTATAGGCCAGCGTCTGACACAGAATACGGAGCAGGAAAATGTCGCCTTCTTTCAAGAGATTCAGGTCTGAAAACATCTTCTGCCCGGCAAGACCGCTGTGACCGGTCAACACACAATGCGTACCGAGGCCGCCCACAGGGAGGGACGATCCAAGCAAGTGCCCCACGCCCCGGTCTAGCGTACTTTCTTCCGTGCCGTGATAGATAGGTAGATTTACCGAAATTGCCGGGATCTCCACATAACCCATGATCCCGTCGCCGCGCACATTCAGGAGCGTGTCGTAGCTTTCAGATGCCTTAATAAGCGCGTCCTTCGTATATGGCTTGTCTGGGACAGACAGCAGGGTTTCGTTATAAGCGACGGCAACGGCACGGGCATTGTCTAACGCCGCAGTGTCCATCTGCTCAACAGCTTCAATGTACTGTGTCTCTATGAGACTGCGGTTTTTCTCGGAAAGAAAGTTGGCAATCAGCGGGTACAGAATGATGCCGAGGGAAACGACGATCAAAACGGCAAGAGATAGAATTTTCATTGTATTCTTCATACTCTCCCTTCACATGGCAAGAGGGCGGTTTTCCCGCCCTCTTGCTTGATGGTTAGGTATTTTCTGCTTTCTTCCTGTTCTTACGGGTAAGGACAAGAATGCCCGCTACGCAGAGTGCCAGCATTGAAAGGCCAATGACAGGGAACATCCAGTTGCCGTAAGAACCGGTCTGAGGGAGGTTAAAGCCTCTCGTATTGATGACTGTAAACGGTACAAAGGCATTGGCGGAGCTGTCGTCAGCGGTCATATTGACTTTGTTGCTGTCTACGGTTGCCGAGGCGGTCAGCAACTTGTGAGCGAGCTGCTTCTGCGGCATATTGTGATACAGTCCGGGAGCAACATCCTTGTATCGGGGATCGTTCTGGATGAGGCCGAGTACATCGGTGCCGTAAATATCGCAGAGCTTGCTGCTCTCGGTCTGGGAGATCACGACCTTGATACTGTTTTTAAGCAGCGTGTACCCGTTGGCAGTCTGTACCTCCGTCCAAGTATAGGCGTCGTCCTCCAAGCCTTTAAGGATCAGCTTGCCATCCTTTGTGGGAATGAAGTGAGTGGCAGCCTTTTCCTCGGTCACATGGCCGGTTACATACCAAACTCCTTCAGCCTCATTCAGTTTTCCTACAAGAAAACATCCGTCCGTGTCATTGCGGACGATAAACTCAACTTTGGAATAGTCGCCGCGCCCATCGGAGAACTGCTTTGTCATATCGATGCCGTAAACATAGACATGGCAATCATCGACGAGGGTATCATAGTAGCCTGTATTGCTGCGCTTCCAAGTGAGAACAACATCATTGGGATTTCCGGCGTCACCGTAGGTCACGCTGTTATTGCTATTCATCGTAGCCTTATAGGTTATGCGGAGGGTGCAGTCCGAATAGCCGCTGTTTACCATGCTTTCCCCAGTATATACTGCCTTACTGCTGTTGATTTCGGCAAGGCCGGAGGCGGTCATGGAGATGGTCATAACGCCTGCGCCCTCGGCGGTGCTGTTATAGCTTACAAGGAAACGATCACTCGGCTCTGCCCACGATGTGATCAGATCGGTGCAGCTCTCATCCTTAAAGAACTCCAAGAGAACATCACCTTTGTTATAGGTAATGCCTTTGGACAGCGTATCAATAAAGGTATAGTCCGTGAGATAGGAGGCAGCGGATGTAATGCTGGGCAGAGTGGAAATGATCTGGTAGTCAATCACGTCACCTGCCGAGGCGGTGCCGGTGTGGGCGTAGCCATCGGTAATATCACTGACGCTGCCGCTGTTCTTGCCCGTATCGGCTTTATTCTCTCGGAGCGTCTTTTCAAGGCTGGGGATGCCGGTGAGGTTTTTGGGGTACAGGGTCACATCGTAGATCCAGCGGGTGCCACCGTCATTGGCGTTGTTCCCGTCAACGGAGGTCATGGGGAGAGAAACGAGGAAAGGTGCGGTAGTGTCCGTGACCATTTCGGGGACGCGGGTTTCGATCAGCAGATACAGGCCGAGGGGCAAATCGAAAGCTCCCGTGTGACCATAAGCGTCCGTCTCCGTCATGGCTACGCCGTGATTGTCTCGGGCATACTTTTCCAGCGTGTTCTTGACCGAGGTAGCGTTAGCATCCAGCGCCGCCTTGAGACCGTCAATCAGCACATCAGAGCGGTAGTAATACACGGTCATGCCGTCTACAACTTCGTCAGCAGGAGCGTAACGGTCATTGGTGCTGACACCGATTGCGGAAAGAAAAGCGTTATTCTGCTCGGTCGGGGCAATACCGTATAACACTTCGATATGCTCCGCGCCGTCCTCGCTCTCGGTAAAGGTGCGGATGGAGGCCACGCGCACATAGGTGAACTCTACGCCCTTTATGGCGTACCCGTAGGCATTTCCGTTGGCGTTCAGCGCGGAGACGCGGGTGGGATCGCCCAGCACGGCCTCAACGCCGTTCGCGTCCTTTACGCCGGTGGACACATAGGAGCTATCCCATATACCGTCCTTCTCGGCATTGGTAAGGTCATATTTATAAATGTCCAGCGTACCCGTGCGGGAGGTGTCAATCGTGGCCTCGTCCACGGGTGCGGCAAGGGCAGTAACAGAAAAGCTGCTCACTACCAAGATAGCGAGCAGCAGCGCAAAGATTTTCTTCAAGTTTTGATTTCGTCCTTTCGTTTCAAAATGATGTAGGGCATGGCCATAAAGCCCATGACAAGGGGCAGCCACGCAAAGCCAGCGCCGCCCGTTTCGGGCAGACGGAATAGCGGATCATCGGTAGCGGTGACATAGAGCGTGTAGCAATAGGTCACTCCGTCTACGGTTTCCGTGTCCACGGCTGTGCCGGCGATCTCAACGGGCAGTGTGCCAATATAGAGGGGGCTGCCCAGCAGCGAGTGTCCGTCAGGCGCTTTCGTCTCGGTAAGGCGGTAGAGAATGGAGCTATCTGCCCGGAGGCCGCTGAACGTAACATTACCGCTTTCGCCGGTGGTGAGTTGTCCGTCCGCAAGTCTGGGGCTGGTGCAGCCGCCGGGCTGAACATTGTCGCCCTCGCGGGAAAATACCGCTGTCCAGCTTGCGCCGTTATCCGTGGAATACTCCAAAAGGAAGCTTGCCCCGGCGAGCGGAGTGCCGTTATGATCCTGTTTCTTTACCTCCAGCGTTCCCGGCCTGCGGAGGTTATCCCGTTCCTGCGTGACCGTAACGCCATGCTCGGTGATTGAAAACGGATACACCGCGTCGTCCAGCTCATAGCCCTTCGGCGGTGCGAACTCCTGATAACTGTACGAACCGTAAAGCAGACTTTCAAAGGTCAGTTCACCGTTTACGTCGGTATATCCCTCTGCAATCTGCTGGCCGTCGCTGTCAAGGAGGCGGAAGCCCGCCCCGGAAAGGGGCGTGTCCTCATAAGCGTCTCTCTTGACGATTTTCAGATTGCCGCGGGCAAATTCGTTTACCACCGTCTTGGCCACAAGCTGTCCTCCCTCGGTGACGGAGACGGGATACAGGGTCGAGTCGAGCACAAGATGGGGCAGTGTGGCAGTTTCGGCATAAAAATAGTCCCCAATGGGGACTTCAAAAGAGACAGCGCCGTTTGCGTCCGTTTGGCCGTTTTGGATTTCGTTCTTCCCACTGTCATAGAGTGCGAAGCTGATTCCCTGCAAGGAAGCTCCGTTCTCGTCCACTTTGGTAAGTTGAATCGTGCCGGTGCGGATCGGAGCCTTGGGTGTTCTGACCGTCATACCGGAATCAACGGTGGTGCTTTGCATATCTATCGTGCAGGTCACGACACGCTGCTGACCGTAGGTGGTCGGCGCATAGAAGAACAAGACCGCCTCGGTGCTGTCATATACACCTGACGCACGGAGCGGAAACGCCGATTCCTCATATTCCTCCGGGACGGATATATGCAGTGTATCGCCGCTGCTGCCGGTATAGCCTGTAATGCTCGTCCCTGCGGGAAAAGCGGATGCGTCCAGCGCATAGCCTCCGGTCAATCCCGTGAAGCTCACCCGCACGTCACCTACAAAGCTTGTGTCCTGCGATTCCAGCGTCATATCTGAACTGGAAAAGTTGATGGAATGATACGTGTCCGGGTGACAGCCATACTCCAAAAGCTCCAGGCACCATGCAAACAGGGCTTCATATCCGGGCTTGGGACGGCTGTTTCCTGTGTCACGAAGATAGTAAGGCATTTCCTGTATTCCGTTCTCTGCAAGAAAATACCGGATTGCATTGGCGGTTGCGTACTGCGCCTGGTTATCGTTAAAGCCGCCGTTGGAAGCCGGATAACCGTGGGCGAGGATCGCTTTCAACCCGTTCAGAATGGTTGGGGTATAATACTGCGTTCCGTCCGTTGCGTCATATCCGTCTCCGTAGGGACTTTCCAGACTCATTTGCAAACAGTAGGCAGGCTGGCCGGTTTCAACAACAGAGTGCGGCGGTGTACCGAGATCGCTCCAATAACCATCGTTGTATTTCTCAAAGTACATAAACGGCTGATAGGCGGTGGCAATATGTACGTCATCGGCAAAGGCGGTTATGGGTAAAGCCGCGCACAAGAGAAGCATGGAACAAAGCGTCGCGGCAAGCCGCTTTTTCCATTTAGGTTTTACAATAGGCATGAGTCCTCCTTGCTATATTTTGCTGGGGTAACAGATTAAGGGGAAGAATCACCCCCTTTCTCCGGCGGACTGCCCTTGCCGATGGCGGTCACACGGCCGGGGGTATAGGGACACTCGGCGTATTTGCAGTACCGATCCTTGCGCTGAGGTCGGTGGAAGCGGCAGCTCCGACACTCCGGAAATGGGCCGTCTACGCCGCTGTCGTAGTGATCGCCTCCGGGTCTCCCTTGCATGAGACTTTCAAAAGCCCGATGATCGCCATTGGTAAAAAACATGGCATACCTCCTTTCGGCGTGGATTAGGGCTTGCGGTATATATAGAAAAAATCCGTTTCATGGTGAAACGGATTTCTGAACACTCAATCATGTGAATAATGTGATAGCAATTGACTGCTTTTTCTTTTTCCTAATTCTATCATGTAATTGTATTATAAAAGAGCATAAAATCAGATTGCCTAGAAGGGTGGTTCATGCTATGATAATTAACGGGATGGTGATAGATATGGAGAATCCAAACGCCCTAATTGCAATAGCGCATGTGACGGAAAATGCACAAAACCCGTATTATGCTTTCTGCGAATACGTTAAGTATTGCATGATGACTAGTCCTGAGGATGTTTTTACGGAGCAAGATATTAGGGATGCTGTCAACAAGGAATTTGGCATAAGAATACCTCATCATGTTATCGTTAAGTGCTTAAACTGTTTGAGCGATGAGCAGTTTGTATCACTGGAGGAAAATCATGTCATTCGTAGGATCGGTTCGTTTGATGTACCGTCTTTTGAGCAAGCAAGGGCTTCTTTCCGTGACACAGAGACAGCTTTAATTACTGAATTAATAGACTATGTTAGAAAGTACGGGAAGGATTGGACGGAAGAATACGCAAGAGAACAGCTTGTTGGCATTCTTAGCAGGGATAGCCTTGCGTATGATGTGTTTTTCCAAGACTATTCCACTATTCAGAATAAGACTTCTGATAGTAAAGCATTAGATGATGAATACGATGAAGACAGCGAAGGTGATGATTCTCAGCCAATGTTTCCCGATATTACATATGCGGGAAAATTTATAACAGATACCATTAGCACTGATTCACCAACAAGAGACTATCTTGTCAAAATATGTGAAGGTTTGATGGTGTGTGTAGGAACATATCAGTTGCCATCAAATGGGAACAAGCCAACGATTCCTTCCATTAAGGGGACATCTTTCTTTTTTGACACCAGACTTCTACTGCGTTATCTTGGGTGTGCTGGTGATGCTGCAACTGAATCTGCCCAGGAACTTGTTTCTTTGATTCAGAATAACGGTGGGGCTATTTACTACTATCCTCACACGTTTCAAGAAATGTATGATGCATTAGATCATGCAAAGAGACAGCTTGACCGGGGCGATTTGCCATATGACAGTGAAATGTTCCTTTATAGCAAAAAAGTTAAACACAATCCAATGGTGTTTGCGGCAAAAAGAGATAATCTTAAACAGGAACTCGCTAAAGCCCATATCTATAGGCGAGACTTACAAGATTACTCTGAAAAAGATAAGCTCAGGTTTGGATTTAGTTTGGACGATCTAAAATGCTATATGGAGGAAAACACAAACTGGGATCGAACAGCTGTTTTAAACGATGCTTGCTCTATCTGGGAAACTCACATGTCCAGAGCCGGTAACTATCAATTCTATTTTGGAACAGCAGACAGGATAAGTGTTTTCGTTACCACTAACTCCAGATTGATTTCATTAGCTTTAGGTTATAAAGATGCACGCCCGGCAAATCCAGCTTTAGCAAATTGGAAACCAAATCGACTTCCAGTTATTACAGACGGACGATTAACGTGTAGACTATGGACACCAGCTACAGAAAATGACAAACTCCCTATCATGCGATTGGCTGCAAATGCTGTCGCAGCTCAGCAGCCAACAAGGCGGTATTATGAGAAGGTCAAGGCACTTGCATTACAGCTAAAAGAGCAAGTTCCAGAGTACTCCCAAATTGCTCTATCGGAATTCTTCGATGATGAATTGTCTGATGCAATCTTAAGGAAGACAGAAGGAAATGAGGCTGCGTTTGATATCGGGACACTTGCGTCTTCTGTATCCGAACTTGTTGAACTCAAAACTAGAGATCAGAAACAAGAAGTTGATGCAGTAAAGGCACAACGTGATTTCTTCTCAGGCGAATTGGATAGGCATAAACAATCTGTTGTTGATGGGGCCGTTGATCAGTGGAAAAACAAGATGGGGTTATGTGGCCTTTGGTTGAGAGCAATTATCAACTGGAACTGTATTGCAGCTCCGATTATTGCTGTGTTAACTGCTATCTTGGGTAGCTATATTAATAATCATAATATATGGTGGATTTCTGGGGCGATAATTATATTATCTTTGGCAGAGAGGTTCTCTTCTTCGCGCTTTATTGCAAGAGTGTTTTTGAAAAAAGCGCTCCCGACTTCGAAAGAAAACTACAGAAAAAAGATAGTAAAGAATCTACGCCCGATAGAGCACAACTTTGAAGAAGAGATAATAGAGAGGGTTTTCACCGAAACAGACTTGCTTCAGAAGTGCGAGGACATCGTAGATAAATCTTCTAAATAGAAATGGCTGCCGATTGATGGTTCCTGCCTCTGTGAGACAATATTCTGCTCGGCCCCTTAATGAAGAGCTATAGGGCAGATACTAAATTGGAAAACGATTTTATAAGGAGCGAACTATTCATTTTTCCTGTTGTAGCTCTTGGTTTTGGTATTATTTTGTCGTGTCTGAATGTTTCATACAAGCGCCCACGCTGTAAAACGAATCGACCTAGGCAAAAAGTCATAGGCCGTAGAGTGAAAAAGCATAATGAGATTATTATTTCATGGAAAGGGAAAGTGAGTATGGGAATGATGGCAACTTTGTTGTTGGCGGGTGTAGGTGTACATGGGCATGACACATTCAATAATGGAGTGACAAAAGAAACCAATCCAGAGCGTTGATAATAGGATATACACCGAGGTTCAATTCCTCACATGCCCGCCAGGGGCTTGTCTCATAAAAGGCAAGCCCCATCTTTACTATAAGGAAGGAAAAGTCTTTTGTAATCAGGTATCACAATCATTCTAACAAAACGCTGCTTAACTACCAAAACGAGAGAAAAGAGGAATTGAATGGACAGCAATCTAAAATACTGGAGAGATCTGACATCACTTGCTTTACGATTATTACAAGAGCAAGGTAATTCTCAAGCGGCTTTCGTTATTAAGAATAGCACGCTAAGGGTTGAATTAAATGAGCATGATAATTGGAATGGTGGTATAGATTATTGGGATATTATTTTTGAACTGAAGTATCGTGACTACAAAACTATATTGGAACAGAAAAGTGAAATAGAAGCAGAAATAGATAAAATTGTTTCTGGTTTTCACTCTGACGACAGAGATTTAATTGCAAATGTCATAATCCGACCGATTATTGAGCGACTTATAGATTGGCGAGCTGTCCTTCCGGAAACAAAGGAAAGCGTAATCCAGCTAATAAAAGACGAACAAACCCTTTTGACTGAAATTGCCACAGGAAAAACGTATAAAGATCACGGAGTAGAAGAATCATATCAAGAACGCCACCAGCATATTGTTCTTATTTCATCTAAAGCGGGTTTTGAATATCCAGTAACAGCAAATAGCCTTGCCGAATGGTGGATATACATAAGGGAAACCGGAGGATATTCAGAGCGTCGTGCCCATATTTCACAGTTGTTTGCCCCGGTATTAAAGATGCTCAATGAATCAGACGAATCAGATATTGTTGATTTTAGTCGAATTGCCTCCAGGTCGGGAACTGTGAAAAAAGCGATAGATGATGCAAGTGTATTTATTCGAGAAGGAAGATACGATTCTGCGGTTGATCGCGTCCATACAGCTTTTCACGGCTACCTACGACAGTTGTTAAACGAGCATGGCGAGAGCCATACTGTAGATGATAGTTTGCCGGGCTTATTTGCGAGGCTGCACGCCTACTATGGAAGTACCATTCAACCTGCTGATGTTGGCGAGCGTGTAAAAATGATCTTACGTAGTGCGGGCGGTATGGTCACGACAGTAAATGAATTAAGAAACAACAATACTGTTGCGCATCCGAATGGAAACTTGATTCAAAAGAGAGAAGCTCAACTGGTCATTAGGCTGGTAAATGCTATTATTGACTATGTTGAAGATATTGAGAAGTCCATTAGTAAATCCGTTTCACCGTGAAACGCATTTGGGCAACAAAAAAGGGCCGTTTTCACGAAATGGAGAACGACCCTGATAGGGAAGATGCTTGAATGTCTTTGCAATGTACCAACATCATCCCGATATGTAATTTTATAAAAGGTAAAGGCTTGTTTCTATTCGAAACAAGCCTTTCATCGTACCCTTTGGTGGAGATAAGCGGGATCGAACCGCTGACCTCTTGAATGCCATTCAAGCGCTCTCCCAGCTGAGCTATACCCCCGGATAACCGGGTACGAAGTATTTGATTTTAAGGGTTTCTGCTGATTTGATGTGCTCTCAACATGGGGGGTGCGTGTTTAACGGGTAGTGCTCCCAGCTGAGCTATACCCCCATGGGCAAGATGTATATTATCAGACATGCGGCCAAATGTCAAGAGTTTTTTCACGCGTTTCGGAAGTCTTTGAAAATAATTTTATGAGGCTGGGTATGATATTATATTTGTAGGCATTGACAAAGTGTGATATAATACATTTTTAGAAAAATAATATGTGGAGGCATCTGCAATGACAAAGATTGATATATTCTCAGGTTTTCTCGGCGCGGGCAAAACTACGCTCATCCGCAAGCTGATAGCTGAGGGCTACAAAAACGAAAAGCTCGTTCTTATCGAGAACGAATTCGGCGAGATCGCAATTGACGGCGGTTTCCTGAAGGACGCCGGCGTTCAGATAACCGAAATGAATTCCGGCTGCATCTGCTGCACGCTGGTCGGCGACTTTACGAAGGCGCTCAAGAAGGTCATGGAGGAGTACGCACCGGATCGTATCATCATCGAGCCGTCCGGCGTCGGCAAGCTCAGCGACGTGGCGCATGCCGTGGAGCAGGTCGAGGGCGCACACATCGGCGCAAAGGTCACTGTCGTCGATGCGGGCAAGTGCCGCATGTACATGCGCAACTTCGGCGAGTTCTTCAACGATCAGGTAGAGAACGCCGACCTCATCGTCATGAGCCGCACCGACACTGCGAGTGCGGAAAAGATCCTTGCCGCGACCGAGCTTCTCAAGCAGCTCAATGCCAAGGCCGGACTCATCAGCACGCCGTGGGACAAGCTCAGCGGCGAGCAGATAGTCGAGGCGATGGAGCACAACGCTCTGCACGAAGAGCTGGAGCACATGGAGCATGAGCACCACCACGAGCATGACCATGACCATGAGCACCATCATCATGACCATGATGAACACGATGAGCACTGCACCTGCGGCTGCCACGATCATGATCACGACGATGACGAGCATGAACATCATCATGACCATGACCACGAAGAGCATGAGCACGAGCATGACGAGCACTGCACCTGCGGCTGCCATGATCACGAGCATGACCATGACCATGAGCATCACCATCATCATCACGCCGACGAGGTGTTCACGAGCTGGGGCATGGAGACCCCGCGTAAGTTCACCGAGTCCGCGCTGCGCGGCATCCTCTCCGCACTTGAGGACGAGGCCAAATACGGCGTTATTCTCCGCGCGAAGGGCATTGTCGATGCTGAGGACGGCGATTGGCTCTACTTCGACTACGTCCCCGGCGAGGTCGATATCCGCCGCGGCGGCGCTGCAGTCACCGGCCGCTTCTGCGTGATAGGTTCCAAACTTAACGAGCAGGCATTGAAGGAGCTGTTTGAACATTGAGTGATAGAAAAGACGTTCCCGTATATCTCTTTACGGGCTTTCTGGAATCCGGCAAGACAAAATTCATACAGGAAACGCTGGAGGACAAGCGCTTCTGCAACGGCGAGCGCACGATGCTTCTCGTCTGCGAGGAAGGCGAGGAGGAATACGCCCCTGATCAGTTCGCCGACAAGAGCGTATACATCCATGTCATCGAAGATCAGAGCGAGCTGACGGCGGAAAACCTTGAAAAGTGGCTCCGCGAGTCGCGGGCTGAGCGCGTGGTCGTGGAGTACAACGGCATGTGGATGCTGGACGTGCTCTATTCGGCGATGCCTGAGAGCTGGATGGTGTATCAGGAGTTCATGTTTGCAGACGCAGGCACCTTCCTTACCTATAATAATAACATGCGCCAGCTGGTGTACGATAAGCTCAAGAGCTGCGAGCTGGTCGTGTTCAACCGCTTCAAGCCCAACATGGACAAGATGGAGTTCCATAAGATAGTCCGCGGCGCGTCCCGCCGGAGTGACATCGCCTACGAATATGCCGGAGGCAAGGTCGAGTATGACGACATTGAGGATCCGCTGCCGTTTGACCTGACCGCGCCCGTCGTCGAGATCGGTGACGATGACTACGCTGTGTGGTATCGCGACCTGTCCGAGGAGCCGAAAAAGTACGAGGGCAAGACCGTGCGCTTCAAGTGCCGCGCGCTCAAGCGCAAGAAAATCCCAGCGGGCTGCTTCATCGTGGGCCGCCATGTCATGACCTGCTGCGTCGAGGATATACAGTTCGCGGCGCTGGTGTGCCAGTGGGACAAGGCCGAGACTATGACGGACGACTCCTGGATTATTTTGACCGCGAAGGTGAACTTCAAGTTCCACCGCGCGTACAGCCGCAAGGGCCCCGTCCTGACCTACATCAGCCACGAGAACTGCGAAGCTCCAGCGCAGGATGTTGCGACTTTCTATTGATTAAAATGATAAAAATATCGCCTCATGCCGGCAGGCATGGGGCGGCTTTTTCGGCGGCGTGAATTTTTGCATAAAATAGAGATAACCCCTGACTGCGGCTCGTGCCTTCCAACCAGTCAGGGGTTATCTCTGTGAATTCTTAGTATCTAACATCCTGGTTACCTCACTTTCGTTAGGATGCAGCGCCGCCTGTCAACGGGACACATTTACCAAGCACAGATATTCATTTTTCTTGCCTCTAAGCGGGGCGGACTTGTGTGCTTCTGTCCTCCTGAATATTTTGATCTTGCAGCGCCGGACCCGGATCACATCCTGTGCCGGGTGACTTATTTGTACATCGGAATCACCCTTTCTGAGGCTAATATAGCAAATGGGACGGCGTTTTTCAATTCGCAGAATCAATGATTTTTGAGACGCGTTTTTGTGCACGTATATGAAAAACTGCAATTTTAGCCGCGGCGGCTTTGACATTGTTGACAATGGAGCAGGACTTTTGTACAATAATATTGTTGCGGGTCAAAATTTGCCCCGCATTTTTATATTCTTTAAGGCACGCCACGGCGCATCGCGCCGTTGACAACGAGCACCGCACAGGGCATAATAAATTATATGATATATATCAAATAATATGTTTTAGGTCGACTGAACTTGAGGGGGAGAAACTATGGAGATCAAGCGCTTGGAAAGAGAATAATACGCCGGAAGGAAGTTCACCGCGCGCTATCAGACGCAGGGCTATTATGACATCTGCGCTGGCGAAGGCGGCTTCTGTGTGAAGTACACGCCCTTCGGTAAAACCGAGGAACGGTCGTTTGACGCTGTGTTCTTCGGCGAGTGGCTGGAGGAGCCGATTAGCGTTCGGGGCGTTTGATGGCGAGGAGCTGATTGGCTATGTTGAAGGCTCGCCGGAGAGCTGGAACAACCGATTTCGGATAAGCAATATCTGTGTGTTCGAAAACGTAAAGCGCGGCAGCGGCGTCGGAACGAAACTGCTGGACGCAATCCAGGCCGCAGCGGCGTCCTCCGGAGCGCGGATGATCGTCCTCGAAACGCAGTCCTGCAACGAGAACGCGATCACGCTTTACCGGAAGAACGGCTTCGAGATGATCGGTTGTGACCTGTACGCCTACTCGAATGACGATCCGGAGCGGCACGAGGTGCGCTTCAAAATGGGGAAGAAGCTGAAATAACCGCGAATGGGGTGGCTAACGGATGAAAATTCTTGTCTTTAACGGCAGCCCAAAGAAGGAACGCAGTGACACGATGCACATCACGCGCGCATTTCTAGGCGGCATGAACGAGGCCGCGCCGCAGGAGGTACAGAGCATCAACGTTGCTGATATGCATATCGAGTTCTGTCGCGGCTGCTTTGCCTGCAAATATAACGGCGGGCGCTGTGCTATCGACGACGATATGCGCGAGATTCTGGAGCAGATGCTCGCAAGTGCCCTGCTGCTGTTCAGCTTCCCACTCTATTGCTGCGGGATGCCTGCGATGTTGAAAAACATCATCGAGCGTACTCTGCCGCTCTCGTCCATGGCGATGGCAGAGATGAACGGACGCTATGTCCACGTCGGGCAGCGGGATTATTCGCATCTCAGATATCTGATGATTTGCGGCTGCGGATTTCCGAACAGCCGCCGCAATTTTGAACCGGCAGTACGTCAGTTTGAGCTGATGTTTCCCAATAATCATACGATCCTGACTGTGCCGGAAAGCCCGATGCTCAGCGCACCGGAGGCCGCGGCAGTGACTGTTCCGCGGCTGGAGCGGGTGAAAAAGGCTGGGCGGCAGTTTGCGGAAACAGGGGAGATAGACCCGGCACTGCTGGCCGAGATAGCTTCCCCGATGATTCCGGAGGATACCTACGAAAGGATCGTCAATGGGAATGTATAAGGAGATCAATATGAAAAGAATAGTTGTGTATGTTCATGGGAAGGGCGGCTCGGCGGCGCAGAAGATGGTGAAATTTTGCTCGGGTGAGGAGCCAGACGGAAAAGTGGAAAAGCGTTCGTAAAATCGCATGTTAAAATGTGATTTTAAGCTATCAGGATTGACATGGAAGTATCACATTTGAAAGCGGGAAAAAGCCCGAAAAACAAGAAAAATCCCGCAATCTCAATGACTGCGGGATTTGCAAAATATGGTGCGCGAGGCGGGACTTGAACCCGCACGCCCGGAGTGAGCACTAGAACCTGAATCACCGAAAAGCGCTTTTCGGCGGTATTGCAGCTTCAAATGAGATTTACCTCGTCCCGTAAAATCCCTTGCTATTCAAGGAATTTTACAAAACACAGCAAAGCGCAACAATCTTCAATTCTTTTCGATTTTATTACGATGTTAGAAATGTGTTAGAAAAGCCTGTTTGCAGGTTTGTCCTTCACTTCATATAGATGACAGAAGTACTTCCCTTTTCTCATCTTCTTCGGGAGGGGAGAAAAGTTCAACATAGCAGTATTCCATAACTTAATATCAGCCAATCCAAAGCTGCTTTGAACCATCCTCCAAAGGAGCTTTGGATTGTTGTTCCCTTTTGCCGGTCAGAATGTTTTGCGTCATGATGCGCATCTATGTGGGTGTCAACTATACGTTCTTTCATCCGTGAGAGGCATAACGGGCAGCAAGTGGGGGCATATGAGGATTGACGATTTGGCCGCCCACATAAGGAAAACAGAAGGAAACATAAAATATAATATGATAGACTATTTTCCAAGCAAAAGATTGATAGTACTCAAGCATTTTTCTATAGTTTCATTTTTTGGTTCTTCACTTGAATTTTGTGATAGCAGAAAAACAGAATTTATAAGATCATTGAACTGCATCCTATAGGTCACTTTTTCTCCGGAAGATAGGGAGATTTTGCCAAAAAGAAATAGGTTGTCATGCAGTGAGAATATGGCTTGAAAATAGAAATTATTCAAGCTGTTTAAAACAAGAGACTTTTCTGTCGCAGTAGCTGAAGAAAATCTGTCAAGTAAGCCCTCTAATGTGCGTAAGAACACCTTTTGCTCTCGCTTGCTGTAGGTAGATTCAGTAACTATCGAAATAAGAGCTCCAGGAGCACTGAAAACACATCCCGTTAGAACGGAAACAAGGATGTCATGCCATAATGATGCTTGAGCAATACAAGGTGTACAAAGCATGGAATAAGCAAGACAAGTACACAAAAAGCCTGTAGCTACGAGGATAGCAGAGCGTGTTTTGATTATCATTAGTTCTTCCTCCTAAAATTCAAATGCATATAAATCCATATATAAATCAAATCCCCCGCCCAATAGTAAACGTGACTATTGGGCGGGGGCGAAGTTATGTCCTGAATTTTATTTTCTTAAGCTTTTTCTTAAGCTTCTTTACAGGAATATCTCCGGTCCATCCGCCAAAGCTGGAAACCTCAACAACCCGACGCTTTCCGCTTTTGCCAACGCTTACGATAACAACACGTTCGTCGGCGGAGAGCCAGGGCGTCTCCTTGACGGTCCATACATCCCCTTTAGAATAGCGCGGGCCATTTCTTCGATGCCTACGAAAAGTCTTCATAATAATCCTCCGTTCATTTGTAGACTTCTATTGGGTGGAATATCATCTCTTTGCAACACGGGATGATACTTTTCGCTTTCTGATTTGTTGCCACGACGAGCGACAATTCTACTAGACAAGGATTGTGAATTTCTTTGACTTCCCCCACGACAATATATTACACTCTTCTCCAACAAAAAAGCAAATAAAGAGTTGCAATCGTTTTGCTGAAAAGATATAATATCACAAATTGCAATAGTTGCGCGAGAGAAGGAAATATAAATGGGCGATTTGTCAGCTGCCGAAGAAATTTACAGGAGATTTGGAAAAAACGTCCTCTACCTAAGGCAGAAAAATAACATTAGTCAAAAAACGCTCGCAGAAAAAATTAATATAAGCCAGCCTCTACTCTCCCAATACGAAAACGGTAGACGACGGCCGAGTTTAGAGACAATAGAGTGTATCAGTAAAGCGTTGGAAGTCTCTCTCCTTGAGATTATGTTCGAAGAATTAGGAGAAGCAGAAGAAAACATAAGCACCGTTCGTTCGTTGATTTCCTCATCGGATCAAATAAACTGCTGTGCTGCACATAACTATTACTGTTACTTTATTAAGGAACAAAGTGACGGGAATAGTAGCGTCAAAGCAAATATTCATAGCTTTGCTGCGGAAATTGGCGTTCCCGAGGGAACCCATAAAGCAAAAGTAAGCGTGGTATTTCCCAAGGCTGTATATCGCGGGACTTTGGAGATGGATGAGAGCTATGCTTATCTACTTTGCCATGATAAGAAAAAAGATTTTTTTCTCCTCTTAACTTTTTACTATTATCGAAAAAGTACGACGCACTATCAAGGCGGTTTAGGGCTGTTACAGCGAATAGACTATAACAACCTACCTGTTGCCCAATACTGTATCATCTCACCTCGAGAAATCAAGAATTTAAGTGAAGCCGTAAGGAACGAAATGCTGAAACTACTTAAAATTACATTTAATACCGGCAAGATATCCACATGGAGATTCTCCTCGGACGGGATCCTCCGCCTAACAAAATCTCACGATGCACAGGTGCTAGATTGGCTAAGATCAAAAAACCTAACAAGAAAATAGTTTCGTTAACAGAAACACACAGCTCAAGAAAAAATGAACTGTGTGTTTCTGTTATATACAACAACATATGGACAAGATTTTCCCACTATTTCGTCACTTAGTAAGTATTAGTAAAAAGCATAGCCATATTCGGACACGATTTGCATTTGATCAACTGTTCATGGGAGGTGATAAAAGTATTCTTTACGAACAGAGAACATAGAGCTTTTGAACGGATGATGCAGGGCAGGCCCGGCAGCGACCACTATGACAGCGGCGTGGACGGGCTGTACCCGGAGTGCAGGGGATGCAGAGAGTATCAGCCGTACCGCAGAGATCGGTTCTGCCGGTATGCAGAATGTCCCTTCACCCCGGGGCGCAGCACGGCAAGAGTGGGGCCGGGAAAAGGAGGTGAGGTCCAAGCAAAAGCGTAAGCGAACATCAGGACAACTAAAGAAGGAGGAACTATGAGTAAAACCAAACCCAAGGTGCGCAGACAGATGTTAACGCTGTTCTGTGCGCTGCTGCTTTTCGGGCAGATTTTTGCGTCGGCAGCCTATGCCGAAACAGAGGAAAACATGAAATGGCACCAAATGTTGACCTCATATGAGTTGACAGGTTCCCAATTATACACTATAATAAATAAAAATATTTATTATAGTGTAGGAAGTGATGGTGTGTCACAGAACGATATACATAATGAAATAAAGGCACTTGTTGCTTCTCAAGGATTCACACTGACAGAAGTTGTAAGACAGTTGAACAAAGCACGAACGCCTGAAGAGCAAACTACTGTTCAAAATATTTCCAACAAGCTAACTCGAGGAACGATTAAATACTCTGAGATTTTAGAAATAGCTTCGGTACTCGGATTAAGAATCCAATGGATTAACAAATGAGGAGGGATAATCTTGGATCAATGTTTAGAAAGAATTGTTAGTGATTATTCCACATCCGAAATCCTGCATGTGTGCAGAACAATTAATAAAGATTATAATATTTATGACCCCGAAAAAGTACGTTGGGATAAGATCAGCTATGCATTATATAAAACACCCCTCGAAGAAATCGAGGGGCTAAAGCAAATTACTTTTTCAAACAAAGTCGTCAATGACCTTATTTTTCATTTTTATTTTTGTGAAAGGGTAATTAAATACCACTTCATTAAATATCTAAAAACTCGACACGATAATATCGTAGCATTTGAAATGACCGTTGGTGAGAGCAGAGTAGATATTTGTAGAATTAATGGCAGCTCATATGCATATGAAATTAAGACTGAATATGACACCTTTGACAGACTGGAAACTCAAATGCGAGATTACTTAAAAACATTTGAAAAGGTGTATGTGATTGTTCCCAAAAGTCGGTCTGATGATGTAAAAAGATTCGTTCCAGACTCTTGTGGTATAATAGCCTATAAAGTAACTGAAGATTGTAATATAAGTTTTTCCTACGCAAGGAAGGCAATCAAAAATAAATGCGATCTGACGACATGTTTGGGTAGCTTATCAAGTAGTGATTTGAGCTATTTATTGAAATTAATAAAGCTTAAAGATTGCAGTACCAAATCGAAGAAACTTGAGAGTATTATGTTATATACTGCGAACCATTCAATTTGGCCATGCTACCGCCAATTGCTTCGGCATAAATACGAGGAGCAATGGAAGTTTATCACTCAGCATTTTGATGAAATCCTTCCCTTGGATATTCAACATTTCTTTTCATCTAACCTAAACCCACAGATTTTATATGGAAAATGAAAATAGTGTAGTCAGTTAATTCTGACTACACTATTTTCACTATAGATAATGTACAATAAGTTGCGCAAATTGAAAAGAGCAAAAAAGAAGACATAGCTTGCAGGCTCTGGTAGAATGAAGTTACCACACACCATTCTGAAAGGAGACAGCAAACTATGTCCGAGAAAATTGTACAGCTGAATGAGGAAATTATCAAGGGGCAAATCAAGGAATTGGTTCGCGGTAGCGTGGAGGAAACCCTGAACGAGCTGCTGGAGAAGGAGGCGGAGTCATTGACGCAAGCCGCCCGCTACGAGCGCAACGAGGCCCGTCAGGGCTACCGCAGCGGTCACTACGACAGGAACCTTACCACGACCTCCGGTGACGTTACGCTCCACGTCCCCCGGCTCAAGGGCGTATCCTTCGAGACTGCAATCATCGAGCGGTATCGCCGCCGGGAAAGCAGCGTGGAGGAGGCCCTCATTGAGATGTACCTGGCGGGTGTCTCCGTGCGCCGTGTGGAGGACATCACGGAGGCACTGTGGGGCAGCAAGGTCTCGCCCGCCACCATCA
>ENA-OROD01000848-OROD01000848.1-human-gut-metagenome-genome-assembly--contig:-NODE-848-length-27315-cov-29.971753_pt1 | contig 27315 bp, 27 predicted proteins | sample MGYA00242123_ERZ509038 | MGnify/ENA primary metagenome ERZ509038 (study PRJEB26280, sample SAMEA2338719) | human gut metagenome | biome: human gut; feature: human-associated habitat; material: faeces... | reverse complement strand
ATTGGCCTCTATGGATTGAAATATAAGGCTTTTTCTGTTATTCAGTGCACATTATCTACGACTTCATAGATGACAGTGAGAAGACCGTATTGGTAGTGGACTGCGAAAACTCTGACCCGTACAAGCTGTGCGCCACGCTCAAACGCCAGCCGCCAGTCGATGCACAGCAGCGCGATGATGCTGACAACGGGCAGCACCACATGGCCCGCGCCTTCGGGGATCATGTGAGCCAGCGGCGACTCCGGATTTTCGATCTTGTCCATCATCATGCTCTTGATCTCGCCGATGGTGTGGTTCTCCACGTTGCCCAGCGGCGCGTGGAGGAAGCGGTCGGCCAGCCGCAGCCGCAGACCCTCCAGAATGGTATAGGCCATGGCGTGGGAGGTGCCGGTGGACAGGCTGAACAGCAGGATCTTCACCGCGTAGGCCAGCAGCGCCAGCAGGCACCATTTGGCGGCCAGCGCCGCCGTGGCCGTTCCAGCCACGAACAGGCAGATGAGCGCGTACATGCAGTAGAACGGCACAAGGCCCAGCATGACGCTCAGCACCGACAAAATGACGGACAGGATCAGCTGCTTCTTTTCCCTCTCGGCATAGGCGAAAAGCGCGCTTGTCCAGCTTTTCTTTTTGGCTTCTATACAATGCCCTCTTTTCTGCTTGAATTTTTGTTAGGGAAAGCTAACCGCCATGTAAAAATTATAGAGCATCATTGCCCCATAATTTTCAGCCATCCGGCGGTGTAGAAATCGCTCAGATCCTCCAGATACCGCTGCGCATCGGCCAGCGGTATGTCGTGAATGATGATCTCGCAATAGGCGTTCATCATGCCGGTCACCAGCATATGCTCCAGCCGGGGGTCGATGTCCGGCACGGTTTTGCCCATGGAGCGCAGCACGCCGCAATACCGCTCGGTGGCGGTGACCTCCAAGGTCACCAGCTGGTCGATCAGCGAGGCGTAGGGCGTTCCCTCGGCGCGCTCCAGTATCAGGTGGAAGGCCGTGCGGCGGGCGTCCATATAGACCAGCAGCTCCTGCATGCAATGCCGGCCCACCTCGCCCATCTGCACCACCTGCTCCTCCGGCCACAGGGCCTCAAAGCCGAAAACGGCGGCGCGGTAGGTGTCCAGCACATGGCGGAACGGTTCGTCCACCAGCGCGGCGAACAGGGCCTCCTTGCTGTCGTAGTAGCCATATAGGGCGCCGGTGGTGACGCCTGCGGTCTTGACGATGTTCCGCAGCGAAGCGGCCTGATAGCCCTTTTCCAGAAATTCCGCCTGCGCGGCGGCATGGATCCGCTCCAGTGTGGAGCTGCTTGATGCTGTCATCCGGTTCTCCTGTTATAACGATGTTATATTATGGTGTTATATTATAGCCGGACAGTGGTATTTGTCAAGCCCCAACAGGAAAAATTTTTGCCAGAAAGCCGCGAAAGCGCGGGAATTTCCTATTGAAACGGGGAAAAGACCGTGATACAATAGGTCGGTGGTTAGAAATGGCTAACCGCTGAATTCAGAGAAACGATCCGCTGACGCGAAGGATCGGGAAGGGGATGTGCATATGGCCGGAGATATGGCGTTCTGGAATAGAAACGCCGGACGGTATGACAGGTTTATGCGGAAGGACGCGGCGGCCTATGAGCAGATGTATGCGCTGATCCGCCCGGTGGTACGGCATAAGAACGTTCTGGAGCTGGCCACCGGCACAGGGCTGATCGCCAAGCAGATCGTCAGCGCGGCGGCTGCGGTGGAGGCCACCGACGCCTCGCCGGAGATGATCCGTGAGGCCGGGCGGGGCAATCATTCCGCGAAGCTGCATTTTTCTGTACAGGATATGTTCCAGCTGCCCCACGCCGGACGCTCCTTTGATGTGGTGATCGTGTCCAACGCCCTGCACATCATACCGGAGCCGGAAAAAGCGCTGCGGGAGATCCGGCGGGTGCTGAAGGACGACGGCATGCTGATTGCGCCGACCTTTACCCACGCGGGGAACTCGCTGTACGGCAGGGTCAAGGCGTTCGTCATGAAGCTGGCGGGCTTTCCGCTGCACAGCAAGTGGTCCGGCGAGGCGTATCTCGCCTTCCTGCGGGAAAACGGCTGGACGGTGCGAAAGAGCGAGGTATTGAAGGCGTCGTTTCCGCTGACCTATACGGAATGTGTGAAGGTGGAGCGCGGTGAGGAGGAGCTGTCATGAAGTATATGGGGATGCCCATGGGCATGTGGGTGCTGTTTTCCGGATCCTTTCAGACGCAGCTGACGGCTGTGCTGGATTACGCACCGGAGGTGGCCGGGGCGATCACGAAGCAGGCCAAGCCCAAATACCGGGAGATCATCGCCGGTCTGCCGGAGTTTGAAAAGGCTGACCGTTTTAAGATGAACATTGTCAACTGCGCGATGCTGTGCGCATTCGTCCTCTCCATGCCGCAGCGGCCCGGCGTGGAACAGCTGACGGCGTATTACGCCAAGGCCATGATGACGGGGCCGATGCGGGGGTTCTGCCGCAAGAGCGGAAAGGCAAAGTTCAGTGCCAAGGACATTCGGGGAATGGAGGCCACCGCCCACTTGAGGGCTGCCGACCGCAACCCCTATTCGTGGAACATGGACTTCCTCCCGTATCCTGACGGCAGCGGCTACGAAGCCCGTTTCAGCAAATGCGGCATCTGCACGCTGATGCAGGAGCTGGGCCTGTACGACCTGACGCCTGCCATGTGCCGTCTGGACTACACCATGGCCGAGGCAGGCGGCGCGGCGAACTTTGCGCGGCAGTATACCCTCGCCTCCGGCGGTCCGTACTGCGACTGCGGCTATCAGAAAAAGGTATAGTGCCGATATATAGATGAAACAGGCCCCGTGTGTGCACTCCGGCATTTCCGGAGCTCACACACGGGGCTATCACTATATTATTATATAGTATTACTGCAGGGCGCGTCTGCGGGTCTGCTCGATGTGATGGCGCATGCCCTCCACGGCCTCCGTGGTATTGCGCTGCCGCAGGCTTTCCAGTATCGCAAGGTGTTCCTCCAGAGAACAGACAGCACCGGTCAGACGCTCGCCGCTGACAAGCTCGCTGCCGAGGTTGTCATAGAACACAGCCTGAAACAGGTTATAGGCATAGAGATTCTTCATGATCCGGCTCAGCTGATGGTTGTCGATATAGTCGATCAGCGTCTCGTGAAAATAGTCGTCCTCGCGGAGCATGGCGGCGTAATCGGTCTTATCGACGCGCTGGATGCGCTCGATCATCTCATCGATCTTGGCTGCGGGAATCCGGTAGCTGGCCAGCTCCAGAACCTTCGGCTCCAGCAGCAGACGGATGTCAAAGCCATCGGAGATATCCTTGACGGAGAGATCGCGGACGAAAATGCCGCGATACGGGTATACATCGACAAGCTCTTCTTCGTTCAAAGCGTTGATCGCTTCGCGGAATGGTGTTCGACTGGTACACAGCTCTTCTATGATCTGCTTTTCGTCCAGAGGCTGTCCCGGCGCGTACTTTCCGCTGGTGATACGTTCTTTGATCGTGTTGTAGATCTTGTCTCTCAATACCATAGGCTTTCTCCTTTACATGGTTTGTATATCATTTGTATACAAAACCGGAATGAAAAAATCGTCGGCATACTGTCGGCGATCATGAAATGTCCCTGACACTTGTACCAGGAACATTTCCGATGGATAAAATAGCAAAGACATGGCGAAATGTCAATAGGATAGTGGAATTTTGTCACATGCGACGATAAAATTTGGAAATTTTTACAAAGGGAAGAAGGTGGAAAATCAGAACAGGTGTGGCAGCGGGGCGTCCTTATGCAAGAAACTGTACGATACTGATGGTCATAATCGTATGTTTTTGTAGAGAAAACCATTGCGCGAGAAGGCTTTGCGAGGTATAATAAAAAATTGGAAAACTGTCATGATTTGCAACAAACGACCCGCGGACAGAGCGCGCTGCGCCGTCTGCGGGAGATGAAATACGGAGAACACATTTGTGAGAACTGAGAACGCCGCCCCGATAACACAAAAGGCGGATAAAGCGGGCTATCGGGGCGTTTACAGCAGGGTGGTCAAGCGTATGCTGGACATTGTCCTCGCGCTGATCGGCACTGTGATCGTCACGCCTGTTATTCTGATCGTCGGGATATTTCTTGTGCTGGAGGATGGCTTCCCTGTTTTTTACACGCCGCTGCGGGGCGGCTATCACGGGAAGCCCTTTCATATCATCAAGCTGCGCACCATGTACCGGGACGCAGATAAATACGGCGGCACTACCGCGCTGAACGATCCGCGCATTACGAAAATGGGAAGAATACTGCGCAAGCTGAAGCTTGACGAAATTCCTCAGGTGTACAACGTTTTGCTTGGCACCATGAGCTTCATCGGGCCGCGTCCGGAACTGCTGCAATATACGGAGGCCTATCAGGGAGAGGAGAAGCTGATCCTTGAGGTGCGTCCGGGTATCACCGATTTCAGCTCCATCGAATTTATCGATTTGGACGAGATCGTAGGGGCCGAGAACGCGGACGAGATGTACGAGAAGTATGTGCTGCAGAAGAAGAACCGGCTGCGCATCCGCTACGCCAGAGAGGTCTCCTTCGGGACGGATATCTATCTGTTCGGAAAGACCGTTTGGGCTGTTCTGCGGAAGGCGGGACGTGTGATGCGGGGGACGAAGCAAGGATAAAAAGTGATGGAATACATAACACTGCAAAATACCGATCTGCGCGTGTCGCGCTTCTGCATGGGCGGCTGCCCTATGGGCGGCTACGGCTGGGGCAGCGTGCAGGAAAGCGAGCTGCTGGACGCGGTGCACGAAGCCCTTGCCTGCGGCGTGAATTTCTTTGATACCGCCGATACCTACGGCCTCGGCCAATCGGAGCGGACGCTCGCCAAGGGCTTGGGAAGCCGCCGCCATGAGGTGGTCATCGAGTCCAAGTTCGGTGTGCGGGCTGGCAGCGGCGAGACGTTTTACGACAATTCACCGGATTATATCCAGCAGGCGCTGGAGGGCAGTCTCCGGCGGCTGAATACCGATTATATCGACGTCTATGTGATCCACTACCGCGACGGCAGAACGCCCATTGCGGATGTGGTGGGCAAGCTGGACGAACTGAAGGCTGCCGGAAAGATCCGCTATTACGGCCTGTCCAACATCCACGGTGAGGCACTGGAGGAGCTCCTGCCCTACGCGGGAAAATTTGCCTGCTGTCAGGAGGAGCTGTCCCTTGCCTGCCGCGGAAATGAAGCGGCGCTGCGCACGGCGCAGGAGCGGCTCCATGTAACGCCGATGACGTGGGGCAGTCTCGGTCAGGGGATCCTGACCGGAAAGTATACGGAGGATAACATCCACTTCGGCGCGGATGACCGCCGCAGCCGAGAGATCTATGTCAATTTCCACGGCGAAAAGCTGGCGCAGAACCTGCGTATCGTAGAGGTGCTGAAGGACATTGCCGCCAGCCACGGGGTGTCTCCTGCGGCCTGTGCCATCCGCTGGCTGCTGGATACGCTGCCGGAGTCGGTGGTTCTTGCGGGCGTGAAGCGTCCCGCGCAGCTCCGCGCCAATGCGGAGGCCATGGGTTGGACGCTGAACGCGGAAGAATTGCACGAACTGGACGAGGTGTCGAGATGAAAAGAACAAGTGAAGCGCTTGCGTGGCTGCTCCGCCGCCACGGCATTGAAATGACGCACCTGTCCGGCGGAAGCCATATCGGTGCGATCCTGTCTGTGGCGGATATCATCGCCGTGCTGTATGCGGACGTTCTGCGCTATGATCCGCAAAGGCCGGATTGGGAAGGCCGGGACCGTTTCATCATGAGCAAGGGCCATGCCGGAGCGGCGGTCTATGCCGCGCTGGCGGAAAGCGGCTTCTTCGACACGGAGGAGCTCAAGACCCACTATGCCAACGGCAGCCGCCTGTCGGGCCATGTGTCCCATCAGCTGGTGGGCGTGGAGCTTTCCACCGGATCACTGGGCCACGGCCTTTCCGCGGCGGCAGGCATGGCGCTGGCCGCAAAGCAGGACGGGAGACCCTACCGGGTATTTGCCGTTCTCGGTGACGGCGAATGTGATGAAGGCTCGGTGTGGGAGGCGGCACTGTTTGCCAACCACTACCGGCTGGAGAATCTGGTGGCCATCATCGACCACAACCATATGCAGAGTCTGGACACCTGTGAAAAGACGCTGGAGCTGGAGGATCTGGGGGCGAAATGGCGTGCTTTCGGCTGGCATGTCATTGAACTGGACGGCCACGACCATGACGCTCTGCGATCCGCGCTGACGGATACGCACAATGCCGGTCACAGGCCCACCGTGGTCATTGCCAACACGGTCAAGGGCAAGGGCGTTTCCTTCATGGAGAACGACATCCTCTGGCACTACCGCTTCCCCCATGACGGCTGGGAGTACGACGGCGCGGTAACGGAGCTGCATGCGGCAAAGCCCGCAGGCGTGACCGATCCCTATACGCCCGACGGTATCGCGGACCCCGCCCGGCCGGAACCTGACGCGGATATCGGCCGCGACCACACCACCTCCGCCGGATGGCACCCGACCTACATCAAGAAACAGTAAGGAGATAAGCTGTGTTCCAGTTCGTTTACTGGCTGCGTGCGATCGCGGCCGTGATGATCACCAACTCTCACTATGCGGATATCTGGCCCATTTCCGCTATGGCGTTTGGAGGTCATTTCGGAAACTGCATCTATTTCTTCCTGTCGGGCTTTTGCCTGTACAACATTCAGGAGTCATTTCCCAGATGGTACGCAAAACGTATCATTCGCATCTATCCGGCCCTGTGGATCGTCGCTGCGATAAATCTGCTCACAGGCTTCTGGGGCGCGGACGGCATTATGGCATATGTGCACTGCCTCTTTTACCCAACGTGGTATCACTTCATTACATCCATCATGCTGCTGTATCTTGTGTTTTATGCGGTCCGGACGATACAGAAGCGGGTAAAGATCGATACGCTCTGGTTCCTGCTGGCGGCGTTTCTGGTGTATTTGGCGGCCTACATTTTTGCATGCGATAAATCTTACTACCATATTGACGACGTCAGCGAGAAATGGTGCCGGTTCCAATTCATGGCGTCTATGCTGCTGGGTGCGGTTCTGCGCGAAAGATATGACAGGATCAAAGCAAAACTTTCACCAGTGTACATTGTGTCATTGCTTGGGCTTGCTGCTGCGTATTTTGTGGGAAAGAAGATGCTCATACATTATCCAGTTGCCAGCAGATTTCAAGTGGCGCTGCCAATCGTGGTCGTCACATTCGTGCTTCTTCTGGCGCTTCTGTTTATCAAGCTGGAAAAAAGCACTGCTTTGTTTCTGTTTATAAGGGAATAGACAAGCTGGTCAAATTTATAGCTGGCATATCGCTTGAAATATACCTTGTGCAGTATATGGTTATTCACTTCTTTGAGAGCCTTACATTCCCGCTCAGCTTTGTTGTCGTGACAGGCTTGATCCTGATCTACGCATATTTGATTCATAAACTCGCACAACTCATTCAGAAGCCGTGCAGCAGATTGCTGAAAGCGCGGCAAAAGGAGACAGCCCAATGAGAGACACCTTTGTTCGCACGCTGCTGGCGCTGGCGAAAGAAGATCCGAATATCGAACTCATGACTGGAGATTTGGGCTTCGGCGTGCTGAAGCCCTTCTGGGAGCAGCTGCCGGATCAGTTCGTCAACGCAGGTATCGCGGAGCAGAATATGACCGCCGCCGCCGCAGGCATGGCGCTGGCGGGGAAAACGGTCTTTACCTATTCCATTGGCAACTTCCCGACGCTCCGTTGCCTGGAGCAGATCCGCAACGACTGCGCCTACCATAACGCCAATGTGAAGATCGTCTGTATCGGCGGCGGTTTCGTCTACGGCGCGCTGGGCATGAGTCATCAGGCAACGGAGGACATTGCCGTGATGCGGGCGCTGCCCGGTGTCGCGGTGCTGTGTCCCGGCGATCCCGCGGAAGCGGAGGCGGCAACGAAAGCCATTGCCGCATGGCCCGGCACCTGTTACCTGCGGCTGGGTCGGGGCGGTGAAATGCGCATCCACGACCGGATCGAGGATTTCCAGATCGGAAAGGCCATTCAGCTCCATGATGGACAGCGCGTGGCGATCTTTTCTACCGGCGCGATTGTTGAGGAGGTCGCAGGCGCGGAGACGATCCTCGCGGAGCATGGGATCCATCCTGCCGTCTACACCTTCCCTACGGTGAAGCCCATTGACAGGGATGTCATCGCGCGTTGTGCCGCTGACTTCGACCTTGTCGTTACGGTGGAGGAGCACAACCTCGCAGGCGGCTTCGGCAGTGCGGTGGCAGAGGTGATGGCGGAGCTTCCGGCGCACAGGAGACTGCTGCGCGTGGGCATACATGACACCTATTGCGCGCTGGTGGGCGACCAGAAGTACCTGCGTTCCCAGTTCAGACTGGACGCGGCGGGCATTGCTGCGCAGATACTGGAGGTTCTGGCATGAAGCGGCTTCTGTTGACCTGCACCGACCTGATGGCCATTCAGTTTCTGGTGCCCCATGTGAAGTATCTGTCCCAGCACGGGTTCTCCGTGGAGCTGGCCTGCTCGGATGTCGGCGGGCGGATGGAGGATCTGCATAAGGCGCTGGACGGCATTGCGCCGATCCATGTTGTGCGGCTGGTGCGCAGCCCCTTTTCAGCGGAGAACCGCAAGGGCTATGGCGACCTGAAGAAGATCATTGACGGCAGCCGCTGGGATGTGATCTGGACGAACGAGCCGGTGATGGGCGTCATGACCCGTCTCGCGGCGCGTGGTGCCCGCAAGAGGGGCACGAAGGTAGTCTACATGGTGCACGGGTTCCACTTTTACAAGGGTGCGCCGCTCCAGAACTGGCTGCTGTATTATCCGGTGGAGAAATACTGCTCCCACCTGTGCGATATGATCGTCACCATCAACGAGGAGGACTATCAGCGAGCCAAGACCTTCCACGCCGGCAGGGTGGAGAAGATCAATGGAATTGGGCTGGATACCAGAAAGTTTGCTATCTGCTCGGTGGACAGAGCACAGAAGCGTGCGGAGCTTGGCATTCCGGATGACGCATTTTTCGTGGTATCTGTGGGGGAACTGAAGGAACACAAAAACCACATTGTTATGTTGCGTGCGGTAGCAGAAGCCAACGATCCCATGATCTACTATGGCATTTGCGGTAAGGGTGAATTACTGGAGCCGCTGAGTGATCTGGCAAATAATCTTGGCATATCCGGTCAGATAAAGTTTCTTGGGTATCGGAAAGACATTCCGGAAATACTTCATACCGCTGACCTTTTTGCATTTCCTTCAAAGCGGGATGGTTTGGGACTTGCCGCGTTAGAGGCGATGGCAAGTGGCTTGCCGTTACTTACTTCGAATATTCGGGGTGTTTCTGACTATGTAATAGACGACGTGACCGGGTATCGCTATGGGATTGCAGACGTGGCGGGATTTGCCGATGGCTTACGGCGCTATGCAAATAATGCACAGTTGCGCCGCAGGATCGGGGAGAAAAATAGAACCGTGGTCGTTGACTACGACATTGGTAAGCTATGCGAAGCCGTCTATGGGTTGATGGATACTGGTGATTGATTTGAAATATTCTGTTATTGTTCCTGTTTATAACGCAGAAAAGACGCTGCGCCGCTGTATTGAAAGCCTTGTGAACCAACCTTTTGACAGGTATGAGTTGATTTTGGTCAATGATGGTTCCACAGACGGAAGCGGTCCCATATGTCAGGACTATGCCGCGCGTTACCCACAGATCAGATATTTCCAAAAAGAGAATGGCGGCGTGTCCTCGGCACGGAATCTGGGGCTGGATCTGGCTGAAGGAGAATACATCCTCTTTGTAGACAGCGACGATTATGTGTCGGACGACTACTTCACCTTGATCGACCGGGAGCTTGCGAAGCATCCCACCGATCTTCTGATGTTCGGAGCCGCGAGCGCCGGAACAGAGAAGCGGACATGGATTACAGGCGCTTACTGTGAAACAGAAGAGGCAAATATCGCACGAAGGATCGCAGAGGCGATGCAGCGGTATCTGTTCAGCTCTATGGTGTCAAAATGCTTTCGGACAGAGCTTATTCGAAAGAATAAAATGCGTTTCTGTGAGAACCTTGCCATTGGGGAGGATCAGAATTTTCTCTTTGAATACGCTATGCACGTCCATAGCATAGCTTCGGTGGATGATGTGCTGTATTTGATAGATACAACAGATAAAGACTCTCTTTCCCGAAAACCGCGCAGTTATCTGACAGAACAACTGATGGAAGTCAACCGGCGTATGTATCGGGCATATCGTTCTGTGCCTCATGGACTGGCGGCTGCAAAGCATTACGAAGCCGCGTTGGCATGGATGACTTATCGCAGCGTCTATACCTGCTGCAAGGAGCTGCTGAAATTTGGTTATTCAGAAGAGCGGCGCCGTCATGAAATTGGAGAGATATGCAGGCGGTGCCGGGAAGAAAAGGTCAAGCCTCTGGGGTGGAAATGCAGGGTGATCACCCTTCCGGTGCAGCTGGGGTGGACTCGAATGATCGATAGGATCGTGGCGCACAGAGCCTAGCCACAAAAACAGGATGAATAAACGAAAGATTTTGATTTTGCCCTCCAAACTGACAATAGGCGGTGCGGAGAAGGTCGCGGCGGATATCGGGCTTCACGCCGACCGAAGTAAATATGAGATACATTACGTTGTGTTTGGCGATGAGATCGGCGCCTATGAGCCGGAGCTTGAAGCCTGTGGCTGCAAGATCTTTCATATCCCCCAGCCATCGGAAAGCTTCGCCGTGTATCTGAAAAATCTAAAGCACCTCATCCGGACCTATCACTACGATGTCATACATGCCCACACCATGTTCAATATCGGCTGGGCCATGCTTGCGGGCAAGCTGTACGGTGTTCCGGTGCGGATTTCCCACGCGCATTCCGCACTGGTGGAAAAGCGCGGCGTGAAGGTACGGCTGTACGAGACTGCCATGCGGTTTCTGATCCTTACCTGTGCCACAAGCTATGTCGCCTGCGGCGTTAAGGCGGGTGAGCGACTTTATGGGAAAAGGGCATTCCGGAAAAGGGGAACGCTGATCCTTAATGGCATCGATACACAGCGTTTTGCGTTTGACACTCAGAAACGGGATGCGTTCCGAAAGGAACTGGGCTTGGATGACAAGTTCATCATTGGACATGCCGGGCACCTTGCTGAAGTGAAAAATCAGCGGTTTTTACTCGAATTGATGCCGGATATTCTCAAAAAACGCCCGGAAGCCTATCTTCTGCTGCTGGGTGAAGGTGAGGACCGCCCAATGCTGGAACAGAGGATTCATGAACTGCACTTGGAATATCATGTCCGCATGACAGGAAATGTGCGTAATGTGCCGGATTATTTGGATGCGATGGATGTGTTTGCTTTCCCGTCGCTCTACGAAGGCATGCCGCTTTCCATCATTGAGGCACAGTCCGACGGGCTGCCCTGTGTGATATCCGATCAGGTGCCAAAGGACGTGTTTCTGACAGACCTGCTCCAGCCACTGCCATTGGACGCGCCGGAACGTTGGGTGGATGCCATCTGCACCGCCGCCAGAACTGTGCCGGAAAAGTACGCGGCAGAAATGCGGCGGTCGGGCTTCGATACGGAATCGGCGATGCAGAAGATTTACAGGATTTACAGCGGGAGCAGCATGAAATGATCAATATTCTCTTTTTTATCGAGTCCCTTTCCGGCGGCGGTGCGGAGAAGGTGCTGCGCGATCTGGTGAACGCCATGGATCAGACCCGGTTTGCCATCACGGTGCAGACGCTTTATCCGGAGGATGCCGGAAAGTATCTTGCGCAGGGGATCCGATACCGGTACTGCTACCCCAAGGCGTCCCGCTGGAACGACCGGCGCATGCGGATCGAGGCAGCCCTTGGCCTGACCTATCCGCTGCATATCCGGGATGCGTATGATATCGAGGTGGCTTATCTGGAGTGCGGCGCCACCAAGATCATGGCCGGTTCCACCAATAAACAGGCGTTAAAGCTGGCGTGGGTACATTGCGATCTGGCAAAAAAGGCTGCGCAGGTCGATCGATTTATCCGCGATACGGAAAAGTATTATAAAAAATATGACAAAGTAGTCTGCGTATCGGATGATGTACGGAAAAGCTTTGAAAAAATGTATGGCCCGTCGATCGAGACGAAGACCATATATAATTGCTATGACGATGCGGAGATACTCCGAAAGGCATCTGCGAGCGTCTGCAAGGAGTCGGAACCAACCGTTATAGCCATTGGCCGTCTGACCGCACAGAAGGGGTTTGACATACTGCTGCGCGTACATAAAAGACTTGTGGACGATGGGCTGCACTATCAGTTGAAGATACTTGGCGAAGGTCCGGATCGGGGACAGCTGGAAGCTTTCATAGAAGAAAACACGCTGCGTGACTCGGTGACATTGTGTGGTTTTCAGAACAATCCGTATCCACTATTGAAAAGTGCAGCGTTTTATGTTTGCTCCTCTCGCTATGAAGGCTTCAGCACTACGGTCATCGAAAGTCTCATTTTGGGTATACCGGTTGTCACGACAGACTGCACCGGTATGCGTGAGATACTCGGCGACAGTCAATACGGATTGATCTCGGCCAATGGAGAAGATGGACTGCATGAAGCAATGAAACGCATGCTGACCGATCCGCAGCTGCTGACGCATTACCGGGAGCAGGCAGAGCTGCGCGGCAAGGATTTCAGTTGTGAAAAGCTGGTTCGGGCCACGGAGACGTTTTTGGAGCAGGAATATTTGAAAAGGCTGGAGAGCAGGCATGGGCATTAAGGTCTATTACTATATGGTCGCAGCAGTGTTGGGCGGAGGCATTTTGCTTCCCCAGCATGGAAAGCGAAAAAAAGTATATATTGCGCTCATGGCGGTGCTGCATACGTTCCTCTGCGGCTGGCGGTATATGTACCTGACTGGCGACCTTCGGAAATACGCATGGGGCTACTACACGATCGCGGAATCCGGGTGGTTCAGTGAAGATGTATTAAATGAGGGGCGTAACTTTGGCTTTTTCTGGCTGCAAAAGCTGTTCTCCACGCTGACAGACGGCGACTTTCAGGTATTCCTGATCTTCATCGCTATTGTGACGGAGCTTGCCGTTGCCGTTATCATCTATCGCTACTCGCCTGCACCGTGGCTGAGCTATTTGCTGTGGAACTGCTTTGGCTTTTACATTTTCGGATTCAGTGCTATCAAACAGGCGTTGGCAATGGCTTTGGTCATGCTTGCCTTTACGGGCATCATGGAGGAGAAGCCGAGGCGTTTCCTGTTCTGGACGCTGCTGGCTGGCTGCATTCATACTCCGGCATTGGTCTTTTTACCGGCCTACTGGCTGGCAAAGAGCCGCCTGAGCATCCAGAAGCTGATCGCCTATGCGGTCAGCGCGGGATTGGTATTTCTTTTCCGTAACAGGATCGTTATCTTCATCAGCGACTTCTATTATGATGAAACGGACTTCATGGCCAGTGAGCATGTCGGTGGACGATTCCTGATGATTGTGGCCCTGCTTATCGTGGGGGTGATCCTGCGCGGCTTCTCCGGAAAGAATTTCTCCAAGCTGTTCAATCTTGTGTTCATTGCCGCGCTTATCCAAATGTTTTCCGGTTTTGATAACGTGTTTTCGCGTCTGGCGGATTATTATTTCCAGTTTTTGGTCCTGTATCTTCCTATGATGTTTTATCCGGAGACGGATGAACCTTTGCGGGGACGCCGTCAGATCCAGCATTTGGCACTTACTCACAGACAGCGAACCGCGGCGCTCATTTGTGTCGCGTTGTTAGCGGGCTTGTATTATTACCAGACGATGTTGAGTCAGAACATTACGATTGAAGTAGATGATTATTTGAATTACCGCTTCTGCTGGGAGGTCAAGGACGAATGACATTCAGCGTGATCATTCCCTGCTACAACTGTGCCGAGACGCTGGGGGCCACGGCGAAAAGTGTTTGCACCTCCGGCCTAATTGACTATGAGATCCTTTTGATCGATGACGGCTCCACAGACGGAACTGCCGAATTGTGCGACAGTCTCTGTGCTTACGATCCGGCGATCCGCTGTATCCATCAGGAGAATGCCGGTGTGTCTGCCGCCCGCAACCGTGGGATACAGGCGGCACAGGGCGATTATCTCTGGTTTGTGGATGCGGATGACACGGTGGATGCCGGTTCTCTTGCTCAGGCTGTGGAGATCGCAATCCACCAGCATCCGGATATGCTGTTGTTCGGTATGAGCTTTGACTACTATCATCGTGGTTGTATGTACCGCCGTGAGGAGCTTGTGCCGCCCTGTGAGGGGGGGCTATTTCTGGAGCAGTTAAAAGCCCGGTTTCAGGAGTTCTACCGCTGCAATGCGCTGACTACTGTCTGCAACAAATTTTGCCGACGTAGCCTGATAACGGCGCACGATATTCGATTCCACGAGGACATGATCCTGATGGAGGACTTCCTGTTTGTGCTGGAGCTGCTGCCGTTCTGCCAGAGCATCTATTGTCTGCCGGAGGCCATCTACCATTACCGCCAATCGGAGGATGAGAAAGGCGCTTACCGTCGACTGTCACGAATCCCTGATCTGGCGGCTTATATGCAGCCCTTTGATGAACAGCTCCAAGGCTTGGGGATAGCTGATTCCCTCTGCGGAGAGCTCTATCAAATGCTGCTTTGGCAAAAGATGTATTATGCATCCTTGAGAGAGATCAAAATGGTGCTTGCAAGACATACGACCGGCTGCTATGGGGAGAGATACCCGCAGCAGTCATCCGTGGCGATTTTTCTGAAAAACAAAAAGACCCAACTGCGCCATCGGATCGCAGTTGCGGTAAAAAGCAGCACGTTATATCAAAAATACAAGACAGGGAAGCAACGGCGATGAAAACACGAACTGCATATATCGACACCACCCGCGCCATTCTGATCTTTCTGGTCGTACTGGGGCACGTTCTGAACTACGCCGACCCTGAGTACAAGGTGATCCCGTATATATTGGCACGGGAGTTCTTCAATTCCTTTCATATGCCGGCATTTTTCGTGCTTTCCGGTATGCTGACGGATCTTGAGAAGTGGCGAGCCCGTCCTTGGACGACCTACATTCTGCATAAAGCCAAAACCTTGCTGGTACCCTATCTCTTCTTTGAAGTGTTGGCCATACTGTATAAACACTTTATTTTACATTCCGTTGCCCTGCTGGACGGTATCTATCAGATGGTGACGATGCGCTGCAATGTCGGCGCGGACTGGTTTCTTCCTGCCATGTTTTTGGCATGTCTGATCTTCTATCTGTATATCCGGTATCCGAATCAGCTTCTATGGGGCGTGGCTGCGGTGCTTGCACTGGCTGCATTGCCGCATATCCCATCCGGACATGGATGGACACTTCTGTTTCGCGGTGTGCTTGGCTTTGTGTTTATGCTGGCCGGGAACCTGCTGAAAAAGCATTTGCTTGATGTGAAGTGGTGGAAAGTTCTCTGTGCATTTCTGATAACAGCCGCCGCAGCGGCAGCCTGTTTTAAGCTTTCCCTGAACAACAGTTTTTTCAGCGGAACACTCAATAGCCCAATTTTGTTCCTTATCAGCGGTATTTGTGGTCTCTATTTCGTCATGGGGATCGCACGATGGCTCCATTGGACGTGGTTGGGCAAGATCGGTGAAAATTCTCTGACGATCATGGGTACACATCAGCTGGTGCTGTATACCGTTCCGGGGAACTCCAGCGTGCTTTGGGTTGGAGGTATGCTGCTTCTGATCGCCGCAGTCGAAGCTGTCTTGACCGTCGTCATAAACCGTTTTTGCCCCTATTTGGTGGGAAAGTCGAGAAAAATTCAGAAGCAACAGAAGTAAGTGTAATTTGTGATTTTAAATTTGTCTGCTTACATGGCTGATCCGCAAGATCCCTGTTGTTGGCAAAAAAATCACCTGAGGAGTATGTATGGACATTGATTTTGTCGTTCTGTGGGTGGACGGAAACGATCCGGTCTGGCAGGCGGAAAAAGCAAAATATCAGGGCCGAACGCTGGATGACAGCAACTCCGCCAACCGGTTCCGTGACTGGGGCCTGATGCCCTACTGGTTCCGGGCGGTGGAGAAGTTTACTCCGTGGGTGCGGAAGATCCACTTCGTCACCTGCGGACATGTTCCGGCGTTTCTGGATCTGGATCATCCGAAGCTGCACCATGTGAAGCATACGGATTTTCTTCCCTCGGAAGTGCTGCCTACCTTCAGCTCCCACGCCATTGAGATGAACATACACCGGATCCCCGGTCTTGCGGAGCATTTTGTGTATCTCAATGATGATACCTATATTTTGCGCCCTATGCCGGAAACGGCTTTCTTCCGGGATGGTCTGCCCTGCACCTATGGCGGCGAGCACCCCATTGAGCTGGTGGGTGAGATCGGTATCTGGCAGCATGCTGCGGTGAACGATCTGGGTGTTATCAACGCCCACTTTGATAAACGGACGCAGGTAAAGCAGTTTGGCGGAAAGTATGCGAACCGGGCCTACCGCTGGCAGGACAACATCCGCACAAAAGCGGTAGAGAAGCTGTTTCCTGACTATTTTACCGGCTTCAGGAACCTGCATGCCCCGGCGGCGTACCGAAAGAGCACCTTTGAAGCGGTATGGAACGCGGAGCCGGAGTTGCTGCGCCGTACCACGAGCCACCGGTTCCGCAGCGCGGACGATGTGAACCAGTGGGTGTGCCTGTGGTGGCAGATCGCCAGTGGACAGTTTGCGCCGTTCAATACGGACAACGTGGTGTCCTGCGCGGACGAAAGTGCTATGGACGAGCTGTGCCGCATCATTCACACACAGAGCCACGATATGCTCTGCATCAATGACCCGGAAAAACCGGTGGATTTTGAAACGCTGTCGGCGCGGCTGCGCGGTGCATTTGCGGAGATATTGCCGGAGAAGAGCGAGTTTGAGATTTGAAAAAGAAACTGATTTTTATTACCGAGGCGCTGTGGATCGGCGGGATCGAGACGGCGCTGGTGAACCTGCTGAACCGGCTGGACTATGACCGGTACGAGGTGACCTGTCTAATCCTGCGGGACTCACAGGAACTGGCAGGGCGGATCACGCCCCAATGCCGCCTGATCGTCTCCGACCGCCAGCATCCGGTGTCCTTTCCGGAGGCATATGCCCATAAGCGGATGTATAACCTGATGGAGGAGCCGCAGCATGCGGCAACGCTGCGCCGCCTGATCTGGCGGCTGCTCTGCCTTGCGCTGCGGGGGCCCGAGGCACGGCGCTATGCCACCCATGTGAAGCAGCAGCTGAGCGGTGAGCACTTTGACACGGCAATCATTTACAGCGACCGTGCGGCGGAAACAGCCGTGCGTGCTATTTCTGCGGACAAGTTTCTGATGTTCTATCATCACGGCGCCATGCGGAGGGAATATCATGACGAGCTGGGGTACCGGCGGGCGGAGAAAGTCATTGCCGTCTCGGAAGCGCTGGCAGAGAAGTTGAAGGCGTATCGCCCGCGATACGCCGGAAAGATCATTGCAGTCAATAACCTGATCGATATTGAGGGCGTGCGGCGGAAGAGCCTTGAGGCACTGGAAATCGTTTTCCCGAAGGACCGGTTCAACATTGTGTCCTGCGGACGCCTGTCACCGGCGAAGGGCATGGACATGGCCATCGACGCCTGTGCGGAGCTGGTCAAACGGGGTCGCACCGCGTTCCACTGGTGGATCGTGGGCGGCGGGCCGGAGGAGAATGCGCTGAAAGCGCAGGTTCATCGGCTCCATCTGGAGGAGTATGTCACCCTGTTGGGGATGCAGGCCAATCCCTATCCCTATATCCGGCAGGCGGATATGTATGTGCAGCCCAGCCGGTTTGAGGGACACTGCGTGACCGTTATGGAGGCCCGAATCCTGACAATGCCGATCCTCGCCACCAGAAATGCGGCCGAGGAGCAGCTTCGGGACGGCTATGACGGCATCCTCTGCGATGCCGATGTCGGGAGCATTGCCGACGGCGTGCAGACGCTGATGGCACACCCGGAGATGCGGCAGTCCTGCCGGGAAGCCTTGGCGCGGCAGGACTTTGACGCAGCCAACAAGGAGATCATGCGGCAGCTGGAGATGCTGTTCTGAGCTGCCGCTGAAGGAGAGTATCATGGAAGAGCAACGCTTTACCACGGTCATTCGCCCCAAAACAGGGTGGTTTGACCTGCATCTGAAGGAAGTATACGCCTATCGGGACCTGATCTTCCTGTTTGTCAAGCGCAACTTCGTCTCGAAGTACAAGCAGACCGTTCTCGGCCCGGCGTGGGCGATCATCCAGCCGCTGCTGACCACGGTAGTCTTCACGCTGGTGTTCGGCAATATCGCCGGGCTTGCGCCGGAGGGCGTGCCACCGTTTTTGTTCTATCTTTCCGGCACCATACTCTGGACCTATTTCTCCAACTGCCTGACCCAGACGGCCAACACCTTCGTGGCCAACAGCGGTACCATGGGGAAGGTTTATTTTCCCCGTCTGGTCATGCCTATCTCCATGGTGCTCTCGGAGCTGATCAGTCTGGCGATCCAGTACAGCTTCATGCTGATCTTCTTGGTCTACTATGTGGTCACCGCACAGGGGGTGCAGCCGAACTGGTGGGTGCTGATGACGCCGCTGATCGTCTTGCAGCTGGCGATGCTGAGTCTCGGCTGCGGCATTATCATCTCCGCGCTGACCACGAAGTACCGTGATCTGGCCATGCTGGTGGGCTTCGGCGTGCAGCTGTGGATGTACGGTTCGCCGATCGCCTATGATATGTTCCGCTTTACGGCCTTTGCGCCCGGCGGGAAGTGGCACACGCTGTATATGTGCAATCCGGTTTCTCCCATTGTCAACCTGTTCCGTTACGGTTATCTGGGAACAGGCATGATGGAGTGGAACTACTATCTGCTGGGCTGGGGCACGACGCTGGTTTTCCTGTTCCTTGGCATTGTGCTGTTCAGCAGAGTGGAAAAGACCTTTATGGATACGGTTTGAGGAAGAATATGGACGAAATCGCAATCAGGATCGATCATGTATCGAAGGAATACCGGCTGGGCGCCATCGGCGGCGGTACGCTGCGGGGCGACCTGCAAAGCTGGATGGCGCAGCTGCGGGGTCAGGAGGATCCCAACAGCAAGATCGGCTTGGATGCCGCTGCCCATATGGGCGAGCGGTTTCTCGCGCTGGACGATGTCTCCTTTGAGGTACGCAAAGGCGAGGCGCTGGGCATTATCGGTCACAACGGCGCAGGCAAGTCTACGCTGCTGAAGCTGCTCTCCCGCGTCACAGCACCTACAAAGGGCACCATCAGCTACAATGGCCGGATTGCCTCCATGCTGGAGGTGGGCACGGGCTTCCACCCGGAGCTGACGGGACGGGAGAACGTCTACATGAACGGTGCGATCCTCGGCATGACCAAGGCGGAGATCAGCAAGAAATTCGATCAGATCGTGGAGTTTGCGGAGATGGAGAAGTTCATCGACACGCCGGTGAAACGGTACTCAAGCGGCATGTATGTGAAGCTGGCCTTTGCCGTGGCGGCTCATCTGGACAGCGAGATCATGGTCATGGACGAGGTGCTGGCGGTAGGCGATATGAAGTTCCAGCAGAAGTGCCTCGGCAAAATGGACGACGCCGCCAACAGCAAGGGCCGTACCGTGCTGTACGTCAGCCACAACATGAACACTATCCGTCAGCTGTGCACAAGATGTATCGTGCTGGACCACGGAAAGCTGATCTTCGACGGTGATGTGGAAAAGGCGATTGAGATTTATATGGAACGAAATATTCAAATGTCTACCGTATGTAAATGTATGGGCGAAAGAGCAAGCAAGGACATTGATTGTAAAGCACATATAAATGAAATTGTATTCGACAAAAAGATCGGTTTGCCAATATACGAGGACGGAGAACCGATTGTATTGAGGGTGAAGTATTCAGCGCGAGAGACGATTAGAAATGCGGCATTTAGAGTTGCTCTGCACACTCCAGATGGAATGGTGGCGGGTATGGCTACGACAAAAAGGTGCTTAGATATTTATAAAGGTGAGCATGAATTTACGTTGATAATCCGGACGGATGGCCTTAGTCCAGGAAAGTATAATTGTTTTGCTGTCATATATTCTGTGAATGATTTCGGGAGTAACAGAGTACATGATAGAGTAGAAAATGCCTGTGGTTTTGAAAAAGTTTTGAAAAATAATGAAGCAAACAATATGCTTTGGAATCATACGACATGGGGATATGCAATGCTGCCAGAAATAAGTATAGCAATGGGTGAAAGAGAGCAATGAGTCATGGCGGAAATATCGGTCATTGTGCCAATCTATAAAGTTGAGAAATATATTGACGAATGTATTCAGAGCGTTTTGAAGCAAACATTTTCGGATTATGAACTTATACTTGTTGATGATGGTTCGCCAGATAACTGCGGTACAATATGCGATGAATACGCAAAGAGAGATAAACGCATACATGTAATACATCAAAAAAATGGTGGTATTTCCGCAGCAAGGAACGCTGGGCTTAACTTGTTTTTCAGCAATATAGGCAATAAATATGTGACGTTTATAGACAGCGATGACTGGATATCGGCACATTATCTTGAGCAGCTTTACACAACTGCAATAACGACAGATGCAGATATTGTTTCCTGCGATTATTCTTCTAAACAATTAGTCGAGAACGATGACAGAATGGACTCTGATAATATCAGAATAATCAGCGGAAGAAATGCACTCATTGCAAGGTATAAGGGAGATGCGCAGATAAGAGTTTCCTCATGGGGCAAATTATATCGAAGAAATCTTCTCGAAGGTCTGAGCTTTCCGGAAGGAAAAATTCATGAAGACCAATGGTTCAGTACGATGCATATTATTTTGCAAATAAAACAGTATTCTTGAATGATAAGCTCTATTTTTATCGTTTGCGGAATGACAGTATTACCGGTTCTGAGTTTTCCATGAAGAGATTTGATAACATTGAGCTTATGGATCGGGTCATACGGTTTTTTAAAGATAATAATGATATGCAGTTAACCGAACTTGCAAGTTTGCATAGAGAAAAAACCTGTGCCCAATATGTTTTGATGTCTAAGGTTAAAAGTGCCGGGCGCATACCATCGCAATTTAAGATGAGCAAAAACAGGGCCCTATCAATAGTGCATAGATATTTGCCGAGGGAAAAATTTATTCAGTATTTTCAAATGCTCTATCCGCGAATTTATCGGGTGTATAAGTTACTGTACTGCATCAAGGAAAAAGTATTTTACAAGAGGTAACTATGAAACTTGCAGTTATGACATGGTATCATTATCGCAACTATGGAACAGCTTTACAGGCAGTTGCAATGCAAGCTGTGCTGAGGGATATAGGGCATGAGCCGCAGCTTATACAGTACCGTCCATGTGGATATTTCAGGACATTACCGGACTACAGCATACCAGAATTCGGACGGAGAATCTGTAATAAGCTGATCCGAACATCAGAACCAGAGCCGCGCAGGTTCAAATCAGAACTGCGTGATAGAGCATTCGATACATTTCTCGAAAGAAATGTCAAATTCACGGAGCTGTGCCGTACACTCTCTGACCTCGAACTTCTGAACGATAAATTTGATGCCTTTATCTGCGGAAGCGATCAAGTCTGGTCGCCGCTTGCATATGACCCTCACTATTATTTGAATTTTGTGCGCGATAATGCAAAAAAGATTGCTTATGCACCGAGCATGGGTGCTAAAGAAATCAGGGACAAGTATATCAAGGCGGATATATCACGCCTGCTTGATGGATTTGGTGCGTTGTCGGCCCGTGAGGATTCCGGGGCGAGGCTCATATGCGAGTTGACTGGACGTCACGTAGAGGTAGTGGCTGACCCTACGCTGCTGCTTGACGCAGAAAGATGGGAAAAATTCTGCTGCGCTGACGAAGACAGAACAACACGATACTTACTGGTATATATGCTCGGCAACAACAGAGAGCATTGGGCAGCAATAGAAAAAACGGCTTCAAGTATGGGACTTGCGATGCGCATTATACCGGTATTCGAGCAGGATGCCAAACGCAGCGGCTGCATAGGTGAACCCATAGGGCCGGAGGAATTTGTACGGTTGTTTCGGAATGCAGAATACATTTGTACCGATTCCTTTCATGGAATGGCTTTTTCTTTGATATTCCACCGAAATTTCACCGCCTTTGCACGGTTTGAGAAAAATGATCCGAAGAACCAAAATTCACGTGTGGAGCATTTGCTTAAGCTGACGGGAATGTCCGATCGTCTTTTCTCCGGCGACAACGCCGTTAAGATAGCGGAAACGAAGACAGACTTTGGGCATGCCGATACTGCGCTGGGCATTCTGCGCAGCACCTCTCTGGAATACCTCAAATCCTCACTTGCTCTTACCGCTCCGCAAAAAAAGCAATCTGTCAACATTAAAGCGCGAAGTAGCCTATGCTGCGGGTGTGGGGCCTGTGCCGCTGTGTGTCCATCTTCAGCAATCAAAATTGAAATGAGCGGCAACGGCTTTCTTGCGGCGGAACTCGACAGTGAAAAGTGCGTGGAATGCGGCAAATGCACAAAGGTATGTCCGTTCGGAACGGAGACCCTGAGTCGTGCGGCCAGAGACGCCCATCTGAGCTCTTTCAAAAATCTGGACAGCGGTGTACTCCTCCATTCCACGAGTGGTGGTGCGGCGTATAGTATCGCAAAGCTACTGATTCGCAAAGGTTATAAGATCGCGGGGTGTATGTTCAACGAGGAGGAACAGAGGGCTGAGCATATCCTGATATCCAACGAGAGCGAACTGTATAAGCTTCAGGGGTCGAAATACATTCAGAGCGATTTTTCGGATGTGATAAAGAAGCTTCTTGTCGAGAATAAGGATTCGGCGCTGGCCATATTCGGTACGCCCTGTCAGGTAGCGGCAGCGCGGCGTGTGCTGCAAGGTCGAAGTAATGTCATCTACATTGACCTTATCTGCCATGGGGTCCCGAGTTATCATCTCTACGAAAAGTACGGGGACTTTATCCACCGGACATCCGGTGTTGATAATACACGGATGAAGATGGTATTCAGATATAAACCAAAGTCTTGGAGGGACATATATTTGTATGCTTCTGACGGAGAGAAAAGCTATTGCCGCCACAAAACGGCGGATCCATTTTTCCGAATGTTTGAAGTGGGTAATTGCTACATGGAGAGCTGCTATGAGTGCAGATGGCGAGTCGATTCCGAAGCAGACATTCGTCTTGGCGACTATTGGGGACCGCGTTTTGAACACGATACGACGGGCGTGAGTATGATGGTGTGTTTTACGGAAAGTGGCCGCAGAATCGCAGAGAATATAGCAATTGACATAGACACCGTAGCTGTGAGTCAGCCAATAAAGGACTACCTTAAGTATCAGCAGAGCAATAACGTGCCAAAGCCAGCCTTTTACAATATGCTGATGCAAGATCTAAAGAGCCGTGGTAAAAAGCTTGAATCCTTTGTGGATAGATATACGGTATCATTGGAAAACAGAAGCCTGACAGCTAGCGAGTATTTAAAATATGTGCTCAAGATGGTAACGTACAAGGAGTCGAAAAGTGATACCTAAAATTATACATTATTGCTGGTTTGGCGGAAATCCATTGCCTTTTCTTGCGAAAAAGTGCATTAAGAGCTGGAAGAAGTACTGTCCGGATTATGAGATCATCCGTTGGGATGAAAGCAACTTTGACGTTAATTGCTGCGCGTATACCGCAGCGATGTATGAGCAAAAAAGGTGGGCATTTCTTTCTGACTATGTACGTTTAAAGATCTTGTATGAATACGGCGGCATTTATCTGGATGTGGATGTGGAGCTTTTGGAGTCACTGAATGACTTTCTGGACAACAAAGCCTTCATGGGGTTTGAAACGACGGGATATGTAAATACAGGCCTAGGATTCGGTGCGGAGAGGCAGCATTCATTTATCGGCGAAAACATGTGCGCCTACGAGCAAATTGAGGATTTCAGCAAGCCTGAAACCTGTCCAGTCATTACGACAAGGCTGTTAAATGCCTACGGACTCCAGTGCGACACGGGACATATTCAACAGTTTGCTGATGTGACGATTTATCCCGTTGACTATTTCTGCGCCAAACATACGCACACGGGAGAAATATGCATTACAGAAAAGACAATATCGATCCATCACTTTGACGGCTCATGGAACACGGTGTCGGAACGCAAGAAAACGAAGGATCGATGGAGAAAATACAGGATTGAACGTATTCTTCGTGCGCCGAAGGTGCTTTTAAGAAGACTGTTGGGAGACCAACGCGTAGAACAGTTCAAGGAACGCTTACACCTGAAATGAAACATTCCCGACGTTTTTGGAAAATGCTTTGTATTCTGCTTGCGGCAGCCTTTGTTGGCCTACTGCTCTCCATCATCATATGCGCGGTTGCGGTGCGGACGGCAACATACACCGTCACCCTGCAAAGCCTCAGCAGCCCCCTTCGGCTTGTGGCTGTTTCCGACCTGCATGGCCGATCCTTCGGGCGGGATAACAGCCGCCTGCTGGAGAAGATCAGGGCGCAGAAGCCGGACGCCATATTGCTGGTGGGCGACATGATCGACCGCAGTGCAGAGGAGTCCGACGCGGAAAGACTGGCGGCACTGGTGGGCACTCTGACAGATATCGCGCCCGTATTCTTCGCGCCCGGCAACCACGAGCAGACCTATATGAAGACTGACCCGACCCTCCTTGACCGGATGGCGCAGGCCGGAGCGACCGTGGTCGATGACAGCTATGTGGACGTGACCATTGCCGGACAGCCGCTGCGGATCGGCGGCACCATGGGCCACGGCTTTGCCTTCGGGCGGACGGAGGAGGAGTTTGCAGCGTCGCCGGAGTACGCCTTTCTCAAGGACTTTGAAAGCACAGATGTGCCGAAGGTCTGTCTGGCCCATATGCCGGACACCTTCATCTTCAACGGCGCGTATGACCTGTGGGACGTGGATCTGGTGGTCAGCGGCCATACCCACGGTGGCCTGGTTCGGCTGCCCTTTGTGGGCGGCCTGTATGCTCCCATGCAGGGCTGGCTGCCGGAATATGACCGCGGCTACTTCCGCTTGGGCGGCCATATGCAGATGGTCATTACATCGGGCCTTGCCGGACATGGCCCGTTCCCCCGTATCAACAACCTGCCGGAGATCGCGGTGATCGATCTGGTCCCGGCCCAGTGACGCAGTTAGGTGGTAGTATGTCAGAGTTCCTCGCGCTGCTCCGCAGCTTTATACATGATACGCCGCCGGAGGGCGCTCAGACGTGGGATATTGCCGCGCTGAGCCAGACCGCTCTGCGGCAGAATCTGCTGCCGGTGCTGGCCTATGAGAATAAGCGCTGGCAGCTCTTTGCGGCAGACGATGTAAAGAAGCAGCTGGACGCGATCCTGTACGGCGCGGTCACGGGGAACCTCAACCGCTGCGCGTCGTTCGAGCAGCTGTCCCAGCAGCTCACTGCCCACGGCATTGCCCATATGCCGGTGAAGGGGTACTATCTGCGGCAGCTGTATCCGGTGCCGGAGCTGCGTACCTTCGGCGATATCGACATTCTCATCCATCCGGAGGATCGCCGGAAGGCCCATCAGCTGATGATGGCTCTCGGCTACACTGCGGGACAGGACTGGGAGCCGACATACTCCTACGTCAAGGGGATGGAGCACTATGAGCTTCACACCAACCTGATGGACGGAAATCTGGATGACCGGGCCGACCTGCCTGCCTACTTCCAAAACGCATGGCAATACGCAGAGCCGGACGAGGGGCTGCGTTTCCGCCCAACGCTGGATTTCCACTTCATCTATACCGTGTGCCATCTGGCCAAGCACCTCTACGGCGGCGGCGCGGGCATCCGGATGTATCTGGACGTGGCGCTGTATGTCAGGCACTATGACGGTGAAATAGACTGGGAGGCGGTCGCAGGTGAGTTTTCATCTCTGCACCTGCTGGATTTCTTCCATACGGTAATGAACGCCTGCCGGGTATGGTTCGGTACAGAAACGGTCTGCCCGCTGCCGGAGCCAGACAGGGCGGCGCTGGATACGCTGCTGGACTACACGCTGGACGCTGATCTGTTTGGCCATCTGCGGGATCACTCGGTGATCCGGCTGCGCGGCACAGGCCCGCAAGCGCCGTCCAGAGGGCGGGTGTTTCTGCGGATGCTGTTTCCACCGGCGGCGGAGATCGAAACGCGGTACACGTTCCTGAAGGGCCAGCACTGGCTGCTGCCGCTGGCGTGGCTGGTACGGCTGTTTGCCAACCTGCGGCTGGTCCCGCAGCGGCTGCGGCAGATGCGGCAGGTCTCCCATACGGAAACCGGCAGTGTAAAAGCCTACGACGACTTCATGAAGCGGATCGGACTGTAAAAGACCGGAGCTGTTGCCCGACAGCCCCGGTTTTTGCACCATATGAAAAATTTTCCGCCGGATGCTTTTCAAATGGGGCGGATAGTGCTATACTGATGAACATAAGCGTTGCGTGAAAATCACCAATCAGAAAAGGAGCAAACGATATGAAGAAAACCGTATTGCGCAGCTATGCCAACCTGATCGCCCGCGCGGGCGTTAATATCCAGCCGGGACAGGAGGTCTTTATTCAGGCCGATCTGGACCAGCCGGAGTTTGTAAAGATGCTGGTGGAGGAGTGCTATAAGTGCAAGGCCAAGAAGGTCGTGGTGGACTGGAACTATCAGCCGCTGGACAAGATCCACTACCGTTATCGCACGCTGACCACGCTGGGCAAGCTGGACAACTATGAGGAGGCCCGGTGGCAGCACTATGTGGACACCATTCCCTGCCGCATCTACCTGATCAGCGAGGATCCCGACGGCCTGAAGGGCATCAATCAGGAGAAGATGGCCAAGGCCCAGCAGAAGCGCTATCCCATCATCAAGCCCTATCGTGACGCCATCGAGAACAAGTATCAGTGGTGCATCGCCGCCGTACCCGGCAAGGCATGGGCCAAGAAGCTGTTCCCGGAGCTGCGGCCCGCCGCCGCAGTGGAGAAGCTGTGGGAGCACATTCTGGCCACCTCCCGCGTGGACGGCGACCCCATTGCCGCATGGGAGGCCCACAACAAGGATCTCCATGACCGCTGCGCCTATCTGAATGGGCTGCATATCGAGAAGCTGCACTATACCAGCGCTACCGGTACCGACTTCACCGTGGGCATGATCCCCGAGGGCCGGTTTTGCGGCGGCAGCGAGAAGAGCCTGCAGGGCATCGTCTTCAACCCCAACATCCCCAGCGAGGAGTGCTTCATCTCCCCCAAGCGGGGCGAGGCCG
>ENA-OROD01000846-OROD01000846.1-human-gut-metagenome-genome-assembly--contig:-NODE-846-length-27354-cov-33.206528_pt1 | contig 27354 bp, 36 predicted proteins | sample MGYA00242123_ERZ509038 | MGnify/ENA primary metagenome ERZ509038 (study PRJEB26280, sample SAMEA2338719) | human gut metagenome | biome: human gut; feature: human-associated habitat; material: faeces... | reverse complement strand
ACGATCTGGTCATTTACCCCAAAAACCAGACCGGCAACCCCGACCTCGAAAAGACTGTCCGCGAGAGCAAGAGCAGCACTGGAAAGAATAACGGCAGCCTGACCGACATCACGGACGGTTACGCTCACACCGCTACCGCCTCCGTGGGCGATATCGTGGACTACCAGATTATCAGCACCCTGCCCACGATTACCTCTAAAGCTTCTTCCCTGAGTGAATACACCTATGTGGATACTCTGAGCAAGGGTATCAAGTACAACAAGAACGACGTGGTTATCGAGTTCTTCCGTGATTCCGCCTGCACCGATAAGATTGCCACTTGGGGCGAGGATTCCGCCAAGTTCACCGTGACCTATGATGATACCGCCAACTCTATGACCATCCGCATGACCGAGACTGGTCTGGCGGAGATCAACGAGTCCGAGAGCGTATATACCGATAGCGTCAAGCGCGGTTATTCTGACTGCACCATGCGGATCACTTATGCTGCCACCCTGACCGCCGACGCGCAGATGGGCGATACCGACAACCCCAACGAAGTCGAGCTGACTTGGAAACGCACCAACACTACTTACTACGACACTCTGAAGGACTGCTGCCATGTGTATACTTACGGCATTGATGTGCTGAAGCAGTTCAGCGATGGCAAAGGCAGCGTCCAGAACGTCAAGTTCCTACTGCACAATGACACCGACGATGTGTATGTCGTTGCCGACCTGAAGGATGGCGTGTATTACGCCAAGGGCATTGCCGCCAAGAAGGCTGATGCTACCACCTTTATCCCCAATGCACAGGGCCACATCGTGGTTAAGGGCCTGGAAGATGACGCTTATTCCCTGACCGAAATCGCCACCGATAAGGGCTATGTGCTGCTCAAGGAGGCAGTCAAGGTCGTGATTACCACCAAGGAAAACGGTACTTGTGAGCAGTGCGGCGCGAAGCTGCTGACCGCTTCTGCTACGGTCAATGGCAAGGACGTCACTATGACCGATGGTAACGCCATTGTCCCCCTGACCGTGATTAACAACCCCGGCTTTGATCTGCCCAAGACTGGCGGCTACGGCACATGGATGTTCACCATCGGTGGCGTGGCGCTGCTGGGTGCGGCGGCTTTCATCGTGGTCAAGTCCCGCAAGCATAAGAGCGAGCAGTGAAACGCTGGATACTGGCGGCGACTTGCGGTGCTGTGGCGCTGGGGTTACTTCTCTATCCGCTGGTGGGAGAACTTTTAAGTGAAAAGTACCACTCTAGTGTGGAAACCACCTACACCGCCGCCATCGAGGACACCGACAATGCCGAGCTGACCGCCCAGCGGCAGGCGGCACAGCAGTATAACGCCATGCTGGCCAATGCGACGATCTCTGAGGGAGGGGCATCTGCCCCTCCCTTGGCGTATGCAGATCAGCTCACGGTGGGCGGTGTCATGGCTTACATCGACATCCCCAAAATCAACGTGTACTTGCCTGTGCAGCATGGCACAGGCGCAGAGACATTGGAAAGGTCCGTAGGCCATGTAATGGGCACATCTCTGCCGGTGGGCGGCAGCAGTACCCACGCGGTGCTTTCGGCCCACAGTGGTATGGCGAGCTCCAAGCTTTTTTCGGATATTGACCAGCTTGCAGAGGGCGATACATTTTACATCCATGTATTGGGTGAGGTGTTGGCGTATGAGGTAGACAATATCAACATAGTCTTGCCTACAGATACATCTTTGCTGCAAATCGAGGATGGCAAGGATTTGGTCACGTTGGTGACCTGCACACCTTTCGGTATCAACACCCACCGGCTTTTAGTTCGAGGGCACCGTGTTCCTTACACCCCCGAACAGGCATCTGCCGCAGAAGAAAAGCCCGTGGCTTCCTCGTGGACACAGCATTACCTCACCGACTTGGTCATCGGCCTTGGCGCGGTGGCCATGGTCGGCGGTGCTTACTTTTTGGTAAGGAGGGTACGCCATGCGTAAGACATCTCTCGTACTGGCGGCGCTGCTGGCTGTGGCGGGTATCTGCGTGATGCTGTGGCCGGTGTTCACGGGACACAGGCTGCAAGCCGACACAGATGCGGCAGTGCAGGAGTTTTTAGCTGAACATGACGAGCTGGAGCAGCACCCCAAACTGCTGACGGCCTTGCAAGACTACAATCAGCGTATCTACGCCGAAAAACAATCCGGCCTCGTTGATTTGGAAGCCTGCGAAGAACCCGCCGCCGATCTCTCCGCCTATGGCATTGAGGACGAGATCGTATGTGTCTTAGAGATACCCGCCATGGAGTTGACCATGCCGGTCTATCTGGGGGCATCCGACGTCCACCTCGCGGCAGGCGCGGCGGTACTGGGCAATACCTCCGCCCCTATCGGCGGTGCCAACACCAACTGCGTCATTGCAGGCCACCGGGGCTGGCGCGGTGCGGACTACTTCCGGCACATAGACAAGCTGGCTGTAGGCGATACCGTGAAGCTCACAAACCTGTGGGAAACGCTGACCTACACGGTAGCCGACATTCAAATTATCCAGCCTCATGAGGTGGAGAAAATTAAAATACAGCAGGGCCGCGACCTACTGACACTGCTGACCTGCCATCCCTACGCCAGCGGTGGCAAGCAGCGCTATGTAATCTATTGCGAACGAACCGAAAATTAGGAGGAAACTATGAAAAAAGCAATTTGTATCATTCTGGCCGTGGCGGGCGCTGCGGCCATTTACTTTACCCGCCGTACCCGGCCCCGCGGCCGCAGGGAGATGTAAGCCGTGGGCAGCATTCGTATGGTTGGCAAAGCAACTTTTGCCAACGGGGACATCATCCCCTACTATGACGCAGATTCCTTTCTGGACTGCATCCGTGAGGAACTGCCCTACCGGGACACAACCGGCTTCCGCTATGAAGTCCTGACAGACGATCCGGCTGTCCGGAAGGCGGCGGATGATATTTTATTCGACTTCGTGGGGGAAGAAAATCCTCATGAGTTGACAGACTATAGGAAGATGGGAGGGCTGTGACATGGATATCAGCAGAGAAATGGTAACATTCCTGCGGAAGCAGTACCCGCCCGGCACCCGGATCCGGCTGGATAATATGGATGATCCCTTCGCGCCGGTACCGGCAGGGATGACGGGAACGGTGGAACACATCGACGATGCGGGACAGTTCCATATGAAATGGGATAACGGTCGGACGTTGGCCCTCATCCCCGGCGTGGACAGCTTTACCGTCCTGCCGCCCAAGCTCAGCGTGATGAAGCTATATATGCCCCTCACCGCCGACCTGTACGAGCGGGACGAATGGGGCAATATGCCAGAGGAGCCGGAGCTGCTGTCGGGACGCGACCTGCTTCCTTACGAGGACAACATCCGCAGCGCCCTTGTGAAGTACCGGATGCCGGAGGAGGTCACCCGCGGTCTCATGAATTGGTACAATAAGCCTGATGCTGTAAACAACAAGGTACGCTCCGTTACATTCGGCGCGGAACTGCGCGGTGAGCAGCTCTGGGGTGTAGCGGAGTGTCAGCTCTGGCATGAGCTTTCCGCAACGGAGCTGACCACACTGAAGGAGTTTATCACCGGTCAGGCGTCGGACGGATGGGGCGAGGGCTTCGAGCAGCGGGAGATCGCCATTGGCCGCGGCAATGAACTGTATGTGCATCTTTGGCAGGATCACGACTGGAGCATCCAGACGGAGCAGGAGCGGTTTTGCCCCCATTTGGACAAGCTGCCGGAGATGTGCTTCACGCTGCTGCCGGGGACGGGACAGCTCATCTGCGTCAAGCGTGGCGAGAGCGGGTACTATCCCAGCGAATGGTCAACGGATAATCCCCACGAGAACCGCCTTATTGCGGACGAGCAGAACCGGAGACTGGGCGTAACACCCGCACAGGAGGAGGCCATGAAGATCGGCAGTATGTGCGGCTGGGACGTTCCCGGCGCAGACCCCGATAACTGTGATGACATCGTGCAGCGGCGAGGAGGAATGGAGCTTGGATAAAGTTGTTTTTTCTGTATATCTTGGCAACCCCGATAACGACAACGGCACCACGCTGGACTTGCCCGCCAAGCCGTGGGAACTGCTGGATGCACTGGAGAGGCTGCGGCTGCGGGAGGGGCAGGAACCCTACTGGCAGGTGGAGGACTTGGGGCGGTATGACTTTCTGGAGTCCCATCTGGACAAGTGCGATCTCTATCAATTCAACGCGCTGGCAGAGCAGCTCAGTACGTTCAACGAGGCAGACGCCATAGCCTTCGAGGGACTGGTGCAGATGGAGAGCGACAAGCTGCATCAGGAAAACGGCGGTGAGCTGACCGTTCAGCGAATGCTGGATCTGGCGTATAGCGTAGACTGCTGTCATGTGGTGCCGGAGGTCAGGGACGACGCGGCGTTGGGGAAATTCTATGTAGAAAATGACTTCCTGCCGGAGCTGGAAAAGGTGCCGGACAAGGTGCTGGAAATGCTGGACTACGCCAAGATCGGCAGGACAATGCGGCAAGGCGAAAGCAGCGTCATTACGCCCCACGGCTATGTGGAGCGGCACTCCGATTTGAAACAAGCGCCATCTGGTCTGGGCAATCCGCCCCGGAAACCGGTGTATATGATGCGGTTTCTGTGCAGCAACGAAAACCAGACTGTGTCGCTGAACCTGCCCGCATCGCAGGCAGAACTAAACGCCGTGCTGATGCAGCTGGATCTGGACAGCTGGCAGGAGGTGTATCTGGAATGTGAAGATACTGCCATGCCGGAAATGTGGTCGTTTACAGATATGGCCTATGACGGGATGGAGCAGCTCAACCGTTTTGCCCGGTGCTTGGAGGAGCTTGACATGAATGGTGAGCTGGTGAAGTTCAAGGCGGTGGCCCAGCAGTTGCAGCTTTCCCGACTGGAGGAAGCTATTGCTCTGACCGGCCATCTGGACGAATATAGCTTCGAGCCGGAGATCCATTCGCCCAGAGAACTGGCGCGGGACGAGCTGGGCGTCATCACCGGTGAAAAGGAATGTAAGCTCCTCCTGCCGCATCTGGACTTGGACGCCTACGGTCAGGACGTGATGCGACGGGATAACGGTGTCCTTGGCGATTACGGCTACCTTGCCTGTCTGGACGGTCAGCCGATTCAAGCCCCGCGACAAGAAATGGAGCTGACCATGTAAAGGAGACATTTATGCAACGAGAAACCATTGCGCGGTATCTGGAGGAGGGCTATCAAGGCCGGAAGAACGCCATCAGCAGCCGTGCGCTGGAAAAGGCGCTGGGCCTGAGCGGCAATGAGCTGCGGAAGAAGATCAACCGCCTGCGGTGCGACAGCATACCCATCTCGGCTTGCCGGGGTGGGTATTTCTATGCCGAAACGGCGGCAGAGGTCTACGATACTATCCGCAGTCTTGAAAAGATGCGGGATGGGCTGAATGCCGCCATTGCAGGGCTGGTACGTTCGCTGGATGGCTTTGGTAAGGAGGGCGGATGAACATACCATTGGCCAAGCTTATTCCATGGAAAGGCAGCAAAGCGCAGTTGATGTGGGCGATCCAGAGCCTGATGCCGATACATTACAACAAATTGGTGGATGTTTTTGGTGGGAGCGGCTGTGTGACCTTGAATCTTCAAACGCCGCGCGGCGTGCTGCGGATCTATAACGATCTTGACAGCAACCTTTATAACATGATGTATTGCGTCAGGGAAAAACCGGTGTCCGTGATCACAGAGCTAAAATATATGCAAAATTCCCGTGAGGAATTTGAGACCATGCTCCGCGCTTTGAAAGATAAAGATTTTGCCGGAAAGAATTTGGCGGAAGAGCTGGAGCTGACGCAGATCAGTTTCCCGCCTGCACAGGCGGAGGAGATCAGTGCGAAGCTGATGCAGCGCGCCATCCCACCGGACGCACGGCGGGCGGCGATGTTCTTTTTGCTTCATAATCTCAGCTACAACGGACTGGGAACAGAGTTTGCCGCGCTCGACCGTGATTGGGATAGATTCGAGCATCAGATCACCAGATGTGCGCGGATCTTGCAGCACATTCCCATGGAGAACCGGAGCTACAAGGAAATCTTGGGTAAATATGACGCGCTGGATACAGTTTTCTATTGTGACCCGCCGTATCTTGGCGCGGAAAAGTATGGCGTACCTTTTTACAGGTCGGATCATCAGGAACTGCATGATATGCTGGCCACGCGAAAAAGCTTTGTGATCGTGTCCTACAACAAGAAAGACGAGATCAAGGAACTGTATAAAGACTTTTTCATCTTTGAAGTAGACCGACCGAACAGTATGTCAAAAAAGAAGGAGGATCGTTATGAGGAGTACATTATGACCAACTATGATCCATCTATGTTTGCACCACAGATATCCTTCTTCAATAACTACGACAACGGAAAGAAAGCCTGTACGTTAGTACATACACCCCAATACCCACTGAAAGAAAAATAGGAGAAAAATATGACTTGTGAGATGGAACTCAATCAACGAGGGCTTCAGATACCCAACGAAATGCTTGCGGCTCTGGCACTGTCGGACATTGCGCTGGAAGCCCATATGTGCCGACATCTTATCATGCTGATGCCCCAGACCATGACTGTCGTGGAGCTCATCGACGTGTTGGAGGGAATGCAGGAGGCCTTCGACCAGCTTCTGAACGGCCTGATCGCCGCCTGCCGCCCCATGTGCTGCCATCGCTGTCAAACGGTAGACGAGGGGAACTATGATCTCTCTCAGGTGCCGGAACAGCTCTTGGCTTTGCTGATGGACAATGACTGCTGTAAGGGACTGTTGGCAAGGCGTCTGGAGACGGGAGAGACTGTCTATGGAGAATGAGCAAATGTACCCCTACACGGCAAAGGAAGCACGGGAACGTGGTGAGCTGGAGCAATGGCGGGCCAACTACCGTGCCAACTGCGCCTGTGCCGGAGCCATAGAGCTGGTGATCCGTGAGAGCTTTGACGGTATGCATCTGAAAGAGGATTGCGCCAGGCGTGTCATAGACCACTACGGCTATAAGCGAACGGCCTTTGTGCTGTCCAACACCTTGCAGGAGCATTCCTATGATGGCCGCTATCACCCGACAAATATACAGTGGAGCCGGAGCATCTATATTCCTCCCGATGGCGACCATCGCTACGCATTTATGGTGGGCAGCCATCCTGCGGTGTTGGACGGCTTCGTTACGCAGTATCGGGCGGAGCTGGCAAAGTTGCACCTGTTTGGGGCGGAGCACTGTGCGCCAAATTCCCGTGAACAGGACTTCACCGGAAAGGTACTGGTGCTGTCGCCGGAAGTGCTGCGAGAAGCCTGCTGGCGGCCGGAGGATCAGCTTTGGCTGGCATGGGACGGATTCGGCTGCCGCCCCAATGCCAGAGGCCGCTCGGTGCGCTGCACCTGTCTGGGGGACGAAGAAATGACCCGCTGGAACCGTTCGGAGTTCGTGGGTATCCTCAAGGACGAGTGCCTTCCCGATTGGGCGGCGGAGAAGCTGGCCCAGCTGCGGCAGGCGGCAGCGCAAAGCCCGTCCATGAATGAAATGACAATGTGACAAGGAGAACATGAACATGAAAACTGTAAAACGAACGATGGCGGCGCTGTGTCTCACAGCGCTTCTTTGCTGCCTGCTGTGCGTGTCGGCCTACGCCACCGGCACCAGCGGCGGCACCGGCGATGTGGCCAGCGCCGTGGAGAGCACCTGGGCCACAGCCTCCGGTCAGATCAAGACGGTGGTCAACAACGTGGTATTTCCTGCCATTGACCTGATTCTGGCGGTATTTTTCTTCGCCAAACTTGGCCTCACATATTTTGATTTCCGCAAGACAGGACACTTTGAGTGGAGCGCACCGGCTATCCTTTTCGCCTGTCTGGTATTCACCCTGACCGCCCCGCTGTATGTGTGGGATATCATCGGGGTCTGATGAAACGCCTTTCCTTTGCATGGAGGAGGTGAACTGAGAATTGTTTATCTGGGATTTTGTGGCAAATACAGTGCTGGGGCAGATCCTGGACTGGTTCTACGGCCAGATCGTGGGCTTCCTGGGCAATTTCTTTGCTGAGATGGGCAGCATGGGCGCCGAGCTCTTTGACATGAGCTGGGTGCAAAGCATCGTGCTGTTCTTCTCTTACTTAGGCTGGGCGCTGTATGCCGTGGGGCTGGTGGTGGCCTGCTTCGAGTGCGGCGTGGAGTATTCCTCCGGTCGAGGCAATGTGCGGGAAACGGTACTGAACGCCTTCAAAGGCTTTCTGGCCGTGGAGCTGTTCACGCAGCTTCCGGTGCGGCTGTATGTGCTGGCCATCTCCCTGCAATCCAGTCTGACCGCGGGCATCACCGGCTTTGGGACAGTCACCATAGGCGACGTGGCGAAGCAGATACTGGAGAATTTCAGCCTTGTGGACAGCATCGCCAATCTGGTGAACCTGACGCCTTTCGGTGGCTTTATGAACACGCCCACCAGCGGTCTTATGCTGCTGTTTTGCCTGATCCTTATGGCCTATGCCATTATCAAGGTGTTTTTCGCCAACCTCAAGCGCGGCGGTATTTTGCTTATCCAGATCGCCGTGGGGAGCCTGTATATGTTCTCTGTACCCCGCGGCTACACGGATGGCTTCATCCAGTGGTGTAAACAGGTCATTGGATTGTGTCTGACCGCCTTTTTGCAGGCCACCATTCTGGTGGCGGGCCTGATGGTGTTCAAAGACCACGCCCTGCTGGGGCTGGGCCTGATGCTCTCTGCCGGTGAGATCCCCCGCATTGCGGGAGCCTTCGGCTTGGACACCACCACGCGGGCAAACATTATGTCTGCCGTATACACGGCGCAGACCGCCGTTAACATGACTCACACGGTGGTACAGGCGGTAAAATGAGGATCATCACGATGGGGAGCTTGTTCGATGGTATCGGAGGCTTCCCGCTTGCTGCCATCCACAACGGGATCGTGCCGTTGTGGGCCAGCGAGATCGAACCATTCCCCATTCGCGTCACCATGGAGCGCCTGCCTGGGATGCTCCACTATGGTGACATCACAAAGCTGCATGGGGCGTTGCTGCCGCCGGTGGACATCATCTGCGGCGGCAGCCCCTGTCAGGACTTATCTGTGGCCGGAAAGCGCACCGGATTGTCCGGTGAGCGTTCCGGCCTTTTTATGGAACAAATTCGGATCATCAAGGAGATGCGAGATGCAGACTTACTTCGAGGGCGATCAGGTCTCCATGTTCGACCCCGGTTCATGTGCTGGGAAAACGTCCCCGGCGCGTTCTCCTCCAACAAAGGCGAGGACTTCCGGCGTGTCTTGGAAGAAACGCTCCGAATTGGTCTGCCGGGCTTATATGTTCCTCAAAGTCATCCCTGGGGTTGGCAATATTCTGGGGCAGCCATATTGGGAGCTCTTAGCTCCCTTTGTTGGCGAGTCCTTGACGCTCAATACTGGGGTGTCCCCCAGAGCCGCAAGAGGATCTTCCTTGTGGCGGATTTTGGAGCCCCATCCTCATCGCAGATACTTTTTGAGCCGGAAAGCCTGTCTGGGCATCCTCCGTAGGGCCAGACGACGCGGTAAGGTGCTGCCGGATACGCTGCGGGAAGCGCTGGAGCTGCAAAGTGGCCTGCGTATGGCCGATCTGGTGACGCTGCTCCGGCTGGGCCTTCTGAAAGCCTATCACATCAACCAGCGGGACGAGGGCATTGATCTGGGCGAGACTGCCGGTGCGCCGGTGGCGTTTGCGGCCAACCAGCGGGATGAAGTCCGCGACTTGGGCGACAAGGCCGGTGCGCTGGGCGCACAGCCGGGTATGAAGCAGCAAACCTTTGTGGCCAGCTTCTCCGCGGGTGCGGGTGCGACTGCCGGAGGCATCGGCTACAGCGAGGAGGTCACTCCGACGCTGAAGGGCAGCGCGGGCGGCAACAGTATGCCCTCTGTGCTGTGCATCAACGATCAGGGCGGACAGGTCATGGAGCTGTCCGAGGATATGACCGGTACGCTGCGGGCACAGGAGCATGGTCACCAGCCGCTGGTATTTGAGAACCACGGTATTGACACCCGGTATGATCAGGTAGGCGATGTGGCTCCCACCATGTCGGCCCGCTATGGGACAGGCGGCAATAATGTACCGCTGGTGAAGGAACCCATCTACTGTATTACAGGAAACGCCATTGACCGGAAGCCGGAGAACGGTGGCAACGGCATCGGGTATCAGGAGAACGTAATGTACACCCTGAATACCATGGATCGCCATGCGGTGTGCTATTCCACAGATGATCTCTACACCTGTGAGCCTGCCGGTGATAAAGACCTGCCATTCCTTCTCATCCGCCGTCTGACGCCGCTGGAATGTGAAAGACTGCAAGGCTTTCCGGACGGATGGACGGATATCCCCGGCGCGTCCGACAGCGCCCGTTACAAGGCGCTGGGCAACAGCGTAGCCATCCCCTGCGTGGATTTCGTGATGAAATGCATGGCGGATACCATACGGGAGAGCGAAGGAGAGCTGTGAACACTTACTTTAAGAGAATGATAGAAAAGAGAAAGGCAATGTATTATCAAATATACAGAATACATCTTCTGAATGGCGATGTGATCGAAATAGCAGAGGACTATGACCTCCCCGTTAAAAAAGGTTTAGCTGGAGACTTTGAGCGCATGGAAGAAGGCGATATCCTGACAGTTGAGGATGCACTCATGGGCTGCACCTATATTCCAAGACGAAGTATCCTTTATATCTCAACGGGTGGTGTAAGAAAAGGAGACGCACCAATAGCCGATCCTGCTCGGAAAAACGCAAGGAAGAAATAGCTTTGTTCATTCTGCTTCGTTTGCGCTTATATTCTCGTTGTACTTGTTAATAGCTTTGCCGCGGTGTTTGGGCTATGCTTTGCTTGCCTCGCGGGAGGCGGAAAGGAGTATCCATCATGGAGGAAAAGAAAAACCTCTGCGCGCCTATCCCGCTGTCCCTGCACCAGCGGCTTCGGGCGGAGCAGGAGCAGCGCGGACAGACACTGTCCGACTACATCACAGACATACTCAAAGAACATTTTGACGGAGGAACAAGGACTATGAATACCAACACCCGCACAATCGCCTTTCAGGTACCGGAGGAGCTGTTCGAGCGACTGAAAGACTACCTCGCCCGGAACGGCCTAAAGCAGAAGGACTTCATCCTGGGCCTTATCGAACGGGAACTGAACGATACCGCCGACACGGCGGGGTAAATAACCCATGGAAGCCGCAGGCGTATGCTTGCGGCTTCCACTTTTGGAGGTAAATAAAATGTACCTATACCCAGACAATCTGACCGCGCGACCTATGCTGTGGCTGTGGGCGCTGCGGGATGTGGCGCTGATCGGCATCGGCCTGCTGCTTTCTGCGCTGGCGCTGGCACAGACCGGCTTTGTGGCTCCGCTGGTGGTCACTGCCGTGTACGCCTTTCTGGCCATCCGCCATGATGGCGTCAGTATGCTGGATTTCCTGCGCTACGCAGGTGCTTTCTTTTTCGGGCGTCAATACTATGAATGGAGATTAGGCTCATGAGCATTTTCAAGAAAAAACCACCTTCCGCTCAGCAGCTTCTGGGCATCGACGAGATCACGGAGCATAGCATCCGCACCCCCAACGGCGAGCTGGTCTACCTCATTCTGAAGCCCAGCAACCTGAACGTACTGCCGGAGAGCATCGTGCGCCAGCGCATCCACAGCCTGATGAATGTGCTGAAAGGCATGGCGGAGGTGGAAATTCTGGCCACAGACTCCAAGGAGTCCTATCAGGGCAACCGCAGCTTTTACCGCAAACGACTGGAGGAGGAGACGAACCCCGCCATCCGTGCGCTGTTGGAGGCGGACTGCGCCCATCTGGACAGCGTCCAGACCTCCATGGCTTCGGCCCGCACCTTCTGCCTGATCCTGCGGCAGCGTGGCGAGGGAGGCTTCACAGAGTCGTACTTGGCCAATGTGGAGAAACACCTCTCTGATAACGGCTTTACCGTCCACCGTGCCAACGAGCAGGAGCTGCGTGAGCTGCTGGCGGTGTACTATGAGCAGGACGTGTCCCACGAGGTCTATGACAGCGTGGACGGAGAACGGTATGTGAAGGAGGAGAGATATGCGTATTTTGAAAGTGGAGCCGGGACAGGCTCCCTATGAAAAGGAGATGGAGGATACTCTGGCCGCCATCCAGCAGGAGGTGCAGGGGCTGTTCCAGCCGGTGTATGTGGAGGATGGCGTTATCCTCTGCTGCAACGAGGAGGGCAAGCTCAACGGTATGGCACCCAACCGGTGGCTGGAGGAGGACATCATTTGCGGCCCGTTCTTTCTGGTGGGTGACGACCACGAGGGCGGCTTCTGTTCCCTGACCGATGACCAGATCCAGAAGTACACGGCGCAGTTTCAGGAGCCGGAACAGTTCACCGGTCACGAACCGGAGCTGAAACCCCGGATGGACATCTTCTTTATGGAGGGACTATGAAACATATCTTCAAACGCAAGAAAGCACCCCCGGAGGAACCAACGGTGTTGTCCTTTCTGGACTGCATCGCGCCGGGGGTGCTGAAATTTGAGACGGATCACTACATTTCCGGCAACACATGGCGGTGCGTGTGGGCACTGCGGGAGTATCCCGCCGCCACCGATTCTCAGGCACTGCTGGGGCGCTTGGGCGACCGGCGCGGCGTGACGCTGCGGATCGTCTGCCGCTTGGTGACGCCCGCCGAGGAGAACCGCATCATCCACAACGCCACCAACCGCAACAAACTGGAGCGGGCCAACACCAACGACCTGCGGCGGGTCATCACGGCGGAGAGCAATTTACAGGACATGGCCTCACTGGTAGGCGCGCTGGATCGTGAGCATGAACCGCTGCTTTACTGCGCGGTCTATGTGGAGGTCATGGCCGACAGCTTTGAAAACCTGAAGCTTCTGCAAACCAGCGTGGAAGCGGAGTTGGTGCGCTGCAAGCTGACGATCGACAAGCTGGTGCTGCGGCAGCGGCAGGGATTCCTCACGGTGAACCCCGCAGGCTACGCCGCATTGGGGCCGCAGTTCCAGCGGGTGCTGCCCGCATCCAGCGTGGCCAACCTGTTCCCGTTCAACTATTCCGGCAAGGCTGACCCCAACGGCTTCTACATCGGCAAGGACAAGTTCGGCAGCAACATCGTGGTGGATTTCGACCGGCGCGACAGCGACAAGACCTCCGCCAACATCCTGATCCTGGGCAACAGCGGTCAGGGCAAGAGCTATCTCATGAAGCTGCTGATCTGCAACCTGATCGAATCGGGGAAATCTGTTATCTCACTGGACGCGGAGCATGAGCTGGGAGATCTGTGTGGAAATCTGAACGGCTGCTTCATCGACCTGATGGCAGGCGACCGCCACATCAATGTGCTGGAGGTGAAGTGCTGGGACACCGCGCCGGAGCCGGATGAATCGGCCCCGGAAGCGTTCCGTAAGAATACATTTTTGGCGCGGCATGTTTCTTTCCTGAAAGACTTCTTTCGTGCCTACAAGGATTTCTCCGACGCCCAGTTGGACACCATCGAGATCATGCTGACGAAGCTCTATGCCAAGTGGGGTATCTCGGAGCATACCGATCCCCGGCAGCTCACCGCCACGGACTATCCCATCCTGTCGGACTTCTACACGCTGCTGGAGGAGGAATACCTCCACTATGACCCCGATACCCACCAGCTCTATACGAAGGAGCTGCTGCAAGAGGTGCTGCTGGGCCTGCACTCCATGTGCGTGGGAGCCGACGCACATTTCTTCAACGGTCATACGGATATCACCAGCGACCGGTTTCTGGTGTTCGGTGTCGGCGGCGTGCTGAGCGCCGCCAAGAGCCTGCGGAACGCGCTGCTGTTCAATGTGCTGGCGTATATGTCGGACAAGCTGCTGGTGGAGGGGCGAACGGTGGCGGCGCTGGACGAGCTGTATCTGTGGCTGTCCAACCCCATCGCCATTGAGTACATCCGCAACTGCCTGAAGCGTGTCCGCAAGCGGGATTCCGCCCTGATGATGGCCAGTCAGAATCTGGAGGACTTCAACCAGCGGGAAGTGCGGGAGATGACCAAGCCTCTGTTTGCCATCCCGCCTCACCAGTTTTTCTTCAACCCCGGCACCACAGAGAAGCAGTTCTTCACCAATATGTTGCAAATGGAGGACACGGAGTTCGACCTCATCAACAAGGCCCAGAACGGTGAATGCCTCTTCCGCTGCGGCGGTGACCGGTATATGATGAAGGTCATCGCCCCGGAGCACAAAGCGAAGCTGTTCGGCACAAAGGGTGGAAAGTGAGGTTGCCTTTGAGCTATGCAAAAAGAACAATTTGAAAAACGGATCAGGAACCTCCTGCCGGAAGCAACGGACGAAGCCATGGACGCATGGACGGCGTATGCAGACGAACTAAGCCGGGAAGATGTGGAGCCGGAGGCTGAGCTCTACGATAAAAGCTATGTGGAGTTGACTCTTATCAAGCAACACTGCGGTGAGCAGGTCGCAACACAGCTCTTCAACTATGGAGATCAGTTCACTTTCAATTACTTTGAATTGCGCGGCGCAGCATCAAGACTGGTCAGTGGCTGGACGCTGGAGGACATTGCGAAGGACGCGGTCGAAAATGGCTGCGATGCCACACCGGAAGAGTATGAAGAATTCGTAGATGCGCTTCAGGCGTTTCAGATGTCCGACCAGGAACCGCCCGGTATGCAGATGATTTAAGCGGTGAGGAGGTGCATCCATGTCAACAACACTGGCGCGGCTGGCGGCGGCTGTACTGTCTACGGAAAAAGGCCGCAAGACGGTGGGTTGGGTCATCGCCGCCATCCTCTCGCCGCTGATCCTGCTGGCGGCGTTCCTGTGCAGCTTCGGCACAGCAGCGGTGGAGCACAACAACTTCGCCGTGTCCGCATCCTTCTACGGCCCAGCCTTCACGGACAAAATCCCAACCGAATACAAAGACCACATCACCGAGATGCGGACAGCTTTCTCTCTTCTGGATTCGGCGGTCGCCGCCGTGAATGCCAGAGCCGAAAGCGGCGGCCTTGACCCCTTGCAGGTCAAGGCCGTTTTTTATGCCCTCTGCTTTGGCGACGACGCACCTACCCGTCGTGCCGCCGCCAATTTCGTGGAGTGCTTCTACCGTCTGGAGGAGCGCACCGAAACAACCACGGACGTGCTGGAGGATGGCACAGTGGTGGTGCAGACCACCGTCTACTATGTAGCGATGCCTCTGCCGCTGGAAACGGTGTATGAAAAGCTGGCGGCGTGGCAGGGCGAACCGGTGACCGAGGAGGACAAGGCCAACGCTGCCCACATCTACAGCATGGTGGTGGGCAGCACAGGCGGCGATACTTTCGATGGCAGCTATACGCCCGGAGGCGGCAGCAGCGTGGAGCTGGATGCCTCCGATCTGGCAAACCCCGCCACCAAGAATGCTGCCGATCTGGTGGCCTACGTCACCAACGCATGGCAGTCCGGTTGGGGCTATGTGTGGGGCACCTACGGACAGGTGCTGACGCCGGAGCTGTTTCAGTACAAGCTGACTCAATACCCGGAGGGCGTGGGGCAGTACGCGGACTTCATCCGCAGCAACTGGCTGGGCAAACACACCGCCGACTGCGTAGGACTCATCAAGGGCTACGGCTGGCTGTCGCCCGACACCATGACCATCGACTACGGCAGCAACGGGATGCCGGACATCGGCGCCAACCAGATGTACTACAATGCCACGCGCAAAGGCACTATCGACACCATACCGGAGGTGCCGGGACTGGCGGTGTGGAAGTCGGGACACATCGGTGTGTACATCGGCGGCGGTCAGGTCATCGAGGCCATGGGCACCAGGTACGGCGTGGTCAAGACGCAGCTCCAAGGCCGCGGCTGGACACACTGGCTGGAGATACCGTATATCAACTACGACTAAGGAGGTTACAAATGAACGAAAACACTTGCGCATTAGAGAAAGAAATGCGGCGGGCCTTGCTGGAAAAGCTGGAGCAGAACTATCTGGATTACACTGCCACGCTGCAAACTTTGACACAGGAGCAACTGCTGGGCAGGACGAAAGAAATCTACGCGGCACAGGTCTGCTGCCGGTTGGTGCAGCGCAGGGATGACATTTCTTTCCCGCAGATGCGGTACCTGCTGTCGTTGGATGATCCGCTGGCGGCGCTGCGTGATACGTGGCTGGAGCTGCACAGCGGCGACAATGAGCCGGTGCTGAAGGTAATCCTGTACAAGCTCTGCGGCGAAATGTGAGGTGCGGCATGGAGAAGGTCTGCGTTACCGTCAGCATGGAGGAGGAACGCCTTAAAGCGCTGGAGTTTGCCCTCAAGAAGAAAAACAGCTCTGTCCAGCGCCGCATGGACGATGCCCTGCGGCAGCTCTATGAGAAGGAAGTGCCGGAGCCCATCCGGGAGTATGTGGACAGCCTGCTGGCTCCGCCGCCCCGTCCCCGCCGACCGGTGCGGACAGCAAAGGCGACGAACGAGCAGGCAGTGGCTATGCAGCAGGAGGAATAACCATGGCATATGTCAAAGAAAACGTACCGTCAAAGGTCTATCACCTGACGAAGAAAGAAAAGCTGGACAGCATTCTGGAGGATGGCAGGATACGCCGCTTTGGTGACAGTGAGTGCTGGTTCTGCACTGATCCGCAAAAGATGAAAGCGTATATGGAGCAGACTGTCATGTGCGAGGGCAAGCCCTACTATGCCGTGGGCGGTCAGCTCTGCCGCTATCCTAAATTCGTGCCGGAGGATTACATCCTCCTCAAGCTTACGCCCTGCCATCAGAAGGACAGTTGGTATCGCTGGGAGCAGGAGGTGCCTGCGGGAAGCCCTGCGGAGCTGGTCAGAGCGGCGCACGAGTTCTCCGCACTGAAAATAGGCTATCGCGGCGACCTCGCTTTCCAAAATGCAGAGGTCATCGACGTGCCGCGCTTTCTTACGGAAGGACTTACACAGGGTGAGCCGGTACAGACCAATGCGGAGCTGCGGGACGCTCTTTTCCAACGCATTGAACAGGAACAAAAAGCGTATACCGAATCCCTCTACCATATGACACAGAGTGAACTTATTGCCAATGCCGGAGAGATCGAGGCGACCCGCTATTGCTACAATGCGCTTCTTACCGCCAACCTGGAACGATACCAGATGCTCCTGTTGCTCTCCGACGGGTATCCCCTGACTTGTGTACGGGATGCGTGGCAGACGGAGCAGGATGTGGATCGTGACGATGAGTTCAGGCATACGGTCTTCCGGCTCTGTGAAGATCTGCAAGAGAATCAGCAAGACCTGACAATGTGAGGAGGGATGACCTTTGGATAATAAACAATGTCAAAATGAGAATGATATGTCTCTGCATTACACATCACGCGGGAAATTTGACGCATCTCAATGTGAGCCGCGCATATCGAGCGATGAGGAGAATACGATCCGCTCTGCCATTGTCCTGCAAAAAGGTGAGGAGGAGGCGGGAGAGATTTTCGCAAATTCACCGGAGCGACTGCATGATTACACGATCCTCAAGGGCGTCAATAGCTACGCGGCATTGGGCAGGTACTACCTCGTCCACGAGACTTCGGTGCCGGAGGAAATGTACGAGTACATGGATCTGGACGCACTGGGCTGCCGCTATGAGGACGAGCACCCCGGCGTGTTCATCGGCAGCGATTATGTGTGCTACCCCGCGGAGGAGCAGAGTCTGACAACGCTTACCTGCGCCGCATACCGTGTAACGGAAAACGGACAGACGCGGTACTTCACGACATCACCCGGTGAGGAACTGCTGGATGCCGCACAGACGCTTCGCAGATACTGCACGAACACAGAGCACAGCACCGGTAAATTTATCTCTCTGTATTCGCAGGCGCAGCCTATCACACCGGAGGAATATCAGAACCTGATACGTCTCCGCATGGAGAACACCGGGAAAGTTACTGGTGCGTTTGATTTGGATTTTGACAAGCGGGAATTTTCGGCTGTTCACATCATGGACGGTTGGACAACGTGGGCAATGCGGGATGTGATCCCGTCTATCCATCAGGCCACAAGGCCGCGCTTCGCAACGGCGGAGGAGCAGCTCCACAAACTGCTGGAGCTGCTGGATGGTAGGGAGCTCACATCGGAGGGGCATCTCACCGCGCAGAATTTTTCGTTCAGTGATGAGATCATAATGGAGGATGGTAAGCTGAACTTTTATATCCAAGCGGACTTCGACGTGGACGCCGCCTTCGGCACATTTGTGTGTACAGACGAGAATGATGACTGGCTGAATGTCTACGCCAACTACAATATCGCGCAGAACAGACCTTGCGATACGCTGGCGCTGAATCTCTGCAAGGGCGATGGTACAGAGGAGAACTGGAGCTATCATCTGAACGCTGCCGAGCAGGAGGTACTGGCTCGGAAAATGGAGGAGTATTGCCAGCAGCAAAACGGCATGAGCCTGCACGATTTCGCCCGGCAGCTTCAAGAGGAGCCGGGGCCTTCTCCGCAGATACAGATGTAGCCCCGTGTTTGCCCTTGTGGGCCGGTTTGTGGCCTCGCAGGAACGCGGGAGGGTAAGGATAGCGGCCCCAGAGGTTTGGAGGCCTTTCGGCCCGCTTTTCGGTGCGCCGAAAGCGGAGCAGGAGAAACTGGTGGGGTCGCAAGCGCCCCACCAGCATCACTTCTGCCCGCAGTGCGGGCAGTTCCGGAGCATTTTCCGAGGGGTCACGAAAGCGAAAAAAGGCGGCTTACGGGGTCGTAAGAGCTGAAATCCAAGGAACGACAACGAAAAACTGCGGGGTCGTGCAGCTTATTGTGGGAGGTGATCAAGAGTGGCAACGGACAAGCGAAAACACGCATTTTGGCTTACAGATGCGGCAAAAGAGATGGTGGAAATAGATGCCCATCTGGACAACTGCGGCAGCCAAAGTGAATTTGTGGAAAAGGCGATACGGTTCTATGACGGCTATGTTCACGCAAATAAAACAGGTGCGTACCTGCCTCATGCAATGCAGGAGGTGCTGGAAGGGACGCTGGGCGTGTTCGGTGACCGGCTGGGCAGGCTGTTGTTCAAGCTGGTGGTGGAACACAACATGACCAACCATCTGCTGGGCGGTGACGTGGATATGACCCGTGATGAATACAGCAAGATGCGCGGCAGCAGCGTCCGTGAGGTGGCATCCACACACGGCAACATCTCCTTCAAGGATGTGCTGCTGTTCCATCAGGAGGAGTAACGCATGGCGCGGCTGATACAAAAAAGCGGCTATATCAAAGCGGGTAAAGCGGCAGGATACATGGAGTACGTCGCCACGCGAGACGGTGTGGAGATCATCCAGAGCACCGAGTCCGTGACCAAGAAACAGGAGCAGTTCATCCAAAGACTACTGAAGGACTTCCCGGACGCGAAGAATCTTTTCGAGTACAGCGACTACAAGCAGACGACCAATCGCGGTACGGCGTCCGCGTTTATCGCCACCGCGCTGGACACACATCTGCACGAGATGGAATCCGAGAGCGGCTATATGTCCTACATCGCCCAGCGTCCCCGTGCTGAAAAGCATGGTGGGCATGGCCTGTTCAGCGAGGCAGATGTCACCGATCTCAAGGCGGCGAAGGCCGAACTGGAAGCTCACAACGGAAAGGTGTGGACGTTCATCTTCTCTCTGCGGCGTGAGGACGCGGAGCGCCTGGGATACAACAAGGCCGCCGCATGGCGGAATCTGCTGAAGCAGGAAAGCGCCGCTATTGCGGAAGCTATGCGTATTCAGACAGATGATTTCCGCTGGTACGCGGCGTACCATGACGAGGGGCATCACCCCCATGTCCACATGATGGTGTGGTCGACTGAACCGAAGAAGGGGTATCTTACACGGGAGGGCATCGCTGTCATGCGCTCCAAGATGACAAACGCTATCTTCCATGAGGAGATGAAGGAACTCTACATCAAGAAGGACGCTGCCTATAAGGAGAGTGTTCAGATCGCAAGGGATGCTCTCTTGACACGCATTACAGCAATGGAGAACAGCGGCTATACTGATTCCGCGATAGAGCAAAAGCTGCGGGAGTTGTCTCAAACATTGGAGCAGGTCGATGGCAAACACGTCTATGGCTATCTGCCCAAAGAGGTCAAGGCGCAGGTGGACGAGATCGTGGAGCGGCTGGCGCAGCTCCCGGAGGTGGCGGCTTGCTATGACCAATGGTGGAAACTGAAGGCTGAAATCGCCGGTTATTACGGACGGAACACGCCGCCCCACCAGCCGCTGGTGCAGCAAAAAGAGTTCCGCGCCATCAAGAATATGATCATTCAGCAGGCGGAGGCATTTCGGCAGCCTGTACCGGAGCAAGTTTCTATTGAGCCAGAGCCTGACGAGCAGCAAGTGTCGCCCTCACCTGAATCACCTGCGGTCATGCCGCAGCCGCAGGCGGTCACATCGCAGATCAAAATAGAGGGCGGCGCGGTCATTCAACTGCTTCACCACATGAGCCGTGTGTTCCGCGGCAATATGCCGGTCATCCCGCCTGCGCTGCGTATCGACTCCAAGCGCCGCAGGCGACTGATGGAAAAGCGAATGGCCATGGGCCACAAGCGGGACGACCACGAGGAGCAGGAGCGCCTACGGAATGAACAAATGATACCATAATGAGGAGGACAACCATGCCCTACATTCATTTTACCCAAGAACAAAAAGACCTGGCGGCGAGGACGGATCTGGAGGTGTTCCTGTGGAGCCGCGGAGAAAAGCTGCTGCCCTCCGGACGTGATAAGCGTCTGGCCAGCGACCATAGCGTCACCATTCGAGGCAACCATTGGTTCGATCACGCCACGCACGAAGGCGGCAATGCCATCAGCTTCGTGCAGCGTTTCTATCATCTGGGTTATGCCGACGCCGTGTCGCTGCTGCTGTGCAATGGACAGACCTATGAAAAACAAGCTCCAGCGCCGCCAAAAGAGTTTGCCCTGCCGACCGCCAACGGAAATATGCGCCGTGTGTTTGCTTACCTGACACAGCATCGACGCATCCACCGTGAGGTGGTCTCTTTTTTTGCCCACGCCCATCTGCTTTATGAGGATGCAGCCCATCACAACTGTGTATTCGTCGGTGTAGATGAAAACGGCACAGCCAGACACGCGCACCTGCGGAGTACAGCCAGTCAGGGGAAAAGCTTTCGCCAGACCGTGGAGGGCAGCGACGCACGGTACAGCTTTCACTTCGCGGGCGGCGGTGAAGCGCTCTATGTGTTTGAGTCGCCCATCGACCTGCTGTCCTACATCACCCTGCATATGGATGACTGGCAGGCGCAGAACTATGTGGCATGCTGCGGTACGGCCTTCGCGCCGGTGGAGCAGATGCTCCGTGCCTACCCGCAGATCCAGCAGGTGTATCTTTGCCTCGACAATGACGAGGCAGGGTACAACGCCTCACAGCGCATGGAAGGCTATCTCCGTGCGGAGGATATCTCCGCCATGCGGCTGGTGCCGGTGCGGAAGGATTGGAACGAGGACTTGTGCGTGGAATAGAACAAGCCGACAGTATGAAACTGTCGGCTCGTATGTTATATCACTGCTGGTAACGCAGCAGCAGCGCACGAAGTACGGGAAGAAAATCCTCACAGATCTGCCGTGCGATCTCGACAGCGGTGGCTTCGTCGTAAACATGGGACGTGAGGTTCCGCGCCGAAATGATCGCGTTCCAAGCATCCGCATCATCGATAACACCGGCAGCGTAGGCTTCCTTCAACACGGCGCGTGGTGAAATGACAGAGAGAACGACCCCCTGATCCTCCAGATATTCGCGGAGCGACTTCCATGCCAGCTCTACTGTGAACTCGAAGCGCTGGATCAACCCGTCACGATAAAGAGTATCCTGTGGAGATGCAAGATAACAGTTCACAGCATCTTCCAACTGCATGATTGCGTTTTTGTAGTTCTCAATTTTCTGCAGCATAGAGTACCACACCATCCTTCTCAATGTTCTTGCGAAACGCGGTGTCCATGTTCGGAGAAACATGGACGATATCCAGTTTCAGCAGCGTGGGCAGATCGTCTGCCTCGATTGCAAAACCGCCGCGCTGCTTTTCCGGCATACCATATACAGCAAGGTCGATATCACTGCGCTCGTGAAAGTCACCTCTGGCGCGGGAACCATAGAGGACTAATTTTTCAGCGCCAAAGCGGGCGGCCAGAGCGGCAAGCTTTGTATATAATTCGTCCATAGAGCCTCCTCTGGCAAATCTGTTTGCACACGCATAGGAACGATCTCTTTTACATTTCTTCATTCTATACTATCGCATTTGCGGTAAAACTTCAAACATTATTTTGTTACATGAACCCCAAATATAAGTTAGGAGAAAATCTACATGACTGGAAACCTCTGGATCCTGTTGGCGGCGGGCGGCGCGGTGTTGGCGGTGTTTGTTGCGCTGTCGCTGCTGGCGGATAACTATAATCTCAACAACATCAAATCCAGAACTGTGGGCGATGGCCAGCACGGTACAGCCCGCTGGGCCACGGAGCAGGAGATTCGCAGCAGCTATGTGCTGGTGCCGTTTCAGGTAGCCGACTGGCGGGCTGGCAAGAATCTGCCGGAAGCCCAAGGCTTGGTGCTGGGCAGCCGCGACGGAAGAAAAGGCGGCATCACGGCGCTGGTGGACAGCGATGACATTCACTGTCTCATGATCGGCGCATCCGGCGTGGGCAAGACCGCCTACTTTCTATATCCCAACTTGGAGTACGCCTGCGCCTGCGGCATGAACTGTTTCATTTCGGATACCAAAGGGGATCTGGCCCGCAACTACGGCACGATAGCTGCAAAATGCTACGGCTACCATGTGGCCGTGGTGGACTTGCGGAATCCTACACGGTCAGATGGATATAATCTCATGACGCTTATCAACCATTACATGGACAAGGCCCGTGCCAGCAGCGACATATCCGCCCGCGCCAGAGCGGAGAAGTACATCAAAATACTGGCTAAGACCATCGTCTCACCAAAAGGCAGCGAGGACTATGGCCAGAACGCCTATTTCTACGAAGCGGCGGAGGGCCTGCTGACATCGGTGATCCTGCTGTTGACGGAGTTTCTGCCGCCGGACGAGGAGCATCCCACAGAGCGGCGGCACATCGTCTCCGTATTCAAGCTGGTACAGGAGTTGTTGGCACCCTCCAACGCACGGGGGAAGAATTGGTTTCATGTGCTGATGGACAATCTGCCCGATGCACATAAGGCCAGATGGTTTGCTGGGGCAGCGCTGAGCACCTCCGAGCAGGCCATGGCTTCCGTCATGTCTACGGTACTGTCTCGGCTGAATGCATTCTTGGATTCTGAGCTGGAGCAGGTCTTGTGCTTTGACAGCTCCATCAATGCCGAACAGTTCGTATCGGAGAAGTCGTTGATCTTCCTGATTCTTCCGGAAGAAGATACCAGCAAAAACTTCATGGCCGGACTGATGATTCAGACATTGTCGCGGGAGCTATTTATGATAGCGGATGAAAATAATGGCCGTTTGCCTAAGCGCGTGATGTTCTATTGCGACGAGCTGGGAACCATGCCTGCTTTTGACATCCTGCCGTTGTTCAGCGCGGGCCGCTCCCGTGGCTTGACTATGGTGCCGATCATCCAATCACTGGCGCAGTTGGAGAAAAATTACGGCAAGGAAGGTGCGGAAATATTGACCGACAACTGCCAGGACACGATTTTCGGTGGCTTCGCGCCCAACAGCCAAACGGCAGAGAAGCTCTCAAAAGCGCTGGGCAGCCGCACGGTACTGAGCGGCTCTGTCAGCAAGGGAAAGAACGATCCCAGTCAGAGCCTGCAAATGATAGAGCGGCCCTTGATGACACCGGATGAACTGAAGTCGCTGCCGAAAGGTACTTTCGTGGTAATGAAAACGGGAACGCACCCCATGCAGACAAAGCTGAAGCTGTTCCTTGATTGGGGCATTACCTTTGGGACGCCTTACGCCACTCCAGAACACGCCACGCGAAAGGTGGCCTATGCCAGTCGGGACGAGCTGTTCCAGAGTATTCGGAAGGCGCAGCAGGAGCAGAACACACAAGTGAATCAGATGGAGCAGCAGGAGAAGTCTGATACCCGCAAGTCGCCGCAGTCCGCCATGGAACTCTATGACAACGGAGAAGAACAATGAGCTATTTTGATACCATTTACGCTGACCACCTGCTGCCCCACAGGGCGCGGACGGTCTATATGTACCTGCGGGATCGGGGCGACGCCCAGCAAAAGTGCTGGCCCAGCATCAAGACCATTGCGGCAGACCTGCACCTCTCCCGCAGTACGGTCAAGCGAGCTTTGGGAGAACTGGAGCAGCACGGTTATCTGGAGCGCCTGCCGCGCTATCGTCCCAACGGCAGCAGCACCTCCAATCTCTACACGGTGCGATAAAAAAACAGACACAGCCGCCAAGGGACGACCATGCCTGTTTGCTGAACCGAGGAGGGGTTCATAATGAACCGCCCAGAAGGACTCACTCTATCGGAGGTATTAGCACAGAGAAAAGAATGAGGACAGTCTCTTGTAGAAGAACAGCATTCATTTTTGACTTGCTTTTTTCTGAAGCGCGATATAATCTCGCACCGCTTTGCGCCCGTTGACATCAAGAGACAGTATATCGGCAAGCATTGCGCCTGCGGTATAGCTTCCTACAATTGGCCGCTTGTAATCGTCGGGACAAACACTGTACTCCGAACGGCCAAGGATGTAATCAGTCGAAACCCCGTAAAAGTCTGCAAGTGCTGTTACGCAGTGGATCGGCATCTCATATTTGCCAGTTTCGTACTTGGAGTAATACTGCTGCGAGGTACCCAGCACCTTTGCTACATCGGCTTGTTTCAAATCTCTATCTTCACGCAGCTCTCGGATGATCTCGCAGAAAGTTTTCATGTAGGTTATCCTCCGTTTTGTGGTAAAGGAATTATAGCCTACATCAAATATGACTTATTGACAGCGAGCTGAAATTGGCTTATTATTTGTTTTATACAAGCGAAATATAATGTATATTGTAATGGGGGATATATCGGAGATAATGTGTATGACCAAGCCTATCCGCTGTGCCATCATCGGTCAAAATCCCATGCGGTTTCCGTGGGGCTTCGACGAAGAAGATGACCGCTGCCGAAAATTGAAAATCGAATTGTCGCAGCAGATCATGGCGCTGCGACAGAGCGGCGTGTCGCAATTCCTCGTGGCCTGTGACTGCGGCGTGGGACTGTATACTGCCGAAATCGCCAACGGCCTGCGAACGTCTGACCACGACCTGATGCTGTTGTGCTATATACCCCACGAGGAGCAGGCTACTAAATGGGCACCCTACCTACGGGAGCGCTACTTCACGATGCTGGAGAAATGCACCCTTATCTCCGCTGTGTGCAAGGTCGGCGCGCCAGACGCGCAGCTCCAAGCCTACAGGAAGATCATCGATGTGGCAGATGGGGTGTTGTGTGTCTATGATCTGGATAGCCCAGCCGTAGGAGATGCTGAGGATAGGGCGTTGGCCTATGCCGTGGACACAGCCCATAAGCCGGTGCTGGTGTTAGACCCTATCAAGCTGACTACAAATCAGATCGACGAACATTTTCGCCCCAAATAAAGCAAAAAGAATCCGCTCTGTGATTGCAGGGCGGATTCTAATTACACTGCGACGTGTATCACCATATTATCCATGAGGGTATGGAGACTTAGGTCATATTGCTCTTGTGAGATTAAGTGGCGCTCAAGAAAGGCATCCAGCACACCCTTCTGTTTATCAAAAAGTTGCTGCTGCTTCTCTTGATCAGAAAGGCCCTGCCACTCATTCGATATTGTGAAGTCCAATTCCATTTGCTGTCCCTCCCGCATTATTTGCACAGGTAGTATTCACACGGGTAATACTATACCACGGGATGTGGTGAAATGAAATTGGCAAAACGACAAAAACCATTGGTGATTTTTCTATCAACTTAAAAGGGCAAATGAGCGAAAGCACTTGACCGTACACAACGGCTTTATCTATAATACTATATTATAGGCACGCCATAACTGCAAAAGGTTTGTGATTTTGAAAAGAGGAACACAGATGAAGAAAAAGATCACCGACGACTATCCTCCGCTGCAGCTTCTCAAAACTACCACGGCGCTTAGACCGCAGGCATGGGAGCAAATGAAGGATTTCCACGACCATAACGGTCAGGATGACCTTAGTCATTGGCCGGAATGGTGCTACGCCCCTATCGCTGCGGCTATCGCGGTAGCAACAGAAGGCACACCGATCACACCGAAAAACCGTGCGTATTTCTTCAATTCCATGAACTTGGCTCAACAAATTGCGGCTCTGGCCCCTTGGCGTTTGAGCAAAGAAGTATTTCTCGTCGATGAAGATTTCGAGACGCTTCTATTTGAACAAGACGGAGATCTGGATATCCCCTCAGAGATCCTGTTGCAGTTGCCATACCCCTGCTTTTACATGGAGTTTCATAACCTGACGCTGGGGCCTCGCTATCACGGCGCGTTTGTGCATCTCGAATATGACGTTAAGAGCCACGACCGGGAGCTTCGTTTTCTCTTCGTGTCTGAGACTGGGAACACATGGGGCTTTCCCATTCATATTGACGAACAGTCTCTTGAGAGCAACTTGGCGCACACGCGAGAGGAAGGCTACTCGAATCTGCTGCCGGACGAGCATGAGATCAGAGCGGCCATGACCTCAACAGAAGAACGTAGCAGGTTGCTGAACGAGTTTCTCAGGAAAGCATTGCAATTGGTGCTGTATGTCTGTGCGTCCAATGCAGAGATAACCCCTAATTCCGAACAGGCGCTTATTACAAAGCGCAGCTCAACTATTAAGGATCGTTATGCAGAGATTCGGAAATGGGATGTTGGTGTCCGCTACGGTGCCGCGATCCGTCAATATCGGAAGAAAGAATCACTTCCGGTTAGCGACGAAAAGGCGCACGGCACACATGTGTCTCCCCGTCCGCACATGAGACGTGGGCATTGGCACAATTACTGGACAGGACCGAAAAGTGATCCCGGTCAGCGTAAACTCGTCCTGAAATGGACGCCGCCTACTATCATTGGAGCTGACGAGGAGGCTCCGGTCGTGCTTCATATTGTCACTGATAAAGAAACGAATCACGGAGAGAATAAAGAATAGAGCTGACTGCTGAACGGGAATTGAGGAGGCGAAGAAGATGAAGCAGCGCACCTACATTGCAATCGACCTCAAGAGCTTCTATGCCTCCGTGGAATGCAGGGAGCGCGGCTTAGATCCTCTGGATACCAACCTCGTGGTTGCAGACGAGAGCCGGACGGATAAGACCATCTGCCTCGCCGTTACACCTTCGCTTAAAAGTTTTGGTATTTCTGGCCGCGCACGACTGTTTGAGGTCAAACAGCACGTCAAGCAGGCAAATGCCAAGCGTCAGTACAATG
>ENA-OROD01000837-OROD01000837.1-human-gut-metagenome-genome-assembly--contig:-NODE-837-length-27636-cov-3.776948_pt1 | contig 27636 bp, 20 predicted proteins | sample MGYA00242123_ERZ509038 | MGnify/ENA primary metagenome ERZ509038 (study PRJEB26280, sample SAMEA2338719) | human gut metagenome | biome: human gut; feature: human-associated habitat; material: faeces... | reverse complement strand
GACGCTTTCGCCAACATGGGCGCCCAGATGGTCCGCGAGGTCGCTTCGAAGACCAACGACGATGCGGGCGACGGTACGACCACCGCAACCGTGCTGGCGCAGTCGATCATCGGCGTCGGTCTGAAGAACGTGACGGCCGGAGCCAACCCGATGGACCTGAAACGCGGTATCGACAAGGCCGTGGCCAAAGTCGTAGAGCACATCAAAGGCCAGGCTGAACAGGTGGGCGATGATTACAACAAGATAGAACAAGTGGCTACCGTCAGTGCCAATAATGACCCGGAAATCGGGAAACTTTTGGCCGAAGCCATGAAGAAAGTCAGCAAGGACGGTGTGATTACCATCGAAGAAGCCAAGGGACGCGACACTACTATCGGTGTGGTGGAAGGCATGCAGTTCGACCGTGGCTACTTGTCGGCTTATTTCGTGACCGATACGGAGAAGATGGAGTGCGTGATGGAGAATCCTTACATCTTGATTTACGACAAGAAGATTTCCAACTTGAAGGATTTCCTGCCTATCCTCGAACCGGCAGTGCAGAGCGGTCGCCCGTTGTTGGTGATTGCCGAAGACGTAGACAGCGAGGCGTTGACTACTTTGGTGGTGAACCGTTTGCGTAGCCAGTTGAAGATTTGTGCCGTGAAAGCTCCGGGCTTCGGCGACCGTCGCAAGGCCATGTTGGAAGATATTGCCGTGCTGACGGGCGGTGTGGTCATCAGCGAAGAGAAGGGCTTGAAGTTGGAGCAGGCTACCATCGAAATGTTGGGTACTTGCGACAAGGTGACTATCTCTAAGGATAACACGACCATCGTTAACGGTCACGGGCAGAGCGAACTCATCAAGGATCGTGTCAATCAGATTAAGAATGAGATTGCCAACTCTACCAGCGACTACGACAAAGAGAAGTTGCAGGAGCGTCTGGCTAAGTTGAGCGGTGGGGTGGCTGTGCTCTATGTCGGTGCTCCGAGTGAGGTGGAAATGAAAGAGAAGAAAGACCGTGTGGACGACGCTTTGTGCGCAACGCGTGCAGCTATCGAGGAAGGTATCATCCCGGGTGGCGGTGTGGCATACATCCGTGCCATCAAGGCTTTGGAAGGCTTGGAGGGTGCCAATGCAGACGAAACCACAGGTATCAATATCGTAAAACGTGCCATCGAAGAGCCTCTTCGTCAGATTGTGGAGAACGCAGGTTTGGAAGGTTCGGTGGTTGTAGAGAAAGTACGTCAGGCTGAAGGCGACTTCGGTTACAATGCCCGTGAGGACAAATACGAGAACATGAAAGCCAGCGGTATCATCGACCCGGCCAAGGTGACTCGTGTGGCTTTGGAGAATGCCGCTTCTATTGCCGGTATGTTCCTGACTACCGAATGTGTCATCTGCGACAAGAAGGAAGAAAAAGCCGATATGCCGATGGGTGCTCCCGGAATGGGTGGCATGGGCGGCATGATGTAAGCCGGACAGTTTACGGAAACCTATTATAATGTGAAAGGGAGAATGCTCACGATGAGGAATTCTCCCTTTTTTATATTTCACCTATAGCAACGGTAGGAACGGTGTGTCGCCGAGGGCGTGGAAAGAAAAAGGACCCGTTTTTCCGGTCTTCTGCGAAAAACTTTATATCTTTGCCCGTACGAAGGCCGGGGACGGGTAGGCATGGCCAATCGGGAAACGGTATTTTCATGCGTCTTTGTACTCGTCTTCCATGGTTAGGGTTTTCCAAATAAAAATGAATATAATATGGGATTGGGAAAATGGATAGGCAGTGCGATGGGATTCATGACGATGGGCCCGTTGGGTGCACTGGCCGGTTATTTTATCGGTTCGTGGTTTGACAAGCAAGCTGTAGGTATGCAAGAGGATTTGCAAGCGGATGAGGCGGGGCGAGTCCGCTATGAACAGGGGCAGCGAAACAGCTTTTTGTTTTCGATGTTGGTGATGGCCTCTTACGTGATACGGGCAGACCGGAAAATCATGCACAGCGAAATGGAATTCGTCCGTCGTTTCCTCCGTGCGAATTTCGGGGAGAGCGCGGTCGAAGAGGGGGAACAAATCTTGATGAAACTCTTCGATGAGGCCAAACGCTTGGATGGTGTGTCTCCAGTGGCGTTTCGGGATATGATTTTCGATTGCGGCAGACAGATTGCCGCACATCTGAACTACGGCGAGCGATTGCAGTTGCTGAATTTCTTGGTAAGGATTGCGCAAAGTGACGGGAACGTATGTGCGGAAGAGATAACGGCGTTGCGTGAAGTGGCTTTGGCCATGGAGTTGTCAGCCGGAGAGGTGGACTCCATGCTCAATTTGAAAGGCGAATCTTTGGCAGATGCCTATAAAGTACTGGAAATAGAGCCGTCGGCCACGGACGAAGAGGTGCGCAAGGCTTTCCGCAAATTGGCTCTGAAACATCATCCCGACCGCGTGGCGACGTTAGGTGAAGATGTGCGGCGGGCTGCGGAAGAGAAATTCCAGCAAATCAACAATGCGAAAGAACGTATTTACAAAGCGAGAGGTATGAAATGATTAACCTGATAAGCAATATAGGATGAAACTAAAGCGAATTTTGATTTTTTGTGTATGGGGACTTGTGATGGTGGCATCGGTAGGTGCCCAGTCTTTGGTACGTATTACTCCGGGGCAGGAATGGCCGGACCGGAAGGGGGAACACATCAATGCCCACGGGGGCGGCCTGTTGTTCCATGAAGGTAAGTATTATTGGTATGGCGAGAACCGGCCTGCACGCGGGTTTACCACCGAAGTGGGCGTAGAGGTCTATTCTTCTTCCGACCTGATGAATTGGGAAGACGAAGGAGTGGCTTTGGCTGTTTCCGAGGAGGCCGGGCACGACATAGAACGGGGCTGTATCATGGAGCGTCCCAAGGTGGTACGCAATCCTAAAACAGGGAAATTTGTCATGTTGTTCCATCTGGAACTGAAAGGGAAGGGCTATGCGGCTGCCCGTGTGGGCTTTGCCGAGAGCGATTCTCCGGTGGGGCCGTTCCGGTTTATCCGTGCTTTGCGCCCGAATGCGGGCAAATGGCCGACGGACTTTTCGCGCCGTGACATCCGAAAAGCCAAGAAACTGAAGGAAGCGGACTATAAGGAATGGTGGACGCCGGAGTGGCGTGAAGCGATTCGTGAAGGGTTGCTTTTGGCGCGCGACGTACCGGGCGGACAGATGAGTCGGGACATGACCGTGTACGTGGACGATGACGGTAAAGCCTATCATATTTATTCGGCAGAGGAGAACCTGACGTTGAACTTGGCTGAACTGACGGACGATTATTTAGACTACACCGGACGGTATGTACGTATCGCGCCGGGCGGGCAGAACGAGGCTCCGACCATTTTTAAGCATGATGGCGTGTATTGGATGATTACGAGTGGCTGTACGGGTTGGGCACCGAATGAAGCCCGCATGTTCAAGGCCGCTTCTTTGTGGGGGCCATGGGAGCCGCTTCCTTCTCCTTTTGTCGGGAAAGATGCCAAAAAGTCTTTCCATACACAAGGTACGTATATTTTTAAGGTAGAAGGCACGGAGGACGGTTTCGTGTTCATGGCCGACCGTTGGAATCCGCAGAGCCTGAAAAATTCCCGTCATATATGGTTGCCGATAGATTTTGAAGCCGACGGTACACCGGTCATCCGTTGGGTGGACAGTTGGTCGCCGGACGATTTAAAATGATGAATATGATGAGGACTTTGGCTTGGTTTTTTCTTATGTGCTGCTGTGTTTCCTGTTTTCAACGTGCCGGGCAGTCGAAAGAAAACCGGAAAAGTATGCAAACTAGTCATGAGGAGAAACCGTTGAAACCGGAATCGAATAAGACCAATGTCGAAATGGATTCTGTGGACGGAACGGAAGTCGAAGATGAGTTTGATGAGTTGCATGCCGGACTGTTAAGATTGCCTTGCAATGACGGGCAGGACACCGATACGGTGTATCATTATCCCACGGGGAAAAAAGTAAGGATTGGCAGGCACTGCGGACGGACATTGTATCTGGAGTTAGGTGAGTTTTATGACGAGAACACATACGGTGGGGCTAAAGTTTATTGGGGTGACTCTTTGATTTATGCCACGGACTTGGAGATTGATAACGATTGGCAGACATGCCATGTGTATTCCGTCCCGAAGTCGGAAGTCACGTATGTGTTGTTGATGATTAATGACCGTCCTTCACCCAATGTCTGGCACATCTTGTACATGAACGGAGAGCACATACATTTGGTGGATTCAGTGTTGGCAGGCAACGATTACATAGAAGGAGGAAGTTATTTCCACGATTCGGTGATTTACGGTGACATAGACAATGACGGTTGGATGGAAGTCGGCGGGAAACACTGGACGGAGTATTGGGCTGATTCCATGACTTATCAACCGTGCTATATTTACCAATTGGGAGAAGAGCTTGAAATGGATTCATTGGCTTCAATCGAAGAAACCAAGAAAGCATACGATGGAATGTTTATCGGGTTTGAACCGGCTACGGTGTACAATCCCAATGAAAAACAACATGTGAAATAGGAGTGGAGGATTGATATACCTGATACGTTATCAACGGAATATAAAAATCCATATCATACTTTTAGAGAGTAATGATATGGATTTTTTCATTATAATGGTTGAAAAACGGTTGGTTGTATTCTTCCGGCCTGTTGTTTTAACCAAAGGTATTCCGACTATTTTTTTAATTTCATCAACTCCTTGGTGGCTTTTTTCAGTATTTGGGGGTCGCAGGTCGTGTTCAATGTCGTTTGTGCTTTTTGTAGCAGTTTACGGCGTTGCCCCAACTGCTTTAAAGTGAGTGCCGGAACCGGAATCTGGCGGAGGTCATTCACCGCAATGCTCAACTCGGACCATGCTTCCAACCGTTCCCGTTCGGCCTGCGTGATGTGCATGACAGAGCCGTGGCGCGGGGTGAAGTCGCCGTGGGTCTTCGTGTTTTGCACGAATGTGAAGTCTTTCAGGTTCGTGCTCTTGCAGAATTGGTAGAAACCCTGTGCGTAGCAATCGTACATCAGGACATACTCGTCCGAACCGATGAGGGGGAACACGCTGGAACCTTCCACCGGATATTGCCCCTCTTTTTGCAGGTGCCGCCATTCGATGGTGTAGGGGCCGGTGGGTCGGGGTGCAGTGGCACGCATCACGCCCTGCCGCGTGCGGAATCCTTTGTTCATGACCGAGCGGCCCTCGTCTTTGAAGAACAGCACGTATTCTTTCGCTTTCGGGTTATATACGATGTCCCCGTCTATGGCGGCCGTACCGAAGTCGAACAGCAGTTTCGGCTCCGTGATGTCCGTGAAGTCTTCGTTCACGTAAGAGTAGAACAGCTTGAAGTAAGGCTGTTTGAAGTTCGGGTCTTCCGTGGGATACTCCCAGTCGTGCCGTCCGATGGAGTAATAAATCATATATTTTCCGGCCTCGTCGTCCCAGATGATTTGAGGCGCCCAAACGGCATGCAGGTTTTTGCGGTCGAATCCCGTCAGGTTGGGGAAACGGGTGGGGAAGTCGATGGCCGTGTGTTGCCAATGGATGAGGTCGGTGCTCTTCATCAGGATGAGTCCGTCGTTGCTTTGCCAACCCTCGTCCGAGCGCATGTCCGTCATGACCATATAAAATGTTTTCCCGTCCCGGCCTCTTGTGATGTACGGGTCCCGTATGCTTTTCTTCAGGGCGATGGTGTCCGAGGCCACGACCGGACGCCCTTGGTTGAGGGACGTGTAGTTATATCCGTCGTCGCTCAAGGCATAACGTACTTGTTCGCCGTATGGGGAATTGTCGGAGAAGAAGGCGAAGAGGTAACTGCTGTAAGGAGAAGGCTCGGCCGTTTGTGCCTGCGCCGGTACCATGGCCCCGAGGGTGGCGGCCAACATGCCGGTCATCATTTGTTTTTTGAGTTTCATGATAGGGTAATGTTTGAGTTTTGTTGTATATGCGCGGGCAAAGATAGGCAGAATCGGCCGATAAAGGAAGTTTTTACAGGGGCTTTTCGCACGGTGTGGCGAGAATGTGGCATTTTTTGCGTTATGACTGATTGCCCGTCTCGTCTTTTTTTTGTCACTTTGTGACCGATACAATGAAAACTAATCAATGTGATGAAAAGAATTTTTTTTTGTGGGATGCTGGCGGTTCTGGCGGCCGGACAGGCAAGTGCCGATGTCGTGCCGGAGCAAGTCAGTTGTGTGGTGAAGCCTTTGTATGGGTATAGACAAGACCGTTTGCCGGGACGTATCGTTGCCGTGCGGTTGAAAGGCCCCGAATTGAAAGGCGAAGTCAGTGTGGATGTGGCGTACAAGAAACTGAAGGAGACTTCTACCTTCCGTGTCGATGCGAAGGACTCGGCGGAAGTGGAAATCATGTTGCCTTCCGCCTTGCCTATGGACAAGGCCGCGAGCGTTTCGCTGACGGTGTGCGGGACGGAAAAGAAAGTGAAGACGAAAGTCACCGTGGAACCGATGCGGCATTGGACGGTGTACCTTTACAACCATTCGCACGTGGACATCGGTTACACGAACACGCACAAAAACGTGGAGATGTTGCACAAGACGAACGTGTGGGAAGGCATGAAACTGGCCCGGGAAACAGCCGGACATGTGGACGGTGCACGCTTCGTGTGGAATCCCGAGGTGACTTGGCCGATTGAACGCCTGTGGATTTCAGAACCGGAGAAACGGGATGAGGTCATTGCGGCTATCAGGCGAGGCGACCTTTGTGTGGACGCCAGTTATGTGAACCTGAATACGAGCATTTGTTCGGATGAGGAGTTGTTTCATGTATTCAAGTTCTCGCGCGAGTTGCAACGGCTGTCCGGCGTGCCTGCCGATGTGTTCCAGCAGTTCGACATCCCCGGCATTTCCTGGGGACTGGTTCCGGTCATGGCACAGGAGGGCATCAAGTACGTCATCTCGTGGCCGAACACCGACCGGGGCGGCAACGCACATTCCCGGAATATAGACGGCATGCCTTTCTGGTGGGTAGGACCCGACGGCCATTCCAAGGTGTTGTTCCTGCAACCGGGCAAGTATTCCAACAGTGGCAGCATGGACAAGGGGAACACGACCGGGCGGCCTTGGTTCGGCCAGCGAGACCCGCGTAAGGTGCCGGCGCGCATCCGGATGGGGAGTGCCAATGTAGACTTTACGGGCAAGCTCGTGGAGTTGGAACGTGACCATTACCCCCTCGATTTCATCGTACTCTCTTGGACATTGTGGGACAACAGTCCGGTGGATGCCGATGTCCCCTACGCCGTGAACGAATGGAACAAGAAATATGCTTATCCGAAGATTGTCATCAGCGGCGGGCATGAAATCATGGTGCGGTTGGAAAAAGATTATGGCGACCGCCTGCCGACTGTAACGGGAGACTATACGGAATACTGGACCGACGGGTTGGGTACGGCTGCCAGGTTGACGGCCATTAACCGCCGTAACAAGGAGAGAATCACGCAGGCGGAGACCGTGTGGTCGATGCTGGCAGGGGGAGCTTGTGCACCGCGTGCCGATTTCGATGAAGGTTGGCGTTATATCATGATGGGTTCAGAACATACTTGGGACTTTGAGAATCCGTGGGAACCTTATTTCCATGAAGCCATCGGAAAGGTGAAACAATCTTATTTCCAGGAAGCGGAAGCCCGTTCGACGGCCTTGTTGGACGAGGCGTTGGGATTGGCCACGGACAAGTCCAACGGAGCGTTGGGGCCGCGCGAAGGGCCATCGAACGGCGGTATCGCTGTGCTCAACACGCAGTCGTGGGCGCACGGCGGGTTGGTGACGCTGACGGCCTCCGAGAGCCAGAAGGGCAACAAGGTGGTGGATGATGAGGGGAACGCCGTGCCTTCGCAACGTTTGTCTACCGGCGAACTGGTGTTCTGGGCTTCGGACGTGCCCGCCCTGGGTTCACGCCATTATCGTGTGGTGGAAGGCGATGCCGTGCCGGGCGATGCCTGCAAGGTGGAAGGCTACACGTTGGACAACGGTTGCGTGCGTGTCACGATAGACGGCAAGACAGGAAACATCACGGCCTTGACCCGCGCCGGAGAAGATTACGATTATATCGATGCGTCGGTGGACGGAGGGGCCAATTCGTGCAGTTGGCTGCCGGCCAACGAAAACAAGCCCGAGGCCGACAAGGTGCAGGCCGTCACGGTGACCGAGCAAGGCGGCTTGGTGGTGGAATTGAAAGTGGAATCCACGATGAAGGGCTGCCGTTCGGTGACGCGTACCGTCCGTCTGGTGGCCGGACAACCGTGGGTGGAGACCACCAACGTGGTAGACAAGCTGCCGTTGCTGGACAAAGACGGCATACATTTCGGTTTCGGTTTCAACGTGCCGCAGGGCGTGACGAAAGTGGACATCCCTTGGGGCGTGATGGAAATGGAGAAAGACCAATGGCCGCAGGCCAACCGCAACTGGATAGCCCTGCAACGTTGGTTGGACGTTTCTAACGACACACACGGCGTGACTTGGTGTGCCTTGGATGCCCCCTTGTTCGAGTATGGCGACCGCACGGCCAACATTTCGTTGGGATGGGGCGGACAAGGGCCTTGGCTGACCCAGTTGGAACCGTCTTCCACGGTGTATTCCTGGGCGATGAACAACCATTGGCACACGAATTTCCCCTTGACGCAGGACGGGCCGGTGGCTTTCCGTTACCGCATCCATCCGCATGGCGGATATGATGCCGTGGCCGCCAACCGTTTCGGTCTGGAGCAGGCGCAACCGTTGGTGCATGTCACTGCGGACAAGAACCCGGACGTGAAGCCCGTTGTGGCGGTAGACAACCGTGCCGTGTACGTCACCGTGCTGAAATCCACGGGGAAAGACAACGAGATGATTGTCCGTTTGCGTTCCGTGTCGGACAAGGAAGAGACTGTGGCTTTGGACTTCCCGGCCCGCCGTCCGTCGTCCGTGTCGCTCTGCCCGCTCGAGGAGCAGCCCGGGCAAGCCGTAGAGGGGACGCTGACGATGAGACCCTACGGCATGGCCACGTTGAAACTCACTTTCTGACGACGGGAGCATGGGAGGCTTCCGGACTCTTCCGGCAGCGTGCGGTACGGGCTTCCGTCCGTGGATAGATGCTTGTAAAGAAAATGTAGGTTTATCACGGGGCTGAATTTCAGTTGTTTAAGCCTTTGAAAAAAATCTGCGGCAAACGGAAAATCGTTTGCCGTAGATTGGAAAATCATTCGGAGCAGAACGGAAAACGTTTCTGCGCCGAATGATTTTTGTATATAAGTTTCTGTTTATTCTCCTCTCCGTTTGGCCGGTTTGATGTCCAGATTGTAGGCAAGGCGCAGCATGGCATAACTGGGGATGACGTTGCGCCACGTCTCGTAGCGTCCCTGTCCGTTCAGTGTCTGGGTGACGTTGGAAAGCTGCCCGAGGATGTCGAAGCCATCGAGGGAGAGCGTCACGCGGTTTTTGAAAAGTTTCTTCGACAGGGTGGCGTTCCATACGATGTCGTCCGTGTTCATGCTGCTTTCGCCGTAGCCCCTGCGGCTGTACAGGGTCAGGTCGGTGTTGAATTGCAGGTCCCATGGCAGTTCGGCCTGTGCTATCAGGCCGTAATTGTAGTCGTAGGTGTTGAGGGGCGTGAAGTCTTCTCGGCTGCCGGTCAGGTAGTTCCACGTGCAGCGGGCTTTCACGCCCACTTTCACGTCCTTGGGGAAGGCATATTCCATGTTGAGGCTTCCGCCCGAGTTGTAAGTCTGCACGGTGCTGCGGCGCGGTGCCATGCCGTCCGTCACGCCGATGAGGTCCACCGAGTTGTAGAGCCGCGACCAAAGTCTGCTGTTCAGCGTGAGGCGGCGGGCTTTGTCGAGCGGCATGGAGTAGTTCACGTTGCCGCCGATGTTGTAATTCCCGTTCACGTTTTCGGGGCGGTAGGTGCGCACGCCCGTCGCCTTGTCGTACACGTATCCCTGTGCCACGGCATCCTGCGTGATGGAGTAGCTCCAGTAGGTGTTAAAGTAGCGTTGCTTGCGGTTGCTGTTCAGGTAGTAGTACACGGAAATGTTGTGTTGGTGCGAGTTTTTCAGTCCCGTGTTGCTCAGGCGGATGTTCAGCGGGTCATCCGTGGAACGGATGTCGATGAACGAGGTCATGGACGGGAAGGAGACGCTTTTGTTGTAGCGGATGTCGATGCCCCGTTGGAAGTTGTGCCACCGGCCGTAGACCCTGAAACTCGGCTCGAACATGACATGGCGGCGGCTGACGGTGGTATCCAACCGTTCGCGTTGGTAGTCCAGCGTCTGCCATACGTACATGAGCGGCAGACGGGCTTCCACGTACCACCAGGTGCCTTCGCCCGATGTCCGGGGCTTGCCTTCCCATTTGGCATAGAGGCTTCCCCGGTGGGAGTAATCGGTCAGGTAAGACCAGTAGCTGTTGGGGGCATCCAACGTCTGTTGCAGGAGTTCCACCTCGGAGGGCAGCATGCCTAAGGGATGGTCGCCGTCTTCTCCCCAACCGGCCAGTTCGTCGAGCCGGTAGAGTTCGTAACGTTTGGTATTGTCATGCCAATGGTAGTTGTAGCCCGGTGCTACGGCCAAGTTGTGCGGGAACCATAGCCAGTATTCTCCTCCGGCGTTGAGGTTCAGGTCGCGTATGGGGCCGTCGTCGTTGGTATATTTGTTGCGGTAGTCCGTCTGTCCGCCGCCTGCCGGATAGTCCAGCCGGTAGTGTTCGTACCACCTTTGTTCGTAATCGTTGTACCGCACATTGGTGTAAAGGTTCAGGTTGTCATTGCCGAGTCCGCTCTTGATGGCGGAGTATGCGCTGAAGGCGGCGTTCGTCTTGTTGCCCTTGTTGCTCTGGTCGGTCTTGGAGCGGTTGATGGCGATGCGGCGCATGAGGTCGCCGGCTTCGGGCGAGGCCAGGCTGTCCAGCAGGTTGCCGGAGGCGTACGGTTCGGGGTCGGTGTTGAACGTACCGGAAAGGTAAGTGTTGCGGTCGTCCCATTTGCCCCAGTTGAACGACGGTTGCAAGTTCAGGAACACCTTGTCCCAAGTGAACTGGAACGTGTGCGAAGTGTTGAACCAGGTCTGGCAGAAAAACTGTTCGTGCGCCTCCTTGAAGTAAGTGTCGCCGTCGGGCAGGAAGTTCACGCCGGTGGTCTGCGAGCGCACATCCGTGTCGTAGTGCATGTAAGATGCGCTTCCGTTGAGTTTGTACTTCCCGTCCTTCTCGTTCACCATGTAGTTCACACCGAAGTTCTTGTTCGAGCGCAGTCCTCCGGTCAGTTGCGCGGGAGACCATTCGCCGTTGTAGCCCGGTTGGCGGTTCTCGTTCATGTTGTTGAAGTTGGCAAAAGCCGAGAAACGCGTGTGGGGCGTGAACCGCAGGCCGAAAAGTCGGGCGCGGTAGCGTTCCTCCGTGCCGTATGCTCCTTCGGCGTTGGCCAGCCATCCCACGGAATATTCCCGTTTCAGGCGTACGTCCATGACCAGTTCCTCGTCACCGGTTTTCCGTCCGAGAAATTCGCTGAGCTTTCCGTCTTTGTCGTACACTTTCACGTCCTTGACCGCGTAGGCAGGCAGGTTCTCGAGCATGACGGAAGGTTCGCCCTTGAAGAAATCCTCGCCGTTGAGCAACAGGTTCTCCACGTAACGCCCGTTGACGAGGATGCGCCCGTCGTCTTTCAGTTCCACGCCCGGCAACTGGCGGATGAGTGCGTCGAGCATGGAGCCTTCGGCCAGTTGGAAAGCGTCGGCATTGTAGACCACCGTGTCTCCGCGCGTATATATCTTTACCTTCGTGGCCTTCACGGTCACTTCCCCTAACGCCTTGTGCTTTATGGCTTTCTCCATGTAGACATCCGCGATGAAGCGTGCCACTTCCCGGCGGCGGAACGTGAAAGAGTCCACGGGCACGTCCTGCGTTTCATATCCCTCGGCCTTGAAGCGCAGGATGTAGGGTTGGGCAGGGCGGTTTTCCATATCGAAGAACCAAGCCGACGGGCGGTCGGCTATCCGGTTGTTTGGGGAGTTGCGCATGGAGTCGAGGGTGACGTAATGCTTGTCCATAAGTTCCACTTTCACATCGTGGAGGCGTTGGCGCGTGACGGAATTGAACACGCCGCCGTAGATGACCTGCCCCATGGCATCGAAGCTGGCAAGGGACAGGAGGATGGCCGCAAAGGCCGGAAGGAGGTTGAAGAACACTTTTCTCATGTGATGGCTGATTTAGGTTTGTTAATCATGGTATCGACCACATTCTGTTACTAATAATACGCAGGACGCGCTGTTTTGTGACAGCCCGGAGCCGTTTTTTTTTGAAAAATATCGTGTGGGTTTTGCAGTTAACACTCTTTATGCAAGCTTTAGAGGACGGGCAAGGGAAAAACGTTACATTTGCAAAAACATATGGCAATAAAGTCTACGCTTATGGCAAACTATATCCGTTTTGATTGGGCGATGAAACGCCTGTTGCGCAACAAGGCTAACTTCGGGGTGTTGGAAGGCTTGTTGACCACGCTTCTGGATGAGAAAATCACCATCAGCCAGTTGTTGGAGAGCGAAAGCAATCAGGAAGACGAGTTCGACAAGTACAACCGTGTGGATTTGCTGGCCTTGGATTCCAAAGGGGAACTGATACTCATCGAGGTGCAGAACAACAATGAGTACGCTTATTTTCAGCGCATGTTGTTCGGTGTGTCGAAGTTGGTGACGGAATACATCAACCGTGGCGAGGGGTATGAGAACGTGCGCAAGGTGTACAGCGTGAACATCGTTTATTTCTCCTTGGGGCATGGCAAGGATATCGTGTACCATGGCAAGACGGAATTTCGCGGCATCCATGAGAACGACATATTGGAACTGACTCCTTTCCAACGGCAGACCTTCAAGGTGGATGCCGTGAGCCAACTTTATCCGGAGTATTATATCCTGAAGGTGAACGACTTCAACAAAGTGGCTAAGACCCCGTTGGAGGAATGGATCTACTATTTGAATACGGGTGAGATTCCCGAAACAGCCCACGCTCCCGGTTTGGCGGAGGTACGCGAACGCCTGAAGGTGGACGGGATGACAAAAGGTGAGCGCGAGGCTTATTACCGTCATCTGGATAACATCGTCATTTTGCGCAACAATATTTATACGGAACGTGCCGAGGGCCGTGCGGAGGGGCGTATGGAAGGCCGTGCGGAAGGGCGCATGGAAGGGCGTGCTGAAGGAGAGCATGCCAAGGCTTTGGAGATAGCCCACAGGTTAAAGGCCATGGGATTGTCCGTGGATGCCATTATCGGTGCCACGGGGTTGTCGGCGGAAGAAATAGAGAAGGCCTGATATCCACTTGTTTCCTAATCAATAAAAACTCCCGGCCACCTTTCACAAGACGGCCGGGACGGATTAACTTATTTCTGGTTTGCTTGCTTGTTTTTTTGCAATTTTTTCGTGATGTATGAACTGTCCCATATCGGATTGTCTTCTGCCCAAGCCCGGGGAAATACTCCGTTCCCGTTGTGCGATCCTTCCAAACGGATAAGGTATAACTTGTCGTTTTTCCATGCGGCTCCCATATACAATGGGCGGCCGTCGGCTTGGCGAATCCTTATCCCGGTTTCTTCGTATTCCCAGTACACATCGTTGCTTGCCACGTAGACGACATCTTTTTTGAGGTATTTGTGGAAGAGGTCATAAAACAGTTGGTAATCTGCCCGGGTGCATTTAGGGATGATGTACCGGCAGCCCTCCGAAAAAGCCGTCGGGTCGTTGTTATATCCTTTGTTATGTACTACACGTCCGTATGCTCCGTGGAAATGTACTTCTTGCTTGTCCGTTTTTCTGCGTGACACGTATTGGTTGAACAGTTTTTCGAGTTCTGCGATGATGGCTTGGTCGGGTATGGCATCATTTTCGGCTTGGGCGAAACGGTTTGTGGTTTGGTAATAGAAAAATACGCCGGTTGGGCTAGCTTCGAGTTTGAGGAAGTCTTGTTGCCCCTGGATGTCGGAACGCAGCGACATGGCGTAGGTTTTCCGCATGATGTCGCCACTGTCTGTTTCTTCCGTGTGCTTGTGCAGGAATGGTGTGGCATCCAACAGGTCGAAGATTTCGGTTATTTTGGGGCGGTGTTCTTCGTAGTCTTCATGGTCTTCGAACCAATACTGTACCCAAAATTGGGCACCGGTCATCCATCTTTGCTCCAAGTAACGCTTGGGAAACATCCGGTCAAGCTCGTGAAATATATGCATGGCTGTTTCATTTTCCCGATAGAACTCTTGGGCACGTACATGGTTTGTGCATACCATGACCGTTATCACGGCCATGAGCCAGTATTTAATATAAGTTTTCATAATAAGGGTCGATATGTTCATATTGTTTGGAAAATTCGTCCATTCTTCTTTTCTGCTTTTGGAACTCGGCCTGAATGTCGGCCAAGTGTGGCATGGTCTGCTGTCGGTCTGCCGTGTCTGCGTCTTGTAGGGCAGTATCGGATAGGGGGATTGAGGTCGTTTCGGTGGAGGACGTGTCCTGTCCTGTTGAGAGTGTTGCCCACATTTGTCCTTTTGGGTGGCTTGCGGGGAGGACAATCGTGTCCCGGACTGTGATTATTTTGGCAGTCAACGTAGTGGGCACTGGCTTTTCGATGAATACCGTATCGGTTTTCCACTTTACTTCCGTGAGGATGGTAGGGGGCATGGGGATGGAATTTGTAGACTGTGCGGCTTCCTTTCGCGAGACGGTGGTACCTAAGAAAAAACATACGGCTGCGACGGAGGCTGCCGCTATCCACCGTACGGCGATGTACCCTGTGCGACTTATGCGCTTCGGTTGCGTCGGAGGAACGGTCTGTAGGGCGGAGGAACCGGGAATTTCTTCCAGTGGGCATGACTGCATCCACCTTTCCTGTTCTTCTTCCGTGAAAGAAGGTTCGCCTTCGTCGAACTGGTCGAACATGGTTTTGAAGTCGGCAAAATCCTTGTCGGCATCCGGCGAACGGAAATACTCCGTCAGCAGGGCTTCTTCTTCCAACGAGGTCTTTCCCTCCATGTAGAGGTCAAGCCATCGTCTGATGTCTTCTTTGTTTGTCGTCATGTTCAATCTCTCCTTACCTTTAGTTGTTCCATCATTTGTTTCCTTGCCCGTGACAATATGGTGCGGACTACGCCTTCCGTTGCTCCGATGATACGGGCTATCTCGCCCATTTCCAAATGTTCCACCTGACGCATGCGGAGCACGGCCCGGTATTTGTCCGGCAGGTTCCGAACGGCCCCGCGCATCCATTCCGCATTTTCACGGTCTTCCATCATCGCCTGTGCGCTTCGCTGTCCGTCGGGCGCGTCATGCCCCGTCAGGCTTTCGTGCGGATGGGTTTTGAGTCGCCGCAGGCGGTCGATGCAAAGATTACGGGTGACGGTCATACCCATGGGAGCAATGTTCTTTTCCCGGTCGATCCGGTCTCGGACAAGCCAAAGTTTGAGCATGGCTTCTTGTACGATGTCTTCCGCCTCGTCCTCATCAGACAAATAGAAACGCGCGATGTCTACGAGTTTGCCTCGTAGCATGGATGCCGCTATTTCAAATTCTGTCTTTTCCATGAGGTTAATGTTACAAGGGGCAGAACCGTTTCCGGCAATTAGGACGTGGCCGTTCTTTCCCTTTTTATAAAGAATACGCAGAAGCCGCTCTTTTGTTTCATCGGATGATGTTAAAGAATGTAATAAAAAGGAAATGAGGGAGGCTGAGTAACAGAATGACAGAAGGAAAACGTTTCTCGTATGTAGATATTTAGAAGACAGAAGAACAAAAGAACAGAAGCCTGAAAAATGCTTTCCGTAAGGAATCTTATGTCCTTATGTTCTTCTGTCCGAATCATTTTCCCAAAGGAAACATGTCCTTATGTTCTTTTGTCTAAATCATCTTCTCATAAGAAACATGTTCTTCTATCCGAACCGCATTCCGTATGGAAACAAGCATGTTTGTCATTCATTCTCGCTTTCATTCATAAAAGCATGTCCGGCTCGTTCCCGAAAAGTCTCTTGTATTCGCTTTCAAAATTGGGTGTGAAGATTCCTTTTCCCATCGCTTCATGGATTTCCGTTGTGCTCCAGAAACGTCCGCCATCTGTTTCCGCACTGGGACGTATTTCCCCGTCGTAGGTACAACGGTGGGGAAAGACCAGTTCACGTTCGCGGTCGGATTCAAATACATAGTGGGGGAGACGTTCGGGAGTGAAGCCGGTGAGGCCGAGTTCTTCTTCCGCTTCGCGGCGCAGGGCCATCTCTACGCTTTCGCCCAAGTCCACATGCCCTCCTACGGCCGTGTCCCATCTTCCCGGTTGGATGTCTTTCCATTGCGGACGCTTTTGCAGGTAAAGTTCGCCCCGGCTGTTGAACACATGCAAGTGCACCACGGGGTGAAGGCGTTTGCTGCCATTGTGGCATTCGCCGCGTGTGGCGGCTCCGATGATGTTCCCCTCTTCATCCACGAGGGGAAACATCTCTTCCCGGTTATCTTTTTGTATAGCTATCATGAGGTTTCGCGGGGTTAAGGGATGAGCAATGAGCTGTCACCGTAGCTGAGGAAACGGAAATCGTGGGCGAGGGCATAGTCGTAAATCGTGCGCCAATCGCCGTGCACGAAAGCCGAGACGAGTAACAACAGTGTACTTTGCGGTTGGTGGAAATTGGTGACCATCATCCGCACGATATGGTATTCGTATCCGGGAGCTATGATGATTTGCGTACTGGTGTGCAGGGCTGTCAGCTCGTGGCGGTTCAGGTAATCCCATACGTTTTGCAGGGCTTGCATTGTGGTGAGTGCTTCCGGACGTCCGTCGTCGGGGCTTCCGGAAGGGCGTGTCCGGGCGGCATACTCGTAAGGCATCCACTGTGGCACGTGGAGTTCCTCCTCCGATGCGTCGGGATTTACGTCCAATGCCACACCTATATAATACAGGCTCTCGAGGGTGCGCACCGAAGTCGTGCCCACGGCGATGCATGCGCCGCCGTGGGCCAACAGTTTCTCTATCGTGTTGCGATGCACGCAGATGTATTCCGTGTGCATCTCGTGCCCGGCTATTTCTTCGCTTTTCACCGGTTTGAACGTGCCCGCCCCGACGTGGAGCGTCACTTCCTCGCGGTCGATGCCGTGGGCATCCAAATCGGCCAACACGCGTTCGGTGAAATGGAGCCCGGCCGTGGGGGCAGCCACGCTGCCTTTGATTTTAGAGTACACCGTTTGGTAGGTCGTCTTGTCGCTTTCCTGTGTCTCGCGGTTCAGGTAGGGCGGGATGGGCAGTTCGCCCACGGCTTCCAAAATTTCAGCCCAAGTCGTTTGTTCGTCGTCCCATTCAAAGTCAATCCAGTGGCTGATGCCGCGATTCTCGCCCCGAGTTGCCTTCAGGGTGATGCTGCGTCCGCCGATTTCCACGGGACGGGATAAGCTACCGCTTTTCCATTTTTTCAGATTGCCCACAAGGCAAAGCCAACTGCAACGACCGGTTTGTTGGAACATCAGCGCGTAGTCGTGCGGACGGACCGGTTCCAGACAGAACACCTCGATGAGCGCGCCGGTATCTTTGTGGAAATGCAACCGCGCCTGTATGACTTTCGTGTTGTTGAATACCATCAGGGCACCTTGGGGCAAATAGTCCGGCAACGACGTGAACGTGTCCTCGCCCACAGTTCCGTGACGGTACACCAACAGTTTGGATTGATCCCGTTCGGTTAGGGGGAATTTTGCGATACGCTCCTCGGGCAGTTCGTAGTTGAAGTCTTTAATCTGGATGTGTTTGGTCTCTTCCATTGGGATTGATAGCTTTTGGTATGCAAAGTTAGGTATATTTACCGAAGTGGGACGGGTGTTTGGGATAAAAAAGCATAAAGGCGGCAGACAGATATTGTACTCCTTGCGCTTTGCTGTATATTTGTCTGCACGAAGATAGGATGCGGCCCGGCATAGCCCAATCAGAAAATTCCGTTTTCGTTTGCCTCTGCGCCTGTCTTTCGCTATCTTTGCCGGGAATAAAACATGGAAGATATGAAAATCGGAGATAAAGTAAGGTTTTTGAGCGAAGTGGGGGGCGGCATCGTGAGCGGCTTCCAAGACAAAGATACGGTATTGGTGCGGGATGAAGACGGTTTCGACATTCCGATGCCCGTGCGTGAGTGTGTCGTGGTAGAGACTGACGATTATAATATTGCCAAGGTGAACACCGGTACGCACGACAAGAAGAAACTCGTAGGGGAGCGGGCGGCCAGACAGTTTCGTGATGAAGATGAGGAAGACGACCGTCCTGTGACATTCGTGCCCAAACCGCAGGAACGCCGGAACGGTGACAAGCTGAACGTTTTTCTGGCTTACGTGCCGATGAATCCCAAAGAAATGACCACCACGTCTTTCGAGGCTTATTTGGTGAACGACAGTAACTATTACGTCACCTTTCTTTACATGAGTGTGGAGGGTACGGGATGGCGCGTACGTTTCCAAGGGACGGTGGAGCCGAACACCAAACTCTTCATGGAGGAATTCGACCGTTCGGTGTTGAACGACATGGAGCGCGTCTGTGTGCAATGCCTGGCCTATAAACAGGAGAAGACTTTTCTGCTCAAACCGGCCGTACAGGTGGAATTGCGGATAGACACTGTGAAGTTCTACAAGTTGCACACGTTCCAACCCTCGGATTTCTTTGAAGAAGATGCCTTGGTGTATGACGTGGTGAAGGATGACGTGCCTGCTCGTACGGTTTTTGTCAATGCAGAACAGTTGCAGGAGGCTTTGCTGAAAAAATCGGCCGACGAGCGTCCGGTACGCCAACCGGCCCGTAAAGCAGAACAACCGAAGAACGGCATCATAGAAATAGATCTGCATATCAGTGAATTGTTGGACAATACAGCAGGGCTTTCCAACAAGGAGATGTTGGACTGCCAGATGAAGGAGTTCCGCCGCGTGATGGACGAGAACCAAAAGAACAAAGGACAGAAAATCGTTTTTATCCATGGTAAGGGAGAAGGTGTGTTGCGCAGCGAACTCTTGAAGGAATTGAAGCGGGTTTATAAGAATTGCACTTATCAGGATGCTTCGTTCCGCGAGTATGGATTCGGGGCTACCATGGTTACGATTCATTGACGTCCAGAGCCTTAAAGGCTCTTAAAAGATGTGTATTTTATTGGGGTTCTGCATGGAAAGGTGTATTTTTGGCATCGAAATTCATGTAGAACCCTTAAAATTAATATCAAAATAATGATGCGGTGTCTTTGGTCTCTGCTTGTTTTGTGTGCTTTCTTTTGTGTGTCCCCCGTTTCTGCCCAGACGTTATTATCGGAAGAAATAAAGGAGGATTCAGTCACCGGCCAAGATGTCGTAGAGAAAGCCAAAGAGTTTATCGGAGTGCCTTACCGTTACGGGCAAATGAATCCTAAGCGCGGATTTGATTGTTCCGGTTTCACTACTTATGTCTTTAAGTCTTTGAATATCTGTTTGACGCGTTCTTCGCGTTCCCAGTTTAGAGAAGGAGTCAAGATAGACGACCGCCGCGACTTGCAGCAAGGGGATTTGGTGTTTTTCACCGGTACGCGTTCCAAGAAGACCATCGGGCATGTGGGTATCGTGACGGATGTGAATGAAGAAACCGGTGAATTTGAATTCATCCATGCAGGGCGCAAAGGTATTTGTATCAATTCTTCTTCCGACGGCTATTATGACCGGCGATATGTAGGGGCATGCAGGGTGTTAGGGTAATATCTGCCAGATACGAAGAGAGCCGTTTCCGGAGTGCGCAAAGGCATACGGGAACGGCTCTTTTTCGATATAGAGTGGCTGACGGGTCAGAACAAGTCTACCTCCACCGGGCAGTGGTCGGAACCGAAAATCTCGGTGTGTATGGTTGCGCTTTTGAGTTGCGCTTCCAGTCGTTTGGACACTAAGAAATAGTCGATACGCCACCCTGCATTCTTTTCCCGGGCTTTGAAACGGTAAGACCACCACGAGTAGATGCCTTCGCGGTCGGGATAGAAGAAACGGAACGTGTCTGTAAAACCGCTGTCTAACAAGATGCCGAATTTTTCCCGTTCTTCGTCCGTGAAACCTGCGTTTTTACGGTTCGATTTCGGATTTTTCAGGTCGATTTCGCGGTGCGCTACGTTCAAGTCGCCGCAGACGATGACCGGTTTCCGGGCATTCAGTTGCAAGAGATAGGCGCGGAATGCTTCTTCCCACTGCATACGGTAATCCAGACGTTTCAGTCCGTCCTGCGAGTTGGGCGTGTAGACCGTGACTAAGAAAAAGTCAGGCATTTCAAGCGTGATGACGCGTCCTTCCTTGTCATGTTCCTCCAAGCCGAGGCCGTATGTGACATTGAGCGGGGCATGGCGGCTGAAGATAGCCGTACCGGAATATCCTTTTTTCTCCGCATAGTTCCAGTAGGAGCGGTAGCCTTCAAACTCCAAATCGAGCTGACCTTCCTGCATTTTTGTTTCTTGCAGGCAAAAGAAGTCCGCATCCAAGGCGGTGAAAGACTCTTTAAATCCTTTTTCACAACAGGCTCTCAGGCCGTTGACGTTCCATGAGATAAATTTCATAGGCTGTAAATTTGCTGTATTTCTGCTTTTTATTTTCAAAGGTAAGCCTTTTCTTCCGGATGTGCAAACCCCGTCAGAACCGAGCGATGGCCTCTCCTTCTTCTTGAATGTAGAGGAAACGGGTTTGCATTCGTTCCGCTTCCGGACCGAAGGTCATGGCCCTTTCGCGAGCCGGAGGGAAGTGCATCGGGGCAAAATAACGGGTGGGGATATATTGCAACCATTGTCGTGCGCCACGGGCAAAGTCGCTACCCAAACGTGGGTCTACGGGAAACATTACCAGGTCGAAAGCCGTACATTCCTTGCGGATGTCGTTCAGGATAGCCAGAAAGTCGCCTTCCCGTTTTTTGATTTCCTGTGGCGTGGATTCGTCTGCCCAATGCCAGTTGTTCAGGTCGCCTGCGTGGAATATGTCTTTGTCTTCAACATGAACAGCCCAAGATACGCCGGAATCAGTGGAACCGAAAGCATGTACCGTGATGAGGTCGTCGCGGTAGCTTTCTCCCCGTCTCAGGTATGCCGTTACGCCTTCCGTTCCGGCACGTCGCCGACGGTAGATGTCGCGGGAGAGGATGACTTTCTTTTCCCCGTGGGGTACGGGCAGGTTCAGGATTTCCGGATTGAAATGGTCCTGATGGAAATGGCTGGCCAGAAAGTAGACGCGTTTATGCGTTGTGGACAGTGTCCGTTCCACGATACTGTTGTCGGCATCCCGCCAGAAATCAAAAATCAGGATGACCGATACTCCTTCGAGCATGAAGCCGCTGTGGTAGATATAAGTGAGTGTCATTGGATTTTATAGTTTATCTGGGGTCGGAATGACCTTCCATTCCAACACGCCGCCCGACTCACCTTTTTGAAGTTGCGCGGCGATTTTCAGTCCGGTGGTCTTTACCGGTTTGAAGTCGAGACGGTTGTAGGTGTCCTTGGTTGTGGTGTACGGCGTAGTGGCTTCCACTTCTTTCCAACTGTCACCGTCTTTATAATAGAGTTTCCACGAGGCGGGTACACGGAAGTTGCCGTCGTAATGGTCGAAGTCCAGCCAGTACACTTCTACGCCCGATATGGTGTAAGCTTGGTCGAAGTCGTAGGCCAACGTTTCTTCCGTGCCGCGCTTGAGCCACCAGTAATGGTAAGGTTTGGACGTGTCCGACGAACGTTTCGGTTCCCATTGGTCATTTACGCCCCAAGCCCAACCTTCCGTGGCGGCAGATTCGGGAGCGTCTTTTTGGATAGGGGCTTGAATCGTCAGCGTACGTGCCCGGCTGGCGATGGTCGGCAAAGGTTCGGGACGGGCATATTCCGGCGATGTGGGAATCCATACGGCCATTTGTGCCGCGCCACGGTTGTTCCATACGGAATAAGGAATGGCTTTGAACGGTACGTCCGTCGCCTTTCCGTCACGTCCGACGGCTTGGGCCATGCCTTCCAACGTGACGATACCGTTAAGCATATCCGGGGCGTAAGTGGCGGAAATCGTCGTTCCGGTTGGAATGAATTTGTTGAAAATCAAACTGTCCGGCTGGTCTTTGTCTTCGATGCAGTAGACAATGGGTCCCCGTTCGATGGCGGCTTTTCCCCGGTCGTCTTCCACTTCGCCACGGGCTTCCACCCGGTGTACGTCCATCGGGAAATCAAGTTGCACCGTGTCGCCTTTCTTCCATTTTCGCAAGATTACGGCATAACCGTTTTCCACACGGAACTCCGCGTCCTTGCCGTTGACTTGTATGGTGTAGCCCTTTCCTTTTCCGGTGTAGTGATACAGGTCGGTCGGTACCGGACGGTCTTGTGCCCATCCCGGGATGCGGCATCGCAGGGCAAAGGTTTGCTTCTTTTCAGGCTGTACGGTCATGCGGATTTTTCCGTCCCATGGATAATCCGTCGTCTGGCGGATTTCCATCTTATTTTGGGAAGTGGAGAGATGGGCCGTACTTTGTATATATAGGTTGACGAAGATGTCCTTGCCTTGTGTGGCATACATATAATTAGGAACGGAAGCCATGAAACGGGTGACATTGCCCGGACAGCAGGCACAACCGAACCAGGCCTGACGTTCGTGCTGCCCCATGCTTTCCAAAGGATTGTCGTAGAAGAAGCGGTCGCCGCTAAGCGACACGCCCGAAATGACCCCATTGTAGAGAGCACGTTCCAATACATCCTCGTATCGGGAGTCGCCCGTGGCAAGGAACATGCGGTGGTTCCAGTACACGTTGGCGATGGAGGCGCAAGTTTCGCAATAGGCCGTATGGTTGTTCAATTCATAATCCGGGCCGAAGCCTTCGCCTTGGGCACGGGAGCCGATACCGCCGGTGAGGTACAATTTGCGTCCGGCCATGTTTTCCCAAATGCGCGTAAGGGCATGGAAATAAGCCGTGTCGCCGGTCAGTGCGGCCACGTCGGCCACGCCGGAATACAGGTAACCGGCCCGCACGGCATGCCCCACTATTTCATTTTGTTCGAGAATGGGTTTGTGGTCCTGGCTGTATGCACTGGGGGCATGTCCGTCGGTACATCGTCCCGTTTCTTCCACGAAATACCGGGCCGTGCGGAGGTATTCTTCTTTTCCGGTGACTTTGTACAGCTTGGCCAGAGCCATTTCCACGATGGGATGCCCTGAAGGCACATGTTTCTGCCCTTCGTCGGGACCGAATACCCGGCATACCAAATCGGCGTTTTTGATGGCCACGTCCAATAGGGAACGTTTGCCCGTGGCACGATAGTGGGCTACGGCAGCTTCGTAAAGATGTCCTGAATTGTAAAGTTCGTGGCTGTTGATTTTCTCCCAACGGTGTGTCCCCCACCAACCCGAAAGACGGGTACAGCGGTTGGTCACACAAGTGGTCAGGTAACCGTCGGATTCCTGTGCGGCGGCTATCAGTGCGATGACGCTGTCCAGATAGGCATCCAGCCGTGCATCGTATTTTACGGCCAAAGAGTAAGATGCTCCTTCGATGATTTTATAAGGGTCGGTGTCGTCGAACGAAAAGTCGCCCCGGTGCTCGCCTTCTTTCAGTCCGCCTGCGATGGCGAAGTTGTCGAAACGGCCGTTCTTCTCACACTCCCGGAAGGCCGAGGGAATGGACACCGTGCGGTTCGTCTCGATGCGCGGAGACCAGAACGCGTCCTGAATTCGTACTTGGGTAAACGGCACTTCCATGATTTGTGCCGCGTTTTGCCCGTGGATGGCAATGGAAAAAGCAGCGGTGCAGAAAGTCCATGCGGTTCGTTTCAAGAATAAGATTTTGTTTCTCATGGGTTAATAATTCTATGGTTTCATGCTGCAAAGATAATTAGTTTTGCTAACTTTGCCGTGAAATCAATATTTTTATTTTTACCTACCATGAAGAAAAAATTGCTGACTGCTATTTTCGTGTCTTCCTTGTGTGGAAGCATGCAGGCGCAAGATGCGCCCCACGGTTATCCTTATTCTCCCGTACCTTTCACGTCCGTCAAGGTGACGGATTCCTTTTGGGGACAACGCTTGAAGGCGAGTCGTGAGGTTACGATTCCTTTGGCCTTCAGTAAATGTGAAGAGTCCGGCCGGTATGAGAACTTTGTCAAAGCGGCTCATCCAAGCGAAAATTACAAGGTGGAAGGTCTTCCGTTCGACGATACGGACGTGTACAAGACGATAGAAGGCGCAAGCTACTTGCTGCAGACCTATCCGGACAAGAAGCTGAAGTCGTATATCGACAGCGTGCTGGCCATTGTGGCGGCAAGGTCGTCAATTGGGACAAGGTGAACGAATTCCGGCAGAACGCCATGAATCCGGAACACCCCCATGAATGGGCCGGATCGAAACGCTGGGAAAAAGTGGAAGACCTGAGCCACGAGTTTTATAACCTCGGTCACATGGTGGAGGGTGCCATCGCGCATTACCAAGCCACGGGAAAACGGAACTTTCTGGATATTGCCATCCGTTATGCCGACTGCGTGTGTCGTGAAATCGGCCCGGGGGAAGGGCAACTGGTACGTGTGCCCGGCCATCAGATAGCCGAAATGGCATTGGCCAAACTCTATATCGTGACGGGCGACCAGAAGTATCTGGACGAGGCGAAGTTCTTCCTCGACCAACGCGGCCACACTTCTCGGCGCGATGCTTACAGCCAGGCGCACAAGCCCGTGGTGGAGCAGGACGAAGCCGTGGGGCATGCCGTGCGGGCCACTTACATGTATGCCGGGATGGCCGATGTGGCAGCCCTCACGGGCGATACGGCTTACATTCATGCCATCGACCGGATTTGGGACAATATCGTGGGCAAGAAGTATTACATCACCGGCGGTATCGGGGCTACGGCCAACGGCGAGGCTTTCGGTGCAAATTATGAACTGCCCAACATGTCGGCTTATTGCGAGACGTGCGCGGCCATCGGCAACGTCTATGTCAACTACCGTTTGTTCCTCCTGCACGGGGAATCCAAATATTATGATGTATTGGAACGTACCTTATATAATGGGCTGATTTCGGGCGTTTCGCTGGACGGCGGCGGTTTCTTCTATCCCAATCCCTTGGAGAGCCGGGGGCAGCATCAGCGTCAGCCTTGGTTCGGTTGTGCCTGTTGTCCGTCCAATATTTGCCGTTTCATCCCTTCCTTGCCCGGTTATGTATATGCTGTGAAGGATAAGGACGTATATGTCAACCTGTTCATGTCCAACGAAGCCAATCTTGAGGTGGGCAAGAAGAGTGTCGTCCTGGAGCAGCAGACCCGTTATCCTTGGGATGGCGACGTGGCCGTGAGCGTGAAGAAGAACAAGGTCGGTGCGTTTGCCATGAAAATCCGTATCCCCGGTTGGGTGCGCGGACAAGTCGTACCGAGCGATTTGTACCGTTACAGCGACGGCAAGCGTCTGGGATACAGTGTGAAAGTGAACGGCCAACCGATGGAAAGCGAATTGCAGGACGGTTATTTCACGATAGAACGCCGGTGGAAGAAGGGCGACAAGGTGGAAGTGCATTTCGATATGGAACCTCGCGTGGTGAAAGCACATGCCAAAGTGGAGGCCGACCGCGGGCGTGTGGCTGTGGAGCGCGGTCCGTTGGTGTACTGCGCCGAGTGGCCCGACAATGATTTCGACATCACGAGTGTGCTGGTGAACCGCCGCCCGCAGTTCGAGACGGTAGAGAAACCGGACATGCTTTGCGGCCTGACGGAAATCAAGACCGGTGCGCAGGTGTTGGGATACGATTCCGAAGGCCGTCTGACGGCTTCGGATGTCGAACTGACGCTTATTCCTTATTATGCCTGGGCGCACCGTGGTTCCGGCAACATGATGGTATGGCTGCCGCAGGAGGTGAGCGCGACAAGCCCGTCCATGCCGGCCACGTTGGCCTCGGAGAGCCGTGTGGACGCTTCGCACAAGACTACGGCCTTGTCTGCCATTAACGACCGTTTGGTTCCGGTGGACGAGAACGACCGTTCCATGGCCTACTATCATTGGTGGCCCATGAAGAATTCCACGGAATGGATTACTTACGAGTTCCCGAAACCGTCCAAAGTGTCTTCCTCCACCGTATATTGGTTCGACGATGAGCCGTGGGGAGGTTGCCGCGTGCCTCAAAGTTGGAAACTGTATTACAAGGACGAACAGGGCGGTTGGACACCGGTGTCGGCAGCCGGTACGTACGGGACGAAAAAAGGCGTGCCCAACACGGTGGAATTCACACCGGTGCAGACTACGGCCATGAAGCTGGAAGTCGTGTTGCCGAAAGACAATTCGGCCGGTGTTTTCGAGTGGGAAGTCGAGTGAGATATAGGAATGTAGAAGAGAGTGTGCCGCAAGAGATGTATTTCTTTTCGGCACACTTTTATTTTTGCCCCGTCGTCTTATGTCCGTTTCGTGAATATCCCGGGGAGCAGGGGCATGGCTCCTTTTTGCGTACATACGTAAGCCGAAACGTCTACTGCGAGGCGGTGTGCTTCGCGGACGGCCTCGCCGGAAAGGATGGCGGCCGTGAAGGCGGCTGTGAAGGAGTCGCCTGCGCCTACGGTGTCGGCCACTTCCACTTTCGGGGTGTCTCGATAGGATGTTTCTTCCGGAGTGAATACGAAACTGCCTCGTGCGCCGCAGGTGAGAATCAAAGCCTTCAGCGCGTATCGCTTCAGCAGCGTCCTGCAGCTTTCTTCCTGGCCTGTGCCGGGCAAGGCGAACAGCCGTGTCACGATGTCGAGTTCTTCATCGTTGATTTTAAGGATGTTGCACTTTTGCAGACTGGTGGAGATAATCTCCTGTGTGTAGAAACCTTGCCGGAGGTTGATGTCGAATATCTTGTATTGTCCGTCCCCGTCCGGCATGGTGTCAAGAAACCGGTGGATGGTGGAGCGTGAGGCGGGATGCCGTTGGGCCAGCGAACCGAAACATACGGCTTGCGTCTGGCGGGCCAGTTCTGCCGTTTGCGGCGTGAAGGGAATATGGTCCCAAGCAACGTCTTCCCGGATGTTGTAGCAGGGGATGCCCTTTTCGTCCACTTCCACCTCTACGCTTCCTGTGGGGAAGTCCGTTTTCTCGATAAGTCCTTTCAGCGATTTGTCCCGTAAGTTCTCCAATAGCTCGCTCCCCGCCGTGTCCTTTCCCACGGCACTCACGACCCGGCTGTCTATTCCGAATTGCGAGATGTGGTAGGCGAAATTGGCCGGTGCGCCTCCTATCTTCTTGCCTTCGGGCAGCATGTCCCACAAGGCTTCTCCCATGCCTGTTACGATGGATTGTTTCATGATGATGCGGTTTGATGGTTTGTTTCTTGTGTATGCCGACGGCGGCCTCAGTACAGTCCGGTGGCATGACGGTACAAATATACCACTTTTTATGCAGTGGCACGGCATGGGCAAAGTGTCAAAATGTTAAATCCGGTTGTCCGAGAATCCGTTATTTCCGTCCGGGAGAGGGAGGGGGTGAAAATAACGGATTCTCGTGCGGCGTTTTTTTGTCGTTTTGTAACGAAAGAAGGTCTTGTACCGTTCTTTTGTCGGTCGTGCCGGAGGTTTGTGCGTACGGTTTTACGGTCGGGAAAGCGGTAAGCCTGTTTCGTTGTCATTCTGTTTTCTGTTTTTGGAGGTGTTTCCGTTTCAATTAGAGGTGGAAAGACGGTTTACGGCTTGTTTTTATTTCCTTTTC
>ENA-OROD01000836-OROD01000836.1-human-gut-metagenome-genome-assembly--contig:-NODE-836-length-27734-cov-4.765743_pt1 | contig 27734 bp, 24 predicted proteins | sample MGYA00242123_ERZ509038 | MGnify/ENA primary metagenome ERZ509038 (study PRJEB26280, sample SAMEA2338719) | human gut metagenome | biome: human gut; feature: human-associated habitat; material: faeces... | reverse complement strand
TTTTTAGTAATACTAGTATGTATGTATTAGGTCAAACATTTTATCAACATTCCTTTCATTTTCTTATGTATATTCTTACACTTATTAACATTTCCTACTATTTAATTCTATCACACAATCATTTTAAAATCAATTACTTTACAAAAAAAGTAATCAAAAGATTACTCATTTATACCGATCAAATTATACTCATTACATTTTTCTTCAAGCAATTTAAAATTACAACAAATATTATAAATATTAATATTTAAAGTATTATTAGTATACTTTAAATACAACTTTTCAGCTCTATTATATAATTTGCAACTATTACGATTTAACCAAAACAATTGTTTTTCTAATAATTTTCTATATTTGCAATCCAAACTATTTAAATCAATACATTTAACATTATTTTCTTTTACTGGAACCATATTATTAAAATTAACAACTCCTAAATTACCACCATCAATTTTAAGTAAATCAATTTTTGATTTTAAACCAATATGTTTAGGTTTTGGACTAGAAAGTGGCGCAAAATACATACAATCATTAACTTTAAACAACACACCAATAAAAGGTCTTAACTTCTTACTTTCATAATTATAAGGTACTCTACTATCATATTTTCTTAAATAATCACAATAATCACTATCAATTCTAACAAGCATTAATTCTTCCATAAATCCTCCTTTAACAATAAAACTAGAGTGTGCTCTCTAGTTTAACTTTTTTCGTTTCCTGTTATGGCCGGAATCGCCCCTTTTTTCGTTTCCTCTTATGGTTGGAATCACCACTTTTTTAGATTCCTGTTATGGTCGGAATCACCGCTTTTTTGATAGTGAACTTTAATCACTGATATAATTTTACAATATATAAATTATTCTGTCAACACAAAATTAAGAAAAAAACTAGATTTCTCTAGTTTTTTAATCCATTAATTGTTGTTCTAATACATCTAAAGGTTCTGTATCAATAACATCATTTTTAAGTTTATACTCTACATTTCTGTATTTCTTACAACCAGTTCCAGCAGGAATTAACTTACCAATAATAACATTTTCTTTTAAACCATTTAAATGATCAATCTTACCATGTATAGCAGCATCAGTTAAGATTCTAGTAGTCTCTTGGAATGATGCAGCAGATAAGAATGAATCAGTTTCAAGAGAAGCCTTAGTAATACCAAGTAATACTGGTCTACCAGTAGCAGGAACCTTTCCTTCAAGAATAAAGCTCTTATTAGTATCAGTAAACTCATTAATATTAACCATTGTACCAGGTAAGAATAAAGTATCACCACTATTAATAATCTTAATCTTAGAAATCATTCTCTTAGCCATTATCTCAACGTGCTTATCACTGATATCAATACCCTGTGAACGATATACCTTTTGTATTTCAAGAAGTATATAATTTTGTACAGTAATAGGATCAGTAACAGTTAATAACTCTTTAGGTGAAATAGCACCATGAGTTAATCTTTGACCAGCCTTAACCTCTTGATTTAACTCAACAGCAAGCTTAGCGCCGTAATTAGAAGTATGTTCCTTCTTATCAGCATCATTCGCTACTGTAATAACCCATTTACCACCATCATCTTCGATCTTAGTAACAACACCATTAATCTCAGAAATAGTAGCCTTTCCTTTTGGTATTCTAGCTTCAAATAACTCTTGAACACGAGGTAAACCTTGTGTAATATCATCTCCACCAGCAACACCACCAGTATTAAAGTTTTTCATAGTTAACTGTGTACCAGGTTCACCAATAGATTGAGCAGCCATTATACCAACAGCCTCACCAGTTTCAACAATTGAACCAGTTGCTAAGTTACGGCCGTAACACATACGACATACACCATGATCAGACTTACAAGTTAAAACAGTTCTAATTGATATTTCTTCAATACCAGCCTTACATATCTTATCAGCAAGTTGTTCAGTAATATATGTATTTCTTTCACAAATAATCTCTTTTGTTTTAGGATCAATAACATTCTTAGCAGTATATCTACCAGAAATTCTTTCCTTAAATGACTCAACAACAGTTCCATCATTTTCATTTATAAATGCACGAACTACCATACCTTGATCAGTTCCACAATCATCATCACGAACAATAATATCTTGTACAACATCAACAAGTCTTCTTGTTAAGTAACCAGCATCCGCTGTTTTAAGAGCTGTATCAACCGCACCCTTACGAGTACCATGAGTTGAAATAAAGAACTCAGAAATTGACACACCCTCACTAAATGATGAAATAACCGGTATTTCTACTTGACCACCCGATGGGTTAGTAAATAATCCACGCATACCACATAATTGTGTATGGGAATTAATATCACCACGAGCCTTAGAATCCATCATTAAGTATATTGGATTTGGATTTGGATTATTCTTCAAATCATTCTCAACAGTTTCTTTTAATTCAGCTTGAATCTCAGCCTTAGCTTTTGTCCAAGTCTCAATAACCTTGTTATATCTTTCTTCATCAGTAATCAAACCTCTCTTGAACTGTTTATTAATTGTATCAACAAGAGCTTGTGATGAAGCAATTATTTCTGGTTTCTTAACACTTTCAACAACATCTGATATTGCAATTGAAATACCTGATAAAGCTGAATGTTTAAAACCTAAATCTTTTAATTTATCAAGCATAACTGAAGTTTCAGTTGTAGCATATCTCTTATATATTTGAGCAATTAACTTACCAAGCACACCTTTATTAAATGCATTTGTTATAGGCATTTCTGCTATAGTAGATTTAATATCAGTTCCTTTACTCAAGAAGAATTTACTTGGAGTCATAACTTCAATATTCTCAGTACTACCTTCGTTTATATATTGATAACTATCTGGGAATATTTCATTAAATATAATCTTACCAGGTGTTGTAACTAAATATTTATCCATATATTCTTCTGGGAATAATTTGTGTCTAAATGACTTAGTAGGTAAAGCAATTCTCGTATGAAGAGTAATTTCTCTTCTCTCATATGCCATAAGCACAGCATCTGGACTCTTAAATACTCTACCCTCACCTTCAAGACCTTTTCTTTCAATAGATAAGTAATAGTTACCTAATACCATATCTTGTCCCGGTGTAACAATAGGTTTTCCATCCTTTGGAGATAGAATGTTATTTGCACCTAACATCAATATTCTAGCCTCAGCTTGAGCCTCTTCAGAAATTGGTAAATGAACAGCCATTTGGTCACCATCGAAATCAGCATTGAAAGCTGTACAAACTAGAGGATGAAGTCTAATAACCTTTCCACCAATTAATTTTGGTTCAAACGCTTGAATACCAAGTCTATGTAATGTAGGAGCACGGTTTAACATAACCGGATGTTCTTTCATTTTTTCTTCAACAATATCCCATACTCTTGGATCTTTATTATCAATCATCTTCTTAGCAGCTTTAATATTAGATGCTAATTCTTTTGTAACTAAACCATTTATAACATGTGGTTTAAATAATTCAAGAGCCATATCTTTTGGAATACCACATTCATACATTTTTAATGAAGGACCAACAACGATAACTGAACGACCAGAATAGTCAACACGTTTACCAAGTAAGTTTTGACGGAAACGACCTTGTTTACCTTTTAACATATTTGATAAAGACTTTAGTGGTCTATTACCAGCACCTGTTATATTTCTTCCTCTTCTACCATTATCAAATAAAGCATCTACAGCTTCTTGAAGCATACGTTTTTCATTTTGAATAATTATAGAAGGCGCACCTAATTCCATTAACTTTTTAAGTCTGTTATTACGATTTATAACTCTTCTATATAAATCATTTAAATCAGAAGTCGCGAATCTTCCACCATCAAGTTGTAACATTGGTCTTAAATCAGGTGGAATTACAGGAAGAGCATCTAAAATCATCCAAGATGGTTGATTACCTGACTCTAAAAATGCATTTAATACATCAAGTCTTTTAATTAACCTAACTCTTTTTTGACTAGCTGAATCTTTAATAGCTGCTATTTCTTCCTTAATATTTTCTACTTCTTTTTCAATATCAACTTGTAAAAGTAATTCTTTTATAGCTTCAGCGCCCATACCAACTCTAAATGAGTTACCATATTTTTCATAATAAGCTCTATATTCTTTATCAGAAATAGTTTGTTTCTTTTCAAGTGGTGCACTTCCTGGATCCAAAACAACATATGATACAAAGTATAATACTTCTTCTAAATCTCTTGGAGACATATCAAGAACAAGTCCCATTCTTGAAGGCACACCCTTAAAGAACCAAATGTGGGAAACAGGAGTTGCAAGTTCAATGTGTCCCATTCTCTCACGACGTACCTTAGCACGTGTAACTTCAACTCCACATTTATCACAAACGATATTTTTATATCTTAATCTTTTATATTTTCCACAAGAGCATTCAAAATCTTTTGTAGGTCCAAAAATCTTTTCACAAAACAACCCATCTCTTTCTGGTTTTAAAGTACGATAGTTGATTGTTTCTGCTTTTTTAACCTCTCCATATGACCAAGCTCTTATTTTTTCAGGAGATGCGATGGAAATTCTTATTCCTTCAAAATCATTTACATCCATTATTCAATCTCCCCTTTCTCATAAGCATCAATGAAATCTTGTTCAATTTCTTCATCGCTTAATGCTTCATCTTCAAATTCATCCAACTCTTCAGCTACGGTTTCTTCTGTCGCACTAACTTCATCATCTGATAAATTCAAATCAATTATTTTATCTTCTTCGTTTTCTGGAAGACCAGTATTAGTCTCTTTTTCTTCAAGTTCTTTTAATTCGTGGAACTTATCATCTTGACCAAGTACTGTTATATCAAGCCCTAAAGCTTGGAATTCTTTAATTAATACTTTAAAGCTTTCTGGAACACCAGATTTAGGTATTGGTTCACCCTTAACTAAAGCCTCATATACTTTAACACGGCCAACAACATCATCTGATTTAACAGTCATCATTTCTTGTAAAACATTAGCAGCACCATAAGCATATAATGCCCAAACTTCCATTTCACCAAATCTCTGACCACCAAATTGAGCCTTTCCGCCAAGTGGTTGTTGTGTAACTGTACTGTATGGTCCAGTTGAACGAGCGTGTAACTTATCATCAACCATATGGTGAAGCTTGATCATATACATTACACCAACGCTTATTCTATTATCATAAGGTTCACCTGTTCTACCATTATATAAAACAGTCTTACCATCTTCATCTAATCCAGCTTCTTTCAAAGCATCAATTATTTCGCCTCTAGTTGCACCTTCAAATACAGGAGTTGAAACATAAATATTTAATTTTTCAGCAGCTGCACCTAAATGCATTTCTAGAATTTGTCCAAGGTTCATACGTGATGGAACTCCTAGTGGATTAAGAAGGATATCAACTGGTGTACCATCAGCTAAGTATGGCATATCTTCTTCCGGTAATATCAATGATATAACACCCTTATTACCGTGTCTTCCAGCCATCTTATCACCAACTTGGATTTTTCTCTTTTGCGCTATATAAACACGAACTATCTTAAATACTCCTGGAGGTAATTCATCAGTATCTTCTTTTGTAAATACTTTAACATCATGAACAATACCTTCTCCTCCGTGTGGAACTCTAAGTGAAGTATCACGAACTTCTCTTGTTTTTTCACCAAATATAGCGTGTAATAATTTTTCTTCACTTGTAAGTTCAGCCATTCCTTTAGGAGTTACTTTTCCTACTAGAATATCATCATCTTTTACTTCAGTACCAATTCTAATGATACCATTTTCATCAAGGTTACGTCTAGCATCTTCACCAACATTCGGAATATCTCTTGTAAACTCTTCTGGTCCAAGTTTAGTATCACGACACTCTATTTGATAACTTTCAATATGTATTGATGTATAAACATCATCTTTTACTAATCTTTCGTTTAGAATAACAGCATCTTCATAGTTATAGCCATCATAGTTCATAAATGCAACTGTAACATTTTTACCAAGTGCAAGTTCACCTTTATTAGTACTTGGGCCATCACCTATTACTTGTCCTCTTCTAACACTATCACCAACTCTTACAATTGGTTTTTGATGATAACAAGTACCATTATTAGATCTTTCAAATCCATTCAACCAATAAGTCTCTGAGTTACCACTCATATTTTTAATTATAATTTTCTTTCCATCAACATAGTCAACAATACCATCAGTATTTGATATTACAACTGTTCCAGAATCACGAGCTGCGATTGCTTCAACACCAGTTCCAACTCTTGGAGCTTCTGTTGTAATAAGTGGTAATGCTTGACGTTGCATGTTTGCACCCATTAGGGCTCTCTTACCATCATCATGTTCCAAGAATGGAATACCACTTGTTGTAATTGATACAACTTGTTGAGGTGATACATCAATAAAGTCAACTTTTTCTTTTTCAATAATTACATTATCATCTCTGTATCTTGCTGGTACACGACTATCTGTTATTTCACCATCATCATTAATATTTACAGTAGCTTGAGAAATGTAATAATCCATCTCTTCATCTGCTGTCATATAAACAATTTCATCAGTTAACTTGCAATTTACAACTTTACGATATGGTGTCATTATAAAACCATAATCATTTACTCTTGCATAAGAAGCAAGTGAAGTGATTAATCCGATATTTTGTCCTTCTGGAGATTCAATTGGACATAATCTTCCATAGTGTGATGGGTTAACATCACGAACATCCATACCTGCTCTATCACGAGCTAAACCACCAGGTCCTAAGCAAGTTAATCTTCTTTTATTTGTTAATTCTGCAATTGGATTAGTTTGATCCATAAATTGCGATAATTGGCTACTACCAAAGAATTCTTTGATTGCAGCTGTTAAAGGTCTTATATTTATAAGTGTTTTTGGAGTAACTTCAGCTATATCTTGAGTACTCATTCTATCTCTAATTACTCTTTCAATACGAGCTATACCAATTCTGAATTGATTTTGTAACAATTCACCAACTTGACGTACACGTCTATTTGATAAATGGTCAATTTCATCAAAATTACCAATTCCACCTAATAAATTTAGATAATATGATACAGATGCATAAATATCTGATATTGTTAATCTCTTAACTGTAAGTGTTTGATCATTTCCAACAACTCTAACAATCTTAGTTGGATCATTTTTATCAAATACTTTTACAACTTGAATATTACATACTGGAATTTCTTCATCAAGTGCCGTATTAAATGGTACTTCTTTTATACCAAATCCTGCTTCAAGTGCATCTTTTAATACCTCTAAATTATCCTTTGTTATAATTGTTCCTTTTTCTAGAACAACCTCATTATTCTTCTTTATATCCTCAGCAAGTGTTAATCCTAACATTCTTTCTAGAACATTTAGTTTTTTATTAAACTTATAACGTCCTACTTTTGCTAAATCATATCTAAATGCATCAAAGAATTTAGATACTAATTGGTTCTTAGCTGAGTCTAGAGTACTAGGTTCACCTGGTCTTAATTTTGAATGAATATCTATTAAAGCTTCATCAGTATTTTTATTTACATCTTTTTCAATTGTTTTTTGCAAATAATCATCTTCACCAAATACACTTAATATATCTTCATCATTTGATAAACCAATTGCTCTAAGTAATGTAGTAACCGGTACTTTTCTAGTTCTATCAATACGAACATAGATTACTCCCCTTGTATCGGTTTCATATTCAAGCCATGTTCCTCTTGTTGGTATTACTTGGCTTGTTATGCATACTCTTCCGTTTTTATCTACTTCACGGCCAAAATATACACTTGGTGAACGAACTAATTGTGAAACTATTACACGTTCTGCTCCATTAATAACAAACGATCCACTATCTGTCATTATTGGCATATCGCCTAAATAGATTTCCTGTTCCTTTACTTCACCAGTTTCTTGGTTAAATAATCTAACCTCAACTTTTAAAGGAGATGCATAAGTTGAATACCTATCTTTGCATTCCTTTATGTTATAACGTGGTGCTTCGAAGAAGAAATCACCGAATTCAAGTATTAAATTACCTGTAAAACTTTCCACAGGAAAAATATCCTCAAAAACTTCTTTGATTCCATCTGTCATAAACCAGTCATAAGATTTTTTTTGAATCTCTAGTAGATTAGATAGTTCTACTGAGTTCTTTGTTTTAGCATAGCTACGTCTTTCACGGTAATCACCGTATTTCTTTACATTAAATGCCATTAATTCACCCCTATTACTAAGATTTAGACACTCTTTAAAAAATGTTTAAAGTAATTGCTACCAATATATAATTCTAACAAACAAATGTCAAAGTGTCAATTATTTTGAACACAAAATTACAAAAAAACCTTTATTTTTTGCAATTAAGTTTACATTGTAGAATTTTTTTAATTTTTCCATTAAACTTTTGGCACCTTGATCTTTATTTACAACGATTATTAATTTTCCATTATCGTTCAAATGGTCCTTGGCTTCAAATAATATTTTATATAAAATTTCATTTCCGACTCTTATTGGTGGATTAGATATAATATAGTCATATTTATCTTGAACATTTTCATATATATTACTTTCAAATATATTTGTTTTAACTTTATTTAGTTTACTATTTTCTTTAGCAAGTTCAATACTTCTTTTATTGATATCAAGCATATCAACCTCTAAACCTGTAAACTTTGATACAATAATGCCAATACTTCCATACCCACATCCAAAATCTAGTATTTTGCCATTTATATTTTTGTAATCTAAGTTTTCAAGCAAGGTTCTTGTACCAAAATCTAAGCCCTTCTTACTAAATACTCCATTATCAGTTATAAAGCTAAAATCTTCATTCTTAATTATAACTTTTATTATTTTTTTATTATGCTCAAGGTCTTCGTTAATAAAATAATGTCCCATAAAGTCAAAAAGCCTATACGAAAAGTTTTTTTATTCGTATAGACTTTGTTGTTATTTAAGTTCGATTGTAGCTCCAGCTTCTTCGAATTTAGCTTTCATTTCATTAGCTTCATTAGCAGCAACTTTTTCTTTAATTACTCCACCGTTATCAGCGATAGCTTTAGATTCACCTAAACCTAATCCTGTAATTTCTTTAATTAATTTAATAACAGCAAGTTTATTAGCACCAGCAGCACTTAATACAACATCAAATGCACTTGGTCCTTCTTCTTTTGCTTCAGCAGCAGGTGCAGCAGCAACTGCTACAGCACTTGGATCTACTCCGTATGCTTCTTTCATAGCGTCTACTAATTCTTTAATTTCTAATATACTCATTTCATTTAATGATTCAATAAAAGCTTCTTTTGTTAATTTTGCCATTTTCTATTCCTCCTTTTAATGACTTAGTTATTTTCTTTTTGTTTAGCTAGTAAATCTAATGCAATTGATAGATTACGTACAGTACCAATTAAGCCTGAAGCAACTTGAGTAAGTAATACTTCTCTTGATGGTATTGATGCGTATTTCTTTAATACTTCTAGATCTGCTGGCTTTCCTTCAATTATTCCAACTTTAATTTCTAGAGCTGGACATTTTTTTGCAAACTCGCTTAAAATCTTAACTGGTGTTACTTCATCAGCACCAAATGCGATTGCTTTTGGTCCGTTTAAATGTTCACCAAGATCTAATTTTAAGGAGTCAATTGCTCTTTTAGTAAGTGTATTTTTGTAAACTTTTAAATCAGCATTATTTGCTTTTAGTTCACGACGTAATTTAGTCATATCAGCAACTGTCATATTATGATATTCAAATAATACTACAGATGATGATTCACTTACTTTATTCGCAATTTCATTTACGATTGATTGTTTTTTCTCAATTATTTTTGCGTTAGCCATATTTCCTCCTATAATTTTAAAACTCTTCACCGAATTCGACAGCAAAGAGTTTAAGTATTCTTATTTCTCCTCGGTAGGATATTAAGCTTAAAGCACCCACTGTCTTCGGTTTCAAACAAAATTATTTTAACATATTATTTTTTAAATGTCAAAGCTATTTGCATTTATTTTTATACCTGGACCCATTGTTGATGAGATACTAATATTTTGAATATAAGTTCCTTTTACAACAGATGGTTTAGTTTTAGCAATCATAGCTACGAAAGCGTTCAAGTTTTGAAGTAATTTTTCTTCATCAAATGAAACTTTACCAATTATAGCGTGAATGTTACCAAAACTATCAGTACGATATTCAATACGACCGCTTTTAACATCTTCAACAGCTTTCTTAACGTCAGTTGTAACTGTGCCTGTTTTAGGGTTTGGCATTAATCCTTTTGGTCCTAATACTTTACCTAATTTACCTAATTGAGGCATCATATCTGGTGTTGCAATTAATGTATCAAAATCGAACCAATTTTCTTTTTCAATTTTTTCAAGCATATCAACATCACCAACATAATCTGCTCCAGCAGCACGAGCTTGATCAGCAAAAGCATTCTTAGCAATTACTAATACTTTTTTAGTTTTTCCTGATCCATTAGGAAGTACAAATGCACCTCTTAATTGTTGGTCAGCTTTCTTAGTATCAAGGTTTAATTTGATTGCTATTTCTACTGAAGAATCAAACTTAGTAATAGATGTTTCTTTAACTAATTTAACAGCTTCTTCATTAGTATATAGTTTTGTTTTATCAACTTTTGTACAAGCTTCTGTATATTTACGTCCTTTTTTCATTTTTCTAACCTCCTTATGTGGTATTTGGGAAAATTTTTTAATTTTACTTGAAAACGGATATTATATCCTTCCACATTTAATAGAAATTATTTTTCTACTTTAACGCCCATATTACGAGCAGTGCCTTCAACTATTTTCATAGCAGCTTCTATGTCATAGCAGTTTAAATCAGGCATTTTAATTTCAGCTATTTGCTTTAATTGTTCTTGTGATAAAGTGCCAACTGTTTCGTTAGCTCCTTTAACGCCACCCTTTTTAAGACCTAATGTTTTCTTAATTAGGAAAGGTGTTGGTGGAGTTTTAATTACGAAATCGAAACTTCTATCATCATAAATAGAAATTACAACTGGTAATATATCTCCCATTTTTTCTCTTGTTGCATCGTTATATTTTGTACAAAAATCTTGCAAGTTAATTCCTGCTGGACCTAATACTGTTCCAACGGGTGGAGCTGGTGTAGCTTTACCTGCAGGTATTTGTAATTTAACTTCTTTTACAATTTGTTTAGCCATATTCTCGCCTCCTATATTTTTTTGTATGTGGTTCAATCGACCATTTTACACGTTTTCACGTATTTTTGCATATTTTTATATGCTTTCTCCCACTTGTCTATATAAAATATAGCGTAATAATAATAGCACATTCTATTTTTATTGTCTACACTTTACATCAAATTTTTTTAATTTTTATAAAACTTTCTCTATTTCTGCAAGTTTTAACTCAACAGTTGTCTCTTGACCGAATAAATCAAGCGCTACTTCTAATTCTTGATTTTCCATATCAATACTTTTAATTTTACCAACCATATTTGCAAACGGTCCACTTGTTACTTTAACTGTTGTTCCAACTTCTAGTTCATTAGCAATATCTAATCTACTCATTCCCATACTGCCTAAAATCTTATCAACTTCAGCAGGCGTTAATGGAAATGGTTTAGCACCCTTACCACTTGATCCGATAAATCCCGTAACACCAGGCGTATTTCTTACAACAAACCAAGCTTCATCAGTCATTACCATTTCAACTAGAATATAACCAGGAAATATTTTTTTTAATTTTTCTTTTCCTTTTTCATCTATAACTTTTTCTTCTGGTACTACTACTCTAAAGATATAGTCTTCAAGTCCCATAGTTGATGCACGCATCAATAGTTTTTCTTTAACTTTGTTTTCGTGTCCAGAATATGTGTTTACAACATACCATTCTTTATTCATAATTAATACCCATTAATTAGAGTTTTAATTCCTGCAATTATTAAATCTAATAATCCAAAATAAAGTGCGAAGAATATAACTAATGATATTGTTGCAACTGAATATGTAATCATTTCTTTTTTATTAGGAAATCTAACTTTCTTCATTTCACTTTTTACATCTTTTAAAAAACTCATAATTTTCTCCTTTATTGTATTTAAAAAGCACTTGAAGTGCTATATAAATAATATCACACTTAAAGTACTTTAGTCAAGTTTATTTTGCTTTTTTTTCATTTTATATTTGAGTGCCTTTTACAACGTTACTACTTGATGATTTAGTTGCAATCATATTATCTACTAATGTACTTGCAGCAGCAATATAGTTAACTGTTATTTTGGCATTTGATGATGTTGCTGCAGATCCAAACATACCTGTATAATCCGTTACATTTGCATTCATTATATTTATTGTTGTTGTAAGTTTAGGGCAATTATAAAACATATACGCCATAATCGTAACATTTGAAGTATTAAAACCACTTAAATCTAAACTTGTTAAGGATGAGCAATCAGCAAACATATCCCTCATATTTGTTACATTTGATGTATTAAAACCACTTAAATCTAAACTTGTTAAGGATGAACAACTAGCAAACATCTCACCCATATTTGTTACTTGCGATGTATTAAAACTACTTAAATCTAAACTTGTTAACGATGAACAATAAAAAAACATATAATTCATATTTGTTACATTTGATGTATTAAAATTACTCAAATCTAAGCTTGTTAAAGATGAACATTCATAAAACATACGCTCCATATTTGTAACATTTAATGTATTAAAACCACTTAAATCTAAACTTGTTAACGATGAACAATCAGAAAACATAAAATGCATATCTGTTACTTGTGATGTATTAAAACTGCTTAAATCTAGACCTGTCAATGAAGAACATCTATCAAACATATAATACATACTTGTTACATTTGATGTATTAAAACTACTTAAATCCAAACTTGTTAATGATTTACAACCATCAAACATATCACTCATTTTTGTTACTTGTGATGTATTAAAACTACTTAAATCTAAACTTGTTAACGATGAACAAAAAGAAAGCATATTCCACATATTCGTTACATTTGAAGTATTAAAACTACTTAAATCTAAACTTATTAATGAGGAACAAGCTCTAAACATACAACTCATATTTGTTACATTTGAAGTATTAAAACAATTATTGAAATTAATTTGTGCTAAATTTGTTTTAGATTCGCCATTATCATATTTAACAAATGAAAATATATAGCTACAGTCAGCAGGTGCAAATATCGGTGTTTCACTTACTATATATAAATTATATAATGTTTTTGTACTATCTGTACTATCTTTATAACCACTATCAGTTAGATAACCATACACTTTTTTCTTTTGACTTGAACTATATGATATATCCCAACATAAGTTTCCTTCGGTACAATTACTTGGTAAATTACTTAAATCATTTCCAAAAGTAATCGTTCTTATATATGGTCTATATGTATTATTCCAGAACTCGGTTGCTCCTGTCGAAAAATCATACCCATTTTTCATCATTGCAACTTCCATTATATTACCTTTAACCTTAACATAAGCATCATCATTTATACTGCTACTTGCTTTATAATATATTGTTACATTACTACTAGCATTGCTACTAATATTACCATTATATATATTATTTTCAATTAAATTAGTATAAGCGCTATCAGTATAATATTTCACTAAATCATTACCAGTTAATTCTATACTATATTCAGCATTTTTTGCACCACCAACCGTACTTATCCTAACATTAAAAGATCCACTAGTTCCTGTTAAATGCACTTTATAACTATCATTATATACCGTACCACTATCAACATTAACCTTAAAAACCCAATCCTTAGCATTACCACTTATAGTACCAACAATTGTATTTTTAAACGCCGAATAAGTATAATTTAATGTAACAAACATTAAACAAACTATTGAAAAAAACAAAACTCTCTTTCTAATAAACAACTCCTCCAAATAACTATTAAAAATCAAAAAGGATTAGTTTTAACTATCCCTTATATATCATCACCAAGCATAACTGTTTCAACAATTTCCTTGTATTTCTTATCATACGAATTAATCTCTTCATCATATTTTTTAAGTTCTAGTTTTAAGTTATTAACCCTATTCTTTTCCATTACCTTTAAATTACTCTTATTTTCACTAAGTAAATAAATCAAAAAAGATAATGATATTGAATTAATTAAAAGTGTTAAATAACCAACAATATATGAAGGCAATAAATAACATAATATTATAGAACCAAAAGACAAAGAAAATATAAATAAACTACATATTGAATATGAACTCATAAATCCATTCTTAGCTCTATAATATAAATCAATATGATCCTTAACACTATTTTTTTTATTATTAGCTTCCTCTAATTTAGCACTTATTTTAATCAACTCTTTTTTCATACTCTTACCTCTACTATAATAATATCATATTTTTTTATAAATGTCTACTCTTTTACCTCAAAATAATTACCAGAATCCCAGTATAAAATACCTTTTTTACCATTTAACGTTTTTAAAGCATCAACATAATTATTTATTTTAAAAAAATCATCAAGCGTTAAATAAACACTATTACCATCATTCATAAGTAAATAAAATCTCTTAAAATCAACGTCATTAGGTTTATATTCAATTTCTGCAATTCTATTTATAACAGTTGTATTACTCATCTTATCAATAAAATCATCATATATATTATCTGGTATATAATTTTTTAATAAAGGAACATCTAATACATCATCTATATTAGTTTTATCTTTTAAAACAGTTTTATTTAAAGTAGAACTATAAAATAGTGGTGTATTTTCTTCGATATATAAATATACAGAAAAAGGTGTTTTTTTAACATTAACATCATATATTAATTTGTCATTTTTTAAACTTTTTTTGATTTTATTTGAAGTAGTCAAGAAAAAAGGTGGATAAGTATCAAGAGAAGCTTTTTCAATTATATATTTGTCACTCAAATAACTATTTCCTATAACATATATATTTTTGATCCTAACAGTTGTTACCTTATAAATACTTGTTCCAAGTAAATATATAAGCAAGAATACAATCATTACCTTTAATATACTAATTTTTCTTTTCCCTTTTTTCTTCTTCATAATTCACCTATTCTACAAATTCTTGTTCAGCTTTTAAATCAATATTATATTTTATCTTAACTTCTTTTTTAATTTCATCTATTAATTCTTTTATATCTTTTCCATCAGCATTACCAGCATTAATAATAAAGTTAGCATGTTTCTCACTTACCTTAGCGCCACCAATACTCTTACCCTTATAACCAATACCTTCAACAAGTTTCCAAGCTGATTCACCTTCAGGATTCCTAAAAACTGATCCCGCAGATGGATATTCAAGTGGTTGTGTTTCAATTCTTTTTTGTTTTCTTTTTTCAATAAGTTCTAATATAGAATCAATATCACCTTTATTAAGTTTAATATTAACCTCTAAGCAAATATATTTCTTATGTTGTAATAAAGAATCCCTATAATTAAACATTAAATCATGGTTAGTTAATTCTTTAATATTATAGTTATCATCTAATACCTTAACACTTTCAATAATATCACTCATACTCTCATTATAAGCGCCAGCATTCATATATACTGCTCCGCCAACCGTACCAGGTATACCAGTTGCAAATTCCATACCAGTTAAACCAAGTTTCGAACACTTAAGCGCTAAACAAATTAAACTCGCGCCAGCTCCAGCTTTTATATATTCATCATTTATTTCAATATTATTTAGTTTATCTAATTTTATTAAAACGCCATTATAATCCCCTAAAAATATAAGATTCGAACCATTTCCTATAACCTTATGTTTAATATTATTATGATCCAAATATTTTAATAATTTTACCAAAGCTTCTATATCATATGGTAAAACCAAATAATCAGCTTTACCGCCAACTTTATAGGTTGTATATTTCTTTAAATCAGCATTTTCATATACTTCACCTAATTTAATAATTTCATTTATCATTTCTATCTCCAATCATTGATGCAAGAACATTATAAACATTTGATGCTCCATTTGCTTGTGTTAACCCCTTTAAATTTTCCCTCATCTTTGATAGTTTTTCTGAATCATTCATTAAATTATCAATATTTTCATATAAATTATCAATTGTTACATCTTTTTCTTCTATCATTAAAGCAGCCTGTTTTTCTTCTAAAATCAACCCATTTTTATATTGATGATTATCAGCAACATAAGGCGATGGAATAATTATCGAAGGAAGTCCTAATGTAATTATTTCTCCAAGAGTTGTCGCTCCGCATCTACTTACAACTAACTTTGCCTGCTTCATTAATCTTGTTTGATTATCAACATATGGTAAAACCTTAACATTCTTAGGAAAAGACATATCTTTTACCTTATCATAATGATTAGTTCCTGTAACTAATACAACTTCGTAATTTTTTCCCTCAAACTTACTTAACATTTCAACCAATATATTACTCATTTTATCTGATCCAAGTGAACCCATAACAATATATACAAAGTCTTTATTATCACTTAAACCAACTTCTTTTTTGTCCATTTTTGAGCTATTTAAAGCAGCCTCATTACAAGGATTACCCGTAAAAACAACCTTTTTTTCATCAAAATATTTTGCTGAATTTTCAAAAGATATACCAATTTTATCAGCATATTTGCCCAAAAATCTATTAGTTTTTCCAGGAACACTATTTTGTTCGTGAATAAACGTCTTATATCCAAGTTTATGTGCTGCTAGTATAACAGGAGCTGTTACATATCCCCCTACTCCAATAACAATATCTGGATTAAAATTTTTAATTGTTTTTTTACATTCTTTATAACTTTTAATAACACATTTTAATAATTTTATATTTTTTAAAGTTTTTTTATTAAAACCATATATTTCTATTTCTTTATAAGGTATTCCTCTTTTAGGAACAATATCTTTTTCCATTCGGTTATGAGTTCCAATATATAAAAATTCACTTGTTTTTTCTTTTTCTTTTATTTTATCAATTATAGCAAGTGCTGGATATATATGGCCTCCTGTACCACCTGCGCTAACAACTACGCGCATATTATCACCTCACTTTTAATTATACCACAATATATGTTTTATTTTTTATATTTTTACCTTTTTCTTATTTAAATTTGTTTCAATTGCAACTCTTTGAACAATTGCAAGCATACCGATTAAAGAAATTGCGAACGTTCCACCATAACTTAAAAATGGAAGTGGTACACCTGTCATTGGAAGTAAACCAATTAAACCACCAATATTAATAATTATATGCAAAAATATATAACCAGCACATCCTAAACATATATATTTATTCATCAAATTATCAGCATCATACGCTATTTTAAGAATTGTCCTTAATATCAAAAAATAAATAACCATTATAGCAGTTGTAAATATAAAACCATACTCTTCAGCAATAATTGCAAAAACACTATCAGTATGTGGTTCTGGAATATAAGAATACTTTTGTTTACTTTCACCAATTCCAACACCGCGAAGGCCACCATTATTTATAGCAATAAAATCATTACAAGCCTGATAACCACCATCAGTATATTTATTACAAGGTTTTACAAAATCTGTTATTCGAGATACTTGTTCTTTTGTCAAAACATAACCTTTAGTTACATACCTAGCACCGCCAACCAAACAAATTAATAAAGCGCACACCATACCGGCTAATATTTTGTCTTTATTTTTAACAGGACCGCCTAAAAACATTATTCCTGTTATTGAAAGTAATATAAAAGCCGTTCCCATATCGTTTTGAAAGAATATTATACCAGGTAATATAAACATTACCAGGAAAAGCGCAATTATATACCTCCATCTTTGATTACTTTCATTATTTACTTGTTTTGAAAGTTTATCTAATATAAATGCAAAAAATACAATTGAAATAGGCTTAGCAGCTTCCGACGGCTGAAATCTTCCAATAAAAGGTAAATTAATCCAGTTTATACTTCCTCTGTCAGCTGTCCCGTGAAATAACATATAAATTAATAAACCAAATATAATTATATAAAGAATAAAAGAAATAAATGGATATTTTTTAGTATCTACATTTATTATAATAAATGATCCGATCAAACCTAATATAAGCATTTTTAATTGTCTAAAAAAATAGTAATAAAGACTTACATTATACATTACCTCAGCTTCTCTACTAGATGCTGTTACTATATTAAATAATCCATATATAAACATTAACATTGTTAAGAATAATAACAATCCATTCATATTTTTTAGATTTTGTTTTATCATTTTATTCACCTTTTATAATAATATCATAATTTTAGAGTTTTGAAAACAGTTAGGGCAAATATTATAAACATTATTTACATAATTAAATAAACTATTAATAGATAGGAGGAATATATATGTATTATTATGGATGTAATAGTGGTTATACTCCATATGCCGGTTGTGGTAACCAAGGATATGGATACGGAACAGGATATGGTGCCGCTATTGTTTTAGTACTATTTATTTTACTTGTTATTATAATTGGTGCTAGAGCATTTGGACCCGGACCAAACAATTAAAAAAGACTCTGCTTAATTGCAGAGTTTTTTAATATAATATATTTTTATAATTAGAATCATTAATTTTCTTTAGTACTTTTGGCTCATTTATAGTTAATGTATCCATTCCTTCAACTTGAGCATCAATTATATCGTCTCTCATTATATAGTCTGTTATAATACTTAATCCCTTTGCGCCTTTATTTAATTTATAAGCTTCATGTGCTATAAGTTCATATGCTCTTTTAGATATTTTTAAATTCGTACCTTGCGTTTCAAGTATTTTTTTATATTCATTTGTTGGACTAATTTCTGACCTTTCAAGAATAACTTTTAAATTATTTTCTGTTAATTCATTCATATCTATTATTTCACAGTTTGCATCAACTAATAATTCTCTTAATTTTTGAATTATATTTCTTTTCTTTATTTCATTTTCTTTGCCTATTCCAACAACCGGTGGAAGATCAATATCTTTCTCTAAATCAAGTGCGATTATATAGTTTACATTACTTGGATCAAACAAAATTGTTTGATTTTCCGTTAAAGGTATAGGAAAAACAGATTTTTTCTTTACTATTTTTGATATTATTTCAACAAGTATATCACCATCTAATTTACCTAACTTCTCAATTCCTTTGTTTATGCCATCAATAAATATTATTGGTGGACCAATAAGATCTTGATTTTTCTTATTTAAAAATAAAGTTAAATAAGCATTAATTAATGAATCACCATTATAACCATCAATTTTTGCATATGGTGATTCAAGTTCTCTTGCAAGTAAATCAATGATTTTACTCTTTCCAACTCCAGTCGGACCTAAAAGAACAATATTTCTTGTATTTTCTAGAAAAGGATTATTAATTATTGTCGATGTTATTCTTTTTATAGCATAACTTTGAAATAATATCTTAGATTCTATACTACATACAACATCTTTTATTGTTTTTGTTTCAAATGGTATTATTTGTTTTTTATTATAATCTACAAGTAACGAATATTTTTCAGTAAATTCTTCAAAATTCATTTCTTCAATATTATTATTTTCAATAAATAATACTTTTGAATTAGTATCATCAATCATCTCTTGTACCAAGTTTTGTTTACGTTCTTTTAATTCTTCATCATTACTTGCGTTTTCATTTATTTCTTCTAATGAAATACTTTCATAATAGCATAAAGAACCATCTTCATAATTTGTTTTTGATATATGTTTATAACTAATATCTTTATGTTTTATAATGTTTTCATTTTCTTCACCGGATATTATTCTATCTGGCATTAATATTTTGATATTTTTACTTTCAACCTCTGTTATCTTATATATAGTTGCGATTACTTCCATAAAATTACCTCCTGATTATCTTGCGTTATATAGCCAAGATATTGTAAATCTTAAATCATATTCTTCATAATTATTATTTGCTTTATTGCTTGCGCCCAATTCAAATGTTACACTTGTTGGATAATCTTTATTATTCATCATAACATCATATGCACCAAATGAAAATAAAACATCCAACTCTTTTCCATTTTCAAGTACTGTATCATCTTTATAATCTGTTTTAAAATAGGTAGTTGTTACATTCGCAACTACATCACCAAAATCATAAAGTACAAGATTATGACCTGTATTATTTTTTAGTGTTGCTTTTACATAAATTACCCCGTCTTGAATATAAGCATCAACCGGCGTTACACTTAAACCACTTTTTCCATGTCCAATCATACCACCTCTTCGGGAAAAATTAGTTATATACTTATTTTCAGATGATATACTTCTTTCTCTTGCACCATACATTTCAAGTACTTTGTCAAGAGCAAATGCACCTACTAATATAATAATTATTCCAACCAGACAACCCACACCGACCATGACCAACCATGTCGGTACCACCGGTGAAGGAGGAGCACTTAAAGCCTTTTGTAACGCCATCTTAAACTCTCCCGATGATTGGAAACGTTCGTTTTGCTGTTTTTCTGTCGCTTTGCGAAGCACATCCACAACCGCTTTCGGTACTCCCTGTATATCCGGCAATACTTCCATTCGCTGCCTTTGTATAGTCTCCTCCCTTGTAGAAGAATCAAAAGGATTATAACCGGCCAACAACTCATACAGTGTTACTCCCAATTCATAGATATCCGTTGTTTTATCTACCGTCAATTGGACCTGTCCGGGTTCTATGATTTGTTCGGGAGCAGCATATTTGGGAGTACCTATCAAACCCGGAGACGTCATACTGACAGAATCAGGTGTATAAGCAATGCCCAAATCCATTAATCTGATATTAGAACCATGCTCTATCATAATGTTAGCCGGTTTTATATCCATGTGAACAATTCCTTTCTGATGAAGATAATCCAAAGCATCCATCACAGGATAAAGGCTTTCGCAGATTCGCTTGACCGCATCTTTCCTATTCCGCAAATGAGTATTAACATGCTCGTCCAATGTTATTCCCTGCACCAGTCTGCTCACAATAAATATCGGGCCATTATATGGATTTAGCTCGCAATAGCCTATCATCTCTACCAAGTTACGATGCCGAAAAAGCAATGATGCTTCTAATTTGGCTCTTTCACGAATGCTTGGTACATTGGCATATTTATCCACCACGCGCTTAATTGCCACTCTCTCCTGAGTCTGACAAGACCGTCCCAAATAAACAGTGCCCATAGCACCGGCGCCCAAGGGTGGCTCTGTCTGGTTATAAAAGAACCATTCACCGTTTACGCATAAATAGATTTCATCACCTTTTTGTACTATATTTCTATAATTAGGTTTCATTGGAGTGCTTCTATTCTTCTGGAACATTTACTTATATATTCATTATCATTCGCTTGCGTGGCAAATGTCAATCCTCGTTTGAAATACTCTAAAGCCTTCGGCAAGTCCCGACTATCGGCTTTACCTGTACGTATTTCACCGGCTAAGAAATCACAGCCCAATTCATACAAGGCTTTATAATAGGTTGAATCTGTTTTGACAATTCTACTCATCATCTGATGTGCATCCTTACCGTCTTTCTTCAATGTCTCCGATAAATAGTTCTTTATTTGTTGAATAGAATCAGACGAATCTTCTCCCGGATAGTGCAAACGCGCTACCAAATAAGCTGCATCCAAAGAAGAACGATATCCTTTTTGAGCTACTTTCTCCAATAAATTCAAGCCATCGACAGCTTTACCCGAATCACTCAACAATGTAAAAGCTTCCAGTGTAAGCTGACCGGCAGTCTTTACCATCACAGTATGCCCTGATATAGAATCTGTCACCCTTTGTCCCGATGGAACCGAAGAGTCCAAAATCGTATTATTCATTTCAGCTTCCCATGCCGCAATCCGTTTCTCAGTTTCTATCCTTTCAAGCTCCGCTTGCTGTTTTTCTTTATTATCGGCTATAATTTTCCAAGTAATGCTTCCACCTATCAGCACAACTACAATGAACACTGCAGCCCATACATTCTTTTGTCCCATCTTGCCCACAATTGCCTGAACAGTCTCTATAATATTCCCGAACTTTTCCTGTTCCGTTGCCGAAGGCATGGAAATCTTACTTATTTGCTCTACTGCTACTCTAAACTCTGCTGCCGATTGATACCGGTCTTTCTGCTTCTTGGCAGTAGCTTTGGCTATAATTTTTCGAATCTCTTTCTGTGGCACTTGCTGCAAAGGCATTTTGTGATGCAACTGCATTTCCAGAACTTCATGAGTGGCCCCCTCAAATGGTACATGTCCCACAATAAACTGAAACAGCATTATCCCAATGGCATAAATATCTGTCGTTTCATTTTGGTGCACCACATCGCCAACAACCAATTCAGGAGAAGCGTATGTTGCTTTTCCCATAAATTGTCCGGCGGTAGTCAGTTGCTGGTCTTGTGTAGTCAGTGTAGAAAGCTGTTTAGCAATACCATAATCAATAATCTTTATTTTCCGATCAGAGGTAATCATAATATTACTCGGATCAAGGTCACGATGGATATATCCTTTGTCGTGCAAAGCCATAATCCCCGACAATATATTTTTGATAACAAGCAGCGCAAAGCCACAACGATCCGTCACATATTGATTATACAGCTCTTGTGCAAAAGGAATATCCACTCCATTATTGTCTGTCGTTTTTCCTTTTAATAAATCACACAAGACTACTCCGTGCAACAGTTCACTTACCACATGATAATGCTGATGGACAACGGTTGGAGAAACTACTTCATCTATCTGGATAAAACCAAACATTTCCACCAGATTCTCATTATGAATCTGAATGGAAGCTTCTCTCCGCGCTCTTTCGATGACGTGTGCGGGCAAATCGTCAAACAAAAATTTGATTGCTACATCCACACATACACCGGTCTTTTCTTGAATCCGCTTACCACGATACACCGAACCCATTCCTCCCACACCAAGGGGCTGGCTATCCGTATCTACCTCATAACGAATGTGGTTTTTCTTTTCATTTAAACTTTGTATGCAAATAATAGACATATCTTTTCCTTCATTTAAATTTAAAAGGTCTGCAACTGTTACATAAACTTAGTTCCTCCCGGCTCTGTACCTTGAACTCCGTCCATTGCTACTGTTCCATTATTCATCGGACGATTATTATGGTCATAGGGATTAAAGCTGCCACCTGTACCTTTAGGTGCAGCAAAAGGAAAATCCACATCCTCTTCCTCTTCTATAGGTATAAAGTTTTCCGATACAGTCAATCCCAAGGCTTGCGTGTCAATCAAAATCAGAAGCAATCGATAATTAAGACCGATTGTAATCAAATCATTATTAAAACACTCATGGGCACTGTAATCCAGTTCCTCTTCATTTACGAATATGCCATTTTTGGAACCTATATCCTTAATCGAAGCCAGTATCTTATGTGTAGTTTTCATCTGCTTGATATTCAGTTCCGCATGAATATCCGATACAGTACCTTCCTTCAAACATATATCACAATTACCGGAACGCCCGATTTTATTTGAGCCGATATGAAGAGGCCAATATTCACCGATACCCTGGCGGGATATAGAATACAAAAATCCGACTACCGGGGCTCCCCCTTTGGCACTCGATTCGTGCCGGCCAACATTGGGAGCCACCTCTTCCATTCCCGGAACCATTGTTCCGCGACTTCCCATGTCAGGAGTTGTAGTTCTCGAATACATATTGTTCTTCTTGTTTGCATAGTATGAATTTTCCATACCCGGTACAGATGTTTTTTCTTGTGACATAGTATCTATTGTTTTAATTGTTCCTTATTTAATTCACAAAGATTGTTTTTTTATAGAATAAAAAAAACCACACAACGCGCATAAGGCGTTATGTGGTTCATATTAGTATCTAAGCAGATAAAAATAAGGATTATCCCTATAAAAATTTATTTAGAGAGTCAAACTTATTCCTAATGATATACCATTCGGCATCATTCCTGTATCAGTTCATATTTTACTTCAGGAAACCATCGTTCCAGTATATTGTCCACTTCCGATTCTATCTCGGGAGTGACATACCTGCACACTTTCTTATAAGCATAGACTAAAGAAAATGCCTCATCTATCCAGCCGATGACGGGCAACCGTTTGGCAGAAATCAAATCTATCGGGAGTATTAAATAAGATAAAGCGGCAACTATTAACATTTTATCCGATGACGGAGTTTCAGGACTCCTCAACACATAATATAATAAAAGTACCGGACGAGCCGTTGTTCTTCCCACCAATTTTGCATAATCTGCTATTTTTTCCCACCAAAAATCATAATCGATTTTATTCATAATTCTTTTCATACTCGCTTTTTTATATGGTTTTCTAGTCTTTTGACGCAGGTATTCTGAAAAAAGTTGCACTTTTAAGAACATTTTTTTTCAAATGAGGTTATATTTGCAGAAAAGCAGTATCACAGATGAAAAAAACCCTTCTAACATTAGTACTTGCTTTCTGCGTATTGGCAGGGCAAGGACAGACTTCTACGACAGCATCGGGCGTTAATACTACAGAATTAAATTCCAAGTGGGCCCAATTTACCCAGTTGACAGAAAAGAAACAATATAAACAAGCTATAGACGAAGGAGTGCGCGTCAGCATACTCTTTACCGAAAACAGACAATATAAAGAAGCTTTCGCCACCTGTCGCCAGATGGATGCATTGATTTATACCAATGAACAAGAAACTAAAAAAGCAAATTATCCACTCCGCTATCAGGTGACCAAAGAACGCTTACGCATGTACACCCGTCTGAAAAATGCAGAGCAATGTAAAAAACAACTCAATCAACTGCATACTTATGCAGACCAAATAAAATCGGATTCCTTATCGGAAGATCTTCTCTTTACCGAGGCTAATTATTACCAAACATTCGGTATGCCGGACAAAAGCCTCGCATGCTATAAAGAACTGTTTCGAAAACGTTCGAAAGGAAAAGACGAAAAAGGCATAGAGCAATGCTATAAAGATATGCTGAGTTATGCAGAACAGAACAACAATGCGCCATTGGCCGGTGCCATGCGTAAGCTCTACACGTCTTGGCAAGATTCCATCCAAACAGTAAAAGCAGCTCAGAAACTGACAACCCTGCAACAAAAATATGATGAAAACCGGCAATTGTTACAAGAAAAAGAAGATAAGATAAGTACCAATCTTTTCATTATCATTGCACTTTGTATCCTGACAGCCATTCTTGCGGCTGCGCTTGTATTTCTTGCCGCCTTACTTTTCAAACATATACGCCAAGTGAAAAAGTTAAAACACAGTCTGGGTATCGCTAATGAGAATAATGAACAAAAGTCAAGATTCATCAGTAACATCAGTACACAGATAGAACCGACTCTTAACACGATGGAAGAAGCGACTGAAGTGTTCTCGGCCAAAATCTTACAGAAGAATATAGAAGCTTTGAAAAAACTCATGACTGACATTCAAACATACGTCACTTTGGAAGAGACACGTGAGGAACATTATCCGCTCAAAGATATGAATATAAATGCCTTGTGCGAAACCATTATGGAAAAGGCCAAGGCAAACTTCAAACCCGAAGTGGAAGCCGTACTCAATGTACCGAAAGTAAATATTAAGACAAATGCAGAAGCGCTGGAACGCATCTTGCTTTATTTATTGAGAAATGCTGCACTATACACAGATAACGGCAAAATCACATTAGAGTTTAAGAAAAGAAGTGCACACACAGGACAGTTTATCATTACCGATACCGGTACAGGCATACCGACCGAAATAAAAGGAAAGCTGTTCAAGCCATTTGCCGAAATCCATGACTTAACGCAAGGCAATGGACTGGGCTTACCGACCTGCAGCCTCATCGCCTATAAACTTAATGGCACTTTGCATCTGGATAACGAATACAAGAAAGGAACCCGATTTGTGCTGGAATTACATGACAAATAAGAAACCTACTGTTTTGAAAGCGCCAATATATCAGTTCCCGTAGGGCTTTGAAATACTTTCAATCCGAACTGGGGAAGAACAGCCAGTACATGGTCAAAAACTTCGGCTTGCAGACGTTCATAAGGTATCCAATCCTTATTGGCTGAGAAAAAATAAAGTTCGATGGGCAAGCCCTGCGGAGTAGGCTGAAGTTGCCGTACCATGAGGGTAAGGCTTGTATTCACCCGTGGGTGATGTCGCAAATACCGCTCCAGATAATGACGGAAGACATGCAGATTCACCTCCTCTTTTCCGGTCCTTTCAAATCCTTCCAACCAGCCGCGTTTCTCAAAGTTCTTCAACTGTTGGGGAGTACAGAAATGCACTGTTGTCATATCAATATTCAGTGAACGTTTTATTCTTCGCCCGCCACTTTCTCTCATACCGCGCCAATTCTGAAAAGAATCACTTACTAAAGCATACGGTGGAATTGTGGTTATAGTATTATCCCAATTCTGTACTTTCACGGTAGTTAATGTCACTTCTATCACCGTACCGTCAGCCCCATATTTAGGCATAGTAATCCAGTCACCCGGACGAAGCATATTATTGGCTGAAAGTTGTACCCCGGCAACCAGCCCCATAATGGTATCCTTAAATACCAACATCAGAATAGCCGCAGAAGCCCCCAAACCGGTCAGGATATTCATCGGGTCTTTATCAATCAGTGTACTGATAATAATAATTACTCCTATACATATCACTATCAACTTCAACATTTGATACACTCCTTTCAACGGATGATTCTTCAACAGTTCCTGTGATTTTAGAATCAGGTCGTTAATCAGATCTGCCGTTTCTTGTGCTTCCGGAACCAATGGTTTCACCATCAATGGACGGAAAGGTTTCAAAGGTACATCATGCGGAGGTGTACAATCCAGTTCTTTATTACCTCCCTTGATAACCAATAGATGGCGGTACTGAACTCCTGTATGAAAGCGTACGCGGTCATTGCCCAGTTTTTCTTGCAAATATTGAATCAATACATCTGCTTCTTCCGTAGATATATGTCCGGAGGAGTGATTCTTCAGAATATCTCCTTCCACACAAATCAAATTACAGCGCATTGCCATCTCACCCGGTTTCAGATCCACACCAATACTGGCAGCTTCCAGCGGTCCGCGACCTTCATATACCTTTGGCAAATTATATCCCAACACGGACATATTGGCAACTTCACTACCCGGATGGAAACCTTCCGCCACAGTAATCAGGCGGCCGTTACGTCCCATGCGAGCTAGCTTATCCATATAAGGCGTCTTTGCATATTGCAGGAGCGTCTTGTCCCCTAATGACTTCACTGGCCAATCGGCCATTCCGTCTCCCAATATGATAATATGTTTCATAAGGCGTTTAAACATTTGCGATGCTCATGATGTCGGCAAATACTCCGGCAGCCGTTACGCCGGCACCGGCACCGTATCCTTGAATCATCATCGGATATTCTTTATAGCGTTCCGTAGTCAGCAAGATGATATTGTTACTGCCTTCCAGACCGTAGAACGGGTGGTTGGCTCCTACTTCCTGCAAACCGACAGAAGCTTTTCCGTCTTCCAGTTTGGCAACGAAACGCCAATGTTTATGCTCTTTTTCCAATACTTGGCGGCGAGCTTCAAAGTCTGCGTCGAGACTTGGAACACGTTTCCAGAAATCTTCCAGAGAACCTTCGAAGAAGTCATTCGGAACAAAGAGGTTCTTTTCAACATCTTCCTGTTCCAGACGGTATCCGGCTTCACGTGCCAGAATCACCAGTTTGCGGATCACGTCTTTTCCGCTCAGGTCGATACGCGGGTCCGGTTCGGAATAGCGTTCT